>Ga0207884_1000583_pt1 | contig 20019 bp, 16 predicted proteins | sample MalvirmetaMSP144_FD_184236 | JGI IMG/M metagenome (GOLD analysis project Ga0207884, IMG submission 184236) | Marine viral communities from the Deep Pacific Ocean - MSP-144 (SPAdes) | ecosystem: Environmental > Aquatic > Marine > Oceanic | place: Pacific Ocean | collected 2011-07-08 | reverse complement strand
CCGGCGATCTTACAGCGGGCCTGATTGTCACGGTCATGCTTATCCCCCAAAGCCTGGCCTACGCGATGCTGGCCGGCCTGCCGCCCGAAATCGGCCTGTACGCCAGCGTGTTGCCGCTGGTCGCTTACGCTTTGCTGGGCTCAAGCATGACGCTCGCCATCGGGCCGGTTGCCGTTGCGTCTTTAATGACGGCCAGCGCCTTGCAACCGCTGGCGCAACCCGGCACAGAACAGTATGTGATTTTAGCCGCCACACTTGCCCTTCTTTCAGGCATCATGCTGCTGGCATTTGGGTTGCTGCGCCTGGGGTTTCTGGCCAACTTTCTTAGCCATCCGGTCATCAGTGGCTTCATTTCAGGCTCGGCTATTCTTATCACCGTCAGCCAATTGAAGCACTTGTTTGGCTTAACAACCAACGCCGGTAACGTTTTCCAGGAAGTTTATCAACTCCTTGCACTATTGCCACAGGCAAACCCAGCCACCACGGCTCTGGGGCTGGGAACATTGATATTTTTGTTTTTCGCACGCACGTATCTAAGCGGCGTGCTGCAAAAAATAGGGCTAAAACAAAAAACCGCGTCGCTCATTTCCAGGCTGGCACCCATGGTTGCGGTTATTGTCTCAATTATCACGGTAGCCCAATGGAATCTTGCCTCTGAAGCCGGGGTTACCATTGTGGGTGAAGTGCCGGCAGGGTTGCCTTCTCTTAATGTTCTTGTACCCAATACAGATCAGCTGGCCGCTCTCTGGCTTCCTGCATTGCTCATCTCCCTTGTGGGTTTTGTAGAGAGCGTTTCCGTTGCGCAATCATTAGCCCTTAAACGACAGGAACGTATCCAACCGAACCGAGAGCTTCTGGGTTTGGGCGCCGCCAATATGGCGAGTGCATTATCAGGCGGCTACCCGGTTACCGGCGGCTTCGCCCGTTCCGTGGTTAATTTTGCCGCAGGCGCCAACACCCCTCTGGCCGGCGTGATATCGGCCATCCTCATGGCGATTGTGATCGCGAGCCTGACAGGGCTTTTCCACCATCTACCTCAGGCAGTATTGTCGGCCACTATTATCATCGCCGTTACGGCGTTAGTGGATTTTTCAACTTTTAAAGCCGCCTGGCAGTACGACCGTGCCGACGCATTGTCGTTGATGGTGACCTTAATAGGCGTACTGTTGCTGGGAGTCGAAGCGGGTGTATTAATAGGCGTGGCGTTATCACTTGCGGTTCTTGTATGGCGCAGCAGCCGTCCGCATATCGCCATTGTCGGCAGGGTACCCGGGACGGAACATTTCAGAAATGTTCGGCGACATAAAGTCGATACGCTATCCAACTTATTGGCACTGCGCGTTGACGAAAGCCTGTTCTTCGCCAATGCCTCGCTGGTGCAAACCCATATTGAAACATGTGTGGCCGCCAACCCGAAGGTGGAATATGTACTCTTACTGTGCCCGGCAGTGAATCAGATTGATTCAACCGCCCTTGAAGCTTTAACGCAGTTACAAGCAAGCCTAAGTGCAAAAGGCATTCAATTTATGTTGGCCGAAGTAAAAGGCCCGGTCATGGACCGACTGCATAAAACACACCTGGGGCGCGCGCTGGAAGGCCTTATTTTCCTGAGCGCACACGATGCTTTTAAGTTCGTGGAAGAGCGCAACCTCGACTCATTAGCCTTCTCACGATAGTGGGGCGCAACGACCTTAAATATGTACCGAGTCGCCACCGCTATCAAGCGATTTTTTCAAGGCAAAATACTTTTCCAGCAAATCCGACTTATACACGACACCCAATAATTTTGGGGCCTCGCCGTGGCTTACCACGGGGATCCGCTCGCCGGTAAAGTTCACAAAGATATCCTGAGCGGCATCCAAACTCATGTCTGGATGCAGGGGCTTCACAAAATCCAGACGCAAAATATCACCGGCGGTTTTGTCTTCAATATCGCCCTGACCCAACAACAGCCCGGTAACATCTTGCTGGGCAATCACCCCTTGAAAAATACTGTCTTCATCAACAACATACCAATAACGCACCGGATATTCGGAAAACCGCTGCAATACGACTTTAACCGGCGTCGCGGTAGCCACAACCGTGACCGCAGGCTTGATCAGGTCACCAATCAGCGTATCGCGCAAACGATTGCGCAAATTCGTGTCGCGTTCGCGCACCAGCGTCACTTCATACATCGCCACTTCGGCAACGGCACGTGCAACGAAATAAGCCAATACGCAAGCCAGCATTAAGGGCAGCACCAATGCATAGCTGTGTGTCATCTCAAAGACCATCAGAATGGCCATAAGTGGCGCGCCTGTACCGGCGGCCAAAAAAGCGCCCATTCCCACCGCCGCGTAGACAAACATCGGAAGCGCAAAACCCGGGAGCAGCCACTCAAGCGCCTGACCGAACAAGGTTCCCACCACCGCACCCATGAACAGCGTCGGAGTGAAAACACCCCCTACCGCGCCCGAACCCACCGTGAGAGCGGTTGCCAGCAATTTCAGAAGCAATACCATCAACACGGCATGCCATGGCCACGACGTTCCCAGTAGCGAAGCAACAACGTTATAACCATTGCCCGCAACCAACGGCATAAATACCAAAATGACACCCAGCAACAAGCCACCCAACCCCAAACGCCAGGGCTCAGCCCAGCCGGTTTTTTTGAAAGCGCTGCGAAACAGATCGAGAAACTTCAGGAAATAAGGTGCGCCGAAACCGGCAACAATTCCCAAAACCAGCATAGGTGCCATGGCATCGATACCAAACGTCGGCACGGCCGGCAGGGTATAGCTCACCAAATGCCCTCCTAAGGCCTTCACAGTGAAACTGGATACCGCCGCCGCCAGCAGCAACGGCCCCACCGTATGGATGGCCATGGTACCCAACACAATTTCGGCGACAAACAACGCACCTGCAATCGGTGCCCCGTACGCAGCCGCAACACCTGCCGCGGCACCACAGGCGACGATCAAACGCAAACGTGAACGATTGAACGGTGCAAAGCGGCCCAACACTGACGCCCCCAGCGCACCCAGGTGCACCATAGCGCCCTCACGACCGATCGAGCCTCCGGAGGCCACAGAAATAAGTGAAGACAGCGAGCGCAAGAGGCCCTGCCGAATTGACAACTGGCCATCGCCGATCGCAACCGATTCCATATAGTCGGACGGCTTATCGGCACTGAACCGGGATGACGCCCGCAAGACATAGCCGGCGGCAACACCACCCAAGGCGGGCAAAATCAAACGTGCCCACCAGGGTAAGGTCGACACAACATCATCGATTTCTCCGGCCTGACCAAGAAAAATCAACTGAAAGAAATGGATGCCCTGATAAAAAAGGAAAGTGGCCAGCGCTCCAAGAACGCCGGCCACTGTGGCCCAGACCAGCATGGCTGGTTGCTGGGACAACCAGCTATAGCCCTGCAAACGTTGCCGCGATGCCGAAACCAGCTCACGAAACAACATGAGCCATACCGATTTTGAACATCATGATGTTTGCAATTGCGCCTGGAACCGGGAGTGCAGACTAGGCAGCGCATCGGGCAAACGATGACGTAATTTATCGAACAACTCGGCGTGCAAAGCCAACTCCTTCTTCCAGGCCTCTTCATCGATTGAAGTAATTTGCTGAAAATAGGCTTCGTTGAAATCGAGCCCTTCCCAGGTGATGTCCTGATAGCGTGGCGTAATGCCAAAAAGGTGCTCGTGGCCATTGGCCTCACCCTGAATTCGCTCGAGCATCCACTTCAACACCCGCATGTTCTCGCCAAATCCGGGCCAGATAAACCGGCCGTTTTCGTCGGTTTGAAACCAGTTTACGCAGAAGATTCTGGGGTGCGTTGCCTGCATTTCGTTCAATTTATCGCCCAGGCGCAACCAATGTGCAATATAGGCGCTCATGCTATAGCCACAGAAAGGCAGCATGGCGAACGGGTCGCGGCGAACCACACCTTGCGCACCCACCGCGGCCGCCGTTGTTTCGGAACCTAAAGTGGCTGCCATATAAACACCCTCGACCCAGTTGCGCGCTTCGGTGACCAATGGCACGGTGTCGGAACGGCGGCCACCGAAAATAAAGGCGTCAATGGGTACACCGGCGGGGTTGTCCCAGTCGGGATCGATCACCGGGTTCTGGTCTGCTGCCACCGTGAAGCGCGCATTCGGGTGCGCCGCTTTGCGGCCGCAGTCGGGGGTCCAATCCTTTCCTTGCCAGTCGGTGCAATGTTCGGGGGCCGGGCCCATGCCTTCCCACCAAACATCGCCATCGTCGGTTAAGGCGACATTGGTAAACAGCACGTTCTCACGCAATGTGGCCATGCAGTTGAAATTGGTTTTTTCATTGGTGCCCGGCGCAACACCAAAATAACCCGCCTCAGGATTAATGGCATACAGGCGCCCGTCTTTACCCGGTTTAATCCAGGCAATGTCGTCGCCAATGGTCGTGACTTTCCAGCCGGACAAGGATTCGGGGGGAATCAGCATGGCAAAGTTCGTTTTACCGCAAGCCGACGGGAATGCCGCCGCGACGTGCATTTTCTTGCCCTCGGGCGAGGTCACACCCAAAATAAGCATGTGCTCCGCCAACCAGCCTTCATCGTGGCCCATGGTAGACGCAATGCGCAATGCAAAACATTTTTTACCCAGCAAAGCATTACCGCCGTAGCCGGACCCGAACGACCATATTTCGCGGGTTTCCGGGTAATGCACAATGTATTTGGTTTCGTTGCAAGGCCACGCCACGTCTTTTTCGCCGGGCTCCAATGGCTTGCCGACTGAGTGCACGCAAGGCACAAACGCGCCGTTGTCGCCCAGCACGTCGTAAACTTTGCGCCCCATGCGTGTCATGAGACGCATGTTCACGACAACGTAGGGGGAGTCAGACAACTCAACCCCAATGTGTGCAATGGGCGAGCCCAAAGGCCCCATGGAAAACGGAATAACGTATAAAGTGCGGCCGCGCATGCACCCTTCAAACAACCCGTTCAGCGTGGTACGCATCTTGGCCGGATCCATCCAGTTATTGGTAGGGCCGGCATCTTCTTGCTTCTGTGAACATATGAAAGTGCGGTCTTCCACCCGTGCGACGTCGGTGGGATCGGACCAGGCCAGGTAAGAATTCGGCCTTTTTTCCGGATTCAAACGCTTTAACGTGCCCGCTTCAACCATCATGCCGCAAAGACGGTCGTACTCTTCCTGAGAACCATCGCACCATTCGACGCGATCGGGTTGTGTTAGTGCCGCAATCTCGGCAACCCATTCCTTAAGCCGTTCATGCTTGACCCAATCCGGCGCGTTCAATTGAATGGAAGGTTTGCCGTCAGTTGCTACATTCATATGCGTAAGTCTCCGTTAAAACAGGCTATTTCGATGCAACACAAGCTGGCATTTTAGTCTCATTGACACGCATCGCAAGCCTGCCCACTGAATTTAAGTTACATTTAATAACACGTTTACCTTTCTAATTCGAGGTAGCACGGCTAAACTTATCAGGAAGCTTGAGAAATTATTAAACAAATTGTAATAATAACGTAACAACACCACGCTATCGCCTGCCCACCATGAACGCCCTAACCCGAGAACCTTTCACGCCACGCTGGCGCATCGATAACATCGGCCGATTGCTTAATAACGCAATTAAACGGTTTGAGAGTCGTATTTTGCTGGAAATGGAAAAAGCCGGATATGGGGGCTTCTCTCTAAGCCACATCACCATTACGCGTAACCTCGATACGGAGGGCACACGTGCAACCGAACTGGCCCGGCGCGCAGGTATTACAAAACAATCCATGGGCGAACTGATTGCGCAGCTTGAACAAAGCGGCATTATCGAACGCCGGCCCGACCCCAACGATCGTCGCGCAAAAATCATTTTCTTCACACCCGCCGGCATGAAATGGCTCGACGCATTCGGCACGGCACTGAACCGTGCCGAACAGGAAATGTGCGCCGAACTGGGTGAGGAAATGTTTGAAGCACTGCGTAATGCCCTGCTGCGCTACGATCGAAACAGGCACTAATGACCGGGCAGCAACATGCCGGGATGACTCCACCACCACCTAATATTGCCCCCTGCCATTGCGAAGCGGCTCAATGAATATTATTGACATTATAGTAAGGTAATCTTACTATTGAGCGGAATACCAAGATTGATCGCTGTTCTAAAAGCAGCACATCTTTGGCTTTTGACAAACCTGGACCTGGAATAGTTATGCTACCGAGTAATACTTCCGTAATGATTGTGGGCGGCGGACCCTGCGGCCTGATGCTCGCCAACGAGTTGGGGCGACGCGGTGTTTCAGCCGTGCTGGTCGATGAAAAACCCAGTACCGCCTTCAATCCACAGGCTAATGCAACCCAGGCACGCACCATGGAACACTATCGTCGCCTGGGGTTTGCCAATGACATCCGCGACTTGGGTTTGCCCACTGATTTTCCAACGGATATCGCCTACTTCACCCGGTACGCAACGCACGAGCTGGCACGCTTCAAACTTCCCTCTGCCGCAGAGGCAAAAAAGAAAATCCATTCACTCTCAGGGTCATGGAGTGCCGCCGAGTTGCCCCATCGCATTTCCCAGAAGTATGTGGAGCAAGTCTTGCGTCAACAAGCGGAGAAACTGCCTGGTATCTCTGTTAACTTTGGTTGGCGCATGGTTGAATTCTCTGATACCGGAAAGGATGTCCGGGTGCTGGTTGAACGGGTTGAAGATGGTGTAAGACGGGAAATCACTGCAGCTTATCTAATCGGTGCCGATGGCCCTCGCAGCCCTGTTCGTGAAGCCCTGGGTTACCGATACACCGGCGAAACCGGTGTTGTCCGTGACTTCATGGGTGGACGTATGTATGCCATTTATGTTCGCAGCCCCGACTTTTACAAAACCGTTCCTCACGCCCCCGCGTGGATGAACGTTTGCTTCAACAACGAGAGGCGCGCCTTTATGGCGGCGGTCGACGGTAAAGGCGAATTCGCCTTTCACACTCAACTCAAACCCCATGAAAATGAAGCAGAAATCACGCAGGAAGATGCCTTACGGATGTTCCAGATGGGGGTGGGCGCACCGGTTAAAGCAGAAATTCTCTCTCATGGCGCATGGACGGCGGGCCACTCTTTGGTTGCCGATCATATGCAAAAAGGCCGCGTCTTTATAGGAGGCGATGCCGCTCATTTATTCACGCCAACAGGCGGGTTGGGCTACAACACAGCGGTGGAAGATGCGGTCAATATAGGATGGAAGCTGGCCGCTGTGTTGAAAGGTCAGGCTGCGCCGTCTTTATTGGAAACCTACGAGCTTGAGCGTCGGCCACTGGCAGTTCGCAATACCGCGTATGCGAAAACCTTTGCCGACTCACTCGGCCTGTATGCGCCGGTGCCTGAAATTGAAGAAGACTCCGCAGCAGGTCGACAAGCGCGTGAACAGGCAGGCCAATATCTGGAGGCGCACGGACGCGCCGAATTCAATATTCCCGGCATTACATTCGGCGGTCGTTACGACGGCTCACCAGCTATTGTGTCGGACGGCAGCGCCCCACCGCCTGATGCGGCCAACGAATACACCGCCACCGCATGCCCCGGCGGCCGGCCCCCGCACTGCTGGCTATCGGCCGACAAATCCCTTTACGACACATTCGGGTTCGAATGGACACTGCTTTGTATGAAGCCAGACAATGTTTACACTGGCGACTTTGAAGAACAGGCCCAACAGCGTGGGCTCGATTTAACGGTTGTCACGGCACCGCAGGCCCGCGATTTATACGAAGCCGATTTCGCCCTGATTCGTCCAGACCAGATCGTCGCTTGGCGGGGCAACGAAACCCAATCGGCAAACGCAATTTTCAACCGGATTCTTGCGCGATAAAGCCAATATCAATAACCCCTTCGGAGACTCAATACCATGCGTGACCTTAATGAAAACACCTTGACCGATGAAGTCATTGCGCGCCTTAAGCATTGCGACAACCCAAGAGTCAAGCAAATCAGCGAAGCCTTGGTTCGTCACCTACACGCCTTTGTGCGGGAAATTGAACCGACTCAGGAAGAATGGGAAAGCGCTATCGGGTTTCTGACAAACACCGGCCATATGTGCGACGACAAACGCCAGGAGTTTATTCTGCTGTCCGACACCCTGGGCGTATCCATGTTGGTTGACGCCATCAACCACCGTATGCCGGAAGGCGTGACCGAAACCACTGTGCTAGGCCCGTTTTATGTTGAAAATGCAAACGAATTTCCGCTTGGCGCCGATATAACCGCAAATATTGAAGGCACGCCCATGCTGATTCAAGGCACTGTGCGAAGCCAGGACGGTAGCCCGCTTGCTAATGCCCATATCAATATCTGGCAGTCCGACGGAGAAGGTTTCTACGACGTCCAACATCTCGATTCACTTGCATTGCGAGGCCAGTTTCACGCCGACGAAAACGGCAACGTCAGTTGCTGGACCGTACGCCCTTCCGCCTATCCTATTCCGGATGACGGCCCGGTGGGCAATATGTTGCGCGCCCAGGGCCGGCACCCTTACCGTCCTGCTCACGTACACTTTATGATTCAGGCGCCGGGTCACCAGAAACTGGTGACCCATGTGTTTGCCGATGGCGACAAATACCTCGACAGCGATGTGGTGTTCGGCGTGAAGAACTCCCTGATCCGAACCTTTGAAATGCACGATCCCGGCACCGCTCCAGATGGTAAAAAGATGGATCAACCCTATGCCTACTTGCGTTACGATTTCACTCTGAAAGCCGTTTAGTTCCATCCAACATCTTAATAGCGACAAGCCAAAACAGGACAAAGTCACATGCAGACCCATTTCATCTACGAAACTCTTCCAGCCCGCGTCATTTTCGGTGAGGGCAAACTGGACAGCCTCGGAGAGGAACTTGAACGAGCGGGTCTCAAAAAAGCACTTGTCCTGTCAACACCTCACCAGGCAGATTGGGCACACGAAATAGCCACATCACTAGGAACGTTAAGCGCAGGCGTTTTTTCACAAGCGGCCATGCATACGCCGGTTACCGTAACTGAAGACGCGATCAACTTTTTAAATAAGGTCGGGGCCGATTGCGTGGTCGAACTGGGTGGAGGCTCGACCATTGGGCTGGGAAAAGCCATTGCTCTGCGTACCGGGTTGCCACAAATTGCCGTGCCGACAACCTATGCGGGCTCGGAAATGACATCCATTCTTGGTCAAACTGAGAATGGCGTCAAAACCACGCAAAAAAAACCGGTGATTCAACCAGGCACTGTGATTTACGACGTGAACTTAACACTGACCTTGCCGCCGGCATTAACCGCCACCAGTGGCCTGAACGCCATGGCACACGCGGTTGAGGCACTTTATGCGCAAGACCGTAACCCAATCATTTCGCTTGTTGCCGAAGAAGGCATCCGTGCATTTGCCGAATCACTGCCGGCGGTTATTGCCGCCCCAAACGACAAATCCGCGCGCACAAAAGCGCAGTACGGGGGCTGGCTATGCGGTATTTGCCTGGGTTCGGCCGGCATGGCACTGCACCACAAATTGTGTCATGTATTGGGCGGATCGTTCGATTTGCCCCACTCGGAAACGCACGCCATTATGTTGCCTCATACCGCAGCCTACAACGAACCGGCCGCCGCTGAGGCCATGGACGCAGTACGGCGTGCGCTGGGCAACGCGAACGCGGGGCAAGGTTTATGGGAACTGGCTAAATCCATAAATGCACCTTTAGCCTTGAAGGATCTGGGTTTCAAAGAAACCGATATCGAAAAGGCAACCGAGATTGCGCTTAAAAATCCCTACTGGAACCCACGCCCGCTGGAGGCCGAAGGCTTGCGCGCCCTGCTTCGTCGGGCATGGGCGGGCGACGCACCGCAAGCCTAAACTGCACCATACGGCTAATTGCTCATTTATCTGAGCCTGATGTGGAGTCAGGCTCAGCCGCCAGTAATGACAGACGCTCAACCTGATAATCGCCATGATGCGGCTCAATGGGCGGCAAGGTTTTATTGGCTTTGGCCGAAAGCTCGTTAAACCGGTTTACTTTGCCGTACAAGCCCTGACGCCCGGCCAGAGCCGTTACGGTACGGTTGTAATGATTGCTAACGGTTCCCAGCGTATCACCCAGCTTCTTCAAATTTTCCGCAACAACCGCCACCTGGTTGTAAATTTCACCGGCCCGATCACTTAATTCCTGCGCCTGAGCACTGCTACGCGCCACCATCCACAGGTTAGCCACGGTCTTCAAAATGGGCATCAGCGTCGTGTGCGACACCATAACCACATTACGCTGGTAACCATAATTGAACAGATCGCGATTATTCTTCAACGCTTCAATATAGGCCGACTCAATAGGCATGAACATGAGCACAAAACTTGGGCTACGCATGCCAATGAGGTTCGTATAATCCTTGCGTGATAGGTCATCGATGTGCTGCTTGACGGCCTTGACGTGGGCTTGCAGCGCCGCGCCCTGTTCCGCTTCGGTTTCAGCACTTAAGGCGCGGTCATAATCAACCAGCGATACCTTGCTGTCGATCACCATATGCTTGTCATCGGGCAGCTTAATCACAAAGTCGGGCTGTCGGTTCTGCCCTTCGCCGTCTTTGAACCTGGGCTGCGCTTCGTAGTGGTCACCTTTGACCAAACCCGCCAGTTCCAGCGTTTTTTCCAGCTGAATCTCCCCCCAAGTACCCGTGGTTTTCTTATCTCCTTTCAGCGCCAGCGTTAAATTATTGGCCTCGGCGCTCATGCGCAAGCCCACTTCCAACACTTGCTTGATTTCCGTACCCAGGGAGGCGTTGCCTTTAACCGATTCGTCGTGCACTTGATTAATACGTTGCTGAAAAGCTGAAATTTGTTCACGAAACGGTTTCAACATGGCGTCCAGCGAAGACGTGCTGGACTGAGTGAACAAACGCCCTTTTTCCTCAAGCACCTTGTTCGCCAGGTTCTGAAACTCGGTTTTCAACTGTTCCTTTGATTGCTCGAACGATTGCTTCAGCGTTTCAAAAGCAGCCTGTTTTTCTTCATGTTCGGCCTGCAAGCGGGTAAGCCGGCGGTCCAGGTCATTCACACGACTTTGTGCACCGGCCAGCTCAAGGCTTTTATCATTCACGGCATCTCGGGCCTCATCAAGCCTTTCACGCAAACTGCGCAACTCGGCCTCATAACCGGCAAGCTGTCGATCAAGCTGCTGAATACGCGACTCGTAGTCGCTAATGCGCGCCTCGTACTGCGTTCGCACAAGCTCACTCCGATTGCGGGCTTCGGCCAAACCGCGCCGGCCGTACACCATCGCTGCACCTCCCCCCATGAACAGGCCCAGCACCCACAAGAGAAGACCAATCCACTCCGGCGACAACGTCATGATTTTTTCTTGACTCCAAAACAATGATCGAGCGTTGGGAACTGCCCCTCGCGCACCTCTTCGGCGTATTGGGCGGCGGCATGGCGGATAACACCGGCGGCATCGCCAAACGGTTTGGCAAACTTGGGGATGCGATCGCCGCTTAATCCCAGAATATCCTCAGTAACCAGAATCTGGCCATCGCAATCCGGCGATGCGCCGATACCAATTGTAGGAATTGCCACCGCATCGGTAATACGACGCGCCAGTTCTTCGGCTACGCCTTCCAGCACCAACCCAAACGCCCCCGCTTTTTCATGGGCAAGCGCATCCTGAAAAATCCGTTCAGCCGCCTCTTCGGACATCCCCTGGGCCTTAAAGCCACCCATGGTGTTCACATACTGCGGCATTAAACCCACGTGCGCCAACACGGGCACCCCACGATCGACCAGAAAACGTGTCGTGGGCGCCAGTGCGCTTCCCCCTTCCATTTTTACGCCGGCCGCACCACTTGCCGCCAAAATATGTGCCGCATTACGAAACGCCTGCTCCGGCGACTCTTGATAAGAACCAAACGGCATATCGACCAGAATGCAGGCACGTTGCGTTGCCCGCACAACAGCCGCAGCATGAGCGGCCATCTGATCGACTGTAATAGCCAGCGTATTGGGCATGGCGTAACCCACCATCGCCGTGGAGTCGCCGATCAGAATCATGTCCTGACTTTCATCAAGCAAACGTGCAATAGGCGCAATATAGGCTGTTAGAGAGGCAATTTTTTTCTTGCCCTTGTAACCGATGAGGTCGGGAATACTGATACGTTTTGTTTTGGAATGTACGCTCACAGACAGCTCCTAGTTTATGCCGGAATCGAGAACCTTATAATGAACATAAGCTTACCCTGTTTAACACCTTAGGGAGATCGCATGACCGATATTGTAAATAGCGTTACGTTTCACGATGGCCACAAAGCCCCACGTATTGGGTTCGGCGTTTGGCAAGTAGAGAACAATGAAGCCGTTGACGCCATAAAAACCGCCGTAAAAACCGGCTATCGTCTCATTGACACCGCCGCCATATACGGCAATGAAGAGGGCGTCGGGCGCGCCATAAAAGAATGCGGCGTCGATCGTAAAGACCTTTTCATTACCACCAAAGTCTGGAATGATCGGCACGGTTTCGATGACACCATGAAAGCATTCAAGGAAAGCATCAATAAACTCGGCCTCGATTATATCGACCTGTACCTTATCCACTGGCCCGTACCTAAAATCGGCTTATACGTTAAGAGCTGGGAAGCACTGATGCAACTGCGTGAAGAAGGCCGGGTTCGTTCCATTGGGGTTTCAAACTTTAATATTGACCACTTGCAAATGCTGCTCGACGAAACAGGCGTACTGCCCGTCGTGAATCAAATTGAATTGAACCCGCGATTCCAGCAACCTGAGCTACGCGCGTTTCACGCAGAAAACAACATCGTTACCGAGTCATGGAGCCCGCTTGGGCACGGCCTGTTGTGGGAAAACCCGATTCTGGCCAAAGTTGCACAAAAACATAAACGTTCGGTTGCGCAAGTCATACTGCGTTGGCATTTGCAGCTGGACTGCATGGTTATTCCAAAATCGGTCACCCCAAAACGTATCGAAGAAAATTTTGAAATTTTCGACTTCGAACTGGATGAGCAGGACATGAACGACATTGCCACCTTGCACGACGAAGATGCGCGCCACGGACCCGACCCGGAGCGCTTCCGCCTGCCAAAAGCCTGACAACCAAAGGTTTAACAGAAAATTAGGCCGGCGCCCCCGATAATGAACACGCCCCACAGGTTGAACATGGGTTTGGCCTGTGGGGTGGCTGTTATAAATCGAGCCGCCCTTTCACAAAGAAGCTAATGGTCACTTCGCCTCGGGCGCAGCAGCGTGGGCCCGGGCGGATTTCGCATCAGTTTCAGTTTTTGCCCGTATAACGCGCCCAATAATAAAGAACGCGGTGCCTGGCGCAAATGCAAATGCGAACAACAACGCGTACGCCGCCGATTGTGCACCCGGCACACCACCCGGGTTGGTGATACCAGCTGCATTCACAATCATGCCTGCAATGGTTGAACCTATGGCCAAGGCAAACAACTGAACTGTAATAACAGCGCCAGAGGCGATACTTTCCTGACCCTTTGGTGCGCTTTTAAAAACTTGCGACAACAAATGCGGCCAAGAGATACCAATGCCCAGCCCCACACCCACCAGCGGTGCCAACATGACCCAAAACCAATGTGTTTGGGTCAAATGAAGCATCGGCATCAAAACCGCTAACGCAACAAGCGAGATAGAAATTGTGGCAGGCCCAGCGCGCATCAACACCTTCGCCATAGCCGGCTTGCGACCCGAACTAAAAATTGAGCCAGCTGTCCAGCCAAAAGACATGAGCGCCGTTAAATAGCCTGCAGGCAAAGGTTCATACCCATGAATCGTTTGCAAAAAATAGGGAATAAACACTTCTACGGTAATAGAAACGGCAATAAGCGCAACACACGCTTAAATACTGCCCATTGCCTCGCGTAAAGAGTACGACCCTTTTGGCAACAATGGAATGTCGCCTTTCATATCGCTACGCGCCACGAAATAGGCAATACTCAGCCCCGCAAACACGCCCAATGCGTTCCAGCCAACTTGCGTTGAAAGGCTCCCCATGGAAACAACCAGCACCGACAAAACAATTAGGGCTATTTTCCCAACCGGAACACGAATACGTTGCGTTGGCGCCCCAGTGCCGCCGGTAGTGGAAGCATTGATTTGTGTAACCACAAGCCACGCCAAGCCCAATGCCACCGGCAAAATTGCCCCATAGGCCCAGCGCCAACTACCCGACTGCGCAAAAATGCCCCCGATAGCGGGCCCGCTAAGCGTGGAAATACCCCACATGCTGGATGTAAGCGCGACAGCCCTGGGCCACAAGCGCTCTTCAAACACAACCCGAATCGACGAATAGCACAGACCCAATAGCAAACCACCCCCTGCGCCTTGTATGGTTCGACCCACCAGCATCCAGAACATACTGGGGGCCAATGCGCAGGTTGCGGTGCCAACGGAAAAAATGGCAATGGCCACCAGAAAGGCCTTCTTCAGACCAAACAAATCGTTGGCTTTTGCTGATAGTGCGGAACTCATGATTGAGGCCGCAACAAAAAGCGTCATATTCCAGGCGTAGTACTGTAGCCCCCCAATATCACGCACAACTGAAGGCAAAATGGTGACGGCAATGTACACATTAATGGCATGTAATGCCACGCCACCGGCCACCGTCAGTGAACGCAAACCATTGCGCCCCGAGAGCAGCTCGCCCCATGACGCTTGATCAGACGACCCACTCATACCGGCTCTCCGGGAAAGGGCCGATCGGCACAATTTGCATAGAACGCCTCAAGAAGCGACAAAATTTCTTCCGCCGTTTCCACCACCGTAACCAACTCCCGGTCTGCCTGAGAAATCATGCCCTCTTCCACCATAAAATCAAAATCAATCAATCGAGACCAATAATCTCTGCCGACCAAAATAATCGGCATACGCGACATTTTCTCGGTTTGCACCAAAGTTAACGCTTCAAACAATTCATCCAGCGTACCAAAACCACCTGGAAACGCCACCAGCGCACGCGCTCGCAACATAAAGTGCATTTTGCGCAAGGCGAAGTAGTGAAAATGAAAGCACAGCGTGGGCGTAATGAACGGATTGGGAACCTGCTCGTGCGGTAAGGTGATGTTCAACCCAATACTTTTTGCTCCCGCATCAAACGCGCCGCGGTTACCTGCCTCCATAATGCCGGGCCCACCCCCTGTGACCACCACAAACCGGCAAGGGTTATCTGCCTGAAAACGTTGTGAAATAAGATAGGAAAACCGCCGGGCCTCTTCGTAGTAGCGTGAGTAATGAACGTGCCGCTGCGCCTGCTTCAACGCCTGCTTTGCGTCCGGATCGTCTGGGTGGTGATTCAGCAATTCCGACGCCTGATCGTATCTTTTCTTCGCTTCGGCCGGCGACAATACGCGCGCACTGCCATAAACCACAATCGTTGACTCAATGTGGTTCTCACGCAAATACGACTCGGGCTTAAGCAACTCAAGTTGCAACCTGACGGGACGCAAATCTTCATCCCGCATAAATTCGGCGTCGTGATAGGCTAACCGATAGGAAGGGCTTTTAAGAATGGCGCGCAACAATTCGGCGCGTTGTTCCGGAGTGAGTGAATCGCTGGTCATTTCAAAGTCTTTTCAATACGATCCAAAGTCTCGTAGGCAGGCAATACACGCGCAATACTGGAACGCGGCTCGCGGTGTTCCCGAATAGCCGCAAAAAACTCACGGTCTTGTAACTCTATGCCATTCAACGAAACATCAACCCCCGATACATCAATTACCTTACCTTCGCCGTCTACCAATTCATCGTAACGTGCGATGTAAGTACCATTGTCGCAAATATAGCGGAAGAAAGAGCCTTGCGGCCCCTGGTTGTTGAACGAAAGCGACAGCGTGCAAAGCGCCCCTGATGCCACTTTCAATTGCACCGACATGTCCATGGCAATGCCCAGTACAGGATGTAACGGCCCTTGCATGCCGTGCACTTCCTGCGCCACCTCACCGGTTTGATACTGAAACAGATCCACCGTGTGGCAAGCATGGTGCCATAACAGGTGGTCTGTCCAACTTCGGGGTTGCCCTTCCGCGTTCACATTGGAGCGCCGGAAAAAATAGGTTTGCACGTCTAACTGCTGCAGCACCAACTCGCCCCGCTGGATACGGTGATGTATCCACTGATGGCTGGGGTTGTAACGGCGCGTGTGCCCGGCCATCGCAACCAGACCGGTTTCCTGTTGTTTGGCAGCCAAAGCCCGCGCATCGGCCAGGTTGTCGGCCATGGGAATTTCAACTTGAACATGCTTGCCGGCCTGAAGACAGGCCAAAGCCTGAGCGGTGTGCACCTGGGTGGGGCCGCACAAAATCATCGCATCGATTTCGGGCAGAGCCAGGCAAGCTTCCAGCGACGGCAAGACCGCAGGCACCTTGAACCGGCGTGCAATTGCCTCCAGTCGGGCGGTATCGCGGCCACCGGTAATACAAACCACCTCAACCCCGCTGATATGACTAATTGCTTCTAAATGTTTCAGCCCAAAAGCCCCAATTCCAGCAATACCTACCTTCATTTCCGCCCTTTTAACGCCGCCCCCGGCCCCTAAAATGCCTTAAGTTTCCTGAAAGGCTGACGTAACCATAGCTACACACAGCTGTCAAGCCAATTGTAACCACCCTTTTTTCCGAGTAAGCCTATTCATGATGCACAATCTTAAAATCAGTACCCGTTTGATTATCGGGTTCGTTGTAATGCTGCTGTTCATTGCCATTTTGGCCGGTGTCGGCATCTGGCGCGTTCAAAGTTCCGATGCCATGGCACAAGACCTTACAGAAGTTCGCCTCGATAACGAACGACTAATAGCAAAATGGAACATGCTCACGGCGTTGAACGCCACACGCACGATTGCTAATGCCAAGTTAACCGACCCCGGCACTATTGCGTACTTTCAGGAACAAATGAAAGCAACAAGCGCTGAGATTTCCAAACTACAAGCCGAACTGAAAAAATCTATCACGAATCCTGAAGCGCTACGCTTATTCGACGAAGTTCAGGAGCGCCGTTCCGAATATGTCGGAAAACGAGAAGCAGCCATTCAAGCTCGCAAGGAAGGAAACTTTGCGGTTTCACGCGATTTTTTCGATAATCAACTTGAAGGTTTACTGGCAAACTACACACAAAGTATTCAAAATCTCCTCGTATTCCAGCAAGGACTCATAAACGAGCGCGCGCAAGACTTAAATCAAGAAAATGAGCTTGCGCTTACCATCTTGATCGGCCTGACAATCGCCGCATTAGTGATCGGCGTCCTGATGGCTGTCGGCATCACTCGCTCCATTACGCTTCCGCTGCGAAATGCCGTTAACTTCGCCGAAAAAGTCTCATCTCGCGATCTAACCGGCAATATCTCTGTAAAAGGCAAGAATGAAGTCGCCACCTTGCTGGCCGCCCTGCAGCGCATGAACGCCAATCTGCTCGACGTGGTTCTCGAGGTTCGCGACGGCGCCGATTCCATTGCAACCGCTTCCACCCAAATTGCTGCGGGCAACACCGATTTATCGTCACGCACAGAGCAGCAGGCAAGCTCGCTGGCGGAAACGGCCGCAACCATGGAAGAAATTACGACTACCGTAAAACAAAATGCCGACAACGCAAACCAGGCCAACGGCCTGGCCGAGTCGGCAGCGAATGTGGCCACCCACAGCGGCAAAGTCGTGTCCAAAGTTGTTGACACCATGGGCGCGATTAACGAATCGTCCAAGCAGGTGGTGGATATCATCAGCGTGATCGACGGCATCGCTTTCCAAACCAACATCCTGGCATTGAATGCGGCCGTCGAAGCGGCACGCGCCGGGGAACAGGGCAAAGGTTTCGCGGTTGTGGCCTCGGAAGTGCGTTCGCTGGCACAGCGCAGCGCCCAGGCGGCCAAGGAAATCAAAGACCTGATCGACAAATCGGTTTCGATCACCGAGGAAGGCAACCGTCTGGTCGCCGAAGCCGGCTCAACAATGGAAGAAACCGTTAGCAGCATCAAACGGGTGACCGACATCATGGGTGAAATTACCGCCGCGAGCCAGGAACAAAGTATTGGTATCGACCAGGTGAACCAGGCCGTTGCGCAAATGGACCAGGTCACGCAACAAAATGCGGCATTGGTTCAGGAGGCCTCAGCGGCATCGGCCAGCCTGCAGGACCAGGCCGCATCGCTGGCCAATTTGGTTGCTACATTCCGCGTGGAAGCACAAGCCCATAAAGCTGCCACCAAAACAATCGAACAAGACAACGAACCCTTTGGTCATACCCCAAAACTACTGGGCGCCTGAAGATAACCTTCGACGTAACCAGCGAAAAACCCCGCCCACCAGCGGGGTTTTTTCATACAAGGCCTGGGCGGGATCCCAGTAGTCGTAATGCATGCACACTTTTCCATGTGCATTGAACCGAACGTGCGTAGCCCCCTTTACCGTCCAGTCGCGACGGGCGCCTGCTTTCCCGGTTTGAAACGAGAATGTCCAGGTTAAAAAGCCGTTGCGCCCTTCTGACGCAACCGTATCCACTTTGAACACCGGCAAATGCACCGTGGCAAACATATGTTCAAAAATACGCCGGATAGGCTCAATACCGATCACATCATTAAATGGGTCGGTAAACGCTGCGTCGGCTGCGTACACTTCATCCAATCGATCAAGACTTTCAGGCGCAAGGCGCTCGTAGAACGCGGCAACACGTTGAATGTCCGGTGCACTCATAACCCGGTTCCCCGCCGCACCAGCGCAAAATACAAACGGTAAGGCAATAAACGCAGAAACTTCAGAACCACTGTGAAACGACGTGGGAAGTGAATTTCAAAACACCCCCGCGACCACCCCTTCAGAATGGCGGTTGCAGCTTGTTCAGGCGTTTGCATTGCCGGCATGGGAAACGGGTTTTGCGCAGTGAGGGGGGTTTCCACAAACCCGGGGTGGACAACCGAAACGTGAATGCCGGCCGGTTTCAAATCCTGGTACAACACTTCAGCCAAATGCGTTAACGCCGCCTTGGTAGGCCCGTAAGCCAGACTTTGGGGCAAGCCCGTAAAGCCGGCCACACTGGATACAAAACTGATATGCCCCGCCCCCTGGGCATGCATTGGCGGCAGCACAGCATGCAACATATTCAATGCACCCACATAATTAACCTGCTCGTGCCGCAACATGGTGTCCAGATCATAGTCCTTCGCCCGCATGGTCTTGAAATAGCCGGCGCAATACAACACCACCTCAAGCTCGCCCAATTCCTGGGTAATACGCGCCATGGCCTGCTCAAATGTGCGAACATCAGTGACATCCAACGGAACAGCCAACGCCCCCGGATGCTTTTCAACGAAAGCGTCCAGCGCCTGCGCATTGCGCGCCGACACGACCACTTTGGCCCCCTGTTGCGCCAATTCGTGGGCAACAGCGTGCCCAATGCCACTGGACGCGCCCACCACCCAAACAACGCGGCCTTTCCAATTTCGCATAGGCGGGTTCATCGGCATAAGAACTCCTTTTAGCGTTTGTAGAACGACAACGTCACTTCGCCCAAGCGAATACCGAATTTGCTCATGGTGGCGCGATTCAACATGACCTTGTCATTCATAAGGAACATCCAGTCGTCGAACGACACATCGTAGGTGGTGTCACCTACCGGCAGGCGCAACACATAATTCCACTGGAACGCATTCCCGGCAACATAACCTTCGGCTTCACCAACAACATCAGACGCCGTCCCGGTATAACGACCGTTGCCCTCATCGATTAGCGTCCAGACGCGGCGCTGGGTTTCACCGTCACTATAGATAAAATCCTCTTCCAGCGTCCCTTTATTGCCTTCCCAATACGCTTTGATGCGGACGGTAAACCGACGCACAACCTTGCCGCTGCGATCAGTAAAAATGCCGTACGCATCAATATCACCGTCAAAATATTCTTTCAAATCCAGACGCGGCTTTTCCTGAGCGTAATCGGAAGGTGTGGGCGATGCACACGCCGTTAACACCAGGCACGTTAGTGCGGCCAACAAACCACGCCGCCAAACACGGCTAAGCCGAATGCCAAA
>Ga0207884_1000579_pt1 | contig 20086 bp, 19 predicted proteins | sample MalvirmetaMSP144_FD_184236 | JGI IMG/M metagenome (GOLD analysis project Ga0207884, IMG submission 184236) | Marine viral communities from the Deep Pacific Ocean - MSP-144 (SPAdes) | ecosystem: Environmental > Aquatic > Marine > Oceanic | place: Pacific Ocean | collected 2011-07-08 | reverse complement strand
TCTGTACCGGGCACCGGTCGACTTCCGCAAACAGGCCAATAGCCTGGCACTGCTGGTGGAGCAGGAACTTGGCCATAGCCCGTTCTCCGGTGCACTCTACGCCTTCACCAACCGGCAGCGGAACAAGATCAAGTGCCTGATGTGGGAGGACAACGGGTTCGTGCTTTATTACAAGGCTTTGGCCGAGGAGAAATTCAAGTGGCCGGGTCCGTCTGACGAGCTGATGACCCTAACCGGCGAGCAGATTAACTGGTTGCTGGATGGCTACGACATCACCCTCCTGCGGGGTAAACGGTCATTCCACGACGTAGTGGACTTATTTCACATCACGCAACGGCCTGAGCAGGCCCGGCGAGACCTTGTATTGCTTAGTGCCATCCTCGTCCAACACAATCACACTCTTGCGATTGATCTTCGTGACGATGCCCAACACCGGACCTTCCCGGCCTTCGAAGGTTACTTTCAGTCCTACTCGCAGCTGGCTCAGCGCTTGAAGGTTTTCCTGACTCCGCAGTTCATCGATGCGCCGGCAGATGTATCGATTGAGTTCCATCAGCTGATCAACGTTCATATCGTCAATGCGCATGGGCGGTGGCCTCCGGCTTTGTATTCTGTCGATCAGGATGACGCGGATCGATCAACGAACGTAATGGGGTGTCTTTGAAGCGAACTTTCCAGAGCCGGGGCGTCAGGTCAGCCACCTCACTGGCAGGGTGTTGGCTGATGCGCTGAAGTACGTCCACCAGGTATGTGTACGGGTTGAGACCATGGAGTTTGCAGGTAGTGATCAAGCTCTGGATGAGTCCCAAGTGTTCTGCGCCCAGTTCGGTCCAACAGAACATCCAATTTTTGCGGTTATGGAAGTGTTTCCATAAAAAGAAAGCCTGGCTCTTCGCAGACACCACCCAGGGCGCAAATGCCAGCGCCACCTGCTATTCCTTAATCGAAACCGCCAAGGCCAATCAACTCGAACCCTCAGCTTACATCCACCACCTGCTCACGCATATTGCCGAAGCGGATACGGCGGAAAAACTGGAAGCATTGCTGCCCTGGAACGTGGAGCTTGTTCAGGCCTGACATCCCGGTGCGGTTGATGCAAGTGGGTCGATTTAAATGCGCTTACGGCCGTGAAGGCCGCGAGCCGTCGGGTAGCGGATATGACAACGCAGATGGAACGGGCTTTGCCGCAGTGGTCTCTGGCGCCGGTCGTGGAGGCCCTGGTGGCGTTGCGGGGCATCGACAAGGTGGCTGCCATGGTCCTGCTGGCCGAACTGGGAGATATCAGCCGCTTTGATTCGCCACGCCAGCTGATGGGCTTCCTGGGGTTGGTCCCCAGTGAACACAGTAGTGGTTCGACACGCCGCCAGGGCGGGATCACCTTGACCGGGAACCGCCATGCCCGCCGGATGCTGGTCGAGTCAGCCTGGAGCTACCGCTTCCCGGCGCGCCAGACGATGCACTTAAAACGCAAAGCCGCAAGGGCACCCGAAGACGCCAAAGCGATTGCCTGGAAAGCCCAGAAACGCCTCTGTGGACGTTATCGTGATCTGACCCGGACCGGAAAGAACACCAAGCTTGTCTGCGTGGCGGTGGCGCGCGAGCTGGCCGGCTTTATCTGGGATATTGTGTGCCGGGCCATGCCTCGTGTAAGCGTGGCCTAAACTTCATTGGCTGATGCGTCATACCCACTGAACAGGAGGCGATTACAGGCACTTTGAGTCAGGGCAGGGCCAGCCGGTGTGGAGAACCCTTGGCCGGGCTAAACCGGCATTCGCCAGGGATAATCCCCAAGGGCGTTCCCGGCGAATGATCCCTGCTCCTAGAAAAAGGCAAGCTCCGCGACGCAGTGAAGTCAGGTCGGTAACCAATCCACGCATATCAGCATGATCCACCGTCGCAATCTGCTTGGTCCTGCCCTGCCCCAAGGTGCCTGAAGTCGGGAGGTGCAACATGTGAAGTCCGTGCAAACCTTGACAGGTCAAAACATATCAGTCCGTATTTCTCATAGTCACCCAGCCAGTTTCGCAGACTGGCCGGTTCGCCGCTATGAGCCCTCAGATGCGGCGGTAATCCCCCAGAAAATCGGGCGTGTTTTGAAAGATTTACTTTGCAAACCGCCAAAAATAGGGTGCATGTCGCAACAGTCTGTTGAGTGGAAGCAAAATAGGCTTGAGGAGACGCCTGAAGCGCTCTTCTCTTCTATAACGACTGAGGGCAACGGTAGCGGCCTCATGGATGGCTAGATCTCCCAATATTTTTGCTTCGTTATTGATTTCACATATAAAAGACTCATCATTTTTATTGTGAAGCACCACTTCTGCAAGCATATTTAACGAAAATTTAGATGAATCGAACGTGCGGAATTCATTTAGATTCCCAAATAAGTGTAGTGTCGACATGGTTCTCACACATTTACTGCACTTGCCGCAGTTTCCAGCGGCCTGCTCTTTCCAACAAACGCGCAAATGCCGCCTCGCAGGATCAAAGTTTATCAGGGAGCGAGTCTTGTCCACGCGATTTTCGGTTGCGCCAAAATGAACAATTTGGCAGACACTACTTGAGCAGAGAGGGTCGGTTATTACGTGAGACCCCCACGGCTGGAAGTCTGGAATTTGATGGGTAGAGCCAATCAGAACCTTCTCATAGGTTGGAGAAAAAAGCAGGCCAACGGAGGCAAGCGCACAACCGTGGGACAAGCCACCCCAATTTGCACGACCGAACCTTGTGCTACGAATGTTGGTAGCCACCACGTTTGATTCGAGGCTTAAGCTAGCCGCGACGTCGTCGCAAGAATTCCTGACAATTGAAAACTCGTTTGGTTTTGATAACGGTACGTCGAAACCCCAGACGGTTATCAGCCCGGTAAGATCAATAACCCTGCCTGGTCCTGTACAATTCGCGAGGATGTGAAATGAATCGACACCACCCGAGAAAAAGCTTGCCGTTGATCGTTTGTTTTTGACTGATGAAGGGAATCGATTTGTCGTATTTGCAGTAATTTCTATTGGGGAAAACTTTGGATACCAGAACGACCATATCTCTTGTAGGCTTCTTAAGTTTTGAAGGAGAGTTTGGTCGATTGCTTCGGAGGTCTCTATCGGTTCGCCAAGTGTGAATGCAACTGGCAATAACATGACCACCCATGGATCAACAGAGTTCGTCACATTTCCTGCGTTCGGCCCGCCGATCTCTACCCAGATATCCTCGAATTGCCCATCATGGTACTCCACTGAACATTCGAGACGCTTGGTGAATCCTTCTAACTGCGACTTGCTCTCATTTATTTTTGTAATTTCCATTATTTCCTCTGCTTATCTGGCAATAGCGGATGCGTACTCAGTGGCTCAGGGTCATCCCGTTGAGCCATCGCATTGGCACTGAGTCCTGGCGTGGGGTCTACAGGCTTTTGAATAAGTCTAGTAGAATTTTCGCCGCTACAGTGGACAGTTACCAGAACTGTCATAGCCCACTGTCGAGTTTCCTGGAGCAGTTGGAGGCAGGATTCCCATTGATGTGAAGGGCAGATAAATTAAAGCGTTGATCTGTGCTAGAGTTGGTGATTGGTTGGCATGCTTGTCAGGGGCTTCGGTAAGGTTGGTTTTTATAGAATCACCAAGGCTAAATACCTTAAGGTGTGTTCGTCATTTAATCGGCTGTAGGGACTCAGAATATTATAATGAGATACATGATAGCGAGCGGTTGGTGGTCTTGTCCAACAGGCGAGGATGATAGATCAAAGGTTTACGGTGATGATTCGATAAGGGATATCAGTTTTCATTACCTATGGCGAGAATGTATAGATCGCTTTACTGATCCCAGTGAGATAATGGTAATCGATAGTGATTCACCCAAAAAGCCTGAAGAGATCAGGGGCGAGAAGTGGTTGAGCATGAGCAAGAATTTTGGCCACTCGACAAATCACAGTGGCCAGTTTTCTGGTTATACCCGCGCTATTTTTCTATCAATGATGTACGCGTATGCGAACGATTTTGATTATTGGGTATATATTGAGCAGGACGCTTTGATTTATGGTGATCGAATAATAGAAAAATCTATAGCGGAAAGCAAGCATGGTGTAGTTTATGGATCCGGTAAAGGCACGCCGCAACAGATTCAGCAATCATTCATGATATTTAATACGGAAGCAATCCCTGATTTTATAAATAATTACGTCGCTATAAATAAAAAAGATAAAATAATATCCCCTGAATGGAAATTCCTTTTCGCTCAAAACCGATTGGCGACTATATTGCCTTTAGGGTTATTGCGATGGCTAACTAAAACGTCTAAAAATCAGGTCATTAGTTGGGTGCGCTGGTCTGCTTTAAGGTTTCTCAGGAAGTTTGACCAATTCGACACGTTTGACTTTGGCTTCGGGCGTTCCAGACCTATCAAGTTTTCCGATAGCCATTTTTACTTTCAGCATGGTAACGAAGACGAAGTTCAGGCATTTAAAAAAAAGTTGGCAAATATCGGGAGATTCAATGACCATACACCGTGAGATTTGTTTTGACCATCTCGAATCCGACCTTAGACTGATGGCAGAAATTGGAACATTGGTTTACGTTGGAAATCCTGGAAATTGGGGAGATGCATTGATCGCTGCAGGTACCAAGAAATTTTTTTATGACCGAGGAATCAAGGTTAAATATCTAAGTTTAAGCGCAGCGTTGTCGTGTAGCGCTCTTGGCTTGCGGCTAAAGTTGGGAACACTCAAGCCGATAATGATATTTGCTGGTAATGGTGCCTTCATAAAAGATTATAAACGAAAGGCGCAAATTGAATCTATTTTTGGGAAATTTTATCACAACCTTATATTGCCCTCTACTTACGGGATGGCTCTGGATACTAGGTCAGCGAATCGTAGCGTTATAATGTATCGGCGTGATCAGTATCAAAGTTCCGATTTTTCTCCACAAAGTAAATTTTGTCATGATATGGCGTTTACTTTGATAGCACCAGAAGTTTTTGTAAATAAGGAAAGTGGATTTTTCTTCCGTGAGGATGTCGAGTCACCGAAAAATATTCTGCTTCCCAAAAATAACCGAGATTTATCAAATGAGGGCAATGCTTCGAGTAGCGTAAACGAGTTTTTTAATATCGTCGGATCGTTCAGTAAAATATATACAAACCGTTTGCACGTTGCAATAGCTGGAAGTCTTTTAAACCGCGAGGTCCATCTTTTTCCGAACTCATATTTTAAAAATGAAGCTATCTACAAGAGCAGTTTAAAGCCATTTTTTCTCAATACTCATTTTCATGAAACGACACCTCAGGCATTCGGGCTGTGTTGATATTCAGGGATAAAGAAGTTTGTAAGTAAGGAGCAAAGATGTGTGGGTTTGGAGGGTTTGTTTCGAAGAATCTGGGGGAAGGAGTTAGTAGGCCATGCCTGGATAGGATGGCAGACTCGCTTGTCCACCGGGGTCCAGACGAAAAGGGTTTTTGGCTGGAGACGGAGTTAGGCGTGGGCCTTTCGCATACTCGTCTTTCGATTTTGGATCTGTCAGCCACCGGCTCGCAGCCTATGGAGTCAGTTTCTGGTCGTTATGTGATCGCGTTCAATGGAGAGATTTACAACTGGCCTGAACTGAGAGACGAGCTCGCTTGCGCCGGTTCCTCCTTCAAGGGGCATTCGGACACTGAAGTGATGTTAGCGGCCTTCGAAGCCTGGGGTGTGGACGAAGCGGTAAGTCGGTTTGCCGGCATGTTTGCTTTCGCTTTAGTGGATCGGGTCGCTCGGCGGTTGTACCTTGCAAGAGATCGTATGGGCGAGAAACCCCTTTATTATGGCTGGCAGGGAAACAGTCTATTGTTTGGATCTGAACTTAAAGCCCTAAAGCAACATCCTGAGTGGGAAGGCGAGATCAATCGAAACTCGCTTGCACTTTTTTTACGTCATAATCTGATTCCTGCGCCTCACTCCATCTATGTGGGTATCCGTAAACTTCTGCCGGCTTCCATTGTAGAGTTTGAACTCAATTCTCTTGAGCCTGGGGTGCTGCCAGAGCCGAACAGGTATTGGAAACTGGAAGAGCAGTTTCAGGAAACTGGTGACTGGACTCTGGAGTCTGCTTCTGAGCGTCTGGAGTCACTGCTTACAGAAGTTGTGGGGCAGCAGATGGTTTCAGATGTGCCTCTCGGTGCTTTTCTTTCCGGGGGCGTGGATTCTTCAACAATTGTGGCCCTGATGCAGAAGCAGGCCGTTCAGCCAGTTCGAACGTTCAGTATTGGCTTCCGGGAGGAGGGTTTTAATGAGGCCGAGCATGCTGCCGCTGTCGCTAAGCATCTTGGCACCGAGCACACGGAATTTTATGCTACCGAACAGGATGCCCTGGAAGTAATCCCCAGGCTTGCGCAAATTTACGACGAACCTTTTGCGGATTCGTCCCAGATTCCCACTTACCTGGTAAGCAGGATTGCCCGGGAGCATGTAACTGTAGCCCTGTCCGGCGATGGGGGTGATGAGCTGTTTTGTGGGTATACCCGTTACCCCTCAACACTCTCCGCATGGCAGAATCGCAATTCTCTGAGAGCGCGTGTTAAGAGCTCTCTCTCGAAGCTTCCGGCAGGACCAACATCCCACGTTACCCGGGCGCTGGTGCCTTCCCAGCGCCACCGTAGTGTTTCGGCTATTCGCCAGCGCCTGGATTCATTGGGCGCTTTTGCCGATGCCGACTCACTGTCGGCGTTCTACAGACAACGGGTATCCCTTTGGTCATTTCCTGAAGCCGCCCTGGTTAAAGGAGTTGAACCGCCGTATGCGCTTACCTCTGCGTTACCGCCAGAAGTTGCTGATGAATCCCTGAAAACACTGATGTGGCGTGACCTGAACTGGTATCTGCCTGATGATATATTGGTCAAAGTTGACCGGGCGGCAATGGCTTGCAGTCTGGAAACCCGGGTGCCTATGCTGGATCATCGTGTTGTAGAGTTTGCTATGGGGTTACCGACTTCACTGAACATGAAGAATGGGGTGGGTAAGCAGGTGCTGCGTTCCGTGCTTTATCGCCATGTGCCAAGAGAGCTGATTGAAAGGCCGAAGCAGGGGTTTGCGGTACCTATTGCTTCCTGGCTGCGCGGTGCTCTTCGGGACTGGGCTGAAGAGCTGTTAGAGCCGGCCAGGCTTAAGGATCAGGGTTATTGGGACGTTGATCTGGTGCGCTGGAACTGGAGTGAGCATCTTTCGGGTCGTGAAGATTACAGCTTTAAGCTTTGGGGAATTCTGATGTTTCAAGCGTGGCTAGACAATGAGGGCAGATCGAACCTTTTATCATCAAACTGGTCCGCGTGAATGTCTGAATTTCCCTGTGTGATCATTACCGGAGCAGATACGCCTACCGGTCTTACCACCGCACGCGCTCTGCGAGGCCTGCCGGTTACGGTTAATGGCATTTTTCAGAACGCAGAAGCACCTTCAATTCAATCCAGGCATTGGGACCGATTGCTTCATTTACCCGGGAGCTCGGACGAACAGCTTGATACACTGATAAAAATGGCAGAAGGGGAAGAATTTCCGGGGCGGCCTTTATTACTTTTTTCCCAGGATGGCCATGTAATCTCCGCATGGGCGCGGCTTGAAGAGTTGGATCGATATTTTACGGTGCCAATCCCGCCCCAAGGGGAAGGGGAAATAATGATGGATAAAACGCTGTTCCATCAATGGGCCCTTGGGAATGAGGTCGACGTGCCAAAATCTGAAATTGTGACTAGCCTTGATGATCTGATCTGTTTAGCGGTGGGTTTAAGTTTTCCCTGCATACTGAAACCTCAGGTACGCACGTCAGCTTGGGATAAGGTGCATAAGAATCAGAAATTTTTCTTGTTGAACTCAGAAAAGGATTTGCATGAGTTTGTTCGATCTTCTGACCCATTTCGTCTCTCCGACTGTTACATCCTTCAGGAATGGATTCCCGGGGGTGACACTGAGGTCTTTTTCGTACTTTTCGCTTTTGATGAGAGCGGTGTGATGCTAGCCGAGTGTGCTGGTCAGAAAATATGGCAATGGCCGCCACTGACTGGATCAACGGCTATTTGCCGGCTAATCGACGAACCTCAGTTGATGGCGCTTGCAAGAACAATTGCCATGAGATTGAAAATGACGGGCCTCGGGTCTATCGAATTCAAGCGTGATCCAAGAACCGGAAAGTTTCTCGTCACTGAGCCAACGGTGGGTCGAAACGACTATCAGTCGGGCATGGCTCTGAGTTATGAAAATAATCCTACTGCAGCTCTGGTAAAAATATACCTGGGACTTGGCAAAGACGGTGGATTTGCCAAAAAGACCAAAGCCAGTTGCGTTTGGGTGGATGAATTGTCAGCCTACCGATGCGCCAAGTCGATGGGGCTGCTGAAGGCTGGCAGTCAGCTAATCAAAGTGCTAGGTCATACTCGTCATTTTCAGTTTTTGTATTTTGATCGGCGGGACACAAAACCGTTTCGGGCACAGCTAAAAAAAGTGCTTTCAAGGAAGTATCCGATATGAAAGCGGTGAGAAGCATTTTGCGGCGGGCATTTCGTTTTGATGTTGATGCCTACTTCCTGTTTTCCGATTCACTGCAATCTGAGCTGATCGCGCACTATTCGAACGCTCACCCCAAAAGCCTGACCGTTGATTTTTACATTGTCGAAAAGCCCTCCGAAGACACATTGTTGATCAATCTCTGCAAAGAGGGGGGGTATTTTGGAACTACAGATCAATTGATAAGGAAAAACCTTGCAGCCACTTCTGACCGGGCTGACAAGTGCATCGTTGCAAAGCATGAAAGCCAGTATGTAGCAATGAGCTGGGTTGCCTTGGGGCGGCCTTCTGATTGGCCTTCGTTTGCGCAAGCTCCCCTCGTTCAAAAGAGCTCTGGCCTCCTGCACCTCAGCTATGTAAAACCGGAATATCGCGGCCATTACTTGCAAAGATTTCTTGATTTGCAGCGTAAAAAGCTGCTGGCGGAGCACAGGTTTGAAAAGGCCGTGAGTTTTGTCGGGGTGAGTAATCTCAGTTCGATGAGAAACTCCATGGCGTGTAATGAGAGTTTCAAATTAACGTATCACTTCTCCGTGGAAATTCCGGTGTTGAAAAAATTAAATTTCTTTCCGAAATGGAATCAGGAGAACTGGAAATCGTGCAGGACCCATGCAGATAGGTGGACACCGTAACCACAGAATCGATACAAACTTCAAGCAGGTGAAGAGCAATGCTAAAGGACGAGCCGCTGGTCAGTATTATTACGCCGACCTACAATCGCGCGGACTTTATCGCGGAGGCTGTGCAAAGCGTTCTGGATCAGACCTATCCAAATTTTGAGCATCTCATCGTTGATGACGGCTCTACCGATAATACCCGAGAAGTCCTGAGCCCATTTCTCGCTGATCCACGCTTTCGGTACTTCGATCAGGAAAATCAGGGCCAGAGTGTGGCGCGAAACCTGGCGCTTGAGCACGCCCGCGGCGAGTTTGTCTGTTTTCTGGACTCGGATAATGTCTGGCTGCCAATTCATCTCGCATCACAGTTAGCTGCATTTCAAGAGACACCAGACGTTGATATTGTGTGTGGCGACGGCATCACTATCGACGAACAGGGCAACGAACTCAGCCGGAAAAATATAAAAAGACACTCGGGATATATCGCCTTCCAAATGCTCAAGGACAACTGCGTTGGTATGAATACGACGTTGGCGCGTCGCAAATGCTTTGACGAGATGGGTGGTATGAGCGGCAAGCGCAGAGTGGCGGACGACTATGATCTCTGGCTGAAATTTTCATCTCGTTATCGCTTCAGATACGTGCCCCGTTATCTGGCCTATTATCGGGTGATGGACGACCAGATTTCCTCAAATAAGGCCGCCCGTTTCGAGACTAATGAGTCAATCATTCAGGATTTCCGGCAGAATTATCCCGAGGCGTTGACCGAAGCGCAATTTGATGAGGCTTTCGCTTTTTTTTACTCTCGCAAGGCGCGCTACCTTGCCCAGTCAGGGTATAGGTGGCTCGCTATACGAAATATCGCTAAGGCGTTGAAGTATCGACCTTTTTATAGAGCACCCTGGCGAAGTCTTGCCGCAATTGTACTGAAAGGTAGGCGGTAAAATACGCTCCAACATTGACACCTCTGCGATTGGAGCCGGCGCTCTTTTTTGGTCAAGAGGATTACCAAAGCTTATGATAGTCAGCAACATCAGCTCTCGCAGAATAGACAATCAGGTGAAGGTGTCTGCCTTAATAGATGGGTATCGACTTTGGTATCGCTTCCCAGACAAATTTTCAGTCTCGCCTACCGCTGAACCATTCCTGGTGGCTTCATTTTTTGCGGCATCTCAGTCAGGGACTGTACTGGAAGTTATTGATTCAAAGGCGGCCTCACCGCGTCTTCTGGCAAATTTCAAACGCCTGCAGCTTATTTTCGGAACTTGGAAAGCAGATTTAAGGCCTTTCGCCGTTAATGTTCAGTCTGAGATCCCAACCGCGACCAGTGACATGGTTTGTAGTTTTTTCTCTGGCGGCGTTGATGGACTGTACACTTTGATTACTAATGAAAATGAAATTACGCACCTGGTTTACATCAACGGTTTCGACTTCCATGTCTCTCCGGAAGAGTTTGCCGTTAATGTTCAAAGGCTAGAAGAGTGGGTTGCGCCTTTCGGGAAGGAAATTATCCCAGTTGAAACTAATTTTTATAGTTTTAACAAATTTTATGGTGTTGGACGACAATGGAGCCATGGTGCATGCCTCGCAAGCGTTGCGTTGTTGCTGCAACCAACCAAATGTATCGTGCCATCGAGTTATTCCTACCGGGATTTGCGCCCTTGGGGCACACATCCATTGACGGATAATCTTTGGTCTACAGAGGTGACTGAGATCGTTCATGACACAGCAGACCTGGAGCGTGCCGAAAAAATAGAGATGATTGCTCAACGGTCAGAGGGCGTACTCGATAATCTGATTGTTTGTTGGACATATCCCGACCGAAACTGCGGGAAGTGCCTAAAATGTTTAAGAACCATGATCATTTTCAAAATACTTGGCATAGAGAACAAAGCTTTTACCGATTCGATTTCTGAAAAATCCGTATCCAACTTGTCTATACCTCAGGATTATCGCCCTTCGTTTGAAGAGTTGCTGAGATTTGCAAAAGTGCACGGCGATGAATCGATGGAGCAAGCTCTTCGAAAATGTCTGTCAATCTCTGCACCGAAGAAAATCATAAAAATTATTGATGATACGTATCTTAACCGGAGCATTCGCTCCGGTTTTCGATTCTTTAAAAAATGGCTGTCAGATCCGCAATGAAAAAGTTATGGCGTGGACAGAAAGATAATTTTCTGCAGATTCGAGAGGCTTATCGGGTAGCTAGCCTCTGTCGTGAATACTATCGGAGTCAACCAGTTCGAGCATTTTTTAGAGCTTTGGTGTTTGCCAGGAAAACCAGGATGCGGCCCATGGAGGCACTTGAATACGGTGCATTTTCTCCAGACGCTCGTCCATATTCGGACTATTTAAGCAAAAGGAATTGTTCTGTCTTACAGTCGCGGCTTAACCCACAGGATTGGTTTTGGGTGACAGAGGATAAGGGTATCTTCCAGTCGGTATGTGAGGCACGGGCTATACCAACGCCCAGATGCCTGGCACTTTTATTTCGTGAATGCCCTGGTGTTTTTTCAGGCCAACCGGTCCCTCCGACCACAAGCGCGTGGAGTAAACTAATATCCCGTTTTGATCTGGAAAAGGTGGTTATCAAGCCGTGCAGACACAGTTACGGACGTGGTGTCCTTGTGCCTTCGCTTCGGGAAGGTCGAATAGAAGCGGGCGGCATCAACTTTGATTCTGTCGAGGATCTGGCAAGCTATATGTATGGTTTGCCCGAGTTAAACAGTTGGATTATTCAGGAACGGATTCAGTCGGATTTCTCATTGGCCGAGTTTTCTGGCACAAAACACCTGCAAACGATTCGAATTTACACCCACGTTGATAGAGAAGGAAGGGTTTTCGTCGTTGATGCGTTTCTGAAGGTTATCGGTGGGGAAGCTGCGATTGACAACTTCCAGCATGGTTCGCTGGGCAATTTTATAGCTCCGATAGATATCCATTCAGGACAACTTCAATCAGCCATAACTCGAAGTACTGACATGCGGTGGTATGCGCTAGAGGTTCACCCTAAAACCAACCGGAAATTCCAAGAGTTTTCGATACCATTATGGGATAGCGCAAAAAAATTGGTAATAAAGAGTGCTGAACATTTCAAACCAATTCGTTCTTTGGGCTGGGATGTGGCGATCACTGAGGCGGGGCCAGTGGTTATAGAAACAAATATTCGCTGGGATCCGCCAAACTGGAACCCAGAGACTGTTCGTAATGTTAAGAGGGTGCTAGAAAATCCGGATGGTGTGTTTTCGGATGCCTCTGATTCATGATTCGCTGCACTGTAACGGACTCAGTAAAACCTACGACGGTTAGAAATTATATGCAGCTGGACAGTTTTGTAGCCAGAGATGTCGGGAGCTAGTGATGGCAACCGTTAGCGTTGTGACGCCGACCTACAACAGGGCCCGGTTTTTGCCGGATGCCGTCTCGAGTGTTCTGGCGCAAACGTATGGCGATTTTGAGCTCATCATTTTAGATGATGGCTCGAGTGACGATACCCGCGAAGTGCTGGAGCCCTTTCTCGCGGATAGGCGAGTGCGCTATTTTTACCAGAAAAACCAGGGCCAGAGTCATGCCCGTAATCACGCTCTTGACCAAGCGGCCGGAGAGTTTATCGCGTTTCTCGATTCAGACGACCTATGGGAGCCAAGTAAACTGGAGAAGCAGCTGGCTGTATTCAAGTCTAATCCGAACGTGGATATCGTCCATGGTGACGAGGCTACGATTGATGAGCAGGGTGTGGTTAACAGCCTGGAAAACATGAACCGATATTCGGGGGGCATTACCCGGTACCTGTTGGCTGACAACAGCGTAAGTATTACCACAGCGCTAGTAAGGCGACGGTGTTTTGATGAAATGGGTGGTTTCGATACTTCAGTTGGGGTTGCTGATGACTACGAGCTTTGGCTGAGGTTTTCTGCCCGGTATTACTTCCATTATGAGCCGGGTATCGTCGCTTCCTACCGGGTGATGGCTGATCAGATTTCATCCGATAAGCGCCGGCGGTTTGCTGCAAATGAACGGATTATCCTGGAATTTTTAGCACGGTATGGTGAGGTTCTGTCGTCGGGGGAGCGCCGTTGGGGGCTGTCCCGTTTCTACTGTCGAAAGGCAAGGTACTTCGCTAGCGCTGGTAAACGCGGCAAGGCTTTCAGCGCCATTGCTCGCGCGCTGGGCAATGCGCCACTCGACTCGGTTGTCTGGAAAGCTCTGTATCGCGTTATGGTGCCCAGAAGATGACACGGGATATAAAGGCTAATGCTGCAGCAGTTGGTGCCACGATGCCCAGATGTGTACCCTGGCAGACGAAACATCGGGAAGGGGTGCTCAAGCTCTTCAGGGATGTGCCCTACAAGGCTGAATTGTGGCAGTGGCAGTTTGAGTCCAATCCTTTTGGCTTGCCGTTCACACCGATTTTGCTGGTTGACAGCAACGACAGGGTCGCTGGATTCAACGGTGTGATGGCTGTTCGAGCAACCGACCGGGGCGAAGATATACGGGTTATATGGAGCTGCGATTTTTACCTCGCTGAGCAGTGGCGGGGTCAGGGGCTGGGTAGTGTCATCAAGCATGAGTTGCACAAACAATCACCTGTGATCATGGCCTTTGGAGTTAGTAACAGGGCAAGTGATGTGCTCCGTCACCTTGGTTGGATGCCCGATGAATCGGTAAGAAGCTACAGAATGTTGCGCCGGCGCAAAGGGCTTCGTAGCTGGTTGCTGAGCGCTCTCCAGTGGCTGAACCGGTTCAGTCGGAATTTCTCCACTGTGCCGGGCATGTCCGGATTGACGATAAACGTGCGCTCAAGTCTCCCCGTGGGAGAGCAAGTTGATGCGCTATGGGAACGTTGCGCTCCGGACTACGGAAGGATTGTTCGAAGGGACTTCACTTACCTCGACTGGCGTTACCAACGACAACCGTTGGGCCGGTACGGGTTTGTTTGTGCCTGGGAGGATCACAAGCTGACAGCAATACTGGTTACCCGCTTCTGCCGACGGACTTTGCGTATTGTCGATTATTGCGGTCCTGCCAAGAACCAGCCACTAAAACGTGCCGTTGTAGGGGCGGCAGTGCGGCACTGGCCGCACGCAAACCAGGTGGTGTCTGTTACTTCGGATCCGGAGCTGCAGGAAACATTTCTGGCGGAAGGTTTTGTTCAGCTCCGGGGCCGCCCACGTTTCTATATTTATGAACCAGGCGTGGAAAATGCTGCCGAGTCGTCGTCCTGGTTTATTATGGCCGGAGACTCCGATGGAGAGTTCCTTCAGGCGGCCAGTGATTTTTACGCCACGGAAACCGTGCCGGGTGTGTCGGCAGTTGAGCGTGCACAATGCTGACGATCAAACCGGTTTCCGAGGCGGGATTTGCCGCCATGGCGGAAGAATGGCAGGCGTGCCTTGAAACGTCTGACGCCAACTCTCTGTTCATGAGCTGGCCCTGGCTCTATAGCTGGTGGGAAACCTGGTCTCAGGTTCTGGGCATGGAGCTGGTTCTGCTGGGTGTTTTTGATCACCAGGGTGAGCTTGTTGGTATCGGCCCTTTCTGCCTCCGAGTGCTGGTGACGCCTGCAGGAATTCGGGTTGCCCGCCTTTATATGATTGGCAATGCCTGGCGGCTTGCGCCAACGGTGCGGACGGAGTATCACGGAATCATTGCCCGCCGTGGTTATGAGCATCCGGTCAGGGCGGCGCTTGTTTCGGCGCTGGAACAGCTGGGATGGGATGAGCTGATCTGTAGCGATGTGCCCGTGGATCAACTGGAGAACCTCGAAGCCGGAGGTTTTAATGAGCAAAGGGGCTACCGGATTATTCGCCGTAGCGATGATACGGGCATTCGCATCGATACCTCAGGCGGTTTTGATGCCTGGCTGGTAAGGCTGGGCAAAAATACCCGGCTGAAAGCCTATAACCGAAGGGCGTATCTGCAGAAGCAGGGTGAGCTGGCTTTTCTGGCCCACGATCAGTTTCGCGACGGGGACTTTTTTGCGTGCCTCAACGCTTTTCATATGAATCGATGGGGAAAACCCGCGTTCGACAGGGAGGCGCTCAGGTTTCATCGCCTGCTCCTTGAAAGGCTGCATCTATGTGGCGGTGAGCCGGCTATGAGCCTGGTCCTTTACAATGAACGTTGTGTTTCCGTTTTATACGATCTGGTGGTCAGAGGTTGCCGGTACAATCTCCAGGCCGGGTATGAGGAAGATTTCGATGCGAAGGTGTCGCTGGGTTATCTTCACCTGGGGTTCGCCATTGAGGCTGCTTTCAACCACGGAACAACTAGTGCGTATGATTTGCTGGCGGGCACTGGCAAGAAGCAGTTTTATAAATCGCACTTTCATGGGGAACCCGTGCATTTTTCCACGTTCCAAGTCGTTCGCAGCTCTCTGCTTAAGGCTCTGTATCGTATTCAGGCGTCCAGCCCTCCGTTAATTGCGAGGGCATTCAGCCGTAGGGTAGGGTTGTAGCACGTCGTGGCAAAAACCTCTGCGCGCAGGCACAATACCCCTAGGATTGGTTTACATGTAAGGGAAGTGGACGTATGACGATTGAAAGGATTCGTGATCGCAGTTTGGTTCAGACAGTACTTCCGTTCCTTATAATATTTGGCGCCCTTTTCCTGCTTATCTGGCCCACCGTCGAAGGAATTGTCAGTCGCTGGTTCAAGTTTGACGAATCCTACTCCCATGGCCTGTTGCTTCTCTTGGTTTCCGTTGTTCTGATTGTACGAACGGTAAAAAAAGAGTCACCGGTTCCCGGTTTTTACCCGTTGTGGCTGGTGCCCTTTGCCCTGGCGTTAATTGCATACGGCCTTGGCGATATCCTGCGCGTGCAAGCGCTGCGAGAGTTAACGGTCGTTCCCCTGTTTTTGGGTGTGCTGGCTATCTTGCTGGGTTGGCAGCAGGTGAAGGCCTTTATTATTCCAGTCGGTATTCTTTTCTTTACAGTGCCGGTATGGGATTACCTGTCCTGGACCCTTCAGGTCATTACGGTTGAGATAAACCGACTGTTGCTGGGATTCTTTGATATTGATTTTGAGGTGGAAGGCGTCTTTGTGTACCTCATTGGCGTTGGTGCGTTTGAGGTAGCTCACGGATGCTCCGGCTTGCGATACCTGTTGGTTGGTCAGTCTCTCGCTGCGCTATATGGAGAGCTTAATTTCAGGTGCCTGCGTTCAAGGGTCGTCTTTTTCCTGACGGCGGTGGGTTTTGCATTACTGGCGAACTGGATTCGGGTTTTCGTAATCATCTATATGGGTTACGAAACCAACATGGAATCGAGTCTGATCCGGAACCACGATAACTTCGGCTGGTGGGTGTTTGCGGCGACTCTGGTGCCGCTATTCTTGATTGGCCGAAAACTGGAAATGACCAATGCGGAACAGACTACCAGGGTTGAACGTAAGCTACCGGTTACTGGTAAAGGCGGTAACCGCCGATTATGGTCGGGTGTTTTAGCCACCTCGGCGTTGCCAGTTCTGATTCTCGCGCTTCTGCCTTCCTCTGCCGGAGAGATAAAGCCCTCGCCGGATTCGTTTGATCTTGGTTTGAACACTGAACGCTACGCGCCTTTATTCGGCAACACGTTGAGTGGCTGGAAACCACAAATACGAAATCCAGATCTCGTATTTGTTCAGACCGTGTTCGACCGGGAGGCTGTTACCGGAGATTCGGGCCCCGAGCAGCAGTTCTTTGTGGGTGTATACAGTTACGAGTATCAACGCCACAGGGCGGAGCTTGTCCAGTATTGGAACCACATCTATGATCGCGATGAATGGTTGCCAGAGCGGTTCTTCAAAGTGATGTCGCCTTCTGGCGTCCCCCTCCAAGGGATAACACTGCGCAGCCTGTCATCCGGCAAGCGCGTGTATCTGGCTTATGGCTATTATGTCGCGGGCTTGTGGGAGACTGACCAGTGGCGCGCGAAGTTTGCTCAGGTAATGGGCTTTTTCAGCCCTCGGACGGACGCCTCTCTGGTTATTTTCGGCACTGCCTGTGAGAACTGCGATGGTGAGGCTGCAGTGAGTGAGTTGGTGAGCGATGTTATGCCACTGATTGTTAGGCAGGTTGATCTGTACTTTCAGGAGTAGAGCGAAATGCTCTGCTCCCGGGGGTACCTACCTATATCGTGAGAAACGATTTCTGAAGCCGGGCTTTGCAGACCTTTGGTCAGCTTGCCGACTTAGTCGGCATTGTCAGGGTACTCTTTGCTACATCTCCAGCCTTAACCTTTGTCACTATACTTCTCGAGCGTCCGTTTTGCCTCTACATCTCTGCCATTGGCGCGATAGGCCTCTGCCAGATGCCTCGCGATTTCCTCGGAATCCGGTTGCAGTTCGTGGGCTTTTTCCAGCACTGGCAGGCTTTCCTCTGTTTGCCCTGCCTTGAACAGGATCCAGCCGTAAGTGTCGGCTATGGCGGCGTTGTCCGAGTTCAGTTCAAAGGCCTTTCTGGCTAGATCCATGGCGCGTTCGTCCCCTTTCTGATGGTAAATCCAGGCAAGGTTGTTGAGGGCGACGACGTTCTGGGGGGCTGCCTCGAGCAGTGCCTCGTAGGGCGGAATTGCCTTTTCCGGCGCCCCATTTTCCTGATACATCATGGCCAGATTCATCAGAATTTGAGAGTTGCTTGGAAACGCCTGGCGGGCGTTTTCGAGGGATTCGGCAGCCTTGTTGCGTTGCCCGGAGCGTACCAGGGCGCGGGCATGGGTTATTTCCAGTTCGGCGGTTTGTTCCCGTTCAAGGGCAAGTTGATAGAGATCAGCGGCTTCTTGGTACTTTCCCTGCCTTTCAAAATAGCGAGCTTCTATGCGGAAGGGGGTTGCGGATTCGGGGTGTTGTTGTTTGACGTCTCTCAGGATGTCCCGTGCCTCTTTGGTATTGCCTTCAGTGAATTGGATAGCTGCCGCTTGAATGCCGATTTCCTCATTTTGCGGGAAGAGTACGCGCCCCCTGCGTAGCACATCGGATGCCTGTTTCAATTGTTCTTTCTGGGCCAGTTGGGTGGCAATGCCGTGATATACCGACGCAACTGCCGATTCAGCCGGGGCAGGGCTGGACTCGTCTTCACGTTCCAGCAGGCTGGCTGTCAGATCATCGGCCCGTTGGGTGTTGTCATCGATCAGGGCGGATTCCAGCAATATCAGCCTGGGGCCGAAGGCGTTTGGGTGTTTTGCACGAACCTGTTCCATCAGCGCTGCCAGTTCTTCTCGATCCATAACGGAGGTCAGGCCCTGGAGTGTTTGACGGTTGTCTGGAGACAGTTCGATGGCGCGGCGGTAGTAGTCTTTTGCCTGGTCCGGTTCAGCGCGTAACCGCGCCAGATTGCCAAGGGCGTTAAGCCCGGCGGGATTCTCGCGATCTGCTTCGACGGCTCTCTGGTAATACTGTCTCGCCTCTTCGATATTTTCGGCGTTGGCAGCAACATTGCCGCGAGTAATCAGTGCGGCAACACTTTCCGGTTGTTCCTTGACCCAGTCGGAAGCAGCGGCGATGGCTGCATCGTTGTTGTTGGAAGACACATGGGCCTGGACAACCAGCAATCTTGCCTGCTCTGACTCCGGGTCGTTCTCCAGTACCCGATTGGCCTCTTCGATGGCCTTGTCGATTCTGCCTGTGCGCACCAGATAGGTCGCATACCGCAACCGCAGGCTATTGTTGTTTGGTGCCAGTTCCAAGGATTTTTCGATGAACTGCTCACCGCTCTCGGTGTCGCCACTGACCAGTGAGGCGATGCCTACCAGCGCCAGGGTTTCGGGGTCAGAATCCTGGTCTTCCAGGTTGGCGAGGATTTCCTTTGCGCCTTCCGGGTTGCGCATCTGGAGGCGGGTGGCCGCAAGCAGTTTTCTTGCCTGTTCGGAGTCATCCATACCGGCAACGGGTGTCAGCAGGGCTTCCGCTTCCTCCGGCCGGCCCTGGCGATAGCGGATGATGCCGAGCATCAGCGCGGCCTGTTCCTGGCTGGGCGCCTGAGTCAGTACTTCCTCAAGATAGCGAGCGGCGTTGTTCAGTTCGCCGTTGTTGAACGCCTCCTGCGCCGCTATCAGGTTGCTTCTGATGGTGCCGGGTGCTGATTTTGCGAGAATTTCCTCGTAGACAAAGGCTTCGGAGGACTTGCCCTGTTCGCGCAGGACATTAATCAGTGCAGACATGGCTCCAAATTTCTGGTACGTCATTATGTCGTACTGGCCAATGGTCTCCAGTGCGTTGACGTAAGCCTGCTCGGCGTCAGCCCATTCGCCGGCATCGTGGGCGAGTCTGGCCTTCCAGAGCCAGAGTTCTACGCTATCGGGGTTCAACTCTTCGGCCAGCGCGATGTATTCCTCACCCTGCTCAGGTCTGTTCTGGCTATAGGCAACTTTTGAGAGACCAATCAGCGGATCAGGCTCACCTGAATCGGTGTCTCGGGCGGCAGAATAGGCCTCTTTGGCTGCCTCAAGTTGTCCTGCCGCAAACTGTATATCTCCCTTGATCAAGGCACCTTCCAGTTGTTGAACGCGGTCGGGCTCCTTCAATTCTTCGAGGGCGGCCATGGCGTCGTCAAACTCCTGCTGCATCAGATTGGCTTCGGCGCGGATCAAAGCTGCATCGTTCAGGTTTTGCTGGTTTATGGACTGTTCGTCAACGTTTGAGAGCAGTTGATCCAACTGCCGTTCGGCATTGCGGGCATCACCGGCTGTGAGCAGGTTATTGATAATGAGGAGATAAGGCTCGATGCGATCAGGCTGCATCTCGATCGCACTACGTGCTTCCAGCGTACTGGCTTTGAGTTCTCCCTGGCGCTGGAAGAAACGCGACTGGTCCAGATGACTGATGTACTGGATCTCTTCCTGGCTCATTTCTTCGCTGTTGCCGCCGCTGCAGCCGGCGATAGTCATCGATATGGCAACTGAAAGAAGGGTGGCACGTACTGCTAACACTGGTTTCATGGCCCTGTTCCTTTCCTTTTTGGGTATTGTTA
>Ga0207884_1000575_pt1 | contig 20231 bp, 18 predicted proteins | sample MalvirmetaMSP144_FD_184236 | JGI IMG/M metagenome (GOLD analysis project Ga0207884, IMG submission 184236) | Marine viral communities from the Deep Pacific Ocean - MSP-144 (SPAdes) | ecosystem: Environmental > Aquatic > Marine > Oceanic | place: Pacific Ocean | collected 2011-07-08 | reverse complement strand
AGGTATCGCTGGTATCAAACACTGAATAATGTAGCAGTACATTAAGTAAGGTGTTTTTCTGGAAGAAGGTAGCAGTGAAGTCTTTGAGGTCTTTGATGAGACTGTTATCCGCTTTAGCCCAGTTCATGGTGAAGTCAAAGCTATTCTTGTTGCGCGTGACGGTATTGGCGAAATAGCGCGTGTCAGTGCCATTGGAAATTACAAAGAGCTGCAGGTACTTAAACAACGAATGCTCGCTATTAAAGCTCTCTTTGCTATAGCGATGCACCTGATTAAAGGCTTCACGGATAGCTACGCCACGTTTTTTCAGCTCAATCTGCACCAAGGGTAAGCCATTGACCAGAATGGTGACGTCATAACGGTTGGCGTGACTACCGGACTGCTCAAACTGCTTGATGACCTGTACTTTGTTACGGGTTACATTCTTTTTGTCCAGCAGGTAGATGTTCTGAATACGGCCGTCGTCAAACGTGAAGTCGTGGATATAGTCATCGTGAATTTTGCGGGTTTTGTCGGTGATACCATCACTGGGTTTATCAAGATAAGTTTCTACAAAACGCAGCCATTCACCTTCAGAGAAGGTAACGTTATTGAGTGACTGAAGCTGCGTTCGTATATTGCCCAGCATGGATTCGGGATTGGTGTGCTTTGGCAGGTATTCATAGCCTTGATTGACTAAATCCTGAATCAGCTCGCGCTCTAAGTCGCCCTCTCTTTGGTAGCTTTCAGCTACCGCCCATTCCCTGGAGTACTTTTCGAGTACGATAAAGTTTTTCGTCTCGGCGATGGTTTTGTATGAGGTCATTCCTTTGAATCCTTTTTCTGCAACAGCTTTTTCATCTCACGGTCAAAATCGGACTCGATTTTTTGTTGCTTGTTAAATTGCTCGTACTGTTGGAGAGCTTTTTGTTCAGCCACTTTTCTTGATACTCGACCATAGCCTTCCAAAATCTGATATTCATTAAACGCCAAAAACTTGTCTACACTGTCAGCAAAAGCTTCCATAGTAAAGGTATTGCGGCGCTCAATAATGCCTTCAATGTAATCGAAAAATGACGATACCGTGCGTTCCAGCTGCTTAATTTCATTCTCAGATAAATAGTTCTTGGCAATGATGGTATCGGACTTTAAAACCCTGCCTTTGGGCGCATTCTTGAAGGTGGTCATGCCCATCAAGGGTTTATTGGCATCGGCTTTTAACGAAATTATTTCAGCTGACGTATGACCGGTGATGGCAAAATGAAACTTGTCCTGCACATGTGCATAAAACAGCCGTGTCGTCTCAGATTTAGGATCGTAATCGATGCTGCACTCGGCAAAAATGTCGGTGATCTGTTGATAGATACGCCGTTCGCTTGCCCGGATTGAGCGAACGCGTTCCAGCAGCTCTTTGAAGTAGTCTTTACCAAAATAACGGCCGTTCTTCAGGCGTTCATCATCCATGGCAAAACCCTTGATGATGTATTCTTTAATAAGTTGAGTAGCCCAAATACGAAATTGCGTAGCTTGAGCAGAATTAACGCGATAACCGACGGAGATAACTGCATCCAGGTTGTAATACTTAACCTTTTTGGTTTGTGTTTTGCCAGCTATAGCGCCGTGTTCAGTGGTTAGTTCCAAAATGGAACTAACCACTTTTTCTTCTAGTTCACCGGATTCAAAAATATTTTTTAAGTGCTTGGTGATTGCGGGTCGTTGCACACCAAACAACTCGGCCATGCGCTCTTGAGTAAGCCAGATAGTCTCATCACTCAGCAGCACCTCTACTTTTATATCGCCATTAGGGATGGTATAAAGCAAAAACTCTGTTGTTTGATCTTGTACGCTGAGATGTTTGGTCATAGAGTTCCTTCCTTAAGCGCTCACTGCTTCAGATTCGGCCAGCTTGGGGAAGCTCAACAGCAAATCTCGATAGTATTCATATTGCTTCTGCCGCAATTCGATTTCTCGGGGTAAGCCTTCGCTGATTGAATGTGTAAGGGTGTCGAATTTGTCTAATATTGACGCAACGCGAGCCTGTCCATCTAAAGAAGGAACAGGAATCTTTAAGTCCAGAAGGTTTGCAACAGCCAATCCCGGTTGGGCTGATTTAGATGCAAATTGATTGAGGTTCATCATTGTTAATAAATGAAAAGCCCAATCAATATTTATCTGTTCAGAGGTGGTCACAACAACAGCATGTTCGGTAGCATAAAATTGGCCTTTCATCCGCTGAACATTACCGCAAAGCGCACCCTGCCTTCCGATAAGAAGATAATCCCCATCATGGCTTTTTTCTTTGACATAGCCACGAATACCGTTACCGCCAAAACAGGGGTATCTAAATTCATCATCACAACGGTCCACGATTTTGCTAGCAGAAATATGTTGTCCTGCGCGCATGTGAACAACATCACCCAAAGCCTTCCACTCAACCTCACCCTCCTCAAACGTCAACAACTTATCGCGATAGTAGTTGTATTGTTTTTTTCGCATACTAAGTTCGGCGGTCAGTGCGGCGGTCAGTGCGGTGAAGGTATCCAGGATATGGACGATTTCAGCTTGGATTTCAAGTGATTTTTTAGGGTTTTCTGGGCAGGGGATGGGGATTTGGAGCTTTTCAATATTGTTAGCTTTTAAATACCCCTGGCCAGAGTTGTTTTTTACAGAGTGAAAGTAGCTTTTCATCATCGGAGAATCAAAGAAGTGCAGAAAAAAAGTGCTACTAATTAACTTTTCATTTAGTCGAATTAAATACATATTCTGACCATAAAAATCTAAATCAGACTCTTTAACTCTTGCAACTTCGCCGATTGTACCAATCATACTTATTAGAATATCACCAGCTAAAATTGGCCTATTTCTAGATAGATTTAGGTAATCTTCTTGAGAAATAAACTTAGTTTTTTCAAAATTAATGTTGCCGCCTTTAATATTCTTCGAAGTGATATACGGAATTTTTTCAGCCTCATTAAACTTGGGGGTGGCAGGCATAATCCAGAATTTGTCTACAACTAAATCCTCCAACGCCCCCCATTCAACCTCAACCTCACCCAGCAGCTTTTCTATAAAACTCATACTGCTCATCCTTAAGCCTCCTCACCTTCAATCTCCGCCACAATCGCATCAATGTCCGTTCTTAGCTGGTCGATTTTGGCAACGGTGGTTTTCAGTTCAGCGTTGAGCGTTGTGATGTCAATTACTACCCGGGTGTCTAACGCTTCCACATAGCTACTTACGGAGAGGTTGTAGTCATTGGCCACAACGTCTTCATACGGCACCGATTTCGCCAGATGGTCAACATTAGCTTTGCTATCAAACACGTCCATGATTTGCTGGATATGCTCATCGGTGAGCGTGTTGTTATTGGTCTCTTTTTTAAACAAACCGCTGGCATCAATAAACTGCGTGGTAGTGTCGTTTTTGTGTTTTGACAACACCAGAATCGTCACGGCGATGGTAGTACCAAAGAACAAGTTTGGCGCCAGTGAAATAACGGTTTCTACATAGTTGTTATCAACCAGATACTTTCTGATTTTCTGTTCAGCACCGCCACGGTAAAAAATACCCGGAAAGCAAACAATCGCAGCACGACCTTTGCTGGAGAGATAACTCAGCGCATGCAATACAAACGCAAAGTCCGCCTTGGACTTTGGCGCCAATACCCCAGCAGGAGCAAAGCGTTCATCATTAATCAGCGTGGGGTCATCTGAGCCTATCCACTTCACCGAGTAAGGCGGATTGGAGACAATGGCATCAAACGGTTTATCTTCACCAAAGTGCGGGTCAGTCAACGTATTGCCCAACATCATGTTGAACTTGTCATAGTTGATGTTGTGCAAAAACATATTCATCCGCGCCAGGTTATATGTGGTGTGATTGATTTCCTGACCGAAAAAACCTTCTTCAATGATATGAGCGTCAAAGTGTTTTTTGGCTTGCAGCAACAGCGAACCGGAGCCGGCAGCCGGGTCGTAAATCTTGTTGACAACGGTTTGCTTGTGCATGGCAAGCTGGGCAATCAATCTTGAGACATGTTGCGGCGTGAAAAACTCGCCACCGGATTTACCAGCGTTCGCTGCGTAATTTGAAATTAAATATTCGTAAGCATCACCAAACAAGTCAATCTGACTGCCTTCAAAATCACCAAACTCTAGTGCCGCCACACCTTTCAGTACGGATGCCAGACGTAAGTTCTTGTCCTTTACAGTATTACCAAGGCGGTTACTGGTGGTATCAAAATCAGCAAACAGGCCTTTAATGTCCGGCTCAGACGGATAGCCGTTGGCAGAATTTTCGATGTCCGAAAAGATGTTTGCCAAATCGGTGTTTAAACTTTCGTTGGTATTCGCACCCTTGGCAATGTTTGTAAACAGCTGGCTTGGGTAGATGAAATAACCTTTGGTCTTGATGGCATCATCTTTGATCTCATCCGTAATAACATTATCGTCAAGCACGGCGTACTTAATGCTGTCATCACCACCCTCGATGTAGCTGGCGAAGTTTTCACTGATAAACCGATAAAACAAGGTGCCGAGCACATATTGCTTAAAATCCCACCCATCGACTGAACCACGGACATCATTGGCAATTTGCCAGATTTGTCGTTGGAGGGCGGCGCGTTGTTGGGTGCTTGTCATGCTGTTGTTCCTGTAGAGGTCTGGTTGTTTTTTTACTGGCATTAAAATGCCAAGGCCCACGTTGGCACGTAAACATACTAGTTTTCACACAAGTCCACCAGTTTACAGCCGAGAGCAACACGATTGCCTGAGAATGATCTCAGCTATTAAAGACAGCGCTTTGTATAAAGGCCTATTCACCATTAGAAATTCCGATTGTTATTGCACGCAACAACAGTCTAAATCGATAGGTGTGCATTACACACCTATATCTACTACACACGAAAAATATTATTTATTTTAGATTCATAGACTTATCGTAACCCTTGTCAAAAGCTCACTATTTTGCCCTTATCTATTAAGCGAACCAGAGTTATATGTCATCCTAAAGCTAAGTCGAAAGACAACACTGAACATTGCGGAAATGATTGTATGGATTATTCAGACATTAGCAGAGAATTTCTCACCCAAGAAGAAGTTCAACAGTTGACTGGTGCCAAGCACCTTACAGCTCAAACTAACTGGCTTAGAGACGGAGGGTGGATATTTGAAATCAATCGGTGTAACAGCATAATCATAGGACGACACTACCTTAGGCTAAGATTATCAGGCCTAAAAACAAGTGAAATGCAGCTTCAACCCTCAAATCAGCCACGGTTTGAGAACGTATCGTGACAAAGATGAAAGTTAATCATCCAAGGCTACCGCCTCGCATGGTGAAGCGTCATTGGCATACCAAGAAGCGTGGCACTCAAACCGCATACTATTATGAACATCCTCGGGATAATGGAGGTAAGCGCGAGCTGGAACCGCTAGGTACAGATTTTGCCAAAGCAAAAGAGAAATGGGGGCAAATTGAGGGCATAAAAGTCAACACCTATGATCTCAATACTCTGGGTGAGCTCTATGAAAAATACATGGCTTGGGCCAACAAAACTCAAATAAGTAATCTCACACAGCGAACAATAAAGGACCGTACCAATTACTGGACGCATATAAAACCAGTATTCGCTGATATTAAAGTCGATGAGTTTAAAGCGGAATGGTTGCTGCATTATTTTGACAAAAGGTCATCACAGATCAGTGCAAAGAAAGAAATCAAATTCTTATCGGTGCTGTTTAACTGGGGTAAGTTGCGAGGCCACTGCAATATCCAAAACCCCGTATCCGGTATTACCCGACAACTGAAAGTGAGGGAACACCGCGACATCTTGATCACTGATGATGAGTATTTAGCTGTACACAATGTCGCAAACGGATTTATCCAGGATTTAATGGACTTGCTTTACATGGCCGGCTGTAGGCCTGATGAAGCCACACACTTTAAATTCACACACGACCAAGGCAGTGAACTTGTTTACAGGATGCCAAAAACGAAGGGTATCAAACGTGTACAGATCGGTACCGACCTGCGCAAGCTGATTGACCGTCGCAAAAAGCTTTTAAAAGAAAACAAGGTAACGTTAATCGATCCACCAATCTTATTTGACGACGAGGGTCAGCCACTAGTTTTAACGGGTAATGTCAGATATTGGTGGAAAAAAGCGCGTGACAAAGCAAAAAATAGCCGAAGGTTTCAGTTGAAAGACATACGACCCTATGCTGCCACCAAGCGATATATACAGGAAGGTGTTGAGGCGACGCGCAAGTTTCTTGGTCATTCAACCGAAGCTCAAACGCGCACATACATCCGCGACTATCTGGGTGAAGAAACACAGTCACATGAGCTTGAATCGATAGTGTTGGCGAAAGTAAACCGTCGATCTGGCGAAAGTAGTTAGTAAACACTATCATGGAGACGGTTGAAGAGATGGTACGCCCGGCAGGACTCGAACCTGCTACCCTCGGCTTAGAAGGCCGATGCTCTATCCAGATGAGCTACGGGCGCATTAATAACTAAGTGAGGATAATTAAGCAGTCAATAAAGTGGTCGGGGCAGAGAGATTCGAACTCCCGACCCTCTGGTCCCAAACCAGATGCGCTACCAGACTGCGCTATGCCCCGACTTATCCAAGGACAGACATCCTCGAAGAAGGCGAAATAATACGCTGATGCCGATAGCGAGTCAACAGCACATTTATATTTTTTGCCGTGGCTAACGCAACGTGCGATCATAGCCGCTTTTGAAAGGCCGGAACCCACAGAATGACTGCTCAAATCATCGACGGAAAAACAATTGCTGCCGAGCTAAAACAGAAAATCAAAGCAGCAACCCAAATGCGTCTCGCTACCGGAAAACGCCGGCCTGGACTTGCTGTAGTCCTGATTGGCGACAATCCGGCGTCCCAAGTCTATGTGGGTAGCAAGCGTCGTAGTTGTGAAGAGGTGGGCTTCAAGTCCGAATCATTTGATTTACCTGAAACCACTACAGAACAAGAACTGCTAGACCTGATTACACAGCTGAATGAAGACGATGAGATTGATGGCATTCTGGTGCAACTGCCTTTGCCAGCACATTTCAATACTGATGTCATTATTGAACATATTGCACCGCACAAAGATGTGGATGGTTTTCATCCTTATAACATCGGTCGCTTGGCTCAACGTAATCCACTTTTACGTCCATGCACACCGAAAGGTGTGATTACCATGATGCAATCTGTTGGAATTGATCTTAGAGGTAAAGAAGCAGTAGTCGTTGGGGCTTCCAATATAGTGGGTCGTCCAATGGGACTTGAACTGTTACTGGCTGGATGCACGACTACCGTTTGTCATCGTATGACAAAAGATTTGGAATCCCATGTTCGTCGTGCAGAAGTGTTGGTTGTCGCGGTAGGCAAACCCAACTTTATTCCGGGTGACTGGATCCGCGAAGATGCCGTAGTGATTGATGTGGGTATTAACCGACTGGAAAACGGGAAGTTAACAGGCGACGTTGAGTTTGATAAAGCCAGCGAAAAAGCAGCCTGGATTACACCTGTTCCGGGTGGTGTCGGTCCTATGACTGTGGCTACATTGCTCGAAAACACATTATTTGCTGCCGATCAGTTACATCAATAACAGCTGAGGCCAGTCCTGATGCCCCTCCAACACTGGAGGGGCAAACTGTAAAACCCAATCTAACCATTCCATTGCCAATCACGGATCTCCGGTAAATCCTGTCCATGCTCCCGAATATAGTCATCATGTTCTGCGAGCTTCTGTTGAATAAATAACTCGATTTCTGACACTTTATCATCGGGCAGCTCTGTTAAATGTTTGACGGCATTTTCCAGTAGGTGAAAACGATCCAGACCATTAATAACTGCCATATCAAATGGCGTGGTGGTGGTCCCCTCCTCTTTGAAGCCATGGACATGCAGATTTTTATGATTGGTGCGGCGATAAGTTAACCGGTGAATCAGCATTGGATAACCATGGTAGGCAAAAATAACCGGTTTATCTTTAGTAAATAATGCATCAAATTCATCTTCTTCAAGACCATGAGGATGTTCACTGGGTGATTGTAATTTCATCAGATCCACCACATTAATCACCCTGACTTTCAGCTCCGGTAAAAACATATTCAGTAATTTTACTGCAGCCAGTGTTTCCATCGTCGGTACATCACCACAACAAGCCATCACCAGATCCGGTTCGTTGCCATTATCATTACTGGCCCATTGCCAGACACCTACACCAGCGGTGCAATGTTTTACTGCCGACTCCATATCCAGCCATTGTGGAGAAGATTGTTTACCGGCCACAACCACGTTTACATAGTTACGACTGCGCAGGCAGTGATCAGTAACGGATAACAGTGTATTGGCATCAGGCGGCAAATACACTCGTACCACTTCGGCTTTTTTATTCACTACATGATCAATAAAGCCGGGATCCTGATGCGAAAAGCCATTGTGATCCTGACGCCATACATGTGATGACAATAGATAGTTTAATGAGGCAACAGGTTTACGCCAGGGGATCTGATTACAGATTTTCAGCCATTTGGCATGCTGATTGAACATCGAGTCGATGATATGAATAAACGCTTCATAACAGGAGAAAAAACCATGTCGACCTGTTAATAAATAACCTTCCAGCCAGCCCTGACACTGATGCTCACTGAGCATTTCCATCACTCTGCCATCTTTGGACAGTTTGTCATCACCCGGAATCATTTCACCCATCCAGGTTCTGCCAGTGACATCAAGCACATCCTGCCAACGATTGGAGTTATTTTCATCAGGACTGAACAAACGGAAGTTCTTGGCATCAAGATTCTGTTGCATCACATCGCGCAGAAATTTACCCATTACCCGGGTAGCTTCGCCTTTCGTGCCTCCGGGCTTTTTGACTTCTACGGCATAGTCACGAAAATCCGGTAAAGTTAGATCCTGCAGCAGCTGACCACCATTTGCATGTGGATTTGCGCCCATCCGTCGATCACCCTCAGGCGCCAAGGCTGCCAGTTCCGCTTTGAGCTTGCCGCCATCATCAAATAGCTCTTCCGGCTTATAGCTTTTCAGCCATTTATTAAGGATTTCGACATGTCCTTCCTTATCCATATCGCCCATGGGCACCTGATGAGATCGGAATGTGCCTTCAGTTTTTTTGCCATCGACTTCTTCTGGACCTGTCCAACCTTTTGGCGAACGTAAAATAATCATTGGCCAGCGGGGACGCAGATGTACACCATGTTCACGCGCATCATTCTGGATATGACGGATTTGTTCCATGGCTTTATCCAATGTTGCCGCCATCAGTTGATGCATCTGCTTTGGATCATCGCCTTCGACAAAGTAGGGCGTATAACCATAACCATAAAACAAGGCTTCCAGCTCATCATTGGGGATACGTGCCAGTACTGTCGGACTGGCAATTTTGTAACCATTGAGATGCAATATCGGTAATACCGCACCATCATGCTGTGGATTCAAAAATTTATTGGAATGCCAGCTAGTGGCTAACGCACCCGTTTCCGCTTCACCATCACCAACCACACAGGCGACAACCAAATCTGGGTTATCAAATGCCGCACCATAAGCATGGGATAAGGCATAACCCAATTCTCCACCTTCATGAATTGAGCCCGGGGTTTCCGGAGCAACATGACTGGGTACGCCACCGGGAAAGGAAAATTGTTTGAACAAACGTTTTAAGCCGGCTTCATCCTCGGATATGTCCGGATAGGTTTCACTATAAGTACCTTCAAGATAGGTATTAGCAACCAACGCCGGTCCACCATGACCTGGCCCAGCAATGTAGATCATATTAAGATCACGTTTTTTGATAACCCGGTTTAAATGCACATATATAAAGTTGAGTCCGGGTGTGGTGCCCCAATGTCCCAACAGCCGTGGTTTGATGTGTTTTGCCTGAAGAGGTTGTTTTAACAATGGGTTGTCATACAGATATATTTGTCCCACTGACAAATAATTTGCGGCGCGCCAGTAGGCATGCATTTTATCCAGTAAGTCCTGATCCAGTGGTTGTAATGTATTTGATGGTTCAAATGTCATTTTGCTTTTCCCCTTAATGATTCAGGTTCAATAGATCGCACATCGATTGCGCAATCATTAATTCCTCGTTGGTCGGGATGACCCAGACAGTAACTCTGCTTTGTGATGTTGAAATGCGCAGAGCATTTTGCTGATTTAATTCGTTATCCAGTTCAATGCCGATAAATGCCAGTTGCTGACAAATCTGTGTTCTGATTTCCGCTACGTTTTCACCAATCCCGCCGGAAAATACCAAAGTATCCAAACCTCCTAACGCCGCAGCATAAGCACCAATCTGTTTACTGGCCTGATAGCAAAACAAGTTTATGGCATCTTCGGCATTTGGGTCAGTCGACCGTTGTTCCAATAGCTGCTTCATATCACTGGTAGTGGTTGAAATCCCCAGCAAACCAGATTGCTGATTAATCATTGTTTCAAACTGTTCAGCATTCATGCTTTCACTTCGGTTAAGAACACCAAATAAACCCGGATCAAGATCACCACTGCGAGTCCCCATTACCAGGCCCGCTGCTGGCGTCATCGCCATTGTGGTATCAATAGATTGCCCATTTGTGACAGCTGTCATGCTGGCACCATTGCCCAGATGCGCCAAAATTATCCTGTCGTGATTCGCTTTTTTAGCATTTTGCTGTTGTAACACCTGCATTAAATATCGGTATGACAGGCCATGAAATCCGTATCGATAAATACCTTTTTCATAATACTGACGGGGAATGGGGAGTAATTTGGCAACTGTTGGCAGATTCTGATGAAATTCAGTATCAAAACAAACCATTTGTTTTAACTGTGGGAAATGCTGGTCAAATGCTTCAATTAATTGAATCTCACCCGGTAAATGCTGTGGATCAAGAGGGGTTATTGCCGACAAATGCTTGAGTAATTGCTTGGTAACCCATTGGGGATTTTTATACTGATGCCCACCGTGAACAATACGATGCCCGATAGCTTTAACTGAGCTGATATCAATATTTTTATAAACCCAATCTATCAACACCTCAACAGCCTGCTGATAATTGTCAGCCTTGATATCTACAGTGGACTCTTCTGCCTGAATCGAGTTTGTGACGCACAACTTGGCGACAGGCAATCCCAGCCCTGTGAGCTTGCCGAATAAAATGGGAGTAAGCGATTCGGTTACGTTATACAACGTAAATTTGATACTGGATGAACCGCCGTTGATAGTCAGTAAATACGTTTTATCTTTGGGCATAATCGATCCATTAATTTAAATTCGATCATGCCCACACTAAAACGCTTTGTATAGCCGGGAAGAAGATTACTGAAGCTATTGTTGATTTAGATCAGGAGAAAACTGCCATAAATTAAATTGTCTTAACCACCATTAGCAGGCAGCTGAGACAAATATTAAATTTTCCGCCAACTGGTTTTGCCTGCTGAATCTTCCAGCACAATTCCCATCGCCGTCAGCTCATCACGAACTTGATCTGCGCGGCCCCAATCTTTTGCCGCACGAGCTGCATTTCTGTCAGCAATCAACTGTTCGATTTTACCGGTTTCATCTTGTTGGCCACCGGTCAGGAAGGCCTCTGCAGATTGCTGGAATAATCCAAGCACATCGCCAAATGCTAATAATAACCCAGCCAGATAAGCTGATTTTTTCTCATCATTTTCTTCACGGGCTATGTTTAACGCCTGACGCACATCTGCCAGAACAGATAATGCCAGCGCCGTATTAAAGTCATCATCCATCGCTTCACGAAAACGTGGGGCAAACTCTAAATCATCCTGCCAGTTAACGGTTTCAGCTGTGACATCGCGCAAAGAATGATAAAACCTGGTTAAGGCTGTTTTAGCCTGCTCCAGCTGATCTTCTGCATAATTCAAAGGACTACGGTAATGACTCATTAAGATGAAATAACGTACTGCTTCTGCTGGATATTTCGCCAATACCTCACGCACAGTAAAGAAATTACCCAAGGATTTGGACATCTTTTCATCATCAATCCGGACAAAGCCATTGTGCATCCAGTAGTTCACACTCTGGCAACCATGTGCGCCTTCAGATTGAGCGATTTCATTTTCATGATGTGGAAACTGCAGATCCTGTCCACCGCCATGAATATCAAAATGATGACCCAGGCATTCAGCTGACATAGCTGAACATTCAATATGCCAGCCCGGACGACCCGGCCCCCATGGCGAATCCCATGCTGGTTCTTCAGGTTTTGCAGCTTTCCATAAAACAAAATCCAGTGGATCGGTTTTGGCTTCATTTACAGCGATTCGTTCGCCCGCGCGTAAATCATCTATCTGTCGACCAGACAGTTTGCCGTAATCAGCAAATTCACTGACATCATAATAGACATCGCCGTTATCAGCGGCATAGGCCAGGCCTTTATCGATCAAAGTCTGAATCATATTGAGCATAGGCTGCATAGCTTCGGTGGCACGAGGCTCAAGATCTGGTCTTAGTACACCTAAAGCATCTGCATCAGCATGCATTTCATTGATATAGCGATCGGTCAACGTCTGAATTGTTTCGCCGTTTTCCGCTGCCCGTTTAATGATCTTGTCATCTATATCGGTGATATTACGGATGTAGGTCACGTCATAGCCACTGGCCCGCAGGTAACGCGTCACTACATCAAACACCACCATCACCCGCGCATGACCGACATGACAGAGATCGTAAACCGTCATGCCGCAGACATACATTTTAACTTTGCCTGGCTCTATCGGTTTAAAGACTTCTTTCTGCTTGGATAAAGTATTGTGAAGTTTTAACATTTTTTATTTATCTGAAGTATCTTTTAAGCCAATGGTCAGATTGAATACCGGCGTATCAGCGGTGTGATCATAACGATCACTGACAAAATAGCCTTCTCGTTCAAACTGGAAAACAGTTTCCGGTTCACAATTCACAATGGCCGGTTCGGCAATTGCTTTAATGACCTTTAACGAATCGGGGTTCACATCATCAAGATAGTTACCCGTTGCTTTTCCGGGTGCTTCCGCCAAAAACAATCTGTCGTATAAACGCAACTCGACTTCTTTGCCTTCTGTGGCTGAAACCCAGTGAATCACGCCACGTGGTTTCATCTCAGGGGGCGGATTTTGGCCGACAGTATCGGGCACTAATGAGGCAATCACTTCAATGATTTCACCGTTATCATCCTTGATAACATCATCAGCCTTAATGACATAAGCACCACGTAACCGCACATAATCACCAATCACCAGACGCTTGAACTTTTTCCGGCTCAAACTGGTGTCTTCGGTAAAGTCGCTGGCATCAATAAAAATTTCTTTGGTGAACGGCAATGCACGCTGTCCCATGGCTTCCTGTTGCGGATGGTTCGCGACTTCCAGCCATTCAACGCTTTCAGCAGCATTAGAGATGGTCACCTTCAGAGGAGTCAAAACACACATGGCACGTGCTGCGTTTTCATTTAAATCTTTGCGGATCTCAAATTCCAGCTGGGCAATATCAACAATACCATCTGTTTTGGCCACGGCCAGATCGTCACAAAAAGCGCGCAACGCCGCAGCCGAATAACCGCGCCGTCTCATACCTGAAATGGTTGGCATTCTGGGATCATTCCAGCCAGCAACTATTTGCTCATCGACCAGTTGTTTTAAATTGCGCTTACTGGTCACCGTATAGTTCAGATTGAGACGGCCAAACTCATACTGCTTTGGTTTTGAAGGAACGGGCAGATTTGCAATAAACCACTCATACAACGGACGATGGTCCTGAAATTCCAGCGTACAGATACTGTGGGTGACGCCTTCAATTGCATCGCCTTGCCCGTGGGCAAAATCATAACTGGGATAAATACACCATTTGTCACCGGTTTGATGGTGCGATTTCTTGCGAATACGATAAAGAATCGGATCACGCAGGTTCATATTGGGCGAAGCCATATCGATTTTTGCGCGCAACACACAAAAACCTTCAGCAAAATCGCCTTGCCGCATTTTTTCAAATAAAGTGAGATTTTCTTCTACGCTGCGATCACGAAATGGCGATTCTTTACCCGGCTTGGTCGCCCAGCCACGGTATTCACTAGCTTGTTCAGCGGTGAGATCACAAACATAGGCTTTGCCTTGCTTGATCAGATGGACAGCCCAATCATAAAACTGCTCAAAATAGCTTGATGCATAACGTACGTCACCCGCCCACTTAAAGCCCAGCCACTGGACATCTTCCATGATGGCTTCAATGTATTCCTGCTCTTCTTTGGCTGGATTAGTATCATCAAAGCGTAAATGACAATCACCGCCGAATTCCTCAGCCAAACCGAAGTTCAGGCAAATAGACTTGGCATGACCAATATGCAAGTATCCATTGGGCTCAGGGGGAAAGCGAGTAACGACTTTTCCGGCGACCCTGCCAGAATCAATATCTTCCTGAATAATGGGACGTATAAAATTATGATTGGCAGCAGATTCTGACATAGTGAATGTTTACAGTTAAATGTGAACGCGCATTATACGCTGTCAGCAGCGTCGGGTGACAGTGCTGTTTAGGTATGTTGGATCTGAAAAGGTCTTTAATTGTCTTCACCTGAATTGCTTTGATGCTCTATCATGATGGTTTTTGCAATTTTTGGACAAGCTACCATGAAATTACTCTATCGCCATCTGGCCCCCCTGTTTTTTGCTTCGTTTTCGCTGGCTGCCCACGCGGAAGGCGGCGGCGCACAACCCAAAGTGAAACTCAGCACTAATCATGGCGATATTGTTATCGCACTGAATGCTGATAAAGCACCGGAAACCGTTAAAAACTTTATTCAATATGTTGAATCCGGTTTTTACGATGGCACTATTTTCCATCGTGTCATTGAAAATTTTATGATTCAGGGTGGTGGATTTGATGAATCCTTCAAACAGAAAAAAACCGAAGCGTCCATCCAAAATGAAGCCGATAACGGCTTAAGCAATAAAAAGGGCACTGTCTCGATGGCGCGGACAGGTGATCCACATTCTGCTACGGCCCAGTTTTTTATTAATACCAAAGATAATGACTTTCTGGATCATCGCGATAAAACCATGCAGGATTGGGGTTATGCCGTATTTGGTGAAGTCATTGAAGGTATGGATGTGGTCGATGCAATTCGCAAAGTAAAAACTACTATGCGTGGTGGTCATCAGGATGTTCCTGCAGAAGCTGTAGTCATTGAAAAAGCGATTGTGGTCGAATAATTGATCCATCCAATTTAATGAAAACCCTGTTTATTTCAGATTTGCATCTTAGTCCTGACCAGCCGGAGCTTATCCGGCTGGCCACTGATTTTGTTGCCCAGCAGGTTAATGTCGATGCGTTTTATATAGTTGGAGATATTTTTAATACCTGGTTGGGAGATGATTTAGTCCCGACTGAGTTTGATCCGTTTATTCAGGCATTACAAAATCTTCAGCAACAAGGCAGCAAAATTTATCTGATGGTTGGCAATCGGGATTTTATGCTGGGTAAAGATTTTGCCCAACGGGTTGGAGGTACCTTACTGGATGATCCGGTCATGATTGATGTATACGGACATAAAATATTATTAATGCATGGGGACAGTTTGTGCACTGATGATGTGAGTTATCAACGTTACCGAAAAGTGGTGCGTAACCGCTGGTTACAAAAACTATTCCTGGCAATGCCCTTAAAGGTTCGCCAAGGAATTTCCGATAAAATCAAAGTCAAAAGCAAACAGCAGAAGCAGTACAAACAAGCTCAGATAATGGATGTTAATCCTGCATCTGTCAGACAGGTAATGCAGCAATACAATGCGACTCTACTGCTGCACGGTCACACTCACCGTCCCGCTATTCATACACTGCAATCTTCGCAAAATAATTCAAACTATCGAATCGTATTAGGGGATTGGCAACCTGATGCGAGTTATATTGAAATTACCCCTGAGAAAATACGCTTAGTCGATAAACGTTTGTCTGAGGGGCAATCTATACTCTCACTCAATTAGCCGAGATATTCATCCAGAATTTCACGCAATTTCTGCGGTGGCACATATCCGGGTAACATCTGACCATCTTCAAGGAAGATTGCCGGCGTACCACGCACTCCCAACTTGCTACCAATTTCAAACTGCTCGGCGACAGGATTGTTTTCACAGAGAGATGTTTTTTTCACTTCGCGCTGGGCTTTTGCATCCGTCATGGCTTTCTGCTGATCCTTGGCACACCAGACTTCAATTAATTTATTAGCTGATTCGGATTCTGCCCCCGCCCGAGGATAAGCCATATAACGAATGGTGATTCCCAAATCATTGTAGTCTTTGACCTGACGATGCAACTCACGGCAATAGCCACAATCAACATCGGTAAATACGGTAACAGTGTAGTCCGGCTTTTTGGCGGCAAAAATAATCAGATCATCTTCATCTACACGATCCAGTAAAGCCTTTTTCACTTCAATACGCCGTGCTTCTGTAATGTTTTTACGCGTTTCCAACGCCAGTAAATCACCTTGAATCAAAAATTGACCATCTGCTGTGAAGTAATAAATACGATCATCAATGACTGCTTCATATAAACCACTTTTGCCAACTGGTGATAGTGATTGCAATTGCATATCAGGTAATTGTTTATTAAGTTCAGCTTTGAGTTCTGTCATCTCATCTGCATGCGCCAGACTCATGCAAAGCAATAACGGCAACCATACCAATCGGCTTAAATTCATTTATTGGTTCTCTTAATCTCGAAAATTATTGAATTGCAACGGCATATCAATCGAATCATGACTTTTCAACAGTGCCATAACCTGTTGCAAATCATCACGTTTTTTGCCGGTTACTCTGACACTATCGCCCTGTACTGCTGCCTGAACTTTAATTTTGCTTTCTTTAATCAGTTTGACGATGGTGCGTGATAGATCTTTTTCGATGCCTTCACGAACCAGCACATCCTGCTTTCGCATCTTGCCATAACCCACAGGATCCTTAAGTTCAAGACAACTGATATCAATACCACGTTTCACCAGTTTCATTCTAAGAATATCGAGCAACTGATCTAATTGAAAATCACTGTTGGCAAACATGGTCAGTGTTTTGTCTGACTGCTCGACTTTGGCATCGGTTCCGCGGAAATCAAAGCGATTATCCAGTTCACGGTTTGCCTGATCAACCGCATTGGTCAGTTCATGCTTGTCTACTTCAGAAACAATATCAAATGAGGGCATCTAGCTTCTCCCAATCAAATTAAATTTTAGCCGGACAGTTTACCATCAGCTTTCATGGCAGCGGAAAATCAACCACGTGGATGATGCTGATTATGCATTTGCTGGAGTCTGGCTTTGGCAACATGGGTATAAATTTGGGTAGTGGATAAATCAGCATGGCCAAGTAAAAGCTGAACCACTCGTAAATCTGCTCCATGATTCAGCAAATGGGTGGCGAAAGCATGTCGTAACGTGTGTGGTGAAAGCGGCTTATCAATAAGCGCCAGTTTGGCGTAACGTTTGATAATGTACCAGAATGCCTGTCGGGTCATTGAATGTCCCCGCCGGGTTGGAAATAAATCATCCGTCACTTGACCTTGTAATAACTGAGGTCGACTTTCAAGCAAATACAATTGCAACCAGTCCAATGCCGTTTCGCCTAAAGGGACCAATCTTTCCTTATTGCCTTTACCAATGCAGCGTATTAAGCCCTGACGCATATTGAGTTGTTCAAAGGTTAAAGCCACCAGTTCAGATACCCGTAAGCCAGTGGCATAAAGTACTTCCAACATCGTTCTGTCGCGCATACCCAAGGCTGTCTCAGTATCTGGTTGCGCTAACAGATTGATAACATCTTCTTCTGACAAGCTTCCCGGCAATGATTTACCCAATCTCGGAGACTCAAGCATTGCGGTAGGATCTGAATCACGAATGGCTTCACGACATAAATAGCGGTAAAAACGGCGAAGGCTGGATAACAGGCGTGCATCGCTGCGTACCTTTTTACCCTCTCGCATTCGTTGCTGAAGATAGCGCTGAATATGTTCACGTTGCGCATTGGCCAATGTCACATCAAACGGCTGCAACCAACTGGCAAAAGCCACTAAATCATGTTGATAGGCCGTTACTGTATTATCGCTAAGCCCTGATTCAAGCCATAAAGAATCAAGAAAACTCTGTAAATGACGTTCGTGTTTATCAACAGCTTGTTTCATTGAATTGCTTCAGTTTGACTATAGTGCATGTCGATTTAACCGCATAAAAAAAGGACAAAGCTGAAAATCAACTTTGTCCCTTTTTCTGTAATAACGGATCAATCGATCCGCTGAATTACAATTTTTCTTTAATACGTGCCGCTTTACCAGTCAAATCACGCAAGTAGTAAAGTTTCGCACGGCGAACGTCACCACGGCGTTTCAATTCAACACTGGCGATGGTTGGGCTGTGAGCCTGGAAAACACGCTCAACACCAACACCGTTAGAGATTTTGCGAACAGTGAAAGCTGAATGCAAACCACGGTTACGTTTAGCGATAACAACGCCTTCAAAAGCCTGTTCACGTTCACGCTCACCTTCTTTAATACGAACCTTGACAACAACTGTGTCACCGGCAGAAAAATCCGGAATATCGGTTCTTAATTGTTCAGCGTTAAGCTGATCGATAATGTTACTCATTGTTTGCTCCCAACTAATCCTGCCCGCGCTCGGCAATAAATTCTTCCAATAAAGCAGCCTGTTCTGTTGATAATGTCATCGATTCCAACAAATCAGGTCGCCGTAACCATGTTCGTCCTAAGGACTGTTTGAGGCGCCACTGACGTATTGCCTCATGATTTCCACCTAACAGTACGGCTGGTACTGTCTGGCCATTTAACTGTTCCGGGCGGGTGTAATGTGGATGGTCCAGCAGACCACTCATAAACGAATCCTGCTCAGCAGATTCGGCATCACCCAACACCCCGGGTAATAAACGGGCAATACCATCAATCATCACCATGGCTGCCAGCTCACCCCCACTGAGGACATAGTCACCTATCGACCATTCCTCATCAATTTCCTGTTCAACCAGTCGCTCATCAATACCTTCGTAGCGACCGGCCAGCAAAATCATCGATCCACGTTTGGCCATTTCGCCTAACGCGTGCTGATTCAGCTTTTGTCCCTGTGGTGATAAATAAATGACTTTCACATCATCACCAAGTTGTTGTTTTGCTGTTTTAATCGCATCCAACAAAGGACTGACTTTCATTACCATTCCGGGACCACCACCATAAGGTCGGTCATCCACGGTTTGATGTTTGTCGGTTGTAAACTCTCGCGGGTTTAAATAACTCAGGCTTAATCTGCCCTGTTTTACCGCCCTGCCGGTTACACCATATTCTGTTATCGCCGCAAACATCTCCGGAAACAATGAGATTACTGACAGCTTCATTTTAGTTCATCAAAGATAGTCAGCTTGCCAATCGACCTGAATCTGCTTGTTTTCCAAATCAACTTTTAAAACAGTTCGATCCAGAACAAACGGAATCAGATACTCCGTATCTGGCTCTGTTCCACTTACCACCAGAACATCATTTGCACCTGTTTCTAACAGATGATCAACGATTCCCAGTTTTTCATTTTCAGCATTAATAACTGTCAGGCCAACCAAGTCAGCCCAGTAAAACTCATCTTCATCAGTTTCCAGCAATTGTGAACGTTTTATCGCCAGTTCTGAACCAATCAATGTCATGGCCTGATTTCGGTCAGTGACCTTCTCCAGACTCATCACAACCGCCTTACCCTGTAACTGACCACCATTCACTTCGATTGGTATCCAATCTCCATGACGATGCACATAAAGCGGTTTATATTCCAGAATGTTGTCGCGAGGGTCGGTATATGAAAAAACTTTAACCCAACCCTTTACGCCGAAAACACCTGATATTTTCCCTACCGGGATGTATTCGCTGGCATCAGCCATCACGAGACTCCCGGATAGAAATTAAGCAGACTTTTGTGCTTGCTTGATCAGCTGGGCAACACGCTCAGAGGTTTGTGCACCTTGGCTGATCCAATGTTTAACGCGCTCTAAATCAATGCGTAGCTCTTCTTCCTGGCCTTTAGCAATCGGGTTAAAGAACCCCAGACGCTCGATGTAACGACCATCACGTTTACTACGTGAATCTGTTACGACAATGCCGTAAAAAGGACGCTTTTTTGCGCCGCCGCGTGTCATTCTGATTGTTACCATAAACCTACCCGTTGAAAATCTGGATGGAAAAATAGAGTTATTTTACGCAC
>Ga0207884_1000571_pt1 | contig 20351 bp, 14 predicted proteins | sample MalvirmetaMSP144_FD_184236 | JGI IMG/M metagenome (GOLD analysis project Ga0207884, IMG submission 184236) | Marine viral communities from the Deep Pacific Ocean - MSP-144 (SPAdes) | ecosystem: Environmental > Aquatic > Marine > Oceanic | place: Pacific Ocean | collected 2011-07-08 | reverse complement strand
ACCCGGGTCAGAACCGGCATCACTGTCCCCGAATTCGGGGTAAGTTAGTGGCATGAGCCGTATACGTGGCCCGTATGTACGGTTCTGTGAGAGGGATGAGGCGGTAACGCCTCACCCTACTCGCTATGCCCGGACAAAACTCACCCGGAGCTGTCGAATAGGCGTATACGCAGTATGGCTTATTGACTGATCAGGAAATGCGCAGTGGGGCCTTGTCTGCGGTTGGTCTTCGCGCCATAATGGCGCGCTCTGCTGAGTTGGCTCAGCGGTCCTCCTTCAATAAACGTTATAAAACGGAACAGTGGCAATGTCTCAAGATCTGAAAGAAGCAGCCCTTGAATATCACGCCAAGCCGCGGCCTGGTAAGCTGAGTGTTGAAATCACCAAGCCCACCAAGACATCCCGCGACCTCTCTCTGGCGTACAGCCCCGGGGTTGCCGAGCCGGTCCGCGAGATCGCTAAAGACCCGGAAAATGCCTATAAATATACAGGCAAGGGCAATTTGGTAGCCGTTATTTCCGACGGAACCGCGATTCTCGGCCTTGGAAATCTCGGGCCATTGGCCAGCAAGCCGGTCATGGAAGGCAAGGGCGTACTGTTCAAGCGCTTCGCCGGCATTGATGTATTCGATATCGAAGTGAATTCCGAGAGCCCCCAGGCGTTCATTGAGACCGTTGAGCGTATTGCCGACACCTTCGGTGGCATTAACCTGGAAGACATCAAGGCGCCCGAGTGCTTTGAAATTGAGCGCGCCCTGATTGAAAAATGCAGCGTGCCGATTTTTCACGATGATCAGCATGGCACAGCTATTGTGACCGCCGCTGGCATGATCAACGCCCTGGAGCTTCAGGGCAAGAAGATTGAGGAAGCCAGGATCGTCTGTCTTGGTGCCGGTGCTGCTGCAATCGCCTGCATGAAGCTGCTGGTCAGCTGTGGCGTCAGTTCTGAAAACATCTTTATGCTGGACCGGAAGGGTGTGATCCATTCAGGGCGTGATGATCTGAACCAGTACAAGGCAATGTTTGCCAATGACACCGATCGCCGAACTCTGGATGACGCGATCGACGGTGCCGACGTTTTTCTTGGCCTGTCCGGCCCGGATCTTCTCACCGCGGATCAACTGAAGAAGATGGCGCCGAATCCAATCGTGTTCGCCTGTTCAAATCCCGACCCAGAGATCAGCCCGGAAGTTGCCCTGGCAACCCGTGACGACCTGATCATGGCAACCGGGCGGTCAGACTACCCGAACCAGGTAAACAACGTACTGGGCTTTCCGTTCATCTTCCGTGGTGCCCTGGACGTTCGCGCAACCGCCATCAACGAAGAAATGAAGGTTGCGGCAGTGCATGCTATTCGCGAACTGGCGAAAGAGCCTGTTCCTGCAGATATCTGCGAGGCTTACGGCGTATCCAGCTTCGAGTTCGGCCGCGAATACATCATTCCCAAGCCGATGGATGTTCGTCTGCTTGAGGTCGTTCCGGCAGCCGTAGCGCGCGCTGCAGTGGACTCCGGGGTTGCCCGCAATCCCTATCCGGCTCACTATCCGCTGAAGTCGATGGAAGACATCATCTAACCGTTTCAGCAGTAGAAAACCGGAAAGAAAAAACCGACGGTCACGCCGTCGGTTTTTTTATGGGCCCGGACCAAGTGGGGCCTAGAAAATCTGCCTGGAAAAATCATTGCTCCCGCCGTTTTCATTTGTGTCGGCGGAATTTTCCTCCGGATCAAGGGGCGGCGGCGCCTCTTCCTCCCGGAAGATTTCGAAAATGGCTCCTTCCTGTCCGGGCCGGGCACGTTTGCCGGTTTCCGGATCAATGCGAACGTTTACAATGCCGTTCGGGCGCGGCATGAAGGCAGGGGGCTCGCCCTTCAGTGCAACCTCCATGTAATCGATCCAGATCGGAAGTGCCGTGCTGGCGCCGTATTCACCACGACCCAGCGGGGCGGGCTGGTCAAATCCGACCCAGACGGTGGTTGCAATCTTGTGGTTGAATCCGCTGAACCAGGTATCCCGTTGTTCGTTGGTTGTTCCGGTTTTGCCGCTGACATCTTTACGGTCCAGTGCCAGAGCTCGGCGCCCGGTTCCCCGTTCAATGACATCCCGTAGCATGGAATGAAGGATGTACACCGCGCGCTCATCGGCCAGCCTTCTGGCGATCCTTACGTCAGCTCCACTCTCTTCTGTCTCTGTCTCTGCCTCTGCCTCTTTTTGGTCACATTCCGTCTCGCACAGGATGACCTTGGGTGCCTTGTAGATTGCTTCGCCACTCACGTCAGAGATGCGCTGAATGAAGTATGGCGTGACGTCATAGCCTCCGTTGGCAATGACCGCAAAGCCCCGTGCCACTTCCATTGGTGTCAGCAATCCACTGCCCAATGACAGCGAGAGGTCTTTCTGCATGTCGTCCGTGGGTATCTTGAGTTGCTTCAGGTATTCGACCGTGGGCTCGATGCCTAGGTCGCGAAGCAGGCGAACGGACACCAGGTTTCGTGACTGGTAGAGCGCTTTGCGCAGTCGGGTCGGCCCGTAGAACTGTCCGGAGGAGTTCTGGGGGCGCCAGGCGGTTTCCAGCTCGGAATCATCAAAGACAATAGGGGCGTCGTTGTAGATGGTTGCTGGCGTGCGCCCTCTCTCGAGAGCGCTAAGGTACAGAAACGGTTTGAAATTCGAGCCGGGCTGACGTTGGGCCTGAACCGCCCGGTTATATTTCGTGCGCCCGAAACTGTAGCCGCCGACAAGGGCTTCAACAGCACCGGTGTCTGCTTCAAGTGAGATTAGCGCGCCCTGGGCTTTGGGTTCCTGGGCAAGTGCCAGTTTCAGTTGGGGAGCCGCTTCGGAATCTGAATCCGGCGTCTGTGTCGTCTCAGCCTCGGGGGGCTCGGGCTCTATGGGTTCGACATAGATAATGTCGCCGACCGCGAGCACCTCGGATGGTTTCTCTGGCTCAGGGCCTGTCAGGTCCTCGGTCTTGTACCGGCGCGCCCAGGTCATGGTTTCAAATGGGATGACTGCTTTACCCAGCGCGCGTGCGTACACGTCCGCAACCATCGCGTCATCACGAACTCCGGTGACTACAGCGGGTATCAGATCGGCGATCTCCGGATAGCCGGCCATCAGTCCCGGGAGGTTGTCCGGCTCCAGCGCATCGCCGGATACCTGCCCGATTGGGCCGCGAAAACCGTGGCGACGGTCGTAAGCTTCCAGTCCTGCCCGCAAGGCCTCTGTCGCCGCCTGCTGTTTTTCGCTATTGACGGTCAGGGTGACGGTATAGCCCTCGGTATAGGCTGCATCTCCAAAGCGCTCGACCATCTCCTTGCGAGCCATTTCGGCAATGTGATCCGCATCCACTTCATTGGAAGGTGCGTGGTAACTGGCGGTAATCGGGGCTCCAGAAGCCAGTTCATAGCCATTCGGAGTAATGTAGCCCAGATCACGCATGCGGCTGAGAATCCAGTTGCGACGGACAAGCGCCCGCTGGGGGTTTGCCAGTGGATTATAAGCAGAGGGTGCCTTGGGCAGGCCGGCGAGCATGGCCATTTGTGGCAGGGATAATTCCGCCACCGGTTTATCGTAATAAACCTGGGCCGCGGCCTGAATTCCATAGGCTCGATTGCCGAGATAAATCTTGTTCAGATAGAGCTCGAGAATCCGTTTTTTATCCAGTTCACGTTCAATCTGAAGAGCAAGAAGTATCTCATTGAACTTGCGAATAAAGGTCCTGTCGCGTGACAAAAAGTAATTTTTTGCAACCTGCATTGTGATGGTGCTACCGCCGGATTGGATTTCGCCGGTAGAGATCAGTTCGATTGCAGCCCGCATCAGGCCTTTGATGTCGACCCCGAAGTGCTCGTAAAAACGGGCGTCTTCCGCGGCCAGAAAGGCATGTAACTGAATTGTAGGGATCTGTTCGATTGTGACTGGTGCCCTTCTCTTTTCACCGAATTCTGCTATTAATCTGTCGTCAGCGCTGTAGACCCGCAGAGGCGTCTGCAGCTTGATGTCCAGAAGTTGATCCACCGCTGGAAGCCCGGGTCGAAGGTAAAGGTAAAAGGCACTGGTCAGAATGGTGGCCGAACTGAGACCGACGACAAAAAACCAGGCGAGGAGGCGAGATGTGCGCAACAAATGAGACATTTTTTTCTGACAACTGTTGGATATAGGTCTATCATTTGAGAAATTGCTTTAGGTAGGAAACGTTTCTCCCACGCCACAATCTTCCCAAGAAAAGAAGAACTGGCATTGTAGACGGAAACTTAAAGAAATTCTCTTAAATAAAAAACACATATGAAACGGTCTTAATAGACGATTCATGACCCGGTGCATGGAACCAGGTATAGGGTGAGCCAGTGTTCGGATTTCTAGGAAAAAAATCCAGTGCGGTCCTTGGGTTGGATATAAGCTCCAGCTCGGTGAAGCTCCTGGAATTATCAAAGCAGGGCGACCGCTATAAGGTCGAGAGCTATGCGGTGGAGCCGTTACCGGCCAACGCTGTCGTAGAAAAAAACATTACCGATGTCGAAGCGGTTGGCGAAGTGCTCAAGCGCGTGGCCTCGAAAGCCCGCACCGGCGTCAAGCAGGCAGCCGTGGCTGTTTCGGGGTCGGCGGTGATCACTAAGCTGATCCAGATGGATGGCGGTCTCAACGAATTTGAGATGGAAGACCAGATTACTCTGGAAGCCGACCAGTACATCCCTTACCCATTGGATGAGGTGGCCATCGATTTCGAGGTTCAGGGTCCGTCCGAGACAAATCCCGATCAGGTTGATGTTCTTCTGGCTGCGTGCCGGAAGGAGAATGTCGACATCCGGGAAGACGCGCTCGAGATTGCCTCTCTCTCAACCAAAGTGGTTGACGTTGAAGCCTACGCCCTCGAACGTGCCTACTCACTGATTGAGCCGCAACTGGATTCCCAGGGTGAGGAGCTGGTTGTTGCCATAGTCGATGTTGGCGCAACCATGACGACTCTGAGTGTTCTGGCCGAGGGCAAGACAGTCTATACCCGGGAACAGATTTTCGGCGGCAAGCAACTCACCGAAGAAATCCAGCGCCGCTACGGCCTGTCGCTGGAAGAAGCCGGGCTTGCCAAAAAGCAGGGTGGCCTTCCTGACGACTACGATTCCGAAGTGTTGACTCCCTTCCGTGAGGCAGTGGTTCAGCAGGTTGCCAGGGCGCTTCAGTTCTTCTTTGGAGCAAGCCAGTACAACGCCGTGGATTACGTCGTCCTTGCCGGTGGCACCGCCTCGATTCAGGGTCTGACTGAAATGGTTGAAGAGAAGACGGGTACGCCGACACTGGTGGCGAATCCGTTTGCGGATATGGCTGTAGGATCGCGAGTGAATGCTTCCTCACTGAGTAATGACGCCCCTTCGCTGATGATTGCATGTGGCCTGGCAATGAGGAGCTTTGACTGATGGCAAAGATTAACCTCAGGCCCTGGCGCGAAGAGCTTAGGGCGGAAAAACAGAAACAGTTCGTTGTGATGATCCTTGGCGCCGCGATCATTGCCGGCGGCCTGGCGTTCCTTTGGAAAAGCGATATGGACAGCCGCATCGCCTATCAGGAATCGCGCAACGCCTACATTGAAACTGCCACCAAGCAGCTCGATGAGCAGATCAAGGAAATTGAGGACCTCAAGCGCAAGCGGGACGAGCTCCTTGCCCGCATGAAGGTGATTCAGGATCTTCAGGGTAAGCGTCCGGTTATCGTGAGAGTTTTCGACGAGTTGGTAAGAACGCTTCCGGATGGGCTTTTCTACACGGAGCTGACCAAACAGAACGATCTGCTGAGTATCGTGGGTATGTCTGAATCGAACAGCCGTATTGCTTCATTGATGCGCCGTTTCGAAGAATCTCAGTGGTTTACCGATCCGAATCTGTCGAACGTGGCATCAGCGGAGAATCGCAGGGCGGGATACAGTCAGTTCAATCTGACGGTCAAGCAGAAGACGCCAGAGCCGGAAGCGGAGGGTGAAAAATGAGCCTCGCGGACTCCATGAAGAAGCTGAACGAATTCGATATCAATGATCTTGATGTCAACAACGCGGGAATATGGCCTGCGCCGGTCAAGGGCATAGTTGTTCTGATCGTCTTCGGCCTGATTCTCGGTGGCGGCTACTGGTTCTTTATCAAGGATCAGTATGCGGAACTGAAACAGGTTGAGCAGAAAGAGCAGGAGCTTCGGCAGCGCTACGAGAGCAAGGCCTATCGGGTCGCCAACCTCGAGGTGTTCAAGGCTCAGATGCAGGAAATGGAAGAGACCTTTGGAGCGCTGGTACGGCAGCTGCCCAGTGAGACCGAAGTCCCCGGACTGTTGGAGGACATTACCAACACCGCTCTGGGTAGCGGTCTCGACCTGGAGGAAGTAAAGCTCCAGAGCGAGGTTCGCCGGGACTTTTACTCAGAATTGCCGATCAATATCCGCGTCACAGGCTCTTACCACGAGCTGGCAACCTTCGTCAGCAGTGTTGCCGGGTTGCCCCGGATTGTGACACTGCACGACCTGAAAATTTCGCCGGTGGCCGGGGGTGATCAGTTGAATATGCAGGTTCTTGCACGGACCTATCGTTACAGGGATGGGGAGTGAGCATGAGTTTGAAGCATGCAGTTAAAGCCTGTTTCGGGATTGGTCTTGTGACTCTGCTGACGGCGTGTTCCCAGAGCAGTGGATTTTCTGATCTGGATCAGTTTATGGCCGAGACGCGGGCGAAGCCCCGGGGGTTCGTTGAACCGCTACCGGAGTTCAAGTCTTACGAAGCATTTACCTATTCAGCGGCTGATCGCCGGGCACCGTTTGAGCCGCCTGTTGACGTTCAGTTGACCATGATTGATCAGCAGCCAGCCAGCACGATTGAGCCGGATCTGGATCGCCCGAGAGAAGTTCTGGAGAATTTCTCGCTGAGTGAACTGACCATGGTCGGTACGCTAAGTGGTTCCTCCGACAATCTGTTTGCGTTGATCAGAGATAACACCGGCGGTATTCACCGGGTGAGAACTGGTAATTATATGGGCCAGAACTACGGTCGCATTATTGGTGTGAACGAAACCCGGGTCGAGCTAATCGAGATCGTTCCCAATGGCAGCGGCGGATGGGTTGAGCGTCCTCGCTCGCTTACGCTGAACGGCGAAGCAGAAGGCTAAGGAGCGGCACAATGAACAGTGAAAGAACCATGCACGAACAAAAAAGTTTAGGGTCGAGGCTAGCGATGTTTAGAAAACTCAATGTATACGTCAGCATGATTGCTCTTGGGTTGTTGTCTGGCCTGGCCAATGCGGTCACGCTGGAAGACGTGTCGTTTTCGTCGCTGGCCGGCGATCGGACCGAAGTCGTTCTGTCGTTTGACGGGACGCCGCCGGAGCCGACCGGCTACACGATCGAACGACCGGCCCGGATTGCGGTGGATCTTCGGGACACGAAAAGTGCCCTTGATTCCAGAAATATTTCACTCGGGTCGGGTAATGCCCAGAGCATGACCGTGGTTGAAACCAACGACCGTACCCGTCTGATTTTCAATCTGTCGGATCTGGTGTCCTACCGGACGATACGGGACGGCAATCGTCTTGTGATGACGATCGGTGAACCGTCTGGTGATGGTTCGGTGGCTTCTGCCGGCTCCACAACCGCCCCTGCAATGACTTCGGGCGCCGACGGTTCCACCGGGAATGCACTGGCCGGAGTCGACTTCCGTCGCGGCGCTGATGGCGAGGGCCGGATTATCGTTGACCTGGGCGGATCGGATGTCCCGGTCGACCTTTCCGAGCTCGGTGGCAAAATCCGTCTCACCATGGAAGATCTGACAGTGCCTCAGGATCTGCGTCGCAGACTCGACGTCACCGATTTTGCCACGCCGGTTAACCGTATCGACACCTACGTCGAAGATGGCAACGCAGTCGTCGAGATCCAGCCTGAGGGCAATTACGACTACATCGCCTACCAGTCTGGTTCCGAATTCACCGTCAGTGTAGAACGACTGACGGAGCAGGAGGCGGAGGAACGCCGCGAGGAGAAATTCCCTTATACCGGCGAGAAGCTGTCCCTCAATTTCCAGGACATCGAAGTGCGTTCGGTACTCCAGCTGATTGCTGACTTTACCGGCCTAAACCTGGTGGCCAGTGACACCGTGAGCGGCAGCATCACGCTTCGTTTGCAGAACGTCCCCTGGGACCAGGCGCTGGATCTTATTCTCAAAACCAAGGGTCTGGACAAGCGTCAGATCGGTAACGTACTGCTTGTGGCGCCGGCTGATGAAATTGCGGCCCGCGAAAGACTTGAACTGGAGACCGAGAAGCAGATCGCCGAGCTTGCGCCGGTACGGCTGGATATTGTCCAGGTGAACTATGCCAAGGCCGCGGATATTGTTTCCCTTATCAAGGCTGATGAGGAGCTGATTTCGGATCGCGGCTTTGTGTCCTCCGATGCACGGACCAACACCATCAGTGTTCGCGAGACCACGGAGAAGCTTGCTCAGATCCGTCGTCTGGTGTCCACCTGGGACGTGCCTGTACGGCAGGTGTCCATCGAAGCACGCATTGTCCGCGCCCAGACCGACGTGGCGGAAGATCTGGGTGTACGCTGGGGCGGCGCAGCCTACGATGTCCGGGGTGATGGTAGCGTCGTGTCTGTCGGTGGCTCACTGTCTGGAGTTCAGGATGCTCGCGATTCCTCCGCACCGGGTGTTGGCTTCGCAACCACCTTCCCGGGCGGACTTGCCGTGGATCTGGGTGTGACCGGTCAGGGCGCTTCGTCCTTCGCTCTTGGCTGGGGTAGTGACGATTATCTGGTTGACCTTGAACTGTCCGCCCTCGAAAGCGACGGCCAGGCGGAAGTGGTTTCCCAGCCCAGGGTTGTCACCGCGGACCGCCAGACTGCCTCCATCAAGGCGGGCGAGGAGATTCCCTATCAGGAAGCAGCGTCCAGCGGTGCAACATCTACATCTTTTAAAGAGGCTGTACTGTCTTTGGAAGTGACGCCCCAGATCACTCCAGACGACAAGATCATCATGGATCTGGTGGTGAACCAGGATTCACGGGGGCAAGTAACTGCCACTGGCATACCTGCCATCAATACCAATGAGGTGACGACCCAGGTACTGGTCGGCAATGGTGAAACGGTGGTGCTTGGCGGCATTTTCCAGTCAGAGGTGGCGACCACCACTATCAAGACGCCCTTCCTTGGCGACATTCCTTACCTCGGACGCCTGTTCAAGCGGACAGAGTACATCAACGAGCGCAGTGAACTGCTGATCTTCATCACGCCGAAGATCATCAAGAGTGACCTGATTCAATAAGCGATCGTTCGCTGCAAAAAACCGCCGTTTCTACGGCGGTTTTTTTTTTGCAGCTGATTTATGGGAACTTATGGAAAGACCGGCCCTGTGATATTCTCACTCGCCTGAACACACGTGAGCGGAAGTTATGTCGTTGCCCAAACGAGTTGTCCTGGTTGGCCCAATGGGGGCCGGCAAAAGCACCATTGGCCGAATGCTGGCCAAGGAGCTGGGCTATCGATTTCTGGATTCCGACCGAATTATTGAAGAACGGTGTGGTGCCAACATACCGTGGATTTTTGACGTGGAAGGCGAGGATGGCTTCCGGCAGCGGGAAACCGCAATGCTCAGTGAGCTGGCGGAGCAACCCCAGACCGTGCTGGCGACCGGTGGCGGAGCTGTCATGCGAGAGGAGAATCATGCCCACCTGAAGCAGGATTCCGTGGTTATCTACCTGAAAACCTCCATCGAGCAACAGGTGGAGCGAACCCGCAAGGACAAGAATCGCCCCCTTCTTCAGAACGACGACCCGGAAGCGGTGCTAAGGCGACTGTTTGCGTTGAGGGACCCCATCTATACCGGGCTTGCCGACATCGTGATGTACACGGACCGTAAAAGCCCGCGACTGGTGGTGCGTCAACTGGTAAATCGAATGAACCCGAAATCACCCCGGCACAGAAGAAAAGTAGGTAAAGAAGGCAGAAATCATGCTTGAGACAACAAAAGAGCTGAATGTTGAGCTGGGGGATCGAAGTTACCCGATCATTATCGGCCAGGCATTATTGGGAACAATGGATCTGACGCCCTGGGTTGCAGGGGCTCAGGTGATGATTGTGACCAACGAAACGGTCGCACCCCTTTACCTCGAATCCGCCAAAGCGTGTTTCCCTGGCAAACAGGTGGATACCGTGGTTCTGCCGGATGGTGAGCAGTACAAAGACTGGCAGACCCTTAATCTGATTTTCGATGGCCTGCTGGAAAAACGTCATTCCCGCAAGACCACTCTGGTGGCTCTGGGTGGTGGTGTGGTTGGTGACATGACAGGATTTGCGGCGGCCTCTTACCAGCGCGGAGTGGCTTTCGTACAGATTCCGACCACGCTGCTGTCCCAGGTGGATTCTTCGGTCGGGGGCAAGACCGGCATTAATCACCCGCTGGGTAAGAATATGATCGGGGCGTTCCATCAGCCGGAAATGGTGCTGATTGATACGGAAAGCCTGAAATCCCTGCCAGCTCGCGAAGTGTCAGCGGGCCTGGCCGAGGTCATCAAGTACGGCCTGATCCGGGCGCCAGAATTTCTGGCCTGGCTTGAGCTCAACGTCTCTGCATTGCTGGATCTAGAGCAGGAGGCCCTGGCCGAGTCAATCTACCGCTCCTGTGCCTGCAAAGCAGAGGTCGTGGCGCTGGATGAGAGAGAAGGGGGGCTGCGGGCGATCCTGAACCTGGGTCATACCTTTGGTCACGCCATTGAAACATTCGCCGGCTACGGCAAGGTATTGCACGGAGAGGCAGTTGGCACCGGGATGATGATGGCGGCGGACCTGTCTGCAAGGCAGGGCTGGATTACAGATGAGGATCGGGACCGGGCCATTCGTCTGATTGAAAGCGCCAGGCTGCCGAATCGTGCGCCGGCGGGGATGACGCCTGACGATTTTCTCAGGCTGATGGCCGTGGATAAAAAAAATGTCGACGGCACTCTGAGGCTTGTCGCTCTGCGCGCACTGGGTGATGCAGTGGTTACCGATGAAATAGACTCGCAGTATCTCAGCAGCACACTGAACACCTATTGTCTGAATTGAGAGCAGGGAATGAGCGCAACGGACGATGAGCTGAATATCCCGGCGGGAGAGAGTCTGGTTCCGGAGCTTCAGGCCAGGTTCGGCCTGAGTGAGAACCCTTTGGCGATGGAAGTGCCATTTTTCCCTGACGCTTCGCGGCATCACGCGCTGGAAACCCTCCGGCACCTCTGCGGTTTTGGTGATCTTGCCCTGGTTCTGACCGGCGGTGAGGGCGTTGGTAAAAGCCGCCTGCTCGCCGAGCTTGTGCGCAGTGAATCGTCCCGACTGGATTTTCATGCGGTGGGCGCCGATTCCCTGGTTAGTGCCCAGGCGCTGGCCAATGCGTTGATTGGGTTGGCCTATCGCGGGCTGCAATCCTCCGAAGGCGCCAGGGATGCCATCTACGGTTTTTTCCGCTGGTCCGAGACGCGCGCCCGAAAAGGGCGGCGAATGGTGCTGCTGATCGATGATGCCCAGCGCGTTCCCCCCGACGTGCTGCGGCTGCTGCTCGCTGCCTATCAGGCATCCGATCGGGCGTCGGCAGCGGCTCTTGTATTCAGTGGGAGCGACGAGCTGGTAAACCTGCTGGGGCTAACGGAGGATAGTTCCGGGGTTTACCAGATTCACCTACGCCCGCTGTCCAGTGACGAGATTGCCGCTTACCTGGAACCTCGTGTTCACAAGGCTGGCGGTGACGTCAAAGCGCTGTTGTCACCCGCCCGGTTGGAAGATCTGTCCCGGTTGAGCCGCGGAAGCTTCACCAGGCTCCGGCGTGTTGCTCCCGCCGTCTGGCTGGGCAGGCTGCCGGTCCAGAAGGATAGTGTCCCGCGCTTCCGTTGGACCCTGAACGCCCGCTGGCCAGCCCTTGCGCTTATATTACTGGCAGCGTCATGGTGGCTCGTGTCAGAGCAGTACGATGCGTCGGTGGCTAGGGAGAACATCGAGCCGCTGCCCGAGCCGGTCCGCAAAAGCGTGACTATCGGGCCTGGTAATCCGGCCATTGAAACCCCTGAGGCGCCTGAAACCGTTATTCCGGAGCCGGAGCCGGAGCCGGAGCCGGAGCCAGAGCCAGAGCCAGAGCCAGAGCCAGAGCCAGAGCCAGAGCCAGAGCCTGAACCCGAGCCTGAACCCGAGCCAGAACCGGCTCCGGAGCCTTCATTTGCTCCCCAGAAGCCGGCTGCGTTCCTGCCGGTGGAGGAAGTGCGCGCATGGAACGCCTGGACTATCCAGGTGGTTGCCGGCAATCAGGAGCAAACCGTGGTCAATGTCATCGAGCAGCACGAATCTGTGCTCAGTATTCGCTATACTGTTACCCAGCGTCAGGGAAAAGACTGGTTTGTCGGTTTTTTCGGCAATTTCGCAACCAAAGCAGCAGCAAGAGACGCTATAAATCAACTGCCAAGGGCGCTAAGAAGCCGGTCTCCGTGGATCAGAAAATTGAGTGGGTTTTGATCACCTGAAATTCGTCCGGTCGTGATTCCGCTTTTAAAACAACAGGTTTTGCCTTCCTTTCCCTTGAGGCGACCCTCGTAACTGACGTTCGGGCGCCCTAATATTAAACCTCTTTGGTTTGAGTACGTATTTGTACGCGTGTAAAATAGCCAGCCCCCATTTTCAGTGTCAAAGAGTGCATAATCGGGCTTTTCTTGGTTAACTCTTTGATTGAAAAGCATTTCTACGCGAGAGAACGCTTATGATGACAGGTTTGTATCATCCCGATGAGTTCAGGGACAACTGCGGCTTTGGCCTGATCGCCCATATGAAGGGCGAGGCCAGCCACAAGTTGTTGCAAACTGCCATTGAGTCGCTGACCTGCATGACCCACCGAGGTGGTATCGCGGCAGACGGCAAGACCGGTGATGGTTGCGGGCTGTTGATTCAGAGCCCGGACGCTTTTCTGCGCAAGGCTGCCAGGGAATCCTTTGGCAAGGCGCCGGAGGGACAGTTTGCGGTAGGCCAGGTGTTTCTGAGCCCGGATGAGTCCAGGGCCAGTGAGGGGCGTGCCGCCATTGAAAAACGCCTGACTGAGCAGGGTCTGGAAGTTATGGGATGGCGCAAAGTGCCCACCGATGACAGCTGCCTCGGGCCCATGGCGTTGGATTGCATGCCCTGGATCGAACAGGTCTTTGTTGTTCCGAACAAGCAGACAGAGCAGGAGTTCGCGATCGCGCTCTTCGTTGGCCGTCGCCACGCGGAGCGGGACATGGCCGAGGATTCGGAGTTCTACATCTGCAGCCTGTCGCACCGCACTCTGGCCTACAAAGGCCTGATGATGCCTGCCGACCTGGCAAATTTTTACAAGGATCTGGGTGATCCCGATCTGCAGACGGCTATCTGTGTTTTCCACCAGCGTTTTTCCACCAATACCATGCCCAAGTGGCCGCTGGCCCAGCCGTTCCGCTACCTGGCCCACAACGGTGAGATCAATACCGTCGATGGCAACCGAAACTGGGCCATTGCCCGGGCGGCCAAGTTCAGCTCGCCCTCGTTGCCGGACCTCCAGACCCTGCAGCCGCTGGTCAATCTGACCGGCTCGGACTCTTCCAGCATGGACAACATGCTGGAGGTGCTGCTTGCCGGTGGTGTGGATCTGTTCCGAGCCGTACGGATGATGATTCCGCCGGCCTGGCAGAACGTCGATACCATGGATTCTGAGCTTCGCGCCTTCTACGAATACAACTCCATGCACATGGAGCCCTGGGATGGCCCGGCCGGGCTGGTGCTCTCCGATGGTCGTTACGCGGTCTGCATGCTCGACCGTAACGGCTTGCGGCCCGCGCGCTGGGTCATTACCAAGGACGATTTCATCACCCTGGCCTCTGAAATCGGAACCTACGGCTATAAGCCCGAGGATGTGGTGGCCAAAGGCCGTGTCGGACCCGGCCAGATGCTGGCGATCGACACCGAGTCCGGTGAAGTTCTGCATACCAAGGATGTGGATCAGCGGCTAAAGAAGGCTCATCCGTACAAGCAGTGGCTGCGGGATAATTCCCTGCGGGTGGAAGCTACCCTCAACCAGGAAACGCCGGACTTCAAACTGATGAAATCGGAAGATCTCCAGGTTCATCAGAAGATGTTCATGGTGTCCTACGAGGAGCGGGACCAGGTCCTGCGTCCGCTGGCGGAAAATGGCCAGGAAGCGGTGGGCTCGATGGGTGACGATACGCCCATGGCCGTGCTTTCAAGCCGTGTGCGCCACGTGGCGGACTACTTCCGCCAGAAGTTTGCACAGGTCACCAACCCGGCGATTGACCCGCTGCGGGAATCCATTGTCATGTCCCTGGAGACCTGCATTGGTGCCGAGCGCAACGTGTTCGAGGAAACACCGGAGCATGCCAACCGGATCATTCTGACCACGCCGGTGCTATCGCCAGCCAAGTTCCTGAAGATCGAGAATAACGAGCGGCCCGGTTTTGAGGTTGCCCGCATTCCGATGGGCTACAGCCCGGAAATGGGTTTGGAAAAGGCCATTGAGGCGATCTGTCAGAGCGCCGAGCAGGCGGTTCGTGACGGCAAGGTCATTCTGATCCTGAGCGATAAGGATCTGAAAGAGGGCGAGTTGCCCGCCAACGCCATGATGGCGACCGGCGCGGTTCACCATCACCTGGTCAAAAATGGTCTGCGTTGCGATTCCAATATTCTGGTTGAAACTGGCTGGGCCAGGGATCCGCACCACTTTGCTGTACTTTTCGGGTTTGGCGCCACCGCCGTTTATCCATACCTGGCCTTCCAGGTGCTGAATGATCTGATTCGCACCGGTGAGATCATGATGGACCCGATTGATGCGAAGAATAATTATCGCAAGGGCATCAACAAGGGCCTGCTAAAAATCCTGTCCAAGATGGGCATATCGACCATCACATCCTACCGTGGTGCCCAGTTGTTCGAGGCGATCGGTCTTGCGGATGAGCTGGTCGATCTGTGTTTCAAGGGCGTGCCCAACCGCATCCAGGGCGCAGGCTTCTATGAATTCCAGCAGGATCAGGAAGAGCTGGCGAAGGTGGCGTGGAAACCCCGCAAACCGATTTCCCAGGGTGGTCTGCTGAAATATGTGCACGGCCAGGAATACCATGCCTTCAATCCGGATGTGGTCGCCAAGCTCCAGGAAGCGGTGACCAGCGGCGATTACGGTCATTATATGGAGTATGCCGGGCTGGTGAACGAGCGCCCGGTTTCCACACTTCGCGATCTGCTGGTATTCCGCAAGGACCTGAAGTCCATTGACCTGTCTGAAGTAGAACCGGTTGAGAACATCTTCCCCCGCTTCGACTCGGCGGCGATGTCTCTGGGTGCGCTATCGCCGGAGGCCCACGAGGCGCTGGCCATGGCCATGAACACCCTGGGTGGGCGCTCGAACTCCGGTGAGGGGGGTGAAGATCCCGCCCGCTACGGCACAGACAAACGCTCGAAGATCAAGCAGGTTGCCTCCGGACGTTTCGGCGTGACCGCGGAATATCTGCGCAGTGCCGATGTCATGCAGATCAAGGTCGCCCAGGGCGCCAAGCCCGGTGAGGGTGGCCAGCTGCCCGGTGGCAAGGTCAATGACCTGATCGCCCGTTTGCGTTATTCGGTGCCGGGCGTGACCCTGATCTCGCCGCCGCCGCACCACGATATCTATTCCATCGAGGATCTGGCGCAGCTGATTTTTGATCTCAAGCAGGTAAACCCGAAGGCCCTGGTGTCCGTTAAACTGGTCTCCGAGCCGGGCGTGGGTACGATTGCCGCTGGTGTGGCGAAAGCCTATGCCGACCTGATCACGGTATCCGGTTACGACGGCGGAACGGCGGCCAGCCCGCTGACCTCCATCCGTTATGCCGGTTCGCCCTGGGAGCTCGGGCTGAGCGAAACCCAGCAGGCGCTGCGGGCCAACGACCTGCGAGGCAAGATTCGCCTGCAGACGGACGGTGGCATTAAGACCGGACTGGACGTGGTTAAGGGCGCCATTCTCGGCGCCGAGAGCTTCGGCTTCGGCACCACGCCCATGGTGGCGTTGGGCTGTAAATACCTGCGCATCTGTCACCTGAACAATTGCGCAACCGGTGTGGCCACGCAGAATGAGCACCTGCGGCAAGAGCACTTCAACGGCACCGTGGAAATGGCCATGAATTTCTTCCGCTTTGTGGCGGAAGAAACCCGTGGCTGGTTGGCGCAACTGGGCGTGCGGAGCCTGGAAGAGCTGGTAGGACGTGTTGATTTGCTTGAACGCCTGCCGGGTGACACCCCCCGTCAGCAGAAGCTCGATCTCTCGCGTCTGCTGAGTAATGACCATATTCCGGCAGACAAGCCCAATACCTGTCAGGTTGAACGCAACCACCCGTTTGACCCGGGTAACCTGGCTGAAGAGATGGTTCGGGACATCGCCGCGACTATCGCCGACAAGAAGGGCGGTGAGTTCGCTTACCGGGTAACCAACTGCGACCGTTCTATCGGCGCGCGGCTGTCCGGCGAAATCGCCGAACAGCACGGCAACCAGGGTATGGTGTCTGCGCCGATCACGCTTAACCTGACTGGCACAGCGGGTCAGAGCTTTGGCGTGTGGAACGTGGGTGGCCTGAATCTGATTCTTGAGGGCGATGCCAACGATTACGTGGGCAAGGGCATGACCGGCGGCAAGTTGGTGGTGCGCCCGCCGACAGGCAGTAGCTTCAAGTCACAGGAGACGTCCATTGTCGGTAACACTTGCCTGTATGGCGCAACAGGCGGCAAGCTCTTTGCGGCGGGCACGGCCGGCGAGCGTTTCGGCGTGCGGAACTCCGGTGCCCACGCGGTTGTTGAAGGCGTGGGCGACCACTGCTGCGAGTATATGACCGGCGGACTGGTGACCGTCCTTGGTACAACCGGCCACAACTTCGGCGCCGGGATGACTGGTGGTTTCGCCTACGTACTGGACGTGAACAACACCTTTGTGGACAAGTACAACCACGAGCTGGTGGAAATACAGCGGATTTCCAGCGAGGAAATGGAGTCCTACCGGAACCATCTCCGCGGTGTTATCCGTGAGCATATCTCTGAAACGTCCAGCGAGTGGGCAGAGCACATTCTGAACAATTTCGACGACTATATCGGCCGCTTCTGGCTGGTGAAGCCAAAGGCCGCCAATCTGCGCAGCCTTCTGGCCAGCACCCGGGCCCGCCCGGAATAAGCAGCCGGAAAATCAGGGAGAGAGCGCTGCACGATGTGCAGCGCTGCCGTCGAAATTGAGTTTGATGAGAGCTTCATAATGAAAGAAAGACTGAGTAACGACTTCCAGTTTGTCGAAGTAGGGCGTATTGACCCGAAAAAAGTACCGGCAAAGAAGCGCAAAAAAGAGTTTGGTGAAATCTACCACCCGTTCACCCAGGATCATGCGGCTTCCCAGTCACACCGCTGCCTGGAATGTGGCAACCCCTATTGCGAGTGGAAGTGCCCGGTTCATAACTATATTCCGAACTGGCTCAAGCTGGTGTCGGAAGGCAATATCATGAAAGCCGTGGAGCTTTGCCACCAGACCAACTCGTTGCCGGAAGTCTGTGGCCGGGTCTGTCCCCAGGACCGGCTGTGTGAAGGCGCCTGTACCCTGAACGACGGCTACGGTGCGGTCACCATCGGCTCTGTTGAAAAATACATAACAGACACCGCGTTTGCGCTGGGCTGGAAGCCTGATATGTCCGCCGTGACGTGGACCGACCGCAAGGTTGCCGTCATCGGCGCGGGCCCGGCGGGCCTGGGCTGCGCCGATGTGCTTGTGCGCAACGGCGTGAAGCCGGTGGTATTTGATATCTACCCGGAAATCGGCGGCCTGCTGACCTTCGGTATTCCCGAATTCAAGCTGGAAAAGTCGGTCATGACCCGGCGCCGCAAAGTGTTCGAGGAAATGGGCGTGGAATTCCGCCTGTCCACGGAAGTGGGCAAGGATGTCCAGATGGCGGATATTCTGGAAGAGTACGACGCTGTCTTCATGGGCATGGGCACCTACACCTATATGAAGGGCGGTTTCCCCGGCGAAGACCTGGATGGCGTACACGATGCGCTCCCTTTCCTGGTATCCAACGTCAATCGTCGCCTCGGCTTCGAGAAAGAGGCCGGCGACTTTATCGATATGAAAGGCAAGCGTGTGGTCGTTCTCGGTGGCGGTGACACAGCCATGGACTGCAACCGCACCTCGATCCGTCAGCAGGCGGCCAGCGTTACCTGCGCCTATCGCCGTGACGAGAGCAACATGCCTGGCTCACGCAGGGAAGTGTCCAACGCCAAGGAAGAAGGCGTGAAGTTCATGTTCAACCGCCAGCCCATCGCCGTCATTGGTGAGGACAAGGTGGAAGGCGTAAAGGTAGTGCGTACCCAACTGGGCGAGCCGGACGAAAACGGCCGTCAGCGCCCGGAAGTGGTTCCCGGCAGTGAAGAGGTGATCCCGGCCGACGCGGTGCTCGTAGCATTCGGTTTCCGTCCCAGTCCCGCCGACTGGTTCGACGAGCAAAAGGTCTCCACCGACGAATCTGGCCGCGTGACCGCGGCCGAGGAAGTGGAGTTTCCTTTCCAGACCAGCAACCCGAAAATCTTTGCCGGTGGCGATATGGTAAGGGGCTCGGATCTGGTCGTTACCGCAATCTGGGAAGGCCGTCAGGCCGCCGAGGGCATTATGGATTACCTGGACATATGACCGAACTGAAGAACGACCGTCTGCTGCGCGCCCTGATGCGCCAGCCCGTTGACCGCACGCCGGTCTGGATGATGCGCCAGGCCGGGCGGTACCTGCCCGAATACCGGGCCACCCGGGCCAAGGCCGGTGACTTCCTGAGCCTGTGCAAGAATACACCGCTGGCCTGCGAAGTGACCCTTCAGCCACTCAAGCGTTACCCGCTGGATGCCGCCATCCTGTTTTCGGACATACTGACCATCCCCGACGCGCTGGGACTGGGCCTGTATTTCGAAACCGGCGAAGGCCCGAAATTCCGCAACACCGTCCGGTCTGCGGCGGATGTGGATGCCCTGCCGACCATCAAGGCGGAAGTGGATCTGGATTACGTCATGAACGCCGTATCCACCATCCGCGGCGCGCTTAACGGTTCCGTTCCCCTGATCGGCTTTTCCGGAAGCCCCTGGACCCTGGCGACCTACATGATCGAAGGCAGCTCGTCCAAGGACTTCCGCGAGGCGAAGAAGCTTATGTATGGCCAGCCCGACGTCATGCATCGCCTGCTGGACCATCTGGCTCTCTCGGTCATCGATTACCTGAACAGCCAGATTCGCGCCGGCGCCCAGGCCGTTCAGATTTTCGACACCTGGGGTGGGGTGCTCAGTAGCTGGGCCTACGAAGAGTTTTCCCTGCGCTACATGAAGAAAATTGTGGACGGCCTGATCCGTGAGAACGACGGACGCCGTGTGCCGGTGATTCTGTTCACCAAAAACGGCGGCCAGTGGCTGGAAACCATCGCAGACTCCGGCGCCGACGCCGTGGGCCTGGACTGGACCACCGACATCGGCGAAGCCCGCAAACGCATCGGCGACCGCGTTGCTCTGCAGGGCAATATGGACCCGGCCATGCTGTTCGCGCCGCCTGAACGGATCCGCGAAGAAGTAGCCGACATCCTGGCCCGTTATGGCAATGGCCCCGGCCATATCTTCAACCTGGGCCATGGCATCACCCCGGATGTTGATCCGGAACACGCCGGAGCCTTCATCCGCGCCGTGACTGAACTTAGTCCCAACTACCACAACGAAAGCTGATCCTGGCTAGAAACATTGACCTGCGGGGTCTATAGTCCCCGTAGGTCAATGACAATATCCGGAGCAGCCTCTTGCCTGCAAAACCCTCTGAAAAGCGACGTTTCCACCGAATCTCCTTCGACGCGGAGTGCGAGCTCCATTGTCGCGATGCTGTGTGGGCAAGCGAAGTGCTGGATATCTCGCTGAAAGGTGTGCTCGTCAAGCGTCCGGAGAACTGGGACGTACCGCTGAAAGAGCCTTGTGAAGTGATCATTCTGCTGGACGATCATGAAACCGGGATCGTTATGGCCGTTGAGCTTCGCCACGTAGAGCCCCACCGCCTTGGTTTCAAGTGTCAGTACATTGACCTGGAAAGTGCGACGCATCTGAAGCGGCTGGTGGAGCTCAATCTTGGGGATCAGGCGCTATTGGAGCGGGAGTTTGCTCATTTGATTGAGTGATATGCCGGGTGTTGGGTTTGTCGGATTACGGCTTTGCCTAATCCGTATATGGTCTCCTCCCCGTTTGCAAGGTCTCAGCGTTGGATGTCAGGGACAGGTTTGCGCCCGTATATCCGGCCTGTTTGATGAGGCGGCTTTGTCGCCTCTGGCCTTGATGGAAGATC
>Ga0207884_1000570_pt1 | contig 20380 bp, 21 predicted proteins | sample MalvirmetaMSP144_FD_184236 | JGI IMG/M metagenome (GOLD analysis project Ga0207884, IMG submission 184236) | Marine viral communities from the Deep Pacific Ocean - MSP-144 (SPAdes) | ecosystem: Environmental > Aquatic > Marine > Oceanic | place: Pacific Ocean | collected 2011-07-08 | reverse complement strand
TAGCATCAGCGGGTTTTGGTGCAAGGGCTGCGGCGTAGGCTACGATGTTGGTTGCCAGGGATCGGGCTTCATTGATGCCCCCAACTAACCAGTCGCTGTAGTACGTTCCCGGCCCGAGGGCCGTCCACCGGACGCCACTGACGTGGCGCCGCTAAGCTTGGCGTTATGCACCAAGGAGGAAACATGATTTCAGATATGGAAAGGAAGCTTGCGAAGCAGGTAATAGAGCTGCATGACGGGAAGAGTTTTGCTCTCTTGCAGGAAATGTCGGCCCCATCACTTCGCGAAGAGAGCGACGGTACTATTACTGAACATGCCTACACTTCATCGTGCGAAAGCATTCAGCATGAACTGGGAGAGTTGAGTGAGGTTGAGTTTATAGATTGCCTTCGAAGAGCTGGTTCGCAGCTTACCCTTTGGAAGGCGAAATACTCTGCCAGTGAGGATGAAGTTTTTTGGGCCGTTGGTTTTGATGCCGCAACGCACAAAGTTAAAGATGTTCTCGTAAACTGGTAAATGCATAACAAATCATTCCAGTACGTTCCGGCCCTGAAGGGCCTCCACCGGACGGCCTTTTCTCCGCTTCGCTACGCAAAGGCCGCCGCTGAATTTTGGCGTTATGCAGTAAGGCACCATGGAAATACCTAGTCAGTTTTCTGAGTATTTGAACACGGACTACTTTTCCTCTCCGTTTGCTCAGGAGGGACATTGGGATGAGTCATCTCAGTTAATGCTTATCGAGCCGGTACCTGGGATTGAAAATCACTCGGATATTGGCTTTTTGCAGATTGGTCGCCCAGGTGTGGATGGAATTGGTTTTGGGTACCGCAAGGGGTTGTCCGGGATTTGGGCCTACTACCCAGTGGACGATGAATTCAGCTTTCTGTGTTCAAGCGTTGGGGAGTTAGTAGAAGGTTGGCAATCAGGCCGTATCACGGTCTGATTGCATAACAAGGTGGTCAACGGGACGCCAACTACGCGTTGCTCCGTTGGCGCCCATTACCACAGCGTTATACACCACTATGAACGATATTACGGAAAGTATCCTGCGTTATAGAGAGTGTGCTCGTCACATCTGGAATACCACGTTTCAATTCCTCGAAGATGGCGATGACGATTTTGAGCTTGTTGATCGGGCTCTTCTGGAAGCGTTGGTTCTGAATCGATCTCAGCCTTATATCCCTGCAGAAGAGGCTGATGGAGAGTACATTGAGGCAATCGATGTGGTTCCCGAATTTGGTCCCAAGGGTGCGCCCTGTATGTACGCATTCCGGGCGGGTAATACTTGGTCATGGAAGGAAATCTGGCTCCAGGATGAACCTATGAGCCTCAAATTCATGTATTTCTTCGATTGGAAGGAATGGGAGTATCGTGAACTCCAGTACGCTCGGGCTCGAGTTGTCCAGTGTGAGCAAAATCGCGATATTGTTGGTGCCGACTTACTCATCGAAGCTCAGATGTGCCGGTACACTAGGGTATAACCAGTCGCTGTTGTCGGACAGTTTTTCCACCGCTGCGCGGCTCCAAAACTGCCGCAAAGCTTTGCGTTAAACACTACTGAAATGGGTGCCAAATAATGGCGAGAAAACCCTTTGATCTAGAGAAAGGTGCCATCCGTCCTATTAAAAGAGGACTATGGACTGCTGCCGCTGAAAAATTGTCTGAAGCTGAAACGGCAATCCTTTCAATGGAGAAAGCTGAACATCGGGCTGGTTATGAAAATGCCTGGACCCGATTCGTCGACTCGCTCGAAGGGTTTTGGGTTCGTTTTTACGATGAGGGAAAGGCGCAGTTTAGTAGTTTTCAACCGTGGGCGGGCAAAGTCGAAGCAGTTCGGAAATCGGAGGATCTATTGCAGTACCTTATCCAAGCTCGCCATCAAAGCCAGCACGGGCGAATTCCAATGGACTGGGAGCAAGGAAAATTACTAATCGCTCCGGGCTTCAATGGGCATATAAAGTCACTCCAGACCTACGCTGATGGAACCTATGAAATTGATGCCAAGCCGCTACATGATGGACTCCCGGAAGCAAAGGTAGTGCATTCGCCGGGTAAGCCCCTCCTGCCCACGATCGTAAATAAGAGGTTTAATCAAACGTTCGCTCCTCCGGAAAGATTTGACGGCCAAGTCATCTCAAATAGATCGCCAACGGGGATAGCGAGGACCGCGCTTGATTTTTATCTTGATGTTTTGAAACGAGCTCTGGAACAGTTCCAAACCTGATTGCCGGCCGGGGCATTGTTTAACCATGCAAGTCACGGCGACGTCTACTACATTGCGGCTTCGCCTCCATTTCGCAGCCGCGCGTGCTTAGCGGCGTTAGCTGCGCAAGGACTCTACTCAGGAGCATAAAAGGATGTATGTCCCGAATTACTTCAAAGAAGAAGACCAAGAGAAGCTTCAACAGTACATTCGCGATTATGGATTTGGGCTACTCGTTATCGCAGACGATGAAGGGATCGAGGCCAATCATGTACCCTTTCATCTGACCTCTGGGGCAAACGATACTCATGGATATCTTCAGTGTCATCTGGCCCGTAGTAATCCAGTCTGGAAACGCATGCAGGGCGGAGCTCAAGTGCTCGCAGTTTTTCAGGGGCCAGATGCTTACGTTTCACCCTCATGGTACCCAACCAAGGTTGAGACAGGTCGGGTTGTCCCAACATGGAACTATCTGGCTGTCCACGTGCAAGGTAGCGCTCGGATAATTGAGGATCCAAGCTGGTTAAAACATCATCTAGAGCAGCTAACAAACCAGCATGAGTCGCAAATGGTAGCTCCTTGGTCCGTGGATGATGCACCAACGGATTTCACTGAACGTCTGGTGCAGGCTATTGTCGGCGTAGAGATCAAAATTGAAGCTCTGACGGGCAAGCTGAAAGCAAGTCAGAATCAACCAGAGCGGAATCGGGCCGGTGTTAAAGATGGTCTCGAGACCGGAGACGGAGCGCAGAACCGTGCAATGGCCAGGCTCATCAGCTAACCAGGGGCTGTTGTCGGACGGTTTTTCCGTCGCTTCGCTCCTACAAAACCGCCGCAAAGCCCAGCGTTAGGCAAAAAGGGAGAAGGTCTCAATCATGCTCATAGGAAGGCTCGCTTCATCGTCCGGTTTCTCGCGTGACACGATTCGATACTACGAAAAACTCGGCCTACTTGAGGTGAGGAGAAATGACAGGCGAGCGAATAATTACAAGGACTATCCGCCGCAGGCATTAGAGCGTTTGGAACAAATTGATCAGCTCAAGAACTTGGGCTTCACTTTAGTTGAAATCAAGGATCTTTTTGGGGTCTTGGCGCAAGAAGCAGGACCTTGCACAAACCTACCGGAGCAACTGGATCAGAAACTAGAAATGCTCCGGCGAAAGATTGCGCTATTAGAGGACTACGAGGAGAAGCTGATCAAGGTGCGCCAGGGCTGCAACGCTAATTGCGGTATCACCGAGGGGCTCCCAACATGCTTCGCGATTCAGAAAAACTAGATCTTATCGGTAGCAGCACCTTTACAGGAGCAATCGGTGTTGCAGGAGGGTTGCTTCTTTTTGTGTGCGGAATACAGAAACAAACTCAGCGCCGCGATAAAGAATCCAAGAGCTGCCTGTTCAAAGTAAGCGCCCAAACCGACAATTGATGTAAAACCGAACACAATCGCAAGCACGGGTATAGCGCAGCAACCAACGCATGCAGCGAATGCGGACCAAGCGAGTCGTTTAGTAGTGAGCACTGTGAGAGGTTTTTTCATGTTTGCTCCAGATTGTTAAAGGGAGCTTGAACTGTAAACCGTGGACTATACTCCATGGTCAAGTCTGAGGTGCCCTGATTGCCTAACAATTGCAGGCAGAGCGACGTTTTAGTCGTTGCTCCTTCGTCACAACCACTAAAACGCGCCTGCTGCAGGCGTTATGCACAGGGAGAGATAGGTGCCATTGTTTGAAACAGAGAGGTTGATTGCAAGGAAGCTGTCCCATCAAGACGTTCCGGTGCTCACCGCAATGCTCAGTGATCCAGAAGTCATGAAGTTCTCCGTCCGTGGAGTTTGTGACGAAGAAGCTACCCGAAAATTCGTTGATTGGTGCCTTGAGTGTTACGCCTCTCATGGGATAGGGCCATGGGCATTGTGTGAGAAAGAATCAGGGAATTTTATCGGCTTCTGTGGCGTTGGGCCGGAGTTGGTTGGCGATGTTGAAGAAATCAATCTAGGTTATCGTCTGGCCCGCATGTTCTGGCATCAGGGGTATGCGACAGAAGCTGTAAAAGGTGTTCTCCAGTATGCTTTCGACCAAAAACACTGCGAGTCGGTAATTGTTATTATCGAGCCGGAGCATACAGCTTCCGTCAGGGTCACGGAGAAAGTCGGGTTCGGAGACTATACGACTCGAGAGTTCCATGCCCGGCCTGTGCGCGTGTATCGAATGTCGCGCGACGACTGGGCACTGCATAACAAATTGTTGTAGTGCGTTCCGGGCCTGGCGGCCCTACACCGGACGCCTACTACGCTGCGCTCCGTAGTCGCCGCTAAACAAAAGCGTTAAATTGATATGGAAATCGAGTACGCATATAGCTTTTCGGAAAATGTCTTTTACGCGGGCTTGGGGATGTTGCGCTTTTACTTTTGGCTCATTCCCTTCGCACTCATCTATAGCTACCACAAGCGTAGAGGGTCTCTACTGAAGCTTTTTTGGGCCTTGTGTACGGCATCGTTGCTTTTTTACTGGGAATATGACGCGCTAAGCAATAAATTTGGGAGACTCGCATACGACGAGAGCGGTGTAACTCTGGAGCAGAAAAATGGGCAGCGTGTCTCATTAGATCCAGAAAAAATAGAACGTTTCTGGTCCATATCGATAGGCCGGAGTGGCGGTTGGTCCTGCTATCTTTTGGTAAAAGCAGAAGATCATGACTATGAGAGTTTCATTGTTCGTAAGCGGCAACACCTCTGTGAGGATGATGCGAAATTGCTTAATGCCTACTATGGCAAGAGATAAATTTAACAAGTCGCTGTAGTACGCGGCCGATGGCCGCCGGACGCCCTTTTCATTGCGGCTGCGCCTCCATTACAAGGTCGCCGCTAAGCTCAGCGTTATAAATACTAAGGAGAGAACATGGAACCAGTCTCCGTTGCGACTGCCTTTGCCTCCATAGTCGGATTGTTGGGGCAATTCCAAGCGAACCGTGGGAGTGCTGATCAAGCTGATTTTAATGAGTTTTTGCAGTGGCTCGTGGATAGCAATCACGAGGAAGTCAAAACTCTTATTGAGAGTAATACCCAAACAGTTATTGGAATCAAAGCACTGCTGAACCAGAAGCATGATGTTTTGGTCCAGAAACTGGATGCTCTGGATTCTGCGCTTTCATCGTTTGGTAGTCTCATTCCCGGGTTTTCAGATATTAGCAATGGTCTTTACCCGAGTGGCGGCCAGCTTTCCGAGCAAGCCAAAGCAATCCTCTCTCAGTTTCAAACTTCGGGTGCCAGCAAAATTCTTGAACTTCATACCTATGACGGCATAGATCTCATGTATCTCGACAGCAATGAGAGAGAGATGAAAATATCGGACCCTCGTTTCCTTGAGGATGATCTCAAAACGCTGGTTGAGCTTGGTCTGTTGCGCCATGACTTTAATGAAAAGGGCAACAATCTATATATATTTACTCGTTCGGCTTCTGAGCTTGTGCTCTCAGCCAATTTATAACAATTCGCAGCAGTACGCGGCCGATGGCCGCCGGACGCCCTTTCCATGGCTCCTTCGTCGCCATTCCAAGGTCGCCGCTGTGCTCAGCGTTAAATGCCCAGAGGAATCTATGTCAGAGATAGCCAAAACTCCCGAACCGCCATATTACGCGGTTATTTTCAGTAGCCATCGCACCGAGGGTGACAATGGTTACGGGGAAATGGCAGACAGGATGGTCGAATTGGCTGCATCCCAACCAGGTTTCTTGGGTATGGAGTCTGTGCGGGAGGATTTAGGTATCACGGTCTCTTACTGGGAAAGTTTGGAATCCATCACCAACTGGAAAAAGAACGCAGAGCATCGAGAAGCTCAGCGACTTGGCCATCAAAAATGGTACTCCAGCTTTCGGGTTCGTGTTGCCAGGGTTGAGCGTGAGTACGGCATTTAACCAAGCCAGCCACGGCGACGCCTACTACATTGCGGCTTCGCCTCCATTCCGTAGCCGCGCGTGCTGAGCGGCGTTCATCCGACCCTCGCTTCGCTCGGGCAGATGAACGTACATCGTTAGGAGATAGGGATGTCTGTAAACATTGAGGTAGCCGAGACCACTGACCAGTTCGAAGCAGGTGGCCGGTTGATTCTTGCGTATGCTGAGTTCCTGGGGCTGGACTTAGAGTTCCAAGGTTTTTCCAGCGAGTTGGCTTCGTTGCAAACGATGTACGGTCCACCCAATGGTGCACTACTGCTGGCCAAGCTTAAGGATATTCATGTTGGTGCCGTGGGTCTTAGAGAGTTTGAACCCGGCGTTGCTGAGATGAAGCGAATGTATGTTCTTCCGGACTACCATGGCATGGGTGTGGGCAAGGCCCTAACCGAAGCATTCCTTGGCCGAGCAAAGGAAATGGGTTATGGGTCGGTACGGCTAGACAGTATTCGTGAGCTTGATGTGGCACTGCGGCTTTACAGCAATTACGGTTTTAAGGAAATTGAGCCTTACCGATTCAACCCACACCCGGAAGCTGTGTTCATGGAGTATAGAATCTCCTAACAATCGGCTGCACAGCGACCGATTTTCCGCCGCTTTGCGGCTCCAAACCGGCGCGTGAGCCGGGCGTTATTCCGAAATCTGAACGTTCGCTTTGCGACCTTTCCGTACACCCCTTTTTTCTTCCATTTGTAAGGGGCGCAGGCCAAACGTACCTAGCGCCGTTTGATATACCAATAGGCGGATGACATCCAAGCCTTTTCTGTTACCAGTCCTTACTTGCTATTCCAAGATTGTCCATCTTCGTCTGTCAGTGGTTTTAGAGAGGTTTGAAAAATTGTAATCCGGCAGGTCCAGCGACCGTCTTTAGTCCGAGCCTTGTCTTTTTCCTTCTCTTTTACCAGATATCCGGCCCGCTCCAACTCCCGAAAAATTCTTTGTTGAACGAATTTACCGATATTAAATTTCCGCCTAATTTGGGCGGCTCTGATAATCCAGTTTTCGGGCAAGGATAAAAGAAACACGAGGACTCCCAGTGCTTCTGGCGTTAGTCGAGGATCCTGCAATGTCGCGTTCGGAATGCATGCGTAGTGTGAGGTCAGTTCGTCTTTTTTAATAGCCATCAGCGGTGTAACTCCAAAAGTTTCAGGTAATGGTCCAACTGCTTCGAAAGCAATTGAGCCGTTTTCGCTAGGAAGTTGGAATTAAACGTCCCAACCGTGCAGGGACTAAGATAACGGTTTGCAAATTGGGGCACTGACAACACGCCTGCATAAAACTAGCAGCGTTCTGCACGCAAAATGTTTGTGATGTGTTAGAGGGCGGGGACTACCTGATGGGTAGAAGATCTTATCGAGCCGACGGAGGCGGTAAGCTGAAAATCACCCAAAAAATGAAAATATAACTTATTGATGGGAAAGGGTTTTGCAATGCCCGAATGAGCGCAAGCTGTTTGAGAGGAAAATTCTTTAAGTATCTGTAATTAATGAAAAATATGGATTCAAAAAGCTCGTCCTGCAACTCCGTGTACGCCGGTTCGATTCCGACCCGCGCCTCCAATTTTTTCCATCAATTTCATTGCTATCTGATAGTTGGTTCCCTATGGGATTCCTGCGGCTGTGCTTAGTTCAACTGGGCAGAGGTCAGTGTCCTTTGTGAAAACATGTCTACGAAAACGTCGGGGACATTGGAATCTGACGGCAAATCAAGCAGTATTGGTTCTACTACAACAATGACACAGTCTATCTAGTGTTCCGAAAGCCCAGGGATTAAGTTAGATGTATGACCTGATCGGCGATATACACGGCCACGCCAGTGAACTCAAATCCCTGCTCACCAAACTGGACTATCGAGAGATCGATGGCGTTTGGCAACATCCCACTCGACAAGTGATCTTCCTCGGCGACTTCGTCGATCGCGGTCCACAGCAGATCGAGACGGTCAGCATTGCCCGCAACATGGTTGAAAATGGCAGGGCGCTGGCTGTGATGGGGAACCACGAATTCAACGCCGTAGCCTGGGCAACGGAAGACCCGCAGAATCTTGGCGAATACCTCCGGCCGCATACTGCAAAAAATCGAAAGCAGCACCAAGCGTTTCTTGAACAAGCCGTTGAGAGCAGTGAACTTCATTGCGAGATTATTGAGTGGTTCAAAACCTTGCCGCTTTTCCTTGAAATGGACACCTTTCGCGTGGTCCATGCCTGCTGGCATCCAGACCACCTTCAAACCTTGGCTAATTTCACTGATGACAATAATTGCGTTCGATCAGAGGCATGGGCTCAGTTGACCGATGAGGGAAGCGAAGGCTTTGAGGCGTTGGAAACGGTACTGAAGGGTCTGGAGATTTCCTTACCCAGTGGCTGCGAATTTCGTGATAAAGACAACCACCCACGTACCAACATCCGCACCCGATGGTGGGATCTGGATGGCATAACCTATCGAGATCTTGCGATGGTGCCTGCGGAAGTCATTGATCAGATCCCGCATGAGCCAATTCCAAATGATGTGCTGCCCGGATACGACGGCAAAAAGCCGGTGTTTGTTGGTCATTACTGGATGAAGGGTGAGCCAAAGCCGCTGAACGAACATGTCGCCTGTCTTGATTATAGTGTGGTGGATCCAGATGGTGGGAAGCTATGCGCCTATAGGCATGATTATTCCAAGTATTTGGATACCAGCAGGTTCTGCTGGGTTGTTCGAAGATCGAGACCAGTTGATCAGTAATGTTCGAGAATCGTTAAATTAAGAAACTCCGGAATGATGAGAGACTGGGGGTATTGCGAGAGTGGATCATGGACCGAGCTAACGACAGGACGACATCCATACGAAAGGTTGACGCAACGCCGCACGCTTCTGCGTTGATAGAAGGTCATCGTGACTTTGGTTATAGCTTGGAGACTGCACTTGCTGATGTCATTGATAACGCAATAACTGCAGGTGCTAGAACAGTTCAGTTAATAGCAATAACTGAGGCCGAAGAGCCGTACATTGCCTTAGCTGATGATGGATGTGGCATGAATGAGGCGGAACTGATTGAAGCGATGCGCCTCGGTTCAAGAAATCCTAGAGAAAAAAGGGCTATTGATGACCTTGGACGGTTTGGACTTGGCCTCAAGAGTGCAAGTTTCTCTCAGTGCAGACGGCTTACAGTATTGACAAAAAGCGCTGGGATAACGTCTTGCGCCCGTTGGGACCTGGATCGAATCGCCGAAATAGACGACTGGTCTCTTGAGCTAATTGACGATTCTAAGAGTATTACCGGTTACGATCTTTTGTCTCGGCATGGGACAGTTGTGGTATGGGAAAAGCTTGACCGTTTGATGGGCGGCTTTAATATCGATCAGTATAAACAAGTCGAACAGATAAACATGGAGCTCGCTCGTGCAGAGCGCCATCTGAGGTTGGTTTTTCACCGATTTCTTGAGGGAACGAACCCAGCACTGAAGATTGTATTGAATGGTCGTCAGCTGAGACCAACCGATCCGATGGCTGCATTTCATCCCTCAACCCAAAAAGATCCAGAGGATATCCTTCCGCTAAGACAAGGCCAAGTCCGTATTCGATGTTATACGCTTCCCCATCACAAGAATATGTCTCGCGAGGAGTGGGATGAAGTTGGCGGCTCCGAAGGTCACCTAAAATCCCAAGGGCTATATGTATATAGAGAAAACCGTTTAATTATAGCTGGCAGTTGGCTCGGACTTGCTCGTCAAACGGAGCTTACAAAGTTATGTCGTATAGCCGTTGATATCCCCAATACTATGGACTCTGAATGGAAGATCGATGTTAAGAAGGCATCTGCTCAACTGCCTCCTGTTGTAAGAGAGCGCTTAAAAAAAGTTGTTGAGCGATTTGTTGGAACATCAAAGAGAACATATATCCGAAGAGGTCAAAAATTAGTTGACGAGACACGGTTTCCGATGTGGAACCGTGTCCAGACAGATGGGCAGGTCAGTTTTCGGCCAAATCCTGAGCACCCTGTGTTCCAAGCCTACACGGAACAACTGCCTCAAGAACTGCGCGAAGGCTTCAGTCGTTGCATGCGCTTGCTTGGTTCTGGACTTCCAATAGCGACATTGCATGCGGAACTTGTTGGGAATGCAGAAACTGTTGTAGCGGAAGAAACTGATAATGCTGATCTTAAGCATATGGTCTATGCGCTCGCAGATACGCTCACTAAAAATGGGGTTCCGTCAGCGGCTTTGTCCGATACCCTGCAGAGTTACCCCTACTTAAGGTCTAACTGGTACGCAGTAACTGAAATTCTTGAATCGTATTCTAAAGAGGAAAAAGAATGAGCGGGGCTTTTGAGCAGTTAAGAAATGTAGTCGAATCCGCACTTTTTGACCAACCGAGGAGAACTGAAGAAGAGCTCCGCACCATGATACGAGACTTGGGTAAAGTTATTGCTCCTTCTCTGAGCGTTGAGGATATGGAACGCCTAGCGCGTGAAATAGAAGTTAAGCAGGGTATCAAGGCCGGCCTGGGGGCAGTCGTAGATAGTGAGGATTTTGAACCTTGGTTAGACGACGCTAAATCGTCCATTGAACCGTTTTATTGGAATAGATATCGCAAACTTCTATTGCATAATGGTTTGCCTAAAGAGGTTGTGCTCGCTACCGACAAGGTTACTGACAAGATTCTTGGTCGCTTAGGTAACCCCAACAAGCATGTCCAGTGGGACCGGCGCGGTATGGTTGTTGGTCATGTTCAAAGTGGTAAGACCGCTAATTATGCCGGCGTGATCTGTAAGGCTGCTGATGCCGGTTACCGTTTGATTATTGTAATTGCTGGTATTCACAATAATTTGCGGAATCAGACACAAGCAAGGATAGATGAAGGATTTATCGGGCGAGACACAGGTAAATTGCTTGAGCGAAAAAAGGGCAATGGACGTAATGTTATTGGGGTGGGAAAGTTTGACCCAAGCAGAACGCCTGTGAGCTTGACCAATACACTAAAAGACTTCAATAAAGAAACCGCTTCAACTAATACTAGTGAGATCGATTCGTACAAGGTGCCTGTCGTGCTGGTCATCAAAAAGAATCATCGCACGCTGGCCAATCTTCTCGACTGGTTACGGGACAATAGCTCACGTGGGGACAGAGAGATGATCGATCAGCCGATGCTTTTGATTGACGATGAGGCTGACAATGCATCGATAAATACAAAATACAACAAAAAGCTAATTACGACGATAAATAGTCAAATCCGTGACTTATTGAGTATGTTTCACCGAAGTTGTTACGTGGGCTACACAGCAACTCCCTTCGCCAATATATTTATCGATCCCGATCAGGATGATGAAATGTACAATGAGGATCTTTTTCCTCGCGATTTCATAATAGGGCTGGACGCGCCTAGTAACTATTTTGGCCCTACAAAGATCTTTGTTGATGGATTACCCGAAGAGGGAACGCCAACTTGGTTGCGTTATATCTCTGACAACGAGGATATATTGCCAATTAAGCACAAGATTGACCATCAGTTGGACGTTCTTCCCGATTCATTGATCCATGCACTAAGGACGTTCCTTTTAGCTAGATCGATCCGAAACCTTAGGGGGCAGCGGGCTTCTCATTGTTCAATGTTAGTTAACGCAAGTCGTTTCACTGATGTCCAAGGAAGGATTAGAAATTGCCTCCACGAAACGTTAGAGCGGATTCAGAATGCTGTTAGGGTAAATGCTAGTCGCGGAGAAGCTGCGCTCGGGAATCCGGAAATTGCTGCTCTGTACTCTGCCTGGGAACTAGAGTACGCAGAATCAGAACCAAGCTGGCCCGCTATTCAAGACGAGCTTTTTGATGCAATAGCGTCAGCAAAAATTGTTGAAGTCAACAGCAAGTCTAACGATCTCGATTATACCAATTCAGGTGAGCGTGGGCAGACGGTTGTTGCCGTTGGCGGCTTCTCGTTATCACGTGGATTAACCCTCGAGGGTTTGACGATTACTTGGTTCTTACGCAACTCAATGATGTACGACACATTGATGCAAATGGGGCGGTGGTTTGGGTACAGAGATAAATACGAGGATCTATGTCGAATCTGGATGTCAGCTGAGGCTATTGATTGGTATGCGTTTATCGCAAATGCGGCAGATGAGCTGCATGACGAACTAAAGACTATGGAGAAAGCTAAGGCAACGCCCACAATGTTTGGCTTGGCTGTCCGAAGCCATCCTGCATCTTTGCTTGTTACTGCAAAGAATAAGATTGGGTCGGGGAAAAAGATCACGGCGCTTGTAGGTTTGTCGAACAAGTTTGTTGAGACTGCAAAGATAAGCATTAGAGCTACGGATTTGAAAGCTAATTTAGAGGTAGCCAGGGCATTCGTAAGTCGGGTTCAGGAAAGCCAGGCCTATAGAGAACCAACAGCGTCGCCTTGGGGCGACCTATGGAGAAATGTGCCTGTAGAATTGATAGATCAGTTTCTCGCTGGATGGAGAAATGCTGAACAGAGCGTTACAACTGATACCGGTCCGGTCAGAGCGTATATTCGCGCTAGGGCCCATGATGAACTGCCCACTTGGGACGTTCTCCTTGCGGGAAAGAAGACCGGTGATGCGGATCCCGTTCTTGGAGGGCCAATTATTCCTGTTAGTCGCTCTGTCGATTTGCGCGACTTAAAAGACGAGTTTATGACATTTAGTGGCAAAGGAATGCGGCTTGCGTCAAGAGGAATCGAGAAAGCTGGTGTGGCTCCAGAAAAAGCTGAGCAAGCCGAGACGGAATACCGGAAGAGCAAAAACAAAGAACCAAATGAGAACGTGAATTTCCCCGATAATATTTATCGGGTTTCAAGAGATAGAGGGTTATTCATACTCCATTTGGTCAAAGCAAAGGCGCCAACTGGAAAAGAGAATGATAAGAATGTCGACCTCATTCCCTCGCAACCTGTAATTGGCTGGGGTATCAGCTTGCCGGTATCCGCACGTCCCGCTGAGCGAGTGGAATACGTCGTGAATACGGTACGTTATAAGGAGCTCTTTGGGGAAGCTGATGAAGACGAAGACCAAGAGGCCGAATATGAATGAACTCGATCCATGGAAGAACCTTGGTCCGAACGATGCGCGGAGAGTAAATAGTTCAGGACGCTTTGATTTTTTTTGGGTAGTTCTTGAGGCGAACGCACCGGGCTTGATGCTCAAGCTAAGGGATTTGCCTGATCCTCTACCTTCTACCCCGAGACTAAGAAATTTAGAAGCGTCTTTCCGTAAGATGGAGGCTGGCGGAGCTTTCGTGCTTGGTCTGAAGGAGTTAAGCCAAGTCGAAGTCTTTGAGACACTTTGCCGTGATGTTGTGGCAGCTGGAGAAACTGGCTCAGATTTGGATAGCGCACTAGCAAGAACAATTCAGCGTACTCGACGCTGGCACCATCTCCTTAGAGGGGGCGCGGTAGGCGGGCTCTCGGTAGAGGAGCAGCGAGGCCTCGTTGGAGAACTTTCATTTTTGCGTGAACTCGTAACTGCTCTCGGCCCTGAAACGGCTGTTGAGGCTTGGACTGGACCCACGAGAACATCAAAAGACTTTGAATTCATTGGTACGTGCGTTGAGATTAAAACTCGTCGTGCTGCTGCGAAGCCATATGTTGCCATCTCTTCTGCTGACCAACTTACTGATGTCGATAGGTGCCGCCTGTTCCTACGAGTAATCAATGTGACTTCTGCTGTGTTGCATGAAGGTCAGAGCTTGCATGATCACGTCAGCACTACTGCTGCTATGTTTAGGGAGACGGATAGGGCCTTTGATGCTTGGGAAGAAGCTATTTCTGCAACGGGCTACGACCCTGACAATCAGTATGAAGGCAGGCGATGGCAGCTTGGAGTGACGACGAACTACGAGGTTCTTGAGGGGTTTCCCCGTATTTCAGGACCCATTCCTCAGGGAGTAGATAATATCGGCTACTCAGTGTCTCTTGATGTTTGCTCTGATTATGAAACGAGTGATGACCTTATTGAGATAATTAAAAAAGGACTTTCCCAATGAGTGAACTCAACGAATTTAACCATCAGCTGATTGCAGACATCCAAGGAGACGCTGATGTTATGGGTCTCGTTACTGTAGAAGCCTTCTTTGAGAAGGTTGGCGAGCTACTCACCGAGGCCGGCGAGATTGATGAGGCGAATCGCGCTTATTATGAGGGCAGTTATTCTAGGGGGCCCCTGCAAGTCGATGGCTATGGAGGTGACCCTAGGGATACGGATGGTGTGTTAAGCCTAATTCTCTGCGATTTTTCGATTAACGAAGATGTTCGTGTATTGAACAAAGAGCATATACAGAGGTTACAGCAGCGACTTTTCAGATATTTGTCTGCATCACTAAAAGACGATTTTCGAAATCAGTTGGAGGAGACTAGTTCAAGCTTTGGTCTGGCAGACTTGATCTCCACAGCATGGAAATCGGTAGATAAAGTAAAGCTCATTATCGTGACTAACGGTAATTTTAGCGCCCGCTCAGACGCAGACGATATTGAGGCTGTTGATGGCAAACAGATCACCTTAAGTGTCTGGGACCTCAAAAGATTGAAGCAGTTCATGGAGCAGGGACAGGTAAGAGCGGATCTTGCGATTGATTTCGAAAATGACTTTGGTGGCGGCGTTCCCCTTTTGAAAGCGTCTGGCGGTCATTCATCTTTTGAAAGCTACCTTGCTGTTATTCCTGGGTCGCAATTGGCTGAGATTTACGACAAGTGGGGGCCACGCCTCCTCGAGGCAAACGTCAGGAGTTTTCTTCAAGCAAGAGGAAAGGTGAATCAGGGTATCCGAACTACGATACGCGAAGCGCCAAATATGTTTTTTCCATACAATAATGGGCTGAGTGCTACTGCTGATGCGATTGAAGTTAAGCGCTCCGAATCGGGCCTTCAGCTCGTTCGTGCAGATAATTTGCAGATAGTGAATGGTGGCCAGACCACAGCGTCTCTCCATGCTGCTAGAAAAGCCTTCCCAGAACAATTGGGGCAGATTCATGTGCAGATGAAACTAACCATCGTTCCCCATCGACAGTCGGAGGAAGTGGTTCCGCGAATCTCTGAGTATGCAAATAGTCAGAATAAAGTGAATGCTGCCGATTTCTTTGCAAACCACCCCTTTCATATTCGCATTGAAGAATTGTCTCGCCGGATTCTCTCTCCGGCCGGTCAAAGCGGCTATAGGGAAACTAAGTGGTTCTATGAGCGCGCTAGAGGACAGTACGCCGACGAGAGAGGAAGAAGAACACCTGCAGAGCGTAAGAAATTCGATGCCGAATATCCGAGATCACAATTTTTCACAAAGACAGATTTGGCGAAATTTGAGAATACATTCGATTGTCTCCCTTATATTGTAAGTCTTGGGGCACAAAAAAACTTTGCGGCGTTCGCTAAGAATATCGGAAAGCGCTGGGGAAGCGATGGAACAGAATTTGATGAGCTTTGGTTTAAACGGATGATTGCTAAAACGATATTGTTCCGTGCGATGGAAAAAGCAGTGTCAGCAGCGGAATGGTATGAGGGTGGCTATCGAGCAAACATTGTTACTTACGGGATAGCGAAGGTTGTTCATGATGCCAAGCAAAGAGGTAGGTTGATTGATCTCGACACAATTTGGCGCCAGCAAAGAATCTCTTCTGATCTCCAAGAGGTATTGCTTCTCGCGGGGAGGGCGGCACAGAACGTTATTATGGGCCCACCTGAAGGGGTTCGAAATTTCAGTGAGTGGGCAAAAAAGGAGATTTGCTGGAAGTGGCTTTCTGAACGTTCGGTTAAATACCCACCTAAGCTGGATAGGGTGCTGATCTCATCAGAAATGGCAAGTTCTTTGGTTCGTGAGGCTCGCGCAGAAAAAGCGGTAGATAATAGTGTAAATGCTGAGATCGAAGTTCATCGTCTTGGCAGTACTTACTGGGCGAGCCTCCGTGATTGGGCTCGTGGGCGAGATGTACTTACACCAAAAGAAATTGGAGTAGTTGATACATGCGCTGCTATACCCCGGAAAATGCCTTCAGAGAAGCAGTGCACCATCGCGCTGGCTTCCTTGGAGAAAGCAAAAAGTGAAGGGTTTGAATCGGGACTAATTTGATGATTTTTTTGCGATTAGTTGGGGCCCAACCAAACTCCGTCACGCATTCGTTGTACCTGGATCGCAATTGAGTAAGAAATACACCGCCGAAGCAATACGATTCGCAAGTAATGGAGGCACAGCATTGCCAACCTGTACATACTGCTGCGTCCGGGTTCCCTCAAAAAAGTAATTGTCAGGGAATGTCTGAATCCTGGCCGCTTCGCGTACGGTTAGGCTTCTACACTGTGAGGGGTCATAGTGTATGAAGTAGTGGCCATCTTTCGATATATGGCTGGTGACAGTGCTGGCAACACGGTTTTCCGCCTGAACCTTGAATCTATCCACAAAATTGCTGCTTTTCCAGTTCTTGTGGGCAGGTGCCAGGTTCTCCGGGTAGTCCGCTGAGCGTGGTGATGCGCCTTTATTGACTGATGCATGGCAACTTGCGAAGAGGTACCGATGAAGATCCTCAGGCATATGGTTTCTTGCCTGGTGGTTTATAACACCCGTCATAGCTTTATCTTTGTACCAATCTTTCAGCCAGTCAGGCATTCGTGGCGCCTCGTCGCCGGAGAGAGGGACGAATCTTCCTCCCTGACCTGGGTCGTGAGATGCCGACTCATAGGCCCATTGGGCTTTATCCTGGGCTGCTTCAGAGAATGACAATGCGCCATATACCTTTGAGAATCCATCGTACAGATTGTCGCGCCATGACTTAAAGTCATTTGGTTTGCATCTCGTTAAGCCGCTTCGAAGCCTTGGGAGATCTGCCAGAACTTGGCCCGGGGTGATGTGTGTTTCACTTCTCCACCTTGCTAGCAGCTCCCCCTGGATATTGCTTTTTCTAACATTCTTGCGAACACCCAGCAGAATTACCCTGTGACGAGCCTGAGGAATGCCGAAATCTTCCGCGCGGATGACAAAATCCTTATTCCGAAAATCTCCCAGCCCACCTAGGTCTTCAAGAGGGCAGGCCAGTGGGAGTAGTTCGTATTCTATTTCCTCACGAGTGCTGTTCAGCGCGCGTGCCGGGCACTGAAGATCTTTCCGTATTTTCTCAAAGATTGACTCACCGTTTACCTTGGCCGTCAGGAGTCCTTTGACGTTCTCCATAACGAAAATGTCGGGCTGAACCAAGTCCAGAACCTTCAGGTATTCCTGATAAAGGAAATGTCGTTTGTCCTCTTCTGCGTTATAACCTTTGATTCCTTTGTTTCGGGCACGGCCAACGAGCGAGTAGGCCTGACACGGAGGGCCCCCAATAACTAATTTAGGTCCACTGTGCCCCTTGATCGCGCGCTCAATTTCAAAGAATATCTCTTCGTGATCCTCGCTGCCCAGAGCTTTTGGGCCGCCTAACGTCTCTCGTTTTGCTGCTGCCCACTTCTTCGGGAATCTCTCGGAGAAAAATGTTTCAGCACTTACTTTCTCAGTGGAGCTCAGATAGGAGTAATAAGCGTCTGGAACCTCTTGGCCAAGAAATTGACGGTAGAATGCCCTGAGCGTAAGCGTTTTGTGAGCGCTTTCCTCCTTTTCGACGGAGGCGACTATTTTGAAAGGGAAGGAGCCGCTATCAGTTTGGAAGGCAGAAAAGCCCTCACCAAGGCCGCCAGGACCAGCAAAAAGGTCGATTATTTTGATAGTGTCAGTCATTGATGCTTCGCCAAGATCACGTTGGCAGCTAGCATACCAGGTAACACTTCTTTTTCCAGACCCTAATTACACTATGGCCGATATAGTCGATGTAAGAACTCGCTCCAGAATGATGTCTGGCATCAAAGGAAAGAACACCAAGCCAGAGGTCGTGATCAGGCAGAGGCTTCACGCGCGAGGGTATCGATTCAGGCTGCATCGTAAGGATCTGCCTGGCTCGCCGGATATCGTTTTACCTAAATATCAAGCAGTAGTTATGGTCAATGGGTGTTTTTGGCATGGCCATCAATGTCGACTTTTTAAGTGGCCCAAGACAAGGCCTGATTTCTGGAGAACTAAAATTGAGGGCAATATACACCGGGACAGAAAGAAAATGTCAGAGCTACAGAGGCTGAGTTGGCGAGTATGCGTGCTCTGGGAATGTGAAATCAAAGGTGCCGGTGAGGAGCGCTTGAATAAAGTGATTGAAAGTATTGCGGAATGGTTGATTGGAGGGGACAGTTATCTCTTCATTCCCCACGGCAGAACGCAAGCAATTCATGATTAGGTAACGGTCATCCGGTGGTACAAGGAATGAAGGTCAAGCAACCGCAACCGCCCCATACAACCGACGAGGGATTTAACACAATCCGCCTCAGCTTATACCCACGAAGCCGGTACTGCGCCCCGGTGTGATGGCGCGAGTTTGTACGATCCGCGCCTTTGCTCCTATCTAAATATTCTCCGCTGGACAGAGTGCGGCATAAACCGTGTGACAAACGTGGCAATGTAAGTCTGCGGCGTAACCAGATATCGAGGCTTGGGACGCACCGCTTCTGCAGCCCTGTATAACTTTTCGGCAACGTCCGACGCACTCGCTGTAAACGGCTTCATTCTGGCGCCTGGCGCGAGCGCTGCTTCCATTGCCTTGTACTTTTCCCGATGTACGGCGTTTGTCTGGCCAAGCAAGGGCTGCAAAGCGGCCAGGGCATGTTCTCTGAACCGGGTCGCGACGGGCCCGGGAAGCACAAGCGAGACACTTTCCAGGCTTTTACTGCCCCGTTCATCAAACCAGAAGCTGTCGTGGGCCGCGTTCATCGCGGCTTTGGCGGCACAGTAGGCGCCTTTCATTTTCTGGGGCGCGATGGAGAGAACGGAGCTAACCGCGATGACCCGCAAGGGTATGCCGTGTTGTTCGCAGAGCCTCAGGCAGACGGCAGCCAGCTTGATGGGGCCGAATACGTGGGTGCTGAACTGCTTTTGCCACATGGATTCGGACAGATCGCGAAGCGCCCCGAATTGCCCGTAACCCGAGTTGTTGATCAGAATAACCTGCTCGGCTGCTGCAATTTCGGTTGCCAGCTCGCCCGCAAGCCCCTCGATTTTCTCAAAGGACTCAAGATCCAGCGTCATCTCCAGATCTGCGAATTCAACGCCACCTGGCTGTCGGGACAGGGCGATAACCCTATAACCTTCCCGGGCAAAGAGAGCGCAGGCCTCGCGGCCAATTCCGGCGCTGGCGCCGGTTACCAGGGCGAGTTTGGTCATAATGGATGTCCTTTGGTTTGATGCCAGACCTCCCAAAAAGAGGAGGGTGGCAGTGACGCCTATAGTACATTGTCGTCTGAATCTACCGGCGTTGTTGATCCATTTTTTTCACACCAGAAGCAAGATGGTCTCAGTCAGAGCCTTGTCTTTGCGACGCACTTCCGCCTCCAGTTTATTAACAATTCAATTTAATGGTTGAATAAAACGAGCGCTCGTTCTATTTTTGTTGGCGGAGGTCGCAATATGAATAATTCCAATCAAACGAATTCAGACAACGCAAATGGGTCTCTGCGGCTAGACGGCAAGACTGCTCTGGTAACGGGTGCTGCTGGCGGCTTGGGTCAGAGCTTTACTCGTTGTCTCGTTGAAGCAGGCGCCAGCGTTATTGTTAGTGGCCGTCGCCGAGAGGCACTTGAGTCCCTCAAGGCCGAATTTCCGGAACATGCTGATCGTATCCACGTAGTCACTATGGATGTCACCAACGAGTCCAGTGTCGCTGACGCCTTCAATACCATGGCTGATGAGATCGCCATTCCGGACGTCGTCGTTTCCAACGCCGGTGTGGCAACGAGCAAGAAGGCTCTGGACCTTAACGGTCAGGATTGGGACCGGGTTATCGACACAAATCTCAAGGGATGCTGGCTGGTTGGCAACGAAGCCGCCCGTCGTCTATCGGCAAGTAATCGGGGCGGGAGCATCATTATGATTTCTTCCATCCTTGGTCATCGCGTGGCCGGTAACGTAGCTCCTTATGCCGCCGCCAAGGCTGGTGTCGAACAACTGACTCGTGCTCTTGCACTGGAGTGGGCCCGATATGGAATCCGCGTTAACGCACTGGCCCCGGGTTACATCGAAACCGATCTGAACCGCGATTTCTTTAACAGTGAACCCGGCCAGAAAATGATCCGCCGTATTCCTCAGCGTCGATTGGGGCAGGCTGATGACTTGAGTGGTCCGTTGTTGCTGCTGGCTTCCGGACTTTCCGACTATATGACCGGCAGCACCCTT
>Ga0207884_1000569_pt1 | contig 20416 bp, 24 predicted proteins | sample MalvirmetaMSP144_FD_184236 | JGI IMG/M metagenome (GOLD analysis project Ga0207884, IMG submission 184236) | Marine viral communities from the Deep Pacific Ocean - MSP-144 (SPAdes) | ecosystem: Environmental > Aquatic > Marine > Oceanic | place: Pacific Ocean | collected 2011-07-08 | reverse complement strand
TCAGGCATTTTGAAACCACTTCTACTCATTGGAATGCTTCCTCAATTTCATCGGTTAAAGCCTCGACTTCCAACCGAGCTGATTTATTAATATCTGAACCAGTTTTGCCAATAGTGATACCACGGGCGTAAGCCGTTTTGATAGATAGCTCTGACTTAAATGCAGGTAACGCCATCTCGCCAATGACTTCTTCGACTTCACTAGCCAAGATGGTTCTCCTGTTCACTTGGTTGATTAAGAATGCTGCTGCAGGCAGTCCATCGGTGACCTCCTGACGGGTTTTTATTAAATCAACTAGATCGCGAGTACCCCAAATATCCGGACCGGATGGTGCGATAGGAATAATAACCAGATCTGAAGCCTTCAAGGTGCTGACGATCAATTTCTCCAGCTTGGCTGCGCCATCTATGACAACCCAGTCATAATCTTTCGACATGCGCTCAACATCCTTGGTGATATTCTCGTTAGAGATCCCCACCACAGAAAAATAAGAACCGTCGGTTACCGATGCCCAATCCTGACTTGTACCTTGTGGATCACTATCGATATGTAAAACACGATAACCGCGTTTGTGCAACTCCGCAGACACATGAATAGATACGGTCGTTTTACCCACGCCACCTTTCGAATTCATGAATGAAATAACAGGCATAACACGCTCCATAGAATAACTAGAGACAATGTATCAGATAATGAACAAATGAGTAAGTTATCATTTGTTCATTATCGGTAAGGCTACCGATCCTTGGTACAACATTTAAAAGATTTTAATTTTGCTGTCAGGTAAGCCAGCAAACATTCGACGTCACAATGCGAAGCATGCGGCGTCAATTTAGCTGGTTAATAACTTAGAAATCTATCTGGAAAAATACAGCCGCAGGATGCCTCAGTCTTGCATAAGTTTCTTCCACTTAAACAATAAACATGGGGTGATGCCATTTTGTCTGGCCACCAGTGACACCGAATACCTTGGCTGTATACTCATGGCAACAAATTTGGCTTTCTGCTGCGGTGTATAACAGCGATGACGTTGTTCGCCAGTAAAATTCCAATACGTTAAATAGACACAGGTCAAAGCCTATCGCTTAAATGATGAGTGTCCGTATTCAAACAGGGCTATTTCAAAAGCTTTCATGTTGACGATATTTAGTTCCGAAATTACGAGTTTCTTGGTGCTACACTTCTGGCTCTCTGTGAATACGGTACGGTATGCTTAACTCTTACTAGAGAGAGTATCTCTTCGACTTCAACGCCTGGTAATATGAACAGAGCTGAACCTTTACCTGAGCGTCTATCGCCATACACATCTACAGAAGCTGTTGATTGATGTCCCATTAGGTAAGCTACAAATTCTCGACTTACGCCTGCAGCTTTCAATGCCCCACCGAGGCCATGGCGAAATGAATAAATTGTTGGCCGAATTTTACGTCGTGGAAACGTCTTTTCTGACACGTAACCGATGGCAGATTGTAATATTCTAGTAGGGACATCTTGAACAGACTCAATGGCAGATTCCATACTTTTCGCTATTTCTGGATCATCGATGTAAATGATTCGATCTAAACCACGATCGTCGCGTTTTTTGGCACCCGTAATCAGAAATCTTTGCTTATCGACTTGTTGAATATTATTCATCTCTGCTGGACGACAACCAAAATATCTTGCTATGAAGAGGGCGGAGGCCGCTGTCCAATTGCGTAAACGGTAACTGGTAGCCAACATTGCTTCGAATTCATCATGAGTTACGTTTTTGCAACGGTCTTTTTTCGCTTTCCGGATATGAGTATCGGGGTTAGACGTAAGTTTAATTTTTTGTGAGACTGATATATCCCCTTTGCTCCACCAGTAGGTGGCCAGAGCGCCACGAATATTACGCCATGAGCTCTGTCGATAGAGTGGCGCATCTTGCTGTAAGAAGTACTGTATTTCATCCACGGATGGTTCACGACTTCCAAAATGTTTAATATGGAATGTCCTTGCCATTTTTAGGCGTTTTTCTACCGTGGCGGGTTTAAGATTTTCATACATATCAATGACCTCTATTTCGTGGGCTAACACTTCAAAATCGTTACACATTACTTCGTTCAATTATGGAGACCACATGCTCACGCCACACATACATTCAGGTGAATGTATGTGTCAGTAAAGCCTGTTATTTTTCAATCATGAATCGCTGTCTGTTCACGATTTAGGTCTCCTCACTTTCGGGTATATGGTGTAACTACTGTTGGATGAATATCTATTCTACTCAATTAAATTTAGGCTTATTTTGAGCCGAGATTTTATCCGATGGAGGTATACCAAGTGATTACGGTCAGTTGAGTCTAAAAAGTAATCACTCGCACTATGAGAAATTGGGAAGGTACGTGATGAAAGTCACAATTATGGGAGGAGTATTCATCACCGGTAATCTAATAAGCGGTTAAAGGTGTATTGAACTGCATCTACTTTATTTAATTAGCTTCCTCTAGCGTTTTTAGATTGAAAATGCTTACTATGGGAATATGAAAATCATCGATAAAATTTTCCAAATTTCTGACTTACATTCTGAGCGTGAAATTACCTCGATTGATGTTCCTGACTCTGCAGATGTGATCGCCTTGGCTGGTGATCTCGTTTACCCAGAAATCGTATTTGAACATTTCATTTCTTTCGGAAAGCCTATCGTGGCTGTACTCGGAAATCATGATTACTGGGGGCGAGATGTTCAAGACGCAGTTGCTGCTATTAAGGAAATTGCATCTCAATATCCCGACTGTTACGTACTCGATGATGAAGTCATGGTTATTGGTGATACACGATTTATCGGAGCAACATTTTGGACCAACTATGGCCACTGGCATCCAAGGCTGGTATTAGAGTGTGAACGCTGGATTAATGATTATATTCAAATCGGAGCTGAGTCTTGGTTTGTAGTTCCAGAGCACCGTGATTTTGCCCAGCAAAGAATTGCGGAGTTGTTGATTAAAAGTGCTGGTATGCATCCATGGGTAAGTGAGACTATTGAGAATAACTGGACCATTGATGACATCGCGTCCAAAGGCAAATTTCATCCAGTAATTGCATTGTGGCTGCATGAAAAATCACTGAAATTTATTGAGAAAACCCTCGCTGAGCCATTCGATGGCAAAACCGTTATAGTCACTCATCACGCCCCGACCCTAGAGTTAGTCAGAGACTCTGAGCTGGGCCGTCGTGAAATAGATTTGCATGCCTATAACCATCTTCAGGTTCCTAACTGCGAAGCGATGGATGGTCACATAACCGCTATGCGAATTGGTGGCTATGGAAATCCCTATGAGCAGAAATTTATTAAGCTAGGCGATAATGGGCGCCTAGGGGTAAGATTGCAGTTGTTTAACCAAGATGCAGCGCACCCATTAGAGGGGACAGGCGAACTGACTAATTTTGATGTATGGCTCCATGGACATAACCATAAAGCCGTTAGTTATGGCTTTGCAGGTAAACGTTTTTCGGTAAATGCACAGTCCAATTATCACTTCTCGCTAATTGAGGACAACAAGCTTGTCCAACTCGATGATGATTCGAAAAAATGTGATTGGTATGCGAAGACTATTCAGAATGCCATCAATAGTTTGAATGCTTTAATAGAGAAAGCTCAAAAGTGGATGCCACTCGATCTGGCCTGTGAATTAGAAATGCAATCAGACCAGGTAAAGAGAGCTGTGATCCGAGACCTGGTTAAGATAAATTCCGATGCACTGCAGTTAATGGATGCTCTGGTTATAGATGTCTGCAGGATCACCGGGGATAGTGCTTACCTTTTGAGTAGAGATATCGCTGCAAATCCATTGCTAAAGAGCATTTTCTTCTCTGAGTTAAGCCTCACTGACAGCTCAGAGTTTGATGATAGATGGGAAAAGTGCTTGGGAAAGTCCAACATTATAGAATTCATTGAGTTTCTAAAAGAGCGCCGTCAAACCATCGAAGCTTTAAGGTAAAGAGCTGTTCATTTCAGAATATTGCTTACATCACTGAGTCGTTTATAAAATCGACTGGTATTTCCATAATATTGTGAGAATGCCCATTCCGCACGCTGCTGGAGTTCATTTTTATTGAAACCTCCTACTTCAGACAACTTCAAGATATCGGCATTCCTGGTAGTCTCGGACACACTGTCACTCAACCTGCTGACAGCAAGGTCAAGCGCCGATAGAACTTTCAATCTGATGTTTCTGTTTTGGCCTATTAAACCTAAATCTATTGCAGTCAAAGAGTCAGGAAAAACAAATTCATTTACATCATTATATTTATGATTGATGTTAAGAGTTTGTTCGATGCCGTTACTATAAAATTTCACTTCAAAATCGGGTCGAATGATGACCCCCGAATCAAAGTTTATATCAAGGGAGTCAGGGACGCCCATTAACGTGTAGTAGTGAAAAGCAGTATTACCAGCTAACACAGCTGACACCGGACTTTTTATTTCCCCTAACTCATTACTGAGCTTTTCTAAAAGACTTATTGTGGCGTGCCAGAAATCAGTGTTAACTTGTTTCATATTGAGCCTTTCTCCAAGCAACTAATGTAAGGTGAAGAACAATGAAAAAAACACCTAAAGCAAGTCAAGTTTCGGGCATACAAGAAGCTCTTCAAAAGAAGGTTAATCTCCAGCAGGCAAGCAGTGAACGAGCAAAGGCGGCTTCTTTGGCACAATCCAGCACAGTCATAGAAGATAATCTGTGTATCGATCCTGAACGCGTAAAACTATTGAAGCCAGCATTCGGACGTAAAGTTCAGGATTAGCACTATAACTCTATCACCCACGATGGATCGAAGGGCTGATGATCGGGAACCCTCTCGCTAGGATAGCCCCATTGATTACTAACCAATCTACATTGACCAATGTGCGTATCAAGATTTGAATGGCTGTGGCCATAAATCCACAAGTCAGCCTGCTCAACCAGATTATCCATTTTCGTTAAAAAACACGCGCTAACCTCATCAAATTCAAAGCGCTTATGCTGAGTTAACCGGCTTGGACCGTGATGGGTAACCACAACGGTTTTACCCTCAAATGGCGTAGCAAGTTGCTCAGTTAGCCATTTCCGGGACTTAGTGTGGACTGAGATTTGATCTGCGGGTTTTAATCGGCGTTCACCATACTTAATAACTTTAAAATCGTTTAGCATTCCAGCAAACATCAGGTTTCTCTCAATACTGATTGAGCCATCACCAGTAAAGTCGACCCACAACGTACAGCCCAAGAACCTGACACCACCAATCACTACCGAATCATTTTCTAAAAAATGGACATTGTCATGTTTGGCAGCTTCATCACGCATTGCCTGCAATGTGGAATAATATTCTTGACGATAATATTCATGATTTCCAGCAACATAAATTACAGGTACGCCGCCTGTTTCTGCTAATTCAGCAGCAAATTTAATTCCACTGTCGTGTTTATGAATGTCGCCTGCCAAAATACGGACATCGGCTTCAACCAACTTTATTGGCAGCTCATTAGAAACGCGAGGCATTTCCAGATGTAGATCTGATGCAAACTGAATTTTCATTCTACTGTCTCAAAATCAATAAAAGGTAATAATTTGGCTATATTAATAGCGTCATCAATACCGCGATGTTCAGTACCCACAAAGGGGAGGTTGTGAAACTTTAATGCGTTTTGCAGACCGCCTCGACGAGCGTTAACCCGGCCTTTTCGCCACATTTTTTTTAAATTTAGATGTGGAGACTTAGCAAAAATAGGACTCCATCCGTAACGTAATCTCTCGGCATCGAGCTGTTTACGATCGTAGTTACCCCAAGAGCCCCAAGCGATTAAATTGTAATTAGTGAGCCAATGATCAATCTGCTCAACAACATCAAGGTAAAGTGGGGCAGCATCGACATCATTTTGTGTGATTGTAGTTAACTGAGTGCAGAAATCGCTTAATAATGGATGCTTAACAGGCCTGACCATGAATGATTTGAAATCAATCAGTGTGCCATCCGTTTGAGCGAGCACACAGCCAAATTCAATTATTTCCATCTCGTCTACAGTTTGCAGTCGACCAGTTGAAATAATTTTATCCTGCCAGCAAGTCGCCTCCAGATCGACAACCAGAATCAAGTTTTCGTCGTCCATGCTTCAACCCCAATAATGAAGTCGAAATTATAACGTCAACACTAAGAAAACTTTAGTCCATGTGTAATAGCCGAGTCTCAGTTGAAGTGTCCGAAATTCAGAAAATTATTACCTGAAATCGAGTTTATGGGGAATTTCAGCGAGATTGTCTAATGTGGTGATGCACCCTCTATACACTTGAGCATATTTTGGGGTGAGATAATGTGTGATTCCCAATTGGCCATGTGTAATAGCCGAAGCTGTTTTTATTTACTTTAAGGCTTAAATACAGGTTGTTTGCGCTAAATCATGAGCATTGAAATCCATGATATTCCTCATGTTTCATGTGTATTCTCGACTAGCCATGTGTAATAGCCGAAAATCCATGTGTGATAGCCGAGCCTGTCATGTGTGTTCCCCGAGTCGTTTAAAAACTTATCAACAACCGCGTTTTTACTGGGGCTGCACGTATATTGAAAGCGTTTTTTGAGGACTCCCAGTGTGATGGCCGAGGGGTTCTGGATATGTATCATGTGCGATTCCCGACAGTCATGTGTGATAGCCGAATGGCTCTGGACGTGTTTATCAAGGGTAATTCTCGGCAGTCATGTGTAATAGCCGATAAAGCAAATAGGGCGGATTTCAAGTGTAATGCCCGAACTCTATGTGTGATAGCCGAACAGGTGTAGGCCCTGATGATTGCTTATTTTTAGAGGGTTTAGACGTATTTAACCAAGCTTCTATGTGTAATAGCCGATAAAGCAATTAGGGCTGAGCTCATGTGTGATTCCCCATTAGCCATGTGTAATAGCCGAAGCTGTTTTTTTAGATGATCGGCATGTGTAATTCCCGATGCTTATTAGCTTAATTCCCGTCGCGCTCCATCATAAAGTCTTCACCAACACCTTCCCCATAAAAAAAATTATCCCATGTTGCGCCTACAGGCGTGATGATCCTTGATTTACCCTTAACCACGACCTCTACCTGTTGCACGCCATCCGGGAACGCAACCTCGCTTGGCAGTTCTACCGCCTGGCAGCCATTAATGTTTAAAATACGCGCCTTTTGCATGATAGATGCTCCTAAACTCAATTCTAATGTGGCTCCGGTAATGACGCCCCTTAATAACTACTGCTAAGCCACACTTCAATTCTCCCCAGACCTTGGGGTGATATTAAAGGATGACACAATCCGATTAACTCATTCACCCTCTCAATATCAACCACGTCATCGATATTGCTGACCTGAATATTTGGCAAGGGTTTGGATTTAAACTCACAGAAATTAATCAGCAGATCGAATAGAGTGCGCTCATGGTCAACAGCCCAGACAACAGGGAGCTTGACCCCGTATCGTTCGATGGTTTCAGTTGCGTCCCATAGGCCAGTAGCTCCCAGCAATTCATTGGTAGATTCTAGGTCTCGACCGGCAATTATCCAGCTCTTTGGGTTTGATAATGTGCTGGAATACCAGAGGGCAGGCATATTATCGCTCGGCCTGGATATCGATAGGCCGGTTGCAGCTGTCAGGTAATGTTTAGGGCCGTCTTGAGATAATAAATCACCAAGGCTTTTTGTGTCATAGACCATGATGGATGCTCGTTATCCTAACGGTTAAGTTGATACCGTTGATTGAAGTGAGATTGTTAATGCTACATAAACAACACAATAAACTAATGACTGATTACGACGGGTATTTGATAAAAGTTATTATATTACAAGGATTTATCATGAATTGTTTACGGCGGGGAAGCGATTAACACCATCAAAACAACACAATAAACTAATGATGGTACAGATTTAGTTTGACTGCTTACCTTCGGACTGACAATCTTCTAGATACTCATCAACAACTGAGTGAAATGCTGCTTCAATTTCTGCAGCGTCATTACCTTCAAATACTAAAATGTCACGGTTATTGATGACTTCTCCGATGAAGGTTTGATCTTCATCACTGTATTTGGAAACGGCTTCATATCCTTTGTATTTCATTTTTTATCCCCCTAACTTCTTCAGATCACCGATATTCACAACTCACTTCACGCCCATTGTCTTCAACTTTCCTTGATTCACGGTTATCCTAAAAAGTTAATACTATCCCAAAATGAAATACTCATGACCCTTAATACACTGCCTATTAATTTCAATGATGAACCTGTAGGTGTCATCGGTATCCGGGATAGCAAGTTTTTTGTGGAATACCAGGAAAGCTGGGTTGAGACTGGCTTTGCATTATCACCTTTTATTCCCCTTGATGGTGCTGGCAGCTCACTATCTATCGAATACTTTTTGAGTAACTTGTTTCCTGAAGGCGATCCGCTGGACGTGCTGCTACGCAGTATGCAAATCCGTAAAAGTAATACCATGGGTATATTGTCTGCTATCGGTTTGGACGCTTCTGGCGCAATGTCCTATGGCGCAGAGCAACATAATGCCGACCAATTACGAACAGTCACTTTTGAGGAAATCACGGACAAGCTCGATAGCGGCGATTTAGAGCAAATCCTTGTCTGGGATGCTAAATATCGTTTGAACCTGGCCGGTGTTCAAATGAAATTGAACATAGTGTTTAACAATGGTGATTTTTATCTGACCGATGGCCGACTGACGAGTTCGCACATTTTGAAGTTTGCCAAACCTGAGCATCGTCACCTCATTGCTAATGAGTTTGTCTGCATGCGGCTTGCCCATGCTGTTGGACTTGATGTTGCTGAGGTCGATTGTTTGCAGTTCGGGAGCCACCCATCACTAATTGTAAAGCGGTTTGACCGAGAGATTAGTAGCGGCGCTGCCGGTCAGTTACGTCGACTTCATGTGATTGATGGCTGCCAGTTGCTAGACCTGCCACCGCAATACAAGTATGAGCAAATTCATGGTGGTGGTAGAGATGTAAAACACATTCGAGATGGGGCAAGCATTCCTATGCTGTTTGAGGCCATTAATCAGAGCGTCATACCGGCCAAGGCCAGACTGCAACTGCTGGACATGATTTTATTTAACTTGATCATTGGAAACTGTGATGCTCACGGCAAAAACGTAAGCTTCAAGGTAGATAAGTCAGGCTTTAAAATGGCACCATTGTATGATTTGATATCTGTTTGCTTTGAAGCCAAACAAAACACCAAAATTGATGATAATTTGGCAATGGCCATTGGGGATGAGTTCGATCCAGATCAAATCACGGCTTACCATTTGATCACCATGGCGGATAATGTTGGCATTGACCGTAACCTGGTTAAACGCCGTCTGACGTTGATGTGTGACAAAGTGAGAAAGGTGGTTGGGCAATTAAGCCTTGTAGGGTTAACTATGGATGATCAACATTATGCTGCCTCACTCATCGCCTTCATTCTGGAGCGTACTGATTGGTTTGAGCGACAGGTTAATGAGTTTAAGCATGTAATGAAGAGTCTTTAGATTCTTGAGTAATAATCAATAGTCTCAGTTTCTGTTAGGTTTCAAAGTTACCCCTTTCATATTATCTGCTAGATACGGATTAAGAAATTACCGATTCTCTATTGCTGGAGCAGATAACCTCGTAATCATAATTCTGCAGGATGACGATCATAAGTTACCTCATCTTGTACAAATTACCGCGGCTTAGTAATGCCTAGCTTTTATAAGAACCTCTTCTTAAAAAGGTTTAAATTGTCATTGAGATTTTCAAGCGTCTCATTATAGCGGGCTGTCGACAGGGCAAAAGATACCTGCTCAACGAAGGTTATATATTCATCAAGGGGTATTTCTTTAAATTTTGTTCTTCTGACATATTGTTGTTAATTTTTTAAATTAACCTACAAAAAACTTATATTTAATTGAATCTCTAATAATCAATTATTCTGACCATGACCCACCTCACAGAAATCTAACTGTCATTATGTAATAGTTCACTAAGTTTTAAGCACCCTCGATAGGGACAATCAAGAATAGCTATAAGGAAACAGGGTATGAGTGGGGACATCACTTCGGCAATCATTAATGGTGCAGCTCAAGGACATTTGATTGGCACATCAAGAGCAAATGCACAAAATGCTGCGGATTGGTCTAATGCATATAACCAGTTAGTCGCGAAGTACAACGTGCTTATGGGTGAGTTCAACGCTAAAAACAAAGAGGCTTATGATTTAAACAATGCGCTTAATGAAGTGAAGGCGACGAGGGATGAGTATGCCGATATGGTACACGGCTTAAATAGTCGCGTTTACAGTATGAATTCAAATATCCTTTCAGGCAATGCGGATAGAACTAAAGCTTACGAATATATTGTTGCATTATCTGAGGTGGTAAAAAAATATGAGCCTAATAATCAGTTGTTATCAAATCCCAACAAGATATTATCCGAAGTAAATTTTTACTCTGCTGAACGCATGAGAGAGTCTTCATCGTTGATTAGTGAAGAAGTAAGAAGTGGTGTATTGAGCCTTTTCAGCAAAGGCAATGATTTAAGCCAAATTGATAACCAAGCTGAAATTAGGATGCAGCGTGGTAACACATACAAACAGGCTGCCGACAAGGGCATCTTTGAAGTCGATCCAACGATTACCCCAACGTTTTAAACCAAGACTTCAACCGCTTACACTAGACCCGCTTCGGCGGATTTAATGGCGTTGTAATGAAGGCTCAATGCCTCGAAATCAAGAAAGATAGAGTGTCATTGTTTTATTCTTAACGACATATTTGATGTAATCACTTTCCACTTTCCCAATGCCAAGCTGCCGATATTAAGCATCATTCACACCTTCTGTGGCCCAGTGTATAATTGACTTCATATTGGCCCAGATGGGTCGTGGAGTGTGGTGAGATGAGATGAGTCGAATATCAAATTGGAGCAAATTTTAGAGTGATCACCACAACTCGGTGATCGCAGATCATCGAGTCAGCGAAATAAATGAAAGCCCTGGCTTGATAGCCGGGGTTTTTTTATGCCCCGCAGGAATGCAAGTTATTACATGGAGGGGTATATGTCAGTCTTATTCTATGGCGATCCACACGGACGCTATCAAAACCTGATCAATGCGGTTGATAAGTATTCACCGGATGCCGTCGTGGTCCTGGGTGACTTCATGCTGGATAAACCACTGGAACAGCAAGTGGCGACAATCTTGGATAAAACCGAGTTCTGGTTTATCCATGGCAATCACGATACCGATCAAGATATCTTTTATCACAGCCTGTTCAAGAGCGAACTCGCTCATCGAAACCTGCATGGCCGGGTAGAGACCATCGGGGGCCTTCGTATTGCCGGTCTTGGCGGTGTGTTCCGTGGTAAGGTTTGGCACCCGAACCTAAGCGACGGCAAGCCCAAATGGCGCAGCAAAGAGGAATTCATGCGGGCACAGCCCCGGGTGACCCAGCGCATGGCTGCAGCACAGTATGACGGCCTGCTCCTGCAGCACCACAGCACCATCTGGTGGGAAGACTACGAGCGGCTGTGGGATAAACAAGCCGATATCTTGGTGACCCATGAAGCGCCATCATCCCACAATTATGGTTTTACCGAGATTGACGATCTGGCGTTTGCCTTGAAAGCCAACCGGGTCTTTCATGGCCATCATCATGTCAACTATTCAGCTGAGATTAAAAGAGACGTGGAAACCGTTCTCGTCGACGGTGTGGGCCTTGCCTGCTGCAAGGATGAAATGGGCACTTTGCTGTGCTCCTGATAAAGGATATCAAATGAGAGTTTGCTTAATCATCCATCTTTATCTAATAACCTGAGGTCAGCGAGACAAACACATCTCTTAAAAATTGTGCATCAGAAGCAGCTCGGTGCCGTGTGCCAATGCTTTTCCGAACCCGCTCCTGGGTGCGAATAATCAACGACTCACTGGGCATGCCCTGCAGGCCAAAATGGCTTTGTAGTAAAACCTTGAAGTCACCAAATTTGAAAGGTAGAGGACCGCTATAACCATTACAATCGAAAAGCTTCTCACACCACTTGGCATCAAACATTGAGTCCGAGGTATAAACGGTATGGCCAGCCAGGGCCGCAGTCATCTTTTCAACGACTTCGACAGCTGGCAGACCCTCGGCTTCCAGTTGCGCCCGACTGATGCCATGGATATAGTTCTCAGCATAATCATCCCAGTCTACCCAGTCAGGCTCAGGCTTAATTAAATAGCTCATGATTTCGCCATCAGGAAACGACCAGGCGAACTTAATGGGGTGACTGTTGTAATGAAGGCTTGATACCAAACTAATAGCAGCCATTGAGCCCCCTAAATCGATGTTAGGTATTAACGCAAAGATCACTGGCAGGATATTGCTTTAAAAACTGACGAGCAACTTCGGCTGGCGCTGAAAGCCAAGCCTCGTAATCATCATCCTGAAGGATGACGATCATTCTTTTTTCTTTACGAGGTTTATGATAAAGCTTCATAAAATCGTGTTGATCAGCATTAATTGTCAACATGGTAAAACTATGCAAATCCTGTCCATCTTTTGGATTTCGCCACACAGACCATAAGCCGGCGATGCCCATTGGTTTACCATCAGTGCGAACTATTCGTGTAGCCACGGCCTTGCCAGAGCGCCAGTCAGGTTCATAAATCGCTTCAGCTGGAATAATGCAGTGCCTGGCTCGCTTCCAAGCGTCACGAAAGCTGGGCTTGGTATCTGCTGTTTCTGAACGGGCATTGAAAGTGTTTCGAGTAATTTTAGTATCTTTAGCCCAGTGGGGAATGAGCCCAAAGCTGCCTACTAATAACTCATTTTGTGGAACGGCCTCATCACCGGCATCAGCAAATTCATGTTCGCGAATGAATGGACCGATGTAGCCTGGCCAGAGGCTATCTTTTAAATCTAAAGGCAGCTGTGGCTCGACACCAAAGTAGGTATCAAGCTTTGCAGGATCGAGCACTGGATCAAAGTGTGAGCACATGATCTTATAGTAGCAGTTAAATTTTCAGTAATCGAAGGCTAATGATGTGCTAGAGTCACTGTAATCTGTAGTCAAATCATACGTTAAGCTATACACAGCATCATTCTTATCTTAATTGTGTACAAATTTAGGATATTTGAACACTTCCCCCCTAAATTACTCCACAATTGATCGACCATCCTCGATATTCCAGCTAAAACCGGGTGTTTCCACCAGGAAACAGCTCCAGAGAGTCCAGGAGGTGCGTAATTCTCCTAAAACTGTCCACAATTGACATTCCTTTCATCGCGGACCACCTAAATTTGTCCACAATTGAGCAGCTGTTAACGTTATGCAGCTGATGAGAGTCGTTTTCCACAGGAAACAGCTTCAGATTCCGGATGAATTTCCTAAATCTGTATACATTAGAGCTGACACCTCCATTCAGCTCCTAATTCTTTCCACAATTGACATCATAATTCCTAAAACTGTACACATTTGGTGTCACATTTACCGATACTATTGGACTTTGATTGGCCTGATCGCCAATCTGTTTCGAGTACCAGTAATTAAATGTCTATCTGGTCAACAAGTACGTAATTCTTTTTTAGGTAATAAATACTAAACCATGCTTTTTGTTTTATTTTTTTTGTTTATTGTTGAAGCATTTGCACAACCACCAGTCAGTTTCGAGCAAGCAAAGATTCTGGCTAAAGAACAAATTTATTTTGATAGAAATGATCTTGGTACCACGTACTGTTCTTGTCAATGGCAGTGGGTAGGGAAGTCCGGGGGAAGGATAGATTTTAATTCTTGTGGCTATAAAGTAAGAGCAGAAGGACAACGTAATCGTGCTGAACGCATTGAGTGGGAGCACATAGTCCCAGCATCGAACTTTGGCCGCGCACGACAATGTTGGCAAAAAGGTGGTCGCTCGAACTGTAAACAAACCGATCCATTATTCACTATGATGGAGGCTGATTTACATAATCTCACACCAACAGTTGGTGAGCTTAATTCAGATAGGCAAAACTTCAACTATGGGGTTTTACCTGCGATGCCTAAACTACATGGTGCTTGTGACTTCAAAGTTGATTTTAAAAAAAGGGTGGTTGAGCCCCGAGATGAAATTAAAGGGTTCTTGGCAAGAGTGTATTTTTACATGCATGACCGATACGGTATGAATATGTCTCAGCAACAACAACAGCTATTGATGGCGTGGGATAAAGCTTATCCAGTCTCAGATTGGGAGTTAGAGCGTAATAGACGTATTACAAAACTCATGGTGCATTCCAATCCATTCGTGACAGGCGAAAGGACTTGGGAAATAGGTCATAAAAATACCGAGGAAGGTGCTCAGGCTTTTATTGGGCTTAAAAAATTTCAGGTTAGTGGTTCAATCAGAGGCAATAAAAATAGCCGTGTATATCATTTGCCCACAGGTTGTCCGTCTTATGAATTAGTTAGTCCGCGTAATATCGTCGAGTTCACATCCGAAGCAGCTGCAAATGATGCAGGGTTTCGTAAGGCTGGGAACTGTCGGTGATGGTGACTTAATCTGTTTCTAAAAGGATACGCTTGTAAATTTCTTCTCGATGTATTGATATTTCATCGGGTGCTTTAACGCCAATACGCACTTGATTACCTTTTATCCCGAGAACGTAAACCTCAATTTCATCGTCAATAATAATTACCTCACCAACCCGTCTTGTCAGAATAAGCATATTGATCACTCCTTGATCTGCTGATTTAAATTTTACTTTTTTATGATAATGCCATTCATGTAGTTTCTTTAAGTATCAATGTGGATTTATTTCGAATGACTTCACATTTGCCGCCAATCTACATCTAATTATGAGCCAACAGAAATTAATGATGAGGAAGGTGAACCCCTCATAAAAATCAAATTGATCTAAGTGTAATTGTTCTCTATATTTTCTCATTATGTGGTTTTTTGAGTGTATAGAGTCATGCGGATTTCGGCGAAAGATTTTTGGGAGCGAGCCATAATTTTGGTCGATATGAATTGTTTTTTTGCTCAGGTCGAGCAACAGGATAATCCGTATTGGCGCAACCGTCCGGTAGCCATCACAAATGGTAAGTTAGGCAGTACGATAATTACCTGTTCCTACGAAGCCCGCGCATTTGGGGTGAAAACCGGAATGCGTCTAAAAGAAGCAAGACAGTTATGCCCGGGTCTCATCCAGGCTCCAAGTCGGCCACATCGATATGTAGAGAAATCCACTCTGATTATGCAGGCCTTGGAGAAGATCACCCCCGACCTTGAGATCTATTCGGTTGATGAGGCCTTTCTAGATGTAACGAAATGTCAGAGTTTATTAGGTACCCCTGAAACCATCGGAAAGTTGGTTAAAAAGACCGTGAGCGACGCGTCAGGCCTGACCTGTAGTGTTGGGGTCAGTGGTGACAGAACAACCGCTAAATTTGCTGCCAAGTTGGTTAAGCCTGATGGCTTAACCATTATCGCACCCTGGGAAGCAGAAGCTAGACTGGCAAATGAACCGGTCACCGAGCTTAGCGGTATCGCTAAAGGCATAGGAAGCTTTCTAAATAAGTACGGTGTTTATAAATGCGGTGATATGAAAAAGCTGCCGATTGGAATATTGGCCAAGCGCTTTGGCAACCCTGGAAGACGTATATGGCTAATGGCCCAGGGCAAAGACCCTGAGCCGATAACAACCGTGGTGAAAGCACCGAAAACAATTGGCCATGGCAAAGTCATGCCACCTGGTACACGCGATTTGCGGACGGTTTTAATCTACCTGCAGCACATGGCTGAAAAAGTGGGTACACGATTACGCCGGCATAACTTTCAGTCGAATCATTTTTTTATTGGCATTAAAACCGAAGAAGGCTGGTTAAGTAATAAAACCAAAATCGATAATATGACCGATGATGGTCGTGTCATTTATGAGCTTGGTCGGCAGTTTATGCAAAAGCACTGGGCTAGCCAAGAAGCCAGGCAGGTGCAAATTACAGCCTTAAACCCAACCGAGAGCCGACAGCAGGATTTGTTTTTGGATAATACCCATCAGCTGAAGCGCGAGAAAATTAACCAAGCTGTCGATCGGATTAATGAACGCTATGGCGAATTTACCGTTGCGCCCATGCCGGTGATTGGCCGCAGTGAAATGCCCAATGTCATCGCACCCGCTTGGAAGCCAACTGGTCATAGGAAAACGATCTGATGTGTGGTGGTGCCTATTTTCAATATGGCGATGAATTCATGCGAATGTATTTTCCCAATCCAAAAGCCATGTTGCCAGTGCTCAAAAAAGATGGTTCGATTGAATTGCTGCCTTGGGGGAGACGACAAAAGCAACCTGGGTTTTTACCTGTCACTGGCTGGGCAAAGATTGAATCGATATATGGTGGAGTTTGGGAGCGCTATTTCCCCAAGCCGGTGAAAATACCCTTACTAGCATTTATGGAGAAAGATTTTGAAGGGAACAGCCACTGGTATGACTTACAAAAAGGTCAATTCATTCAGGGGTTAGTAGCGAAAGAGGGTAACGAGCGTCGAGTGTATGTGGTGACTTTGGAACCCGAACCTGAAGATGCTCAGATACATAGTCGATGGCCGCGGGTGGTTCAGCACGGGGAGAGGTCTTTATATAAGCGGATGGAAGTTGGATGAGATTATATACAATTGATGCAATCAGAGTGGGATATGTCAAAAATCTTTCAATCTCAACATCTCCCACTAGTGACGGATGTTGCTTAGCATTGAAAACTATGAAATATTTAAGCCAGTAGACATAAGAGTCAATGGTACGATGATCTTAAATTACGTGCCATCATAAAATCTGCAATGGATTAAGAAATGGAGATTGGGTCATGGAAGCAGCCTCATCCTTGATATCGACAAATCACACTTATCAGACTGGCCCGATTAATCACGAATTATCGGGCCATGCGCCTTTTTTTAAATTTAACATCTTAAACTTCCATGAAAAAAATAATATATTCAAAAAGTTATACAGTTCACTTTTTCTTGCGTCCGAATTAAAGGGCTGCCCGCTAATAATTATTATGAAGGCAACGGCCTCATTAACACACTGTTAGCGGCTAAGGAGAAATTGTTGAAGAGCAATAAGATTATTGAAGGCAGCGAAGCAATGGCTCCCGCGTGCATTGCTCGGATAATTTCAGGGGGACAGCTACCGAAGGGTGGAGGGGCTATCTGGCGGCTTGGCAATGAGCTTAAGCCCTCAGACTTGTACTGCTACTTGTACGCAAAATACGGGCCTCCGAACGGACTGCAAAACTTCTTCCGATCAGACGACTCCGACAATCTCATTCACTGGGATTGGACCTTGGCGAATGAACATGGGCTTGTGATGATCCTCGGGCTTAACCTAAGGTCAGAGGTGCATCTACTTGGGGAGTGGACACTTAAAGGAAATTATTCGCTCGAAGGATTTGTAGAGGAGGTTAAATCGGACCTGGCATCGTATGGGAAAGAGATGTCACGAATCCGCAAAGAGGTTCTTGAAGACTGGGAAATGTTTGTTAACCCGTTCAAGAATCTTAGAGAGTCAATTGATTCTCTAAAATGTGAACTTGATTCGCTCACTCTGGATCCCGAGCAGGAAGAACTACCAGACCCAAAGTCGCCAGATGATTTTCGAGCCTACAACGAGGAATTTTCCAGCCTAGTAGCTCGTTATGATCGAGGATCCGGGCTTTCCATGGCGCTTCGATTTATGGTGCCGGTGCTGGCTGAATCTTTCATTAACTTGCTTATTTTTGTTCTCTGTCGGCCCGACATAAAAAGTAACACGCGCTTGTATGAAAACTTTGTTCGTTCAAATATTGATGTGAAAATTCAGTCGCTTCACATCAATTGCATGGGTTTCTCTGCGAAAGTCAACTGGTCTTCACCGGAGTGTTCTCAATACAACTCCATAGTGAATGAGCGAAACGATCTACTGCACGGTAATTTCGCGGTTGGAAAATTAAAGTTCAACGAGGTTTTCTTCAACGGCAAGGTTCCCGTGTTCAAGGAGTACCGTTCCATGTGGGCACAGTCGGTGGGTGTCTCAGTTGAAGCCTCCGGTGTTCACAAAGTGCCGCAGGACATTTCAGTAGTAGAAAATTTCATCGAGTATGTGCTGTCTTGCCTTGAGCCAAAAATTCGGGAACAGGTCGAGATATTCATGGAGAAACGCGACTTGGGAAGAAATAAGTCTAACAACCGTCTCGGTGTCCTATTTCCTGACACTATAGTTGATTTCGGCCTGTCTGGGATTCCTGGGGATGATGAAGGGAGCGGTGGTAGTGATAGCCCAGCAGAATAAGCTGGCCGCCGCTAACAAGTGGCAGCGCGGTGACCGTTTTTCCGCCGCGCTGCAGCTCCAAAACGGTACGTGTGCCAAGCGTTAGGCTCTTGAGGGGAAAATAGATTGGACGCAGTAATTGGGAACAACGCTGTTGTTTTATTGGGAGCAATGTTTGCTGCCCTAATTGCGGGATATTTCGCGTTCACAAATCTTGTGGCATCAAAAGAAAATAAAATATCGGAATTTAGGCAGGAATGGATCAATTCGCTCAGAAACTCAATCGCGCGGTATATTTCATCACTTACATACCTATCAACACTGTATATACATCATTCAGCGCGGCCGGAAGAAAAGCGAGATAAGTTCGAGATGGCCCGAGATGTTGAAGAAATATATGCAAGGGTCAACGAATCATACAACGACATAATCTTTCGAATTAATGACAGTGAAAAAAATGCGAAAGGCAAAAAATTAAATGATGCCTTCTTGTCAGCGCTTTATAAAACGAGAGAGCACTATCATAAAAACGAATTATCAGAGGCGAGAAAGGCTTGTGAGCCTTTGAGAGAGGTAAGTAAACCGCTCCTAAAACATGAATGGAAGCGCGTTAAATCTGGCGAGATTAATTACAGAATGGCTAAATATCTTGCCATATTTATCTTGCTGATCGGGCTATTAGCTGCATTTTCAAATGCCTATTACATATGGGGCGAGGGCAACAATCATCACGCCAGTATCGTAGAAAAGCCTAACAAATCAATGCAGCCGACCGCTAACGCGGCGGCTGATTGAGGCGTTATGTTACTAAGGAGAAATCGTACAAATGCCATTTGATGATCTAATGACTGACACAGTAAATGTGTTAAAACAAGACGGAGAGATAATCTCAGATATCAAATCGAGCGTTCAAAAGGATAAGATATTTGTTCAGCGTTCTGATATTTTGATAGAGACTGGTGACTTAATTCAGCGCTCAATGAGTAATGGTGCAGAAGAAACATATAAAGTTATCGATCCGGGGTTTCACGAAAAACTCCATGGTATTCCAGCTGGGTACCAAATGGACGTTATTAAGCTCGGTCTTCCTGAGGCAAAAGCCGCTGTCCAACATATTACTTACAATATATCCGGTACAAACAATCGAATTAACCAACACTCTACAGATAACTCGGTCAATATTGTAAATTCAAATCCTGAGCTTCAAGAGCATATTGCTGCTTTACGTAATGAAATTGATAGACTAAGCCTTCCTAAAGAAGAGCAATTGGCCTCCTATGAAGTTATTGATGCAGTTGAAGCTCAAGTCGAGAGTGGCAAGCCAAGTAAAGCGGTAGTAAAAACACTTTTAAATGGGCTGCCTAATGCAGGTAGTATTGCGTCGATCGGTTCTTTTATAGTTTCTTTATTGGGGTAAATTATGAAGCTTGATGATTTTGTATCGGAAACGTTAAAGCAAATTATAAAAGGGGTCGTGGCTGCACAAGAGTATGGAAATACTCAAAATGCAAAAGTAAATCCAATTACTGCAAGATTTAACAGCAAAACTGAAGGCCATGCATACTGCCAAGACACCGGTGTTCCATTACAAAAGGTCGAGTTTGATGTTGCCGTTACAATTACTGAAGAGCAAACATCGGCAAATGATGGTGAGTCTGTAGGCTCAATATCTGTATCTTCAGTAAGCTCCAACAGTTCGCAAAATAGCTCAGTGAGTCGAATCCAGTTTGAAGTACCGGTACTATTACGGGTTCTACCCCGTTTCTACGGACGGTTTAAAAACGGTTATAACTTCATATCATACTTAGCAACTCGACGTCTCATCCGAGGATTATGGAATCGCTCAATATAGTCAAATAAATCCGCTTTGGCAGAATCCAAGGTTGGGTAACGCATTCGGTTTGTCCGTTCTCTTTTGAGTACACCAAAAAAGCCTTCACAGGCAGCATTATCGCCACAATGACCGACCGCACTCATCGAGCTCATCAATGTATTTTTACTCAGCAATCGCTGGTAATCGCCGCTTCTGAATTGACTGCCTCGATCAGAATGTAAAATAACAGGCCCACTTCCCTGGCGTTGCCAAACAGCCATTTCAACGGCGCGTAATACCATCTGTCGATCTTGCCGGTGATGCATTGACCAGCCAATCACCAGCTTGCTGAACAGA
>Ga0207884_1000563_pt1 | contig 20708 bp, 15 predicted proteins | sample MalvirmetaMSP144_FD_184236 | JGI IMG/M metagenome (GOLD analysis project Ga0207884, IMG submission 184236) | Marine viral communities from the Deep Pacific Ocean - MSP-144 (SPAdes) | ecosystem: Environmental > Aquatic > Marine > Oceanic | place: Pacific Ocean | collected 2011-07-08 | reverse complement strand
TGATCGCCGAGCGGCCCAACGAAGAGATCTCCATCCTGGCCGAGATCGCCGTGGCCGCCGCCCGTCAGGCCCTGGAGACCTGGGGCAAGCCGGCCAGCGAGATCGGCGCTGTGATCTGTGCGGCCTCCAACATGCAGCGGGCCTATCCGGCCATGGCGATCGAGGTGCAGCAGGCGCTGGGCATCGACGGCTTCGCCTTCGACATGAATGTGGCCTGCTCCTCGGCCACCTTCGGCATCAAGACCGCCGCCGACTATATCGCCACGGGCTCGGCCAAGGCGGTGCTGATGGTCAATCCGGAGATCACCTCGGGCCACCTGAACTTCTGCGACCGCGACAGCCACTTCATCTTCGGCGACGTGGCCACCGCTGTGATCGTGGAGGCCGAGGACGATGCGACCCCGGGCCAGGGCTGGGACATCGTCGGCACGCGGCTGAAGACGGTCTTCTCCAACAATATCCGCAACAATTTCGGCTTCCTGAACCGCGCCGCGCCCGAGGGCGCCCAGGAGCGCGACAAGCTGTTCGTGCAGGAGGGCCGCAAGGTGTTCCGCGAGGTGGTGCCGATGGTCTCGGAGATGATCGTCGATCACGCCAGCGACCTGGGGCTCGATCCCACCGCGCTGAAGCGCCTGTGGCTGCACCAGGCCAATATCAACATGAACGACATGATCGGCCGCAAGGTGCTGGGCCGCGATCCCTCGCCGCAGGAGAACGTGATCATCCTGGACGAATACGCCAACACCTCGTCGGCCGGTTCGATCATCGCCTTCCACAAGGCCAATGACGGATTCGACGCCGGCGAGATGGGGCTGATCTGTTCGTTCGGCGCTGGCTATTCGGCCGGCACCGTGTTCGTCCGCAAGCGCTGACGCCAACCGCCAGCCCGGAAGAGAAAAGGCCCCGCCGGTTGATCCGGCGGGGCCTCTTTTGTTTTAGCGATCCTTCTCGCGTTCGCCGATGGCCGATTGGGCGGCCGCCAGCCGGGCGATTGGCACGCGGTAGGGCGAGCAGCTCACATAGTCGAGGCCGACCCGTTCGCAGAAGTCGATGGAGGCCGGGTCGCCGCCATGCTCGCCGCAGATGCCGAGCTTGATCTCCGGCCGCTGGGCGCGGCCCCGCTCGGTGGCGATGCGGATCAGGTCGCCGACGCCTTCCTGGTCGAGGCTGACGAAGGGGTCCTTTTCGAAGATGCCCTTGTCCATATAGGCCGCCAGGAAGCGCCCTGAGTCATCGCGGCTGATGCCGAAGGTGGTCTGCGTCAGGTCGTTGGTGCCGAAGGAGAAGAACTCGGCGTTCTCCGCCAGATCGGCGGCCCGGATCGCCGCCCGCGGCAGCTCGACCATGGTGCCCACCAGATAGGGGAAGTCGAGCTTGCGCTCATCCAGCACCTGCTTGGCCACCCGGTCGGTGAGCAGGCGCAGGAACTTCATCTCCTCGCCCTTGGCCACCAGGGGATGCATGATCTCCGGGCACGGCGGGGTCTTGCCGCTTTCGGCGATCTCGCAGGCGGCCTCGAAGATGGCCCGGACCTGCATCTCGTAGATTTCCGGATAGGAGACGCCCAGGCGGCAACCGCGATGGCCGAGCATCGGGTTGGTCTCGTGCAGTTCCTTGACCCGGCGCTCCAGGGCCGAAAGCTCCAGGCCCGACGACTGGGCCAGGGCCTTCAGGTCCTCCTCGGTGTGGGGCAGGAACTCGTGCAGCGGCGGGTCGAGCAGCCGGATGGTGACCGGCAGGCCCTCCATGATGGTGAACAGCTCCACGAAGTCGGCGCGCTGCATGGGCAGGATCTTGGCCAGGGCCGTGCGGCGGCCCTTTTCGTCGTCGGCCAGGATCATCTCGCGCACGGCGGCGATGCGGTCCTCTTCGAAGAACATGTGCTCGGTGCGGCAGAGACCGATGCCCTCGGCGCCGAACTGGCGGGCGGTGCGGGCGTCCAGCGGGGTCTCGGCATTGGCCCGCACCTTCAGGCGGCGCAGGCCGTCAGCCCACACCATCAGGGTGGCGAAGTCGCCGGTCAGTTCAGGCTCGATCATCTTCACCGCGCCGGCCAGAACCTCGCCGGTGGAGCCATCGACGGTGATCACGTCGCCGGCCTTGAAGATGCGGCCGCGGACGCGGAATTCGCCGGCCTTGGGATGGATCTGCACCTCGCCGGCGCCGGAGACGCAAGGACGGCCCATGCCGCGGGCGACGACGGCGGCGTGGCTGGTCATGCCGCCGCGGGCGGTCAGGATCGCCTTGGCCGCATGCATGCCGTGGATGTCTTCGGGGCTGGTCTCGTCGCGCACCAGGATCACCGCCTCGTGGATGGCGGCCAGGCGCTCAGCCTCGTCAGCGTCGAAGACGATCTTGCCGGTGGCCGCGCCGGGCGAGGCCGGCAGGCCCTGGGCGATGACGTCCCGCTCGCTGGAGGGATCGATGGTCGGGTGCAGCAGCTGGTCCAGCGAGGCCGGTTCGACCCGCATGATCGCCTCTTCGTGGGTCAGCACGCCCTGGGCGGCCAGGTCCACGGCGATCTTGAGGGCCGCCTTGGCGGTCCGCTTGCCGTTGCGGGTCTGCAGCATGTAGAGCCGGCCCTGCTCGACCGTGAACTCGATGTCCTGCATGTCGCGGTAGTGGGTCTCCAGCCGGCCGACCACGTCCTTGAACTGCTCGAAGACCTCCGGAAGGGCCTCCTCCATGGAGGGCGACTTGTCCCCCATCTCCTCCCGGGCGATCTTGGTCAGGGCCTGGGGGGTGCGGATGCCGGCCACCACGTCTTCGCCCTGGGCGTTGATCAGGAACTCCCCATACAGGCGCGCCTCGCCGGTGGACGGGTTGCGGGTGAAGGCCACGCCGGTGGCCGAGGTCTCGCCCATATTGCCGAACACCATCGACTGGACGTTCACCGCCGTGCCCCAGCTCTCGGGGATGTCGTGCATGCGGCGATAGAACTTGGCCCGGTCGTTCATCCAGCTGGCGAACACCGCGCCCACCGCACCCCAAAGCTGGGCCTGGGGGTCCTGCGGGAAGTCCGAACCCAGCTCGGCGGCCACGGCCTTCTTGTAATCGGCGACGACCTTTTCCCAGTCGTCGGCGGAGAGCGCCGTGTCGACGGTGACGTCGAGACGCTCCTTATGCTCGTCGAGGATCTCCTCGAACATGTGGTGATCCAGGTCGAGGACCACGTTGGAGTACATCTGGATGAAGCGGCGATAGGAATCGAAGGCGAACCGGCGGTCGCCTGACAGCTTGGCGAGGCCCTCCACCGTCTGGTCGTTGAGGCCGAGGTTCAGGACGGTGTCCATCATGCCGGGCATCGAGGCCCGCGCGCCCGAGCGCACGGAGACCAGCAGCGGGTTTTCCGCATCGCCGAACCGCTTGCCGGTCAGCTCCTCGACCCGGGCCAGGCCCTGCTCCACCTGGGCCTTCATGTCGTCGGGATAGCGCTGCTCGTTGGCGTAATAGTGGGTGCAGCACTCGGTGGTGATGGTGAAGCCCGGGGGCACCGGCAGGCCCAGGGACGACATCTCGGCCAGGTTGGCGCCCTTGCCGCCCAGCAGGTTCTTCATCGAGGCGTCGCCATCGGCGGCCCCGCCGCCAAAGGCGTAGACCCAGCGCGTCTTGGTCAGGCTCGTCATCGTCCCACTCATCCCGTCACTTGGCTGAAATCCGCCACGCGCCCCATGGCGTCGCGAACCTGGCTCAGAAGCCGCAGGCGGTTGTCCCGTTCCGCGGGGTCTTCAGCATTCACCAGAACCTGCTCGAAAAAGGCGTCCACAGGGCCGCGCAGGCCGGCCAGCGCCTGCATGGCGGCCACGAAGTCCTCGGCGGCCAGGGCGTCGGCCACGGCCGGCTCGACGCCGGACAGCGCCTGGACCAGGGCCAGCTCCGCCTCCGGCGCGCCATTCATGGCCGCCGCGGGGCCGTCTGGAAGCGCGCCCTTCTTCTCCTCGGCGCGCAGAATATTGGTGGCGCGCTTATAGCCGGCCAGAAGATTGGCGCCGTCCTCGGTGGTCAGGAAGCCGTCCAGGGCCTCGACCCGCGCCACGATACGCACCAGGTCGTCGTCGCCCAGGGCGAACACCGCGTCCACCAGATCATGGCGACGCCCCTGCTCTCTCAGCAGCACCTTCAGGCGGTCGGCGAAAAAGGCCACCAGCTCGTCGCCCGCAATGTCGCGGATCGGCAGGCGCAGCCCGCCTTCCAGCACGATGCGGATGACGCCGAGCGCCGCCCGGCGCAGGGCGTAGGGGTCCTTGGAGCCGGTGGGCTTTTCGTCGATGCCGAAGAAGCCGATCAGGCTGTCGAGCTTGTCGGCCAGGGCCAGCACCTGGCCAAGCGGACTGCCCGGGACGGCGTCGCCCGGCCCCTGCGGCTTGTAATGGTCGCGAATGGCGTCGGCGATCTCAGGATCCAACCCCTCGGCGCGGGCGTAGTAGCCGCCCATCAGGCCCTGAAGCTCCGGGAACTCGCCGACCATGCCGGTGACCAGATCGGCCTTGGCCAGCCGGGCGGCCTTGGCGGCGGCCTCCGGATCGGCGCCCATCAGGGGGGCCAGGCGGCGCGCGAGCTGCGTGATCCGCTCGGCGCGCTCGAACATCGTGCCCAGCTTGGCGTGGAAGGTGACGCCCTTCAGCTTCTCCAGCCGGTCTTCCAGGGTGAGCTTGCGGTCCTCGTCCCAGAAGAAGCGAGCGTCCGCCAGACGAGCCGACAGCACCTTGGCGTTGCCCGCCGCAATGGCCGCGCCGCCGTCGGCGGCCTGGACATTGGCCACTGTGATGAAATGGGGCGCCAGGCCCCCGGTCGCCGGATCGCGCACGGCGAAATACTTCTGGTGCGTCCGCATCGAGGTGCGGATCACTTCGGGCGGCAGGTCGAGGAAGTCGGGGTCCATGTCGCCGAGCACCGGCGTCGGCCATTCGGCCAGACCGGCGACCTCGGCCAGCAGGCCTTCGTCCTCCACCAGCTCCAGATTGCGGGCGAAGCAGAGGGTGCGGGCGCCGTCGAGGATCGCGGCCTTGCGCTCCTCGGCGTCCAGGACGACGAAGTGCGCGGAAAGACCTGCCTGATACTCGTCGAAATTGCGGGCGCGGAAGGGCTTGGCGTCGCCCATGAAGCGGTGGCCCTCGCTGGTCTCGCCGCTGGCGATTCCGTCGATGACGAAGGGGACGACCACGCCGTCGAACACGCAGACGATGCGCTTCAGCGGCCGGACCCAGCGCAGGGTCCCCCGCCCCCAGGTCATGGACTTGGGCCAGGGGAAACTTCGGACGATGGCCTCGACCATCTCGGCGATGATCTCCGGCGTCGGGCGGCCCTTGCGTTCGATCTTGGCGAACCAGACGCCGTCCTGATCGACCAGCTGGTCCGTGGTCAGGCCGGTGGAGCGGAGGAAGCCCTCCATGGCCTTGTCCGGCGCGCCGACCCGGGGGCCCTTGCGCTCTTCGGTGCGGTCGGCCTGGGCCTCGGGCAGGCCCTCAATCACCAGGGTCAGGCGGCGCGGACCGGCGAACGCGGTCATGGCCTCGGGCAGGAAGCCCTGCTCGGCCAGACGCTCACGGGCCATGCGCTCCAGGTCGCGGGCGGCCTGAGCCTGCATGCGCGCAGGGATCTCTTCGGAAAAGAGCTCGAGAAGCAGCTGAGGCATTACTGGACTCCGGCCTCAAGCGGCTGCGGCGCAAAATGCTCAAGACCTTCGGCGCGCTGGGCCGCGTTCCAACGGTCCATCATCGCGCGGCTGGCAAAGTGCCCATAGAGCTTGCCGCCCTTTTCGTATTGCCAGTCGGTGATCTGATCGTCGTTGAAAGCGACCGGCGATCCGCCTTGGAGGCTTCCAAGGTCACGCGGCCTATTTAGGCGTCCGCAGCAGGCCCCATCAGCCTCGCGCATCACATCGACGACCCAGATGCTCTCTGCGCCTCCTTGAGTGGCCGGTAAGGCGACATTCAAAGCAAACGCGCTGTAGCCTGCGGGCGGCGCTTCGCAGAGACGCCAGAATATCGGCAGCGTCTCGCGAGCCTGAGCTATTGCAGCCACGATCTGCGGGTCGTCTTTCGCGACGAAGATCGTCTCTCCGGTCGCCGGCCGATCCTTGGTGCCGCCGGCGAACCTGGCCATCAGACTGGTGATGGAGGCCAACAGGGCGGGCCTCATGCGTTGCCCCCCTCATTGGCCACCCAGGCCTCGGCGCACATCTTGGTCAGGTCGCGGATGCGGCCGATATAGCTCTGACGCTCGGCCACCGCGATGGCGCCGCGGGCGTCCATCAGGTTGAACAGGTGGCTGGCCTTGAGGACGTGGTCATAGGCCGGCAGCACGATGGCTTGGCCCTGCGGCCCCTTCATCGCCAGCAGCCGCGGGACCTGGGTCTCCATGTCCTCGAACTGCCGCTTCAGGGTGGCCACGTCATAGCCGTCGAAATTGGCCGTCGACTGCTGGCGCTCGTTCTCCAGGAACACCTCGCCATAGGTCATGGGCGCAGGCCCGTCCGGATCGTTGAAGGCCAGGTCGGTGAAATGGTCGACGCCCTGCAGATACATGGCCAGCCGCTCCAGCCCGTAGGTGAGCTCGCCGGCCACCGGCCAGACGTCCACGCCCCCCACCTGCTGGAAGTAGGTGTATTGAGTCACCTCCATACCATCGCACCAAACCTCCCAGCCCAGGCCCCAGGCGCCCACGGTGGGGTTTTCCCAGTCGTCCTCGACGAAGCGGATGTCATGCAGGCGGGTGTCGAGGCCAATGGCCTCCAGGCTGCCCAGATAGAGATCCTGCAGATCGTCGGGGTTCGGCTTCAGGATCACCTGGTACTGATAGTAGTGCTGAAGGCGATTGGGGTTCTCCCCATAGCGGCCGTCCGCCGGGCGACGGGAGGGCTGCACATAGGCCGCCCGCCACGGCTTTGGACCGAGCGCGCGCAGCACCGTGGCCGGGTGAAGCGTGCCCGCCCCCACCTCCACGTCATGCGGCTGCAGGATCACGCAACCCTGGCGGCTCCAATAGTCATGGAGTTTCAGGATCAGGCCCTGAAACGAGAGCGGTTTTTCTGAGGACATCTGGGCTGATTTGCAGGCGCAAAAAAAGTCGGCGGACCATAGGGCCCGCCGACCTGTGCATCAAGCGCGCGGCGAAGATCAGTTGCCGGTGGGCTCCGTCATCTTGCCGGCCCGCGACTGCGGACCACCGTACTTGGCGCGATTTTCCTCAGTGTCAGGAACGGGTCCGTTGGTGACCAGGGTGACGTCGAGCGTGGCTCCGGTCCGGGCCGAGGCCATCGTCCCGGTCTCCGTGGCCGCCGTGGCGTCCCCGCGGGCCATGGCGCCGGGCTGGTTCACGGCGCCGGACATGCTGGAGTTCATCTGGGTCCCGGCGGACATGTCGCCCTTGGAGTCCATGCCCGTTGCGGCCTCGCCCGTCACCCGGCCGTCGGGCATCCGCGTATAGCCGGCGTCAGAGCCCGTCGGGCGCGTGGAATCCACCGAGGGGAGCCCCGTGCTGGAGCGGGTGTGGTCGGCGGGATGGGCCCGGTTCTCAGTCTCGCCGGCCGTGGCGCCCGCGCCCATCTGGGCCTGGGCCGCGCCGGTGGTCAGAAGCGCCGCGACCGAGGCGGCGGAGAGGATCATCTTGAGGTTCATTGCTGCATTCCTTTGCGTTTCAACGAAGCCCGCAGGTCCCCCCCGCCGTCCTGTCAGACTTTTGGCCTAGTTGCCTCGCGGCGCCGAGTTCTGGCCGGCGTTCGAGAGGGGTTCGCCGTATTCGGCGCGATTTTCCGGTGTGTCCGGAATGGGTTGCATGGCGCTCGTCTGGGCAGGCGCCGTGGCCGAGGTGTCCGGGGCCATGCCTGTGGGCGCGGCCTCAGTTGCGGGCGGGGCAGGTTCGTATGTGGCCGAGGCGTCAGCGCCTGCGGCGGCATCCGCGCCTGCGGCGGCGTCAGCGGCCGGCGACGCAGCCGCGGCGGCCGGGACCGAGCCCGGCATCAGAACCTTATCCACCACATGCACCACGCCGTTATCGGCCATCACATCGCCCTGGACGACCCGAGCCTGGCCGACCATCCAGGTGTCGCCGCTGCCGTCCACCTCGATGTTCTCACCGGCCACGGTCGGCACCGGACCCTTGGCCCCGTCGATCTTCGAACCGTCCAGGACCGCATTGACCACATGGTAGGTCAGCAGCTTCTGCAGTTCGGCGCGGTTTTCCTCGGCCATCAGCCGGTCGAGTTCGCCGGCCGGCAGGGCGGCGAAGGCGGCGTCGGTGGGGGCGAAGACGGTCAGGTTGCTGTTGTCCTTCAGGAGCCCAACGAGGTTGGTCGCCTCCAGGGCCTTGACCAGGGTGGTGAATTGCCCCGAGGCCTGAACCGTCTCCACGATGTCGCCGGCGGGGGCCACCTGCGTGCTGGCGCGGGCGGACGCGCCAGCCTGAGCTGCGGGCACGCCTTCGGAAGGCGTCGACGGCGCGGGCGTCATGGCGTCCTGAGCCTGCGCGGCGCCCGCGATCAGGACGGCGGCGGCGGTGGCGGTCATCAGGCGGGTCAGATGCATAGTCATCCTCTCGTCAGTTGGGAGCACGACCCGGAAAGGCCCGGGCCGCGGGTCGAGAGGTTTACGCAGCCGTCGCCGATCAGTTGCCCGTGATCACGCCCTCGTGATCACGGCGTCGCTTGCCCGCAGCCCAGGCGCCCAAGGCGGCGGCGGTTCGGCAGCTTATGATCATTTATTGCGCATTCCCGCCCCGTGAACGCCCAGAAAACGAACAGGGGTGGGCTTTCCTTAACCTGGGGAGGTGCGACGCCCCCCCGTTTGGCCGACCGTCGATAGCGTAACAGTCGCCGTCAACCGACACCGTCGGAATGGGGCCATGGGGCTTGGTGACGGCTCGAACCAAAAAGGGGACGCGCGGCGTAAAGCCGTCGCGATAGCGAGCGGATGAAACTGATCATGGCGATCGTCAAACCCTTCAAGCTGGACGACGTGCGCGAAGCGCTCGTCAGCGCCGGCGTTGAAGGCCTGACGGTCTCGGAAGTCAAAGGCTATGGCCGCCAAAAGGGCCAGACCGAGATCTATCGCGGCGCGGAGTACCAGGTGAACTTCGTGCCGAAGGTCAAGCTGGAGGCCGTCGTCGACGACGCGGCTGCAGCCAAGGCCGTTGAGGCCATCAAGGCGGCCGCCGCCACCGGCAAGATCGGCGACGGCAAGATTTTCGTCGTCAATGTCGAGGACGCGGTGCGGATCCGCACCGGCGAGACCGGGGCCGCCGCCCTTTAAGGGCGCAAAGAAACGGGACAAGGGGATAGTCAAATGTTGTCATTGAAATTCAACCGGTTGGCGGGGCTTATGCTTGCCGCCGCCATCGTCGGGGCGCCCGCCGCCTCGGCCTGGGCTCAGGAAGCGCCGCCGCCGGCCGAAGCCGCGATCGAGGCGCCCGCCGAAGAGGCCGCGCCCATGCCCGAAACGGCGTCGGTCGAGGAGGCCCCCGTCGAAGAGGGTGCGCCGACCGATCTGTTCGCCCACCAGGTGCCTCTGGAACTGAATGAGGCGTCCACGGGCTGGATCCTGGTCTCGACCTGCCTGGTCCTGCTGATGACCATCCCTGGCTTGGCGCTCTTCTACGGCGGCATGGTGCGGCAGAAGAACGTGATCAACACGGTGGCGACCAGCTTTGCGATCACCGCCCTGGTGACCGTGCTCTGGATGGCGGTCGGCTATAGCATCGCCTTCGGCACCAACGCCGATGAGGGTCTGAACGCCTTTATGGGCAGCTTCGACGCCCTGTTCCTCGGCGGCGTCACCGTCGAGACGGCGCACTCGCTGACCTCGGGCCTGCCGGAGTTCCTCTGGATCATGTTCCAGCTGACCTTCGCCATCATCACCCCCGCCCTCATCGCCGGCGCCTTCGCCGAGCGGATGAAGTTCTCGGCCATGCTGCTCTTCATGGGTCTGTGGTCGGTGTTCGTCTATGCGCCCATCTGCCATTGGGTGTGGGGCGGCGGCTTCCTCGGCGGCGCGGGCGTGCTCGACTTCGCCGGCGGCACCGTGGTGCACATCAATGCGGGCGTCGCCGGTCTGGTCTGCGCCATCGTCCTGGGCAAGCGCAAAGGCTACGGCGTCGACAACATGGCGCCCAACAACCTCGTCTACACCATGATCGGCGCCAGCCTGCTGTGGGTCGGCTGGTTCGGCTTCAACGCCGGCTCGGAATGGGCCGCTGATGGTCTGGCTTCGGCGGCCATGATGAACACCCAGGTCGCCGCTGCAGGCGCGGCCCTGACCTGGATGGTCATCGAGTGGGTCGAGCGCAAGAAGCCCGGCATGCTCGGCCTGGCTTCGGGCGCCATCGCCGGTCTCGTGGCCGTCACGCCGGCCGCCGGCTTCGTCAATCCGCAAGGCGCGCTGATCATCGGCCTCGTCGGCGGCGCGGCGGCCTATGTGGGCGCGGTGTGGCTCAAGAAGATGCTCAAGTACGACGACAGCCTCGACGCCTTCGGCGTGCACGGCGTGGCGGGCATCGCCGGCGCTCTGCTCACCGGCGCCCTGGCCGATCCGGCCATCAACGGCGCGGGCGAAGGCGCCAGCGTGATCACCCAGGGCTACGGCATCCTGGCCACGATCGCCTGGTCGGCCGTCGTCACCTTCATCATCCTGATGATCTGCAAGTTCACCGTCGGACTGCGGGTCTCCGAGGAAGAAGAAGTCGAAGGTCTGGACCTTTCCCAGCATGGGGAAGCCATCCACAGCTGATCTGCCGCTCAAGGCTGATTGCGGAACGGGGGTCCTTCGGGGCCCCCGTTTTCGTTGGGCCCCACGGTTGGCGGCGGCCGTGGATCAGCGCCGGCGCACATGGCGCCAAAGCCGCCTCAGGCCGGGTCGGGCCAGGGACCGCCCAGGCGGCAGCGACGCACCCACCAGTCGGGACGCAGGCGCTCCAGCCGCTCGGCCAGCTGCTCGGCTTCGATGTCGCTGGGACAGAGGGCGAAGCAGGTGGCGCCCGATCCCGACATCCGGGCCAGCAACACCTCCGGCTCGGCGGCCAGATCAGCCAGGACGTCGCCGATCTCAGGCGCAACGCCGATGGCGGCGGCCTCCAGGTCGTTCCGCTGCAGGCTGAGCCAGCCGGCCAGTTCCTCCACGCTCTCGAAAGCCTCGGGCACGGGCGGCGGCGCGACGTCGCCGAAGACTCCCAGGACGTCGAACCACCCATAGACCGCTGCGGTGGAGGCCGGAACGCCGGGATTGATCAGCACCGCCGGACAGGCCGGCAGGCCCGGGGCGCGCGTCAGGACCTCTCCCCGCCCCTCCGCCAGCACCGGCGCGCCCCAGAGACAGGCGGCGCCGTCGGCGCCCAGGTCGGCAGCGATGGCCTGCAAGGCCTCATCAGAAAGCTCCGGCGCCCAGGCCGCCCGCAGCAGCCGCAGGGCCGCGCCGGCATCGCTGGAGCCGCCCCCCAGGCCCGCCGCCACCGGCAGGGCCTTGTCCAGCATCAGTCCGACAGGCGCCCGGGGGCCGCGAAGGACGGCCAGCAAGGCCTGGGCCGCCCGCAGGACCAGATTGTTCCCCTCCCCGGCCAGCGCGCCGGCGAAGGGTCCCGTCAGCCGAAACTCCAGCGCGTCAGCCGGGGCCAGCGAGAGACGGTCGCCCACATCGGCGAAGGCCAGAAGCGAACTCAGCGGGTGATAGCCGTCGTCCCCAGGGGCGCCGACATGCAGGAAGAGATTGACCTTGGCCGGCGCGAAGGCCTGTCCAAACATGGGCGGCGTCCTAGCGGGCCACCGATGGCGGCGTTGGTGCGGCCGCCGGCTCGGTAGCTGCAGCCACCCGCGGCTGCGGTCCCAGCCCGGACTCCAGCTTGGCTTCGGCGTTCCGACGCATCCTGTCGTCCGGCTCGAGGGTCAGGACCCGGCGCCACTGGAACACGGCCTCGTCCCGCCGGCCCACCTGCCAGTAGGCGTCGCCCAGGTGGTTGTTGACCTCCGGATCGCCGGCCTCAAGCTCGACGGCCTCTTCGAGGAGTTCGACCGCCCGGTCGTACTGGCCCAGACGGTAGTAACCCCAGCCCAGGCTATCGACCATGGCGCCCGAGCGCGGATTGGCGTCCACCGCCACCTGCACCATGGCCAGCGCCTCTTCCAGGCGTTCGCCGCGATCGATCCAGCCATAGGCCAGATAGTTCAGGATGTCGGGCTCGTTGGGGTTGAGCTCCAGGGCGGCCGACAGATCGGCCTCGGCCTTGGGCCAGTCGCCCAGGCGCTCGTATGCCGCCCCGCGGGCGAACAGCAGCCGCCAGTCGGCGTCGGGGCTGTCCTCAATCAGCTGGTTCAGCGGCGCGATGGCCTCGGCGTACTTCTCATTGGTCCGCAGCAGGTCGGCCAGGGTCAGCAGGGCCACGGGATCGCCGTTGCTGGCGTTGGCCCGGGCGATCTCCAGGGCGCGCTCGGTCTCATCGGCGCCCTGATAGCTCCAGGCCAGCTTGCTCTGGGCCGTGGCATATTCGGGTTGGCTTGGCTTGACCCGCTCATAGGCCGCCCGCGCGGCCTCCAGATCGCCGGCCGCGCCCATCAGGTCGCCGACCATCATCCAGGCGTCCACCCGATCAGGGTCCAGCCGCAGGGCGAGCCGCACATAGGCCAGGGCGAACTGGCTCTGGCGGGCCGCCAGCATGGCCGCGGCAGGCGTCAGGATGGCCTCGGCGGCGCCTTCCCGCACGGTGGGCGGCGGCGGCGGGCTGCGACGCGCCATGGCCCGCGCCCTGGCCTCGGTCAGGGCCGTGTCCCGGGGGAAGCTCGCCAGGGCCTGGTCGTACAGCGCCACGGCGTCATCGCGACGCCCGCGGCGCTCTAGAAATTCGCCATGGGCCACCACCAGCATGGGGGCGGCCTCAGCCCCCTCGGTCAGGGCCTTGAAGTCGGTCTCGGCCTCGTCATACCGCCGCGCGCGCTCGAACTGATAGGCCTGACCCAGCATGCCGAAATACTGCACCAGCCGATCGCCGGGCACGTCAGGCCGGCGGATGGCCGCCTGCTGGTCGCCGGCCGAAGCCGCAGCCCAGGGCGTCAGCAGAGCCGCCGCCGTGCGGTGGGGAAAGCCGATCTCCTGCTCGGTCAGCAGGGTGTAGGCCGTCGCGCCCTTGCCGTCAGCCAGGGCCTCGACGGCGCGCACCAGCCGCCCCAGACGCTTGGCGCCTTCCGAGGCGTCCTCATCGACAGGCGCGATCTCGGCGGCGCGTTCGATCTCGCCGCTCAGCACGGCGGCGGTGAAGGCCCGCTCGGCCAGCAGGCCCGGCTGGGCGCTGACGTCTGTGGCGCGGTCGAAATAGTCCGCAGCCTGCCGGCTCTCGCCGTCATTGAGCGCCGCCTGCCCGGCCAGGAAGAGGCCGTATGACGAACGGTCTGGCAGGCTGGCGCCCGGCGGGGCTGTGCTCGCGCAGGCGGCGAGAAGGAAAAGGGGGACCGTCACGGTCAAGGATCGAAGACGCATCCCCCTAGGGTTTCCTGTTCCACGCGCCGCCGCAAGCGCGCGTGCGTCACATATTCGGATAGTTGGGCCCATCGCCCCCTTGCGGGGTCGTCCAGACGATATTCTGCGACGGATCCTTGATGTCGCAGGTCTTACAGTGAACGCAGTTCTGGAAGTTGATCTGGAACTTCGGGTTCTGCCCGGCCTCGTCGTAGAGCACCTCATAGACGCCCGCGGGGCAGTACAGACGCGCCGGCTCGCCGAAGCGGGGCAGGTTCACCTCGATCGGCACCGACGGATCCTTGAGCCGCAGGTGGGCCGGCTGGTTCTCGTCATGGTTGGTCGCCGACAGGAAGACCGAGGACAGCTTGTCGAAGCTGATCTCATTGTCCGGCTTGGGATAGACGATGGGCTCGTAGTCCTTGGCCAGGCCCGTGGACTCCGCATCGGTCTTGCCGTGCTTCATGGTGCCGAAGATTGAGAAGCCGCCGGTCAGGTTGCTGATCGTCATGTCGACGCCGCTGATCAGCGTGCCCAGGGCCGTGCCGAACTTGGCGATGATCGGCTTGGTGTTGCGGACGATCTTCAGTTCCTTGTGGACCCACGAGGCCTTGAAGGCGGTCTCGTACTCGGCCAGCTCATCGCCCTGGCGGCCATTCTGGATGGCGGCGAAGGCGGCTTCGGCGGCCAGCATGCCGGTCTTCATGGCGTTATGGCTGCCCTTGATGCGGGGCACGTTCACGAAGCCCGCCGAACAGCCGATCAAGGCGCCGCCGGGGAAGAACAGCTTGGGGATCGACTGCAGGCCGCCCTCGGTGATGGCGCGCGCGCCATAGGCGATGCGCTTGCCGCCTTCGAGATGGGGCCGCACGGCCGAGTGCTGCTTGAAGCGCTGGAACTCGTCGAACGGCGACAGCCAGGGGTTCTTGTAGTTCAGGTGCACCACGAAGCCGATGGCCACGTAGTTGTCCCCGAAATGATACATGAAGCTGCCGCCGCCGGTCTTGTCGTCCAGCGGCCAGCCCAGGGTGTGCTGCACGAGACCCGGCTGGAATTTCTCGTCGGGAACCTGCCACAGCTCCTTCAGGCCGATGCCGAACTTCTGGGGCTGCTTGCCCTCGGACAGGCCGAACTTGGCGATCAGCTGCTTGGCGAGCGAGCCGCGGACGCCTTCGCCGATGAAGGTGTACTTGGCCAGCAGCTCGACGCCGGGCTGATAGTCGGCGCCCTTGGCGCCGTCCTTGTCGATGCCGAACACGCCTGCCACCACGCCGCGAACGGCGCCGTTCTCGTCGAACAGCACCTCGGAAGCGGCCATGCCGGGATAGATTTCCACCCCCAGGGCTTCGGCCTGCTGGCCCAGCCAGCGGCAGACATTGGCCAGGGAGGCGATGTAGTTGCCGTGGTTCATCATGAACTTCGGCATCGGCAGCCAGGTGATGTCGAGTTCGCCCTGGGGACCGAGATAGATGAACCTGTCCTTCTTGACCGGCGTCTCCAGCGGCGCGCCCTGGTCCTTCCAGTCGGGGATCAGTTCGTTCATGGCGATGGGGTCGATCACCGCGCCAGACAGGATGTGGGCGCCGATCTCGGAGCCCTTCTCCAGCACGGCCACATTGAGCTCGGCGCCGGCCTCGGCGGCCAGCTGCTTGAGACGGATCGCAGCCGACAGACCCGCAGGTCCGCCACCCACGATGACGACGTCGTACTCCATGGACTCGCGTTCGACGTCTTCGCTCATTATCCCCTCACACTCCTGTTGTCCGACGGTCGGGGCCCCTAACCCTCGCCAACGGCGTTGATCCTTTGCGCGTCTTATCGGAAGGTCGGCCCTGCGCGGTCAAGGACAAACCCCGCGAATCTTTGGGATTTCGACGCTTAAGTATGGACCAGACCGCCACACCGGCCCCGCAGATCCTGGTCGAAAGCCTGCTCGCCTTCTGGGCCGACGCCGGCGTGGATTGCCTGTATCAGGACGAGGCGGTCGACCGGATCGCCGCAGGGTTGACCCTGCCGCCACGCCGGGCCGAGACCACGGGAGGCCCCCCAGCACCTGCGCCCGCCGCCCCGGCGAGCATCGGCGGCCCCACGCCCCAGGTCGGCGACGCCATCGCCCTGGCCCGGCGTCTGGCGGCCGAGGCCAGGGACCTGACCGAACTGGCCGCCGCCATCACCGCCTTCGAGGGCTGCGCCCTGCGCTACGCCGGCGCTGCGCGCCAGGCGGTCTTCAGCCGCGGGCCGGCCGATGCGCCGGTCATGATCATCGGCGAAGGTCCCGGCGCTGACGAGGACGCCCGCGGGGCGCCGTTCGTCGGTCGTGCAGGCCAGCTTCTCGACCGGATGCTCGCCGCCGCCGGCCTGACCGACCGAGTGTTCATCACCAACACCGTCTTCTGGCGTCCGCCGGGCAACCGCACGCCGACTCCGGAGGAGCAGCAGGTCTGCGCCCCCTTCGTCGAGCGCGCCATCGAACTCGTATCACCCAAGATTCTGCTGCTGCTGGGCGGCGCCTCGGCCAAGGCCATGCTCAGGCGCGAAGAAGGGATTCTCGCCATGCGCGGCCGGTGGTTCGAATGGAAGTCCACGGACGAAAGCCTGGAACTGCCCGCCATGCCGACGCTTCACCCGGCCTTTCTGCTTCGTCAGCCGGCAGCCAAGAAGAAAGCGTGGATCGACCTCGTGTCATTGGTGCAGAGGCTTGATCGGCCGGAGCGGCCCCACTAGACCTGGACCTGAGCTTCGAGAAAAGGGCCACGGAACCGCTGCGACATGTCGGCGGACGTGGAAGGTCGCATGACGACATCGACGCGAAGACAGGTCTTCCGCCTGGGCTTTGGCGCTGTGAGCGCCGCAGCGCTCAGCGGCGTGGCCAGTCGCGCCTGGGCTGCGCCCCAGGTGCTGTCCCCCTGGGATGTGGTCCGCTACCGCGCAGCCTTTGCGGCGGTGGACCGCGGCGACTTCATTGAAGCTCAGATGCAAATGGTCGAGGTCAAGGATCGTTCCCTGGCCGGCCACCTCGCCTTTCGCCAGCTCATGCATCCCACGGCGCACACCTCGTCCTACGAGGAGCTGAGCACGTGGTTGAACGCCCATGCCGACCTGCCCGGCGCCGAGCGGGTCTATAGCCTGGCGGTGAAACGGCGGCCGACTGGCGCGCCGGCCCCGCGCGCGCCAGTGGTCACCGGCCTCGACTGGGGCCGGGTCGAGACGGCCGCCCAGAAGGTTGGCGGTCGGCTGAATTCGGACAAGGGCCGCGCGGCGCGCGAGGCCTTCTACGGCGGCGACCTGACCCGGGGCTATGACCTCGCCGTGGCGTCCGGCGAGCGCTGGATCGCGGGCATGTCGGCCTATCGCCTGGGACGCTACGAGGAGGCTGAAGGCTTCTTCAGCGCCGTCGCGCGGGACGATGCCGAGGGCGAATGGCTGAAATCGGCCGGCGGCTTCTGGGCCTCCCGGGCGGCCGCCAAGGGCGACGAGGTCGACCGGGCCAACGCCCACCTGCGGGTCGCCGCCAGCCATCCCGGCACCTTCTATGGCATGATCGCCGACCGCCGCCTGGCCCTGGTCGGCGAGGACACTGCGCCCGTCCGCCTGTCACAGCACGGCGCGCAACTGTTCCGCGCCTCCGGCGGCGGGGCCGACAGCGTGGACATGCTGCGCTTCGCCAAGACCGATCCCCGCGCCCACCGGGCTGTGGCGCTCAGTCAGGTGGGCCTGACGCTGGAGGCGGGGCTCGAGCTGCGCGCCGGCCTGACCCTCGCGCGCACCGGGCCCGAGCGCAGCCGTTGGACCACGCTGGCGCTGGGCCTCAACGCCCCCCTCACCTCCCAGGCTGACCAGGCCGGCCGGCTGCGGACCGCCTTCGCCTACCCGACGCCGGCGCTGGAGCCCAAGTGGGGCTTCACCATCGACAAGTCGCTGGTCTACGCCATCGTCAATCAGGAGAGCCGGTTCAATCCGGCCGCAGTCTCGCCGGCCGGCGCGGTCGGCCTGATGCAGCTGATGCCGGACGCTGCGGCCCGCGCGGCCGGCGACGACAAGCTCAAGCAGGATATGAGCCCGCTGTTCGATCCGGCGTTCAACCTCCGTGTCGGCCAGGACTACCTGACCTGGCTGATGGAGCGTGGGGTCGGCTATGACCTGCTTCAGGTGGTGGCGGCCTATAATGGCGGCCCCGGCACGCTGCAGAAGACCGTCGCCATGGTCGGCGACCAGGCCGACAGCCTGCTGGTGATCGAGTGCCTGCCCTCGGTGGAGACCCGAAACTATGTGGAGAAGGTCGTGGCCGCCTACTGGGCCTATCGCGATCATTTCGGCCAGACCTGCAGCACCCTGGACGCCGCGGCCCGCGGCGCCCGCATCATCGACGCCCGCCTCGACTTCGACGGCAAGATGAAGTTCTAGGGTTTTCCCTAGCCCAGGCGCACCGCGCCGCGGCCGAACTGCGCCCGAAGCACCTTCAGGTCCCCCTGCGTCCCGCCGAAATCTCGGGTGCGAACCAGCAGGCCCGCGCTCCGCGCCTGGCGGCGGCCGGCGAACCATCCGCTTTTCAGCGGCGGCAGCAACAGGGCAGGCCGGGTGGCGCGCGCGCTATGATCGGCGACCACCTCGATCCAGCGGCTTGGGAACCGCATGTCCGGCGTGACGATCAGCAGCCAGGCGCCCTTGGCGATGGCGGCGGCGGCGGCGATGGAGCCCCGCAGCAGCGTGGCGCCGGCGTCCTCGCAGAGCGCGGCGGTGGCGGGGTCGGAATCGCCATCGGCCACGATCACCTCGCGCACCAGCCCCTCCACCGCCGCCGGCACGAGGGCGGCGAGGAGACCTGCAAGGGCGTCGGCGGAATCATGGGCAGGGACGATGACGGTGATCATTGGCGCCAAAGGCGGCGCTTCGGACGCGGGGTCAAGGGTGTTCTTGTTATGTTCTCGTCACTCCGCTAATCTGTTGCAGCATGGTCACCTTCACCCAACAGATCCGCGGCCGCGGCGCGCGCACCAACGCCAGCGGACGCTTCGAGAGCCGCAAACGGGAAGCCTTTGACGACGGCTGGACGCAGGACGACGATACGCCGACGCAGCTCCGCACCCACCTCCTGCCCGACAAGGCCAGGACGATCATCGCCCGCAACACCAGCCCCGATGTGGGCTTCGACCGCTCGATCAACCCGTACCGCGGCTGCGAGCATGGCTGCATCTACTGCTATGCGCGGCCGGCCCACGCCTTTCTCGGCCTCTCGCCTGGGCTGGACTTCGAGAGCCGGCTGTTCTTCAAGCCCGACGCCGCCGCCCTGCTGGAAAAGGAGCTGTCGGCCCCGCGTTACGAGCCCCGCGTCATCCATATCGGTGGCGACACCGACCCCTACCAGCCCATCGAGCGCCAGCAGCGGGTGACCCGGCAGGTTCTGGAGGTGCTGCAGCGGTTCAACCACCCCTTCACCATCATCACCAAGTCGGCCCTGATCCTGCGGGACGCCGACATCCTCGGTGAGATGGCGTCCCGGGGGCTGACCCGGGTGGCCATCTCGATCACCAGCCTCGACCGCAAGCTGGCCCGCAGCATGGAGCCCCGCGCCGCCACGCCGGAGCGACGGCTGTCGGCGGTGGAGGGCCTGGCCAGGGCCGGCGTGCCGGTGGTGGTGATGTTCGCGCCGGCCATCCCCAGCCTGAACGACCACGAGATGGAGGCGGTGCTGGAACGCAGCGCCCAGGCCGGCGCGGTGGGATCTGGCTATGTAGCCCTGCGCCTGCCCCTGGAGATCAAGGACCTCTTCGAGGAATGGCTGGCCACCGACCACCCCGACCGGGCGGCGCGGGTCATGTCACTGGTCCGCCAGATGCGTGGCGGCAAGGTCTATGATGCCACCTTCGGCGCCCGGATGAAGGGCCAGGGGCCGGTGGCCCAGATGATGGGACAGAGGTTCAGGGCGGCGCGCCGGCGCTACGGCCTCGACCGGCCCCTGCCCGACCTGAACCTGTCGGCCTTCAGGATTCCGCCGCGCCCCGGCGATCAGGTGGACCTGTTCGGCTAACTAGCGGGAGAAGACCCCGATCAGCTCCACATGCGGCGACCAGAGGAACTGGTCTACGGGGAAGACCTGCTCCAGGGCGAAGCCGGCGTCGATCAACGTGCGGGCGTCCCGGGCGAAGGTGGCGGGATTGCAGGAGACGCCGATCACCCGGCTGACCTTGGAGCCGGCGATCTCGCCGGCCTGCTCGGCCGCGCCCGCCCGGGGCGGGTCGAAGACGGCTAGGTCGATCTTCTTCATTTCCTGGATCAGCAGCGGTCGGCGGACCAGATCGCGGGCCTCGGCGGTGACGCCCTTGAGGCCCGGCGCGGTGGCGACTGCGGCGTTCAGGGCGGCGATGGCCGGCGCCGATCCGTCGGCGGCGTAGACCGGGGCGATCTGCGCCAGGGCGAAGGTGAAGGTGCCGACCCCGCAATAGAGGTCGGCGATCCGCTCGGCGCCCGCCGCCGCCTGGGCCACGAAATCGACCATGGCCCGCTCGGCGGCCGGGACGGCCTGCAGGAAGGCGCCCGGCGGCAGGACCACGCGGATGTCGCCCAGCCGCACGCTGGGGGCGGCCTGATCCATATAGGCGATCTCGCCATCCATCGAGACGCGGGCGAAGCCGCCGGCCGCAGCCTGCTCGGCCAGGCGCATGCGCGCGTCGGCCGAAAGGCCGCCGCTCTTGCGCTCGACGCCGGTGATGTCGATGTCGATTCCGTCGTCGGTGGCGGTGACGTGCAGGGTCGGCGCCGACTTCGGATGCTCGAACAGGGGCGCGGCCAGCCGGCGCATGGCCGGCAGGGCGGCGGTGATCTTGGGATCGGCGATCGGACAGACCTGAATGTCCACCAGGTCCCAGGAATTGCGGATCTTGTAGCCCAGGCGCGCCTCGCCCTTCGCCCCCTGTCGGGCGTGCAACGCCACCCGCCGGCGGCTGAACGGCGGCGAGGCGAAAATCGGCAGGACCTCGGTCTCGATATGCTGGCGCGCCAGAGTGCCTATCAGACGCTCGCGCTTCCAGGTAAGATAGGCGTCGGTGCGCCAGTGCTGCAGGGCGCAACCACCACAGAGGCCGAAGTGAGGGCACGGGGGCTCGACGCGTTCGGGGCTCGGCTCCAGGATTTTCAGGGTCTTGCGCCGCTCGCCGGTTCCGGCCACGCGGACCCGCTCTCCAGGCAGGGTGAAGGGCGCGAAGATGGGGCCAGGCGCCAGGCCATCGCCCTCCCCGCCCATCTCGGCGATCATCACCTCGGCCTCGGGGGCCGGCC
>Ga0207884_1000561_pt1 | contig 20739 bp, 18 predicted proteins | sample MalvirmetaMSP144_FD_184236 | JGI IMG/M metagenome (GOLD analysis project Ga0207884, IMG submission 184236) | Marine viral communities from the Deep Pacific Ocean - MSP-144 (SPAdes) | ecosystem: Environmental > Aquatic > Marine > Oceanic | place: Pacific Ocean | collected 2011-07-08 | reverse complement strand
ACTTCGGTGTGGTGGCCCAGATAGCTGATACGGTAGGTGTCATGCGACATGGCGAACTGGTCGAGAGCGGCAAAACCTTTGACGTGCTGAGCAATCCGCAACATGCCTATACCCGCAGCCTGATTGCCGCACTGCCGGAACGGCTGCCCCGCTCGCCCCGACCGCCGGCCTCGGCACAGACCCTACTGGCGGTGGACAATCTCTCAGTTTACTTCCCGATACGCCAGGGCCTGATGCGGCGTGTCGTCGATCAGTTTCATGCGGTTGATGAGGTCTCGCTGCAGGTCAATGCCGGGGAGGTCCTGGCACTGGTGGGCGAATCCGGTTGCGGGAAAACCACGCTGGGACGGGCCTTGCTCCGTTTGCAGGCAGCAACCACGGGTAGTATCCACCTGGAAGGGCGGGATATCACCCATCTGAGCCGTGCTGAAATGCGCCCCCTGCGACGTCGCATGCAAGTGGTCTTCCAGGACCCCGGCTCCAGCCTCAATCCCAGACTGCCGATTCATACGTCGCTGATAGAACCGATGCGGGTGCACGGCATTGGCGAAGATGACAACGCACGCACCCGACGGGCAGTACGGTTTCTCGAACGCGTGGAGATGCCCGCCGACAGCCTGTGGCGTTACCCCCATGAATTTTCCGGCGGGCAGCGGCAGCGGCTGGCAATCGCCAGAGCACTGGTGCTGGAGCCCCGCTTTATTCTCTGTGATGAAATCACTTCAGCGCTGGATGTTTCCGTTCAGGCCGGCATACTCCGCCTGCTCCGGGAGCTTGTCGACGAGGACGGCATCGGTATGTTATTTATCACTCACAACATGGGCGTTGTAGATTATCTGGCAGACCGGATGGCGGTGATGCATAAAGCGCGTCTTGTCGAGACAGGGCGCACTGCAGCCGTTATGGCAAATCCGCAAAATCTTCACACCAAAACCCTGCTGGAGGCTGTACCGAGACTGAGTGAATCTTTCCTGCAGACACGATCCGGCCGGGCACTGACCGAACCGGAGACGTCATGTCAATGAACCACCCGTTGTCCACACTGGTACCCCGCATCCTGCTGGCCAGCCTGCTGTATTGCCTGCCCTGCACGCTCGCTCTGGCGGAGAGCCAACTGGAGTTTGAGGAGGCCGAGACTGAAGCCGCCGATGATGAAAATGTCGAGGATATTGAATCGTCCAAACCCCTTCGAAAAAATATCGATAACTCCAGAAAAATATCGCGCCCGGATCAAGCCGGGGCCTCAGAAGATCCCGAGTCCTCCCAAAAAACAACAAAAATTGCCCCGCACATTAACCTGAAAGAGTTGGCCCCACCACCTGGGGTTCAATCCTTTTCCCCGGAGACACCAGCCGGCGAGGCCCCAGAACCAGAACGAGAACCAGAACCACAAACCGCGACGGAAGCGAAGCCCAAAACACCCGACAATGAGGATTTTTCGGATGATCAGGCGGCCAGTGCAGAATCCGCCGATGAGCCCAATATCGATCCCACAGAAGAAGTGGCGGGAGCTATTACCCTGCTCGGCACGGAAATCATGCCCGGCACCTCGACCCGGCTCTCCTGGTCTTCAGGCATGCAGATTGCCGGACTGTCTCAATCCACACCCGTACTGGTGGTGAATGGCTCAAAACCCGGGCCAACCCTGTGCCTGACCGGGGCTGTCCATGGCGATGAACTGAACGGCATCGAAATTGTTCGCCGCACGCTCTATGACCTGGATCCGGAGATGCTGGCCGGACAGGTGATCGGCGTGCCTATTGTCAACCTGCAGGGTTTCCAGCAGGGCAGTCGCTATCTGTCCGACAGGCGCGATCTCAATCGCCATTTTCCCGGCAATCCCACCGGCAATCTGGCGGACCGGATCGCTTACTCACTGTTCAACGAAATCATCAGCCACTGCACGATGCTGGTGGATATCCATACCGGCTCACTGAAGCGCACCAACCTGCCACAATTGCGTGCCGATATGAACATTGCTGAGGTCCGCACCTTCGTCAAGGGGTTTGACCGCATGGCAGTGGTTCACAGCAGCGGGACGGGTGGCATGCTGCGCACCGCTGCACTGGATGCAGGCATCATTGCCGTGTCCATGGAGTCCGGAGAATCCCTGCGCATCCAGGAAAAGCAGATCAAAGCCGGGGTGAACAGCCTCAATAGTCTGATGGAAAAACAGAACATGATCTCGAGGCTGTTTGTCTGGGGCAAACCGGAACCAGTTTACTATGACTCCTACTGGATCAGAGCCGAACACGCCGGCATCTTGTTCAGCAAGAAAAAACTGGGTGACCGCGTCATCAAAGGGCAGGTGTTGGGCGTCGTCACCGACCCGATCACCAATGCCAGCCACGCCATTCATGCGCGTGCTACTGGACGGATTATCGGTATGGCGGTGGATCAGGTGGTCATGGCCGGGTTTGCTGCGTATCACATCGGCGCGGAAACGGAGATACCCGACGAAGAGTAGGAGAACCCGAAACAGCATCTCCGGGATTCCACCTGAAGTGGGTTACCGGTAGGCCGACTCAGCGGCCAGAACGATGCTGCAATGGCATGTGGCGATCGCGCCATTGCAACGTCGTGATCAGCAGGCACGGCAGAAAACTGAGGGTAATCAGGGTGGAAATCAGTATCCCCGCCAGCACCACAATCCCTACCCCGCGATAGAGTTCCGTGCCGGCACCCGGAATAAAGACCAGCGGTGCGAGTCCAAAAATTGTCGTGGCAGTCGACATCAGAATTGGCCGAAGGCGCGCCTCCACGGCTCCTCTCACCGCCGCCAGGATACTCTCTGCGCCCTGTCGCAGATTGTGCCGGGCATGGTCAACAATCAGTATCGGATTGTTGACAACCGTACCCAGCAAAATCACAAAACCCAGCATGGTAATCATATCGAATGGTTGGTGAAAAGAAGCAAAACCCAGGGTTCCCATCACCGAGCCGACACCATTGATGGCCACCAGTCCGACGATGCCACCGGCGATACCGAGCGGCACGGTGGCCAGAATCAGCAGGGGAAATCCCCAGTGAGAAAAAATGGCCACCAGCAGCAGGTAGATCAGCACCACCGACACCAGTAAATTGCTGCTCAGAGACTCCCGGGTGGCATCCAGTTGATCGGCGGCGCCGGAGATCGACATACTGACCCCCTTTTGAACCTCACCGGACGCTTGCATCGCCGGCACCATCACATCCCTGACCCTTGCCACGGCGGTTTCCAGTGCCACGTCCCTAGGCGGGATAATCAATAGCGTGACGGTACGGCGGCCATCCACCCGCCGCAGGCTGTCACTGTCCACTGTCTGCACCAGTTCTGCCAGCGCCCCCAGGGGCAGCACATCGCCGCTGGGGGTAAGAATGGGCTGGGCAGCCAGCTGGTCCAGTTTCTGGTCACGCACGGCATCGCTGAACAGGAAAATATCGACCTTGTCATCCTCCACAAAAAACTCATCGGTGAAAGCCCCATCGCTCAGCGCCGCGATGGTAAAACCAAAGTTGTCGGCCGTAAAACCCAATTCTGCCATGCGATTCCAGCGGGGACGGATTTCCACCAGCGGTTGATCGAGCGTCAGGGACGAGGGTTCCGAATCTAGTTGCGGGCGCTCAAACAGGTCGCCCGCCCGCTGAAACGCACTGGCGGCCGTTTGATAGAGGTTGTCCAGTTCGGGGCCAGAGATATCCAGATTCACCGCCCGGGTACCACCCTGGTTACTGGAGATGATTGAACCTCGACCGGAAAATCCACGCATCCCGGGGTAGCTGGTAAAAAGGTCCGTCAGGGAATCCATCATTGGCTGAATATCAGCATCGCGGGTCGGCTCACTGATGACTCGAAGGCCACCTGCTGACACTCTCAGGGAATAGTACTTGAGGGAGGGAATCTGTGCTTCACCCCGGTCGAACAGACGCGGGTCGGCCTCCACTGACGCGTCGAGAATGGCCTGGACCTCTTTACCGATGACCATGATTTCCTGGAGATTGTAGCCCGGTGGCGCAAACATCGAACTGAACGCCTTGGGCTCCTCACCTTCGGGCAGGTATTCGGCCGGGGGCATCAGCCACCAGGCGGCGCCGACGGTCGAGAGTACAGTCACTATCAGACAGGTTCTGCGACGCAGGGGACTACCGGTTACCCAGTACACCGCCCCGAGAATCCTACCCCGTTGAGCCGCCTCACCGGTAAGTCCGTAACCGTTGCCAAAACCCAACCGGGCACAGGCGGCGGGAACCACAAATACTGCCAACAGCATTGAGGCGATAATCGCACTGGAGATGGCAATGGCAATATCCGAATAAATCTGCCCCGCCTCCTCCTGCACCAGCAGGACCGGTGCAAATACCAACACTGTCGTCATGCTGGATGCCAGCACCGCCGGCCAGACTTCCCGAACACCGGCAATGGCGGCCTCGATTCGGTCCAGTCCGCGGCGTCGGGCCTGTTCAATGCTTTCCAGAACGACAATGGTATTGTCCAGGGTCATGCCGATGGCAAAGGCAATCCCCGCCAGGGAAATCACATTGATGGTTCGGCCGAATACCAGCAATCCCAGAAAAGCGGCGATGGTGCAGACAGGAATGCCCATCAGTCCAATGAAAGTCGCCCGGGGGGAACGCAAAAACAGGTACATGACAAGGGTGGCCAGCAGCGCGCCAATCGCCAGATTCTGGACGACACCCCGCACCGAGGCCTGAACGTAGCGCACATCGTCGCCAATCAGGGTTATTTCGAGGCCATTGGGTTCCAGCAGCTCGCGCCTCACCTCGGCAATGGCTGCCAGCATATCGTGCTTGATCTGGATAACATTGGAACCCGACTCCCGCCGCACTGCCATACTGATGCTGCGTTCGCCATCGACAAAGTTGAGATCGCGAATCTCAAAATGATCCATCCTGACATCCGCCACGTCTTTCAGCAGAATATCGCTGCCGTTGCGGTGGGCCAGAATCATATTATCCAGGGTCTCCAGATCCCTGAACCGGCCCACCACCCGCATCAGGTAGCGGCGTTTGCCATCGTCGATATCCCCGGCGGAAATATCCCGGTTGCGGCTGCGAATCGCATCCCGCACATCGATCAGACTGAGCCCCCGCTGGGCCAGGCGGGCGGGATCCACATGGACCTGAACCTGCCGCTCTGCGGCGCCCCGAATCTCCACCTGTGAGACACCACTAACCCGTTCCAGACGGGGACGCACATCATCCTCGGCAAAATCACCAATCATATCGATGTCGAGATTCAGCGGGTTGCCCGTTGCCGGATGCAGGCTGAAATACATGAAGGCATTTTCTGAAAACGAGGTGCTGACCAGTTGTGGCTGATCGACGTTTTCCGGGTAGCTGGGCACCTGGCTGAGGGCATTGGCAACCCGGATCAGAGCCTCGTTGACATCGACCCCGAAGGGGAATTCCAGCTCGATACTGGCCCGCCCGGTTTCCGCGACAGACTCCATGCGCTGCAGATTGGGCAGCGAGCGCAGGTAGCGCTCCTGCTCAATCAGAATCTCTTTTTCAATATCCTGCGGTGTCGCGCCGGCCCAACCGGTAACAACACTGATCGTGCGCACACTGAGGTCAGGAATCATCTGTACCGGAATACGAAATGCGGCAGCAATTCCCAGCACGCAAATAATCAGCACGATAACGGCAAGCAATTTGCCATTCTTCACGCCCACATCAAGCATTCAGAAACGCTCCTTAAGGGTTGGGGGACTCGACGACACGAAGCGCTTGCCCATCTCGCAGGACCTCGTTGCCCCTGACCACAACGTCATCGGTAGTTGCCAATCCGCCGGTAATGACCACGTTGTCCCGCGCTTCGCGACCCACTTCTACCAGCTGACGCCGGGCAATACCCTCTCTGGCCACAAACACACTGTAGCTGCCGTCCGGATGGCGCAGCAGTGCATCGCGGGGCAGCAGCATATCCCGTGAACGCCCGTCTCCCAGTTCAAAAATGGCACTGGCAGACGTACCGGGCAAAAGCTGCCCCGAATTCCCTTCGGGGCGAATTCGAACCAGAAATGTCCGGGCTGAAGAGTCGCTGACAGGCACCAGCGCGGTAACCGTGCCAGAAAAACATTTCACAGAATTGCTGTCGGGACAGACATTCACCGGTGTCTTATCACTGATTTCCGAAAAGCGTTCCTGGGGTATCCTGACATCCAGGCGCACCCGATCGAGGGAGACCAGCTCAAACACCGGGTCGCCCCGACTTATCCACTCCCCCCTATCAACATGCCGGTCCGCAATAACACCATCAAAGGGTGCCGGCAAAACATGCCTCTCGACCATTTCTGCCACTGAGCGCTGATCGGCTATCGCCGCTTCAAGTGATGCCTGGGCCAAGTTCAGCCGGGCACGGCGGGTATTTACTTCGTTTGCCGATACGTGGTTGTTCTCACGCAGACGCAGCGCATCATCCAGCAGTCTCTGAGCTTCATCGAGAGCGGCCCGCTGCTCTGCGGTAGCCGCCCTGGCCCGCTGATATTCGAGCGTGATCAGCGCAGCATCCAGCTGCAATAACGGATCACCTCTTTTGACATGACTGCCCACATCCACCTGGAGATCAGCTATCAAGCCGTCGACCCGGGTGGAGAGACTGGCCCGCTGCAGGGCATTGACAGAACCGGATAACTTCAATGTTTCGCCCAGTTCCGCCAGGTAGGGACGGGTTACGGAAACAGGCACGCTGTCGTCAGCGGCAAGGATCTGGATCGGACTGCCAACAAGCCATGAAACGGCTATCAGCATAACGAGCAGGGATTTCCCAAAGACCATCGGCAGTTACCAGAAGCTATGATGAGCGGGCTGAAAACCCGGTGAGAAAATTGTAGCGCGAATATTCAACATTACGTCGACGCCCAACCTATGGATCAGCATACATGGAAACAGAATCAGCGGCACCGGCAGACTCTCAAAACCGGGCAATGAGAGCCAATGCACACAAGTGAGCGGTAGCCACTGATATGACTCATTTTCTGCCCGGGAATTCCAGCAGTAGATCACCCTCCACCGGCACATACTCGGTCGCCGCATTGATCAAAGCGAACGCGGTAAACTCGGGGACACCGTAGACCTCCACCGGAATACCAAAGTCACGGCGCACCCTATCGACCAGCAGGGCGAAATCGCCATCGCCGGAAACCAGCACCAGCAGATCCGCATGTTTTGCGTATTCCATGGCATCGAGGGTAATACCGACATCCCAGTCCCCCTTGGCAGAACCGTCGGCCCGTTTGATAAAGGGCTTTAGTTTTACCTCGAAACCAATGGCTCGGAGGATAGCCTGAAACTGCCGCTGCTTCGCATCACCGCGGTCAACGGCGTAGGCAATGGCCTTGACAACCTGCCGGTTTGCGGTGGCCCTTTCCCAGAAACGGTTGTAATCGAAATGCCGCCCGTAGGCATCTCTGGTGGTGTAGTAAATATTCTGTACATCCACCAGCAGTACGGTTTTTTTCAAGGAGTCACCTGATTTTTTGGGATCGGATTCAAGGGTCGGGACAGCGCCACGCTATTTACCGGTGGCTAACCATCCGGGTTATTTTTCCGTTTCATCAACTCCCCCAGATTACCGAAAGGGTTGTGCGTCGCAGCCGTCTTTTGCGTTTGCGGCAATACATCACCGTAACCGGCATCCTCATAACGGGAATGTTCGTTGTCGTGGCAGTAGATACATAACAATTCCCAGTTACTGCCATCAGACGGGTTATTGTCGTGGTTGTGATCGCGGTGATGAACCGTCAGTTGTTGCAGGTTCTGCCGGTTGAATTCCCGGGCACAGCGCCCGCACACCCAGGGATACATTTTCAGTGCCTGCTCGCGGTAACCCTTCTCGCGCTGGTCACGTGCCATCCGGGCGTCGGCCACGGTCTTGTCCAGCTTGTCCGATGACATATTTCTCTCCCACACCTTTAATCATCACCCGCTTGAGCAACTTCCCCTGCACCGGCAAAGTCAGTAACGTTGAGGCTGGTTATCCACACAGGTTGGCTGAAACACCATGATCCTGCCCAAAAAAGTCCGTATTGTCGAGGTCGGTCCGCGAGACGGCCTGCAAAATGAATTCCAACCGGTCAGCGCGGCCGTCAAGATTGAACTGATTCGGCGGCTCGCCGAAGCAGGACTGCGCTACATTGAAGCGGGCAGTTTCGTCAATCCGCGCTGGGTCCCCCAGATGGCTGACAGTGCGCAGGTGTTTCAGGGGATTTCGCGTCAACCGGATACCATCTACGCAGCCCTGACCCCCAATCTGACCGGGTTCGAGCGCGCACTGGAGGTAGGGGTTAGCGAAGTGGCCATCTTTGCCGCCGCCTCGGAAACCTTCAGCCAGAAGAACATCAACTGCTCGATTGACGAGAGCCTGGAGCGATTCGCCCCGGTGATGGTTGCTGCCAGGGCGGCCAATCTGCGTGTGCGCGGCTATATCTCCTGTGTCGCAGGCTGCCCGTACGAAGGAAATGTGTCCGCAGAGCGGGTGACGCAGGTTGCCGAAAGGCTGTTGCAGATGGGTTGTTACGAGATTTCCCTCGGGGATACCACCGGTGTAGGCACTCCCGACAGTATCGGCCGGGTAATTGAAGGAGTCAGCGAGGTTGTACCGATCCCACAATTGGCCGTTCATTGCCATGACACCTACGGTCAGGCACTGGTCAATATCTATGCTGCATTGCAACAGGGTGTGGCGGTGGTAGACAGTTCCGTGGCGGGCCTGGGCGGTTGTCCCTACGCCAGAGGAGCATCGGGGAATGTGGCCACGGAAGATCTGGTCTATATGCTCAACGGCCTCGGCATTGAACACGGGGTCGGTCTGGATAAAATCATTGCGGCAGGAACCTATATCAGCCAACAACTGGGCCGGGAAACCGGTTCCAAAGTGGCCAGGGCCAGATTGTCCAGAAACTGACCTGACTATTTGCCTAGGGCCGAGAGTTTTTCCCGCAACGCCGCTATACCGGGTTTGTATTTCAGCAACTCCTGTGCTGAAAGCCCCGCCAGTTCGTGGGGGAATACCAGCCATCGGTCCGTCTCGTGCAGGTAATAGTCCGGCACCCGGTCAGTGCGGTTATTGGCCGGTTTGAAATAGGGCGTCGCCAGGCGAATTTCTGGCGGATTATCGCCGCAGTCCTGCCGAATATCCGCCACAATCTGTTGCAGGCTCAGCCCGGTATCGTAAACATCATCCACAATCAGCAGTGAATCGGCTTTGCGGATATGGTCAATCACATAGCCCAGGCCATGCACCCGTACCGCCTTGGCCCGTTCGCCGGGCGCTGTGTAAAAAGACGTGCGGATGGCGATGTGATCCGTCTCCACACCGAAATAGGCCAACAGCTCCTGAACCGCGATCCCCACCGGGGCCCCACCCCGCCAGACGCCAATGATAAAGTGCGGGCGAAAACCACTTTCCAGCACCTGCAAGCCCAACCTGAAGGAATCGTCGAGCAGTTGCTGGGCGGCGATGTACTGTTTGGCTGACACACTATTTCCCCGAGCCATAAAACAACGCCTGATTATCCACTTTCACAGGCCAGACACCAGTGGGATGATGAGTGTATATCCAATCCATCCCTCTCTGGCCCGAGTATGAATATTGTTGATCCGGATCCCCGCACCCTGCTGACCGAGCTGTTTTATGTTGCGGTAGCAACCGCTCAACCGACTCGGGTATTGGCTGATTTTTTACCGGAGAACAGGGCCCAGTCTGCGCTGGTGATCGGTGCGGGCAAGGCCGCCTGCTCGATGGCCAGTTGTCTTGAACAACACTGGTCCGGCCCGTTGCGCGGGCTGGTGGTGACGGCCTACGGTCACAGCCAACCACTCCAACGGATTGAGGTGATCGAAGCCGGTCACCCGGTACCGGATGCCATGGGTGAGCGGGCGGCCAAACGGATACTGGCACTGGTTGCGAATCTGGACGCAGATGACCTGGTCATCTGTCTGATCTCCGGAGGCGGATCATCCCTGCTGGCCCTGCCCGCCACGGGAATCAGTTTGGCCGATAAACAGGGCATCAATCGGGCATTGTTGAAATCCGGTGCAACAATCGATGAAATCAACCGCGTCCGCAAGCACCTTTCCGCCATCAAGGGCGGTCGCCTCGGCTTGGCCTGCACGCCAGCCCGATTGCTGACTCTGGCCGTATCCGACGTACCCGGAAACGATTCAGCCACCATCGCTTCCGGCCCCACCACAGCGGATCCATCCACCTCCTCAGAGGCGCTGTCGATATTGCACAAATACCGAATTCCGATACCCGAAACAATAGCCGCATGGCTGAAAAATCCCGACTCGGAAACCCCGAAGCCCGGCGATTCAAGACTGAGCAACCACGACTATCGGATCATTGCCAGTGCCGGGCAATCACTGGAAGCTGCCGCCAGACAGGCACAACAGGCCGGGTTCAACACCCTGCTGCTGGGGGATGACATCACCGGGGAATCCCGCGATGTCGCCCGTAAGCATGCGGCGCTGGCGCTGACTATCGCAAAAGGAAACGGCCCGGTTTCACCCCCCTGCGTAATACTTTCCGGCGGTGAAACGGTCGTCACTGTTCGAGGCAATGGCAAGGGTGGTCGCAATGGCGAATACCTGCTGGCGCTGGCGAACACACTGCGGGGCGCGTCCGGCATTTACGCCCTGGCAGCGGATACCGATGGCATCGATGGGACCGGTGATAATGCCGGAGCCATCCTCAGCCCGGAAACCTGGCAGCGCGCCCGGGAAAGGGGCTGGGATATCAGCAAGGAACTGGAAAACAACAACTGTTATCCCCTGTTCAGGGATATGGGAGACCTGCTGATCACCGGTCCCACCCGCACCAATGTCAATGATTTCCGGGCTATTCTGATAATGCCCTCAGAGACAACCCTTTGATCTGATGCAATGCGTTTTCCGCTCCAGTTGCGCTAGACTATGATCACATTAAATGATTGATCACACTGAATCATTATCGCGGAGTGTACCCTTGAGCGACATGCGCAAACTGACCCACCTGGATGACCAGGGCAATGCCCACATGGTGGATGTGGCTGGCAAGGCCGTTACCCACCGTGAGGCCACGGCTGAAACACTGGTACGGATGCAATCGGAAACTCTGGCATTGATTGGCAGCGGAGGCCACAAAAAGGGCGATGTTCTGGCGGTGGCGCGTATCGCCGGCATTCAGGCCGCCAAGAAATGTGCCGATCTGATCCCCCTTTGCCACCCGCTGATGCTCACCTCCATCAAGGTGGAATTCGAACTACTGCAGGACAGCAACCAACTGCGCATCACCGCCAGCTGTGGCCTGGACGGCAAAACCGGGGTGGAAATGGAGGCGCTCACCGCCGCCTCGGTGGCGGCGCTGACCGTCTACGACATGTGCAAGGCGGTGGACCGCGCTATGGTGATTGAATCCACCCGCCTGCTGGAAAAGGCGGGTGGCAAATCCGGCCACTGGAAAGCGAACCCATGAAAATTCTTTTTTTTGGCAATCTACGGGAGCAATTAGGGACAGGCGAGATTGAGCTGCCGCTGGCTCCCGGGACAAATAATATTGCTGAATTATTGGAAGCCCTCAAACAGCGCGGATCAGAATGGCAACAAGCTCTCAGTGCGGGTTCATTGCTGTGCGCCGTCAACCAGACCATGGCCACCCGTGACACATTACTGGAGGACAGCGACGAAGTGGCGCTGTTCCCCCCGGTGACCGGCGGATGATAACCATTGCGGTACAGGCCGCAGACTTTGATACAGGCCAGGAAATTCGTCAGTTACAGGCCGATAGGACCGACGTGGGCGGTATCGCAATATTTACCGGCCAGGTGCGCGACACCGGCGATAAACCGCTGGGCTTCATGCACCTGGAGCATTATCCCGGCATGACTGAAGCGTCCCTGCAACAGACGGCCGAACAGGCCGCACAACGCTGGCCATTGATCGATATCCGCATTGTCCACCGTATCGGCGACCTGTTGCCCGGTGATCAAATTGTTTTCGTCGGTGTCAGTAGTATCCATCGCGAAGCGGCTTTCAACGCCTGTGAATTTATTATGGATCACCTGAAAACCCACGCGCCGTTCTGGAAGAAAGAATACTATCGGGATGGCAGCACTCAATGGGTTGAAGCAAAGAATACTGATCAACAGCGCAATGCGCGCTGGGACCAGCACAACTGAATCAGAGGCCGTTTATGCAACCACTACCCCATCAGTACCAGGCAATGACCTACGGCACAGCCCAGGGCAACTTTGCCACCACACTGGAAAATGACTGCACACTGGAGGTCGCTGCGCCATTGAATTTTGATGGGCCCGGCGACACCTGGACTCCGGAAGAGATGTTGCTGGGTGCCGTGGCCAACTGCCTGGCACTGACCTTCAGGTCCATCGCCCGTGCAGCCGGTCTGAACTGGCTGGAAATCCAATGCACCAGTGAAGGTGTTCTGGATAAAGTGGAAAAGAAAGTCCTGTTTACCCGGATCAATACCCTCGCGCAATTGACGATTGCAGCTGGGGAGGATCGGGAAAAAGCCGAAAAATTGTTGCACAAGGCAGAGCAAAACTGCTTTGTCAGCAACTCCCTGTCGAGCGAGAAGCAATTCACTGTGGACGTGCGGGTCAGTCAGACCTGATTACAATTTCACCTTGTCGCCCATATCCGGCACACAGGCATCCCAGCCCAGCTCTTCGCCAATGCTGATCCGAAACTGATCGGCTGCCTCTTCATCGCCATGGGTGACAAAACAGCGTTTTGGCGCGGCGGGCATTTGCTGCAACCAGTGCAGCAGTTCCAGCCGGTCGGCATGGGCGGAGAGAAAATCCAGACATTCCACCCGCGCTTTCACCTCATGGTAGCGATTGAAGATCTTGATTTTTTTCTCGCCGCCCACCAGGCGGGCCCCCCGGGTACCCGGTGCCTGATAACCGGCAAACATTACGGCATTGCGATGATCACCGAGCATTCGCTGCAGGTGATGCAATACCCGTCCGCCCGTTGCCATACCGCTGGCCGAGAGAATAATGGCCGGCACATGCACCCGGTTGATGGCAATGGAATCCTCCACCGTTCGGGCAAAGGTGACATCCCGTGACAGCTGCTGGCAGGAAGCCTTGTTCAGCCGGTGATAGCGATGGTGCCGAAGCATGACCTCCGTGGCACTGATCGCCATGGGGCTGTCCAGAAAGACCGGTAAATAGGGAATTCGCCCCTGCTGCCGCAGCTCGGTAATCAGGTAGAGCATCGCCTGGGCACGCCCCACGGCAAAGGTCGGGATCAGCACAGAGCCACCCGCAGACACCGTGTCATTAATGATTTCAGACACCACGTCCCAGACGTCGCGATTATCGTGGAGACGATTGCCATAGGTGGATTCAACCACCAGATAATCACAGTAGACTGGCAGTTCCGGAGCCCGCATTACCAGGTCATTGCTACGGCCCATATCGCCGCTGAAAAGAATATGTCGGCCGCCCGCATGCACATCCAGAAACGCGGAGCCGAGAATATGGCCATTGGCATAAAAACTTGCCTCGATATCACCCATGGTGACCGTCGCAGTCGACTCGCCTGAACGTGCATCTGCCACGGAACTGAACCCCACCACTTCAAATTGCTTCATCGCCTTTTCCGCATCCTGCCGGGTATAGAGCGGCAGCGCTGGCTGATGCTTGCTGTACTGATGGCGATTGCGGTATTCCGCCTCCTCCTCCTGTAGATGTGCAGAATCGGCCAACAAAATCTTGCAAAGGTCGCGTGTTGCCTGGGTACAGTATATCGGCCCGTTAAAACCGTCTTTGACCAATCTCGGCAGATAGCCGCTGTGATCCAGATGGGCATGGGTAAGGAACACGGCTTCAATTGTGCCGGGATCCACCGGAAAGGGTTTCCAGTTGCGTTCCCGCAAGTGCTTGTATCCCTGAAACAGCCCGCAATCCACCAACACCCGCCGCTCGTCTACCTCTATCAGATAGCGGGAACCGGTTACCGTATTGGCAGCACCCAGAAACGCCAAAGTCACTCGATTACCCATAGAGCCCTCTCCTTATATTTCTGCCCCGGCACTTCGCCGGGACTACTTTATTTTCAATTATAGAAGCCGTCTCCTCGGCCTCAAAGAATTCAGATCAAGTCAGCCCGGAATTCAATTAGTGTTAACAGGCCCTAGAAAAGCAGATCGGAAAATGACAGAAACGGTGCAGCATCGCCAGCTTCAATACTTTCCCCAAGACGGTGCACCACAAAGCCATTGCCCTGTGAAACACTGGAAAGCACGCCGCTGCTCTGGCTGCCAGCCAGTTGAGCTCGCACATTCCCCTGCGCGTCCTGGACCAACCGTGCACGCAGGTATTCCTGGCGTTTCGCCGCATGCGGTCGACTGAACCCGGCAATCACGGGAATTGGCGTGGGCAGGTAATCGCTGGCCCCCTGGCTTTTCAACAAATAGGGACGTGCAGCAATGGCGAAGGTGACAAATACCGAGGCGGGATTGCCGGGCAGGCCGATAAAGGGTGTGCCCTGCACCTGGCCAAACGCCAGCGGCTTGCCGGGTTTGATTGCCATGCGCCAAAGGTCCAGGCTGCCCAGCTTCTCGACACAGCCCTTGACGTGATCCTCATCACCCACAGAGACTCCACCACTGCTGATGATACAGTCGGCCTCGTTAGCGGCCCTGCGCAACGCCTGCTCGGTAGCCTCTGGCGTATCTGCCACCCTGCCCAGGTCGACATAATCGAAACCCAGTGCCTGCAACTGACCCATCAGGGTAAAGCGGTTGGAGTTGTAAATATGTCCCGGCAGCAACGGCTCGCCGGGTTCCACCAGTTCATCGCCGGTACACAACAAAGCGACCTTGAGGCGCCGGTATACTGGTACCTCGGCAATACCGACCGAGGCCAGCAGACCGAGGTCCTGGGGTTTGAGGCGGTGTCCCCGGACCAACACCGTGGCGCCGCGGTGAATATCCTGTCCGATGGGGCGTATGTTGGTGCCGGACTTGATATCGGCAGCCAGGGTCACCCGGGCATTGTCCCAACGACACTGCTCCTGCATCACCACCGTATCGGCACCGGGAGGCACTTCCGCACCCGTGAAGATACGAGCGGCACTACCCGGCTGTAGCGGCTCTGGCACGGCACCCGCCGGAATGCGCTGACTGATCGGCAAGGTGGTTTCTTCACCAGCATGACAGTCGGCAAAGCGCAGGGCGAAACCGTCCATGGCACTGTTGTCCGCCGGCGGTACATCTACCGGCGATTGCTGGTCAGCAGCCAACACTCGGCCGAGAGCCTGCATCAAGGATACGGTTTCGGTATCCGACATTGGTTGTGCCGCGGCCAACAGCCGCTCCAGCGCCTGTTCGACGGTCATTAACCCAGGTTGGTCACAACCGTTCATGAGCGGCCCTCGCATTCAGCAACCCGCGCCACATGAGGAATGAAATTGCAGGGGCGGGTGCGGGCATCCAGTTGCTCGCCAAGGATCCTGTCCCAGGCGGTGCGGCAGGCATTGGTGGAACCGGGCATACAGAACACCAGCGTGCGGTTGGCCAGGCCCGCCATTGCGCGGGACTGCACGGTAGAAGTGCCGATCTCGGTAAAGGAAATTTGCCGGAACAGCTCGCCAAAGCCTTCCACCTGTTTGTCGAACAGTGGCAGCAACGCCTCCGGGGTGGAATCCCGATCAGTGAAGCCAGTGCCGCCGGTCACGAGCACTATCTGGAGTTGCGGGTCGGCAATCCAACGGGACACCTCAGCACGCAAACGGTAGATATCGTCGGGGACTAGTACCCGATCCGCCAGCACGTGGCCAGCTTCGGAAAGACGGTCCACCAGCAACTGGCCGGAGCTGTCCTGTTCCAGCGTGCGAGTGTCGGAAACCGTGAGGACGGCGATGTGCAGGGGGACAAATTCTTTGGCGGCGTGGGACATAAATTCTCTCTTTTCATCAGTTCGATTGATTCGGGTCAAATCCGCGTGGGCTGTCGAGACTATCAACGGGAGGCGGATACCAGCAGTGAAATTATCAGCAACCCGAATAATACAAAGGAAAGCATTTTCCAGAATAGCAGCATATCCTTCTCCACCGGACGCTGCGGATCTTCCTTGAGAAACTCCGGGTTGGGTTGTTTCAGGTCCCGAAGGAAACCCTGCAGGGTTTCGTAGCGCTGTTCCGGTTCGATGGAAACAGCCTTTTCCAGTGCCCGGTCAAACCAGAACGGAATCAGATCCCGGTGATGGTAACCCGGAATGTAACGCAGCCGCAGGAAGTCTTCCCGGGAACGGCATTTTTCCATACGGTGGCCATAGGGTAAAAAGCCGGTAAACATTTCGTAGACAATCACGCCCAGGGAATAGATATCGCCACGGATACCGGTATTGATACGGAAGCGGTAGGCGGGATCAGCGTAGTCCAGGGTGCCCAGCGCCACCTCGCGGGTCATCGGCGTAAAGATTTCATGAATGCCGGGAACATACACCGAGCCAAAATCAACAATGCGAACCTCCATGTCCGGGGTCACCATGATGTTGCCTGGCTTCAGATCCTGGTGGACGGTTTCCTTCTCGTGCAGTGCCTCCAGGCCGGCAGCGATTTGCTCCACCAGCGCGATCAGATCCCTTGGGCGGCGCTCCTGGTGCTGTTCCAGCCATTGGTCCAGGGACAAGCCGGGCACCAGTTCCATCAGGTAGTAGAGAAACCTGCGCGCCCCCTTCGGGGCGATCACCTTGACGACGTTGGGGTGGTCGATTCGCAGGCCAATCCACTCCTCCATAATAAAGCGCTCAATATAGGCAGGGCTGTCACAGTAATTCTGCGACGGGGTTTTCATCACCAGCTCCGCACCAGTGTCCAGGTCCCGCACCCGGTAGAGCTGAGTTCGCTCGCTGGCATACATTTCTGCCAACACTTCGTAGCCATCAATCTTGACTCCGGGAGACAGATCAGGCGGGAACGGCAGCCGGGTCAACCGCTCGTTAAGGTCCTCGATATTTTCCAGTCCCAAATGGTCGATACGCAGCAGCGCACAACTGAGGTTGTCATTACTGCCAGCGGCCCGTGCAGCAGCAACAATGGTACGACAGGCACGTGGGTAATCATCCGGGTGGCGATCGATCAGTCCACGCAATGCTTCAATGGGGAGGAAATCGTGTACCCCATCGCTGGTGAGTAGAAAAATATCACCCTGCTTAAGGGTAACAACGCTGGCATCCACATTGAGGCCGGTGTCCATGCCCATGGCGCGGATCAGATAATTCTGTTCAGTGGAAATACCCGCCGTGTGATCCCGGGTCAACTGGGTTAATTCCCCATTCTCTGCCGCCAGACGGTGGATACGGCTGTCGCCGATATGAAACAGATAGCCGAGATGGGACTTGATCACCAGCACACTCAGGGTGGTGACATAGCCCCTTGCCTCATCGTGGATTTCGTGCCCCAGGTTATAAAGTTGACGATTCAGCGGGGTGAGAATTTTCTGAACAGCATGTTTGACACTCCAGGTCTCCGGGGTCGTATAGTAATCGTTTAGTACCGAGCGAATGCACAGCTCCGCCGCCTCCCTGCCCGCCTCGGCCGTGCTGACACCGTCTGCCAGCGCCACAACTATGCCTTTGGTATTGAGCAGGTGATCGTCGGGAATACGATAGCCCACGGCATCCTCATTGACCTGTTTAACGCCCGCATCGGAGCAGCACCCCACAGTGGCCCGGAAAACATTTGCTGTTTCAATGCCCCCTCGACTCACGTATGCACCCTCTCCGTCACGTTGGTTGCCATGTCAGCTTACGTCGATCAGCTCCACTGTTCCATCAGGTAATACTTCGGCCATCTTGCCGGAAGGCTCCTTCAGGAAAATCACGCCTACAAACAACAGCACAGCGGAAGCGGCGATCAGCAGAAAAAAAGTTTGATAATCGACAAACGACAGAATGGTCAGATAGGTCACACCACCCACGTTGCCATAGGCTCCAGCCATACCAGCGATCTGGCCGGTCATACGCCGCTGTACCAGCGGCACCATGGCAAACACTGCACCCTCCCCCGCCTGGACAAAGAACGAGCAGCACATGGTGGCGAGCACCGCCAGGAAAATCCACCAAGTGCCATCGATATGGCTAAGCAGAAAATAGCCTGTGGCGAGCCCGGAAATCAGGATCATCAGGGTCTTCCGGCGTCCGAACCTGTCGCTCAACCAGCCTCCGCCGGGACGTGCCACCAGATTCATGAAAGCGAACCCTGAGGCCAGTAGCCCAGCCTTGACAGGATCAAGTCCCTCAAAGGTTTCCAGGAAGAACAAGGGCAGCATCGAGACCACCGCCAGCTCGGAACCAAAGGTCACAAAATAGGACCCGTCGAGAATCGCCACCTGTCTGAATTGGTAGCGTTGCATTTCCGGGACACCCTGTTTCAGGTGTTCGTGGTTCACCTTCCAGATCTGGTACACCTGGAATAGATAGAGCAACACCAAGCCGATGTAGATACCACCGGCCCCTCCCGATGAGAGCAGTCCCAGGTTGGACGGGGACAACTTCCAGGTCAGTACCGCAAGGGCGATGTACATGGGGATGTTCATCGCCAGGTAAAACCAGAAATCTCCCCAGCTGGACACTTCCAGGCCACCGGATTTTTTCGGTTTGAAATAGGTGGAACCCTTTGGCGTATTGCGAGCTTTTAGGTAGTAAAACACACCATAGAAGGAAGCGACGACACCAGTAAGACCCAGGGCATAGCGCCAACCGTCATCACCCCCAAACATCAGGGCAATGGTAGGTAGCGCCATGGCGCCGGCCGCAGAACCGAAGTTGCCCCAGCCACCGTATATACCCTCTGCCAATCCCACCTGTCTGGCCGGAAACCACTCACCGACCATGCGAATGCCAATCACGAATCCTGCACCGACAAAGCCGAGCAGAAAACGGAATAACGCCAACTGTTCATAGCTGGTGGCCGTGGCAAACAACAGGCAGATACCGCCGGAAAGTATCAGCAAACCGCTGAAAATATGTCGTGGCCCAAACTTGTCTACCAGAATACCAATCAGTATCCGGGCGGGAATGGTCATGGCCACATTGAGAATCATCAGTGCCTTGACCTGCTCTCCAGTGAGGTCAAAAGCCTCCTTGATTACCGCCAGCATTGGGGCATGGCTGAACCAGACGACAAAACTGAGAAAAAAGGCGAACCACGTAATATGCAGCATCCTGATTTTCGGATCTTTGAGGTCCAGTAAATTGATTGTTGCCTGGGACATGGTGTTTTTCCTCGCGGGAACTGTATCTGACTGTAAAACGACAACCGGGACTGACGGGCTGAATCTACCTAGAGGTTGCGGTATGACAGTTGATCCAGGTCATCGGGCGAAGCTTGTAAAAAAGACCAGCTCGCCTGCTAATACCACCAAGGAGGTAATTAAAGAATCATAAATAATTCATGAATTTCAAATAGATAGATGAATACCATGATCGGAAACCCAAAACCGGCACTAACCCGTCTATTTAGTGGTACCCCCTAAGAGAAGAACTCCTTCGGGGACACGCTTGACGTACATCAATTGCAAGCTGAGGCAGGCACCGCAGAATTTGTTATGCCATTTTTAGGTCAACTGAGGAGTTGCACCATGAAAACCATACTTGCGGCAATCGACCTGGATTCAAATGCAGAGAGTGTGCTCGATGCGGCCATCGATCTGGCCATGCAGTACCGTGCCGTGTTGATTCTGGCAACAGTGGAAACTGAATTACCGGGTATGGAAGGTGCCACTGCTGAAGAGCTGAAGAAAGAAATACAGCTGTCCTACGATGAGGCGTTGACACGGCTGAAGAACATGGCCGATGACCTGTCTGCCCGGGGTATCAACTGCCGTGCAGTCATGCTGGAAGGGAAACCCGTCGATCAATTGATACAGGCTGCGGACCGTCTACAGGCAGACCTGATCGTCATCGGCAACCACGGTCACAGCCCTTTCTACGATACCCTGATCGGCGGAACAGCCCCCGGCGTGATTCACCGGGCCCGGCAGAAGGTCTTAATGGTACCGGTGACAAACTAGGGTCTGTTAACACCAAGCTTTCACCCCTACTCCAGGGATTTTGCGTCCGGTCCATTTCAGTCGGACGTTTTTTTATTACCCAGAGGATCGACCATGGAACTCGTCTGTCCAGCGGGCAGCCTGCCCGCACTCAAGGCCGCCGTGGACAATGGTGCAGATGCTGTCTACATCGGTTTTCGGGACGCCACTAACGCCCGTCATTTCGCTGGCCTCAACTTTAATGACAGCAAGGCAGACCAGGCCATGGAACACGCCCGCAGGCACAATGTCCGGTTATTCGTGGCCATCAACACCTATCCACAACCCCACAACTGGCGCGCTTGGCAGTCGGCGGTAGATCGCGCTGCACAACTGGGTGTTGACGCACTGATCGTCGCCGATCTGGGTGTACTCGACTACGCCCGGGAACGGCACCCGCAACTCGCCCTGCATCTTTCTGTCCAGGGATCGGCCACCAACGCCGCGGCACTATCCTTTTACCAACGCCGGTTCGACATCCGTCGGGCAGTGCTGCCGCGAGTACTTTCCCTGTCCCAGGTGCGGCAACTGGCGGCCGCTAGGCCGGTGGATCTGGAGGTATTCGGTTTTGGCAGTCTGTGCATCATGGCCGAGGGCCGCTGCCATCTGTCATCCTATGTCACCGCCGAATCCCCCAACACCTGTGGCGCCTGCTCACCTGCTTCAGCGGTGCGCTGGCAAGAGACAGCCAGTGG
>Ga0207884_1000560_pt1 | contig 20759 bp, 20 predicted proteins | sample MalvirmetaMSP144_FD_184236 | JGI IMG/M metagenome (GOLD analysis project Ga0207884, IMG submission 184236) | Marine viral communities from the Deep Pacific Ocean - MSP-144 (SPAdes) | ecosystem: Environmental > Aquatic > Marine > Oceanic | place: Pacific Ocean | collected 2011-07-08 | reverse complement strand
TTGGCCTTGCTTTACAGATTGGCCTTCATCAACATAAATTTTCTGTAGGTAGCCCCTTTCTTGAGCGCGCAACTCAATATGGCGAATAGAGCGAATTTGACTTACATAATTTTTGGTTATGGAAGTGTCCAAGCGAGCAGGACTTGTTACTGAAAACTTGGTTTCAATTTCGTGAACTTCCTTTTTTGTTTCACAGCTTGTGTATAGTAACAATGCACACAAACTTGTAAGCATGAGAATTTTCTTCATCACAATTTTGGGATTTAAAACAATAAGATTTTAAGGGTATTTCTTTTGAGATTAGTGCAAACAAGCACAAAATGATCTCCTGTGACTTTTATAGGTCACTTAGCAATTGGAATTTTAGGTCAGGCTATTTAACGAAACCTAACCTATTGATAATAAGTATTATATGCGAAAAACCTGATATACGATATACCAGTGGCGAGAAGTTAAATAGGAAAAACGTTGTGTAAAAGTTACTTTCTTAACCCTTCGGCTAGAGAAAAACCCAAGCAACAGTAAGCACAAAATAGCCGCCATATATGTGCTACCTGCAAGGTGCTTTTTTGAAGAAGTTAGTTCTTCTTCAATCTCAGTTTCAACAACATCAACATTGAAGGTTTTTTCAAAATCTGATAACGGAGCTTCTGAAATAAAAAGCTGATGATCTTGAGCAACTAGAGGTATAACTTCAGTGCTTTCATTCAACAGTTCAGAACACGTTGCAGAATCCTGATTTAGTTGTGCGTATGGATAGCCCCAGACATTCAATACCAGAATGCCTATTGCTAAAAAATACCTGATACGCAGATTTTTCATCAGGCGCCAAAGCTACACTACGTAAATTATAATGCCAAGCATAGATTTGTTAATTATTTACGAGTTGATAAAAATTATAATCCGCTGATTTTGAGGAAGCATCGAGGTTAATCTAAAGTGCCCATTTTTATGAAAAATCAATTCTACGGTTCGAATTTATATCCTTAAGAAAGTTATGGAACTAAGTTTAGACGAAAAATTGAGTTGATTGGGTTTTGAATTTAACCGCAAAAAAGACAGAGAGTCGTAAAGAGGGAATAACCCAACGAATCATCGTTTGCAACTAAAGATACCTGGCACTTTCAAGGCTCCCTCTAACCATCGTTTACAACGAGGATTATCGCTACTGTCAATACTCTTCACCAGAATATCTACTACACTAGTCCGTTATTCGCACACTACTTTTAATCCTGCCCCAGGAACTAAAGATATTCGCCCTTACAGGGCTTATTTGATTTTGTGCTATACAGGGAACAGGCTACGCCCGCCCCTACAGTATCCCGCCCCTTCAGGGCTTTCGGCTCAATAATATTTAGCTTTTTTGAATCATAGAAAGCAGAAGAGTTCTCCTTCACACAGCCCTGAAAGAGCGTCATATCCAAACGAAGGGTGTAATCCTTCGTAAAAAACACCTCTTCTACTTAAGCCCTGTAGGGGCGAAATATGCAGTTTTCCCAAAACATTACTTACATTTGATAGCATCATATGATACTATCATGAAGCCTCCGTACGAAATAACCAACCATATTTTAAAGCTTATTTCCTCCATTTCGGAGCGAATTGGCGAGATCAATGCTTCACATCTAATCAAACCCCAAACTGAATTAAGAAAAAGGAATAAAATCAAAACTATTCAGTCATCTCTTGAAATTGAGGGAAACACGCTAACAGTTAAACAAATAACAGCCTTACTAGATAACAAAAGGGTAATTGCTCCTGCCAAAGACATTACCGAGGTAAAAAACGCCATTACAGTTTACGATAGCATTCAGGCTTACAAGTTTGACTCCATCAGCGACTTCAAAAAAGCACACAAAACATTGATGTATAATTTGATTGATTCGGCAGGCGAGTTTAGAAAAACAGGCGTTGGAGTGGTCAAAGGATCAAAAGTTCAACATTTGGCACCACCAGGCCCAATTGTAAATGGTTTGATGAACGAGCTTTTTAAATACCTCAAGCAAAACGATGACATCCCCCTGATCAAAAGCTGTGTTTTCCACTATGAACTAGAGTTCATACACCCTTTTGTAGACGGGAATGGAAGAATGGGGCGCTTATGGCAAACCGTTATTCTAACCCAGCATAACCCCTTGTTTGAGTTCATCCCCGTTGAAACAATCATTAAAGAAAAACAAGATCAATATTATTTATCCTTAAACAGGGCAGATAAATTGGGGCAAGCCACTCCTTTTATTGAGTTTATGCTAAGCGTAATCCATGATGCGCTGGCCATTGTTTTGGACAGTCAGCGACCGAGCCTTTCAAACCATGATCGCTTGATGATTTTCAAAGAGAAATTTACGGGGTCAGAGTTTTCTAGAATAGAGTACCTCAAACATTTCAAAGAGATCTCATCCGCCACCGCTAGCAGAGATTTAAAACTTGCTGTGGAAAAAGGCATCCTACTTAAGCATGGGGATAAAAGCCTTACTACGTATAAGTTTAGTTGAGCCACTTCTTCTACTCAAAAAACCGTCATAAGGATTTACCGCAAAGGACACAGAGAGCCGCAAAGAAGGAATGCATAACCCGTAGAAAATAGATGGACTCAAGGAAAGATGAGTAGTTATTATTTGCACTCTGCTTTTCATCCTGACCCCGATCGCTTCGGAGGAAGGAAAAAGACTATCTCGCCCTTACAGGGCTTATTTGATCTTATATTATACAGGGAATGGGCTACGCCCATCCCTATAATATCTCGCCCTTTCAGGGCTTTCGGCTCAATAATATTTAGCTTTTTTGAAGCATAGAAAGCAGAAGAGTTCTCCTTCACACAGCCCTGAAAGGGCGTCATATCCAAACGAAGGGTGTAACCCTTCGTAAAAAGCAACTTTCCTATTTAAGCCCTGAAGGGGCGAAATAAGTAACGTGCACCACAGCCCAAGAAGTTATACTAAATGAAACTTTCTTTCTATTTTTGATTGGTGCTGAGAAATTGAAAACAACATTAAAGAGGTTCACCTTCTACCCTTAGGAAGATTGTGGAGCTGGGTTTAGGTGGAGAAATTGAATTGTCGATAAAACTTTAATCTATATATCTATGATTCACAGCTTATGATGAACATACTATGAAAAGACGACAAGCACATCTATTTGGAATACTATTTTTAGCCTTTGCAGTACTTCAATGCAATAATACCAACAACCAACCTATGCTGAAATTCCTTGCAAATGATCCTTTTCAAGAAACCATTGTCCGCAGTCAGATATTTGAAATTGATGCTAAAGTAGATAACGTAGTGGAAGGCACAAGCGGAACCATTTTAGCAATACCGAAAGGAAGCTTTAAAAACTCAAAAGGAGAAACAGTTACAGATAATGTAAAAATTGAACTGGCCGAAGCCTTGTCTCTAGAACAAATGCTGCTCTCAAATTTAACAACTACCTCGAATGGCGAGCTACTTGAAACGGACGGCATGATTTATTTAAATGCTTCTTCCAATGGCGAACAGCTTACCGTTGACAAAAACAACCCCATATATATCCAAATACCAACTAGGCAAAGAAAACCTGGAATGATGGCCTACAAAGGCATGAGAGATACTGATGGAAATGTGAATTGGATTGAGCCAAAAGAATTAGAGAAATTCCTTGTACCTGTTGATATCAACTTGCTCAATTTTTATCCAAAGGGCTTTGAGACTGAAGTAGTGGCTGGACTACCTTTCAGAAACTATAATACTGCCACCAAAGAATTGACTGACAGTTTGTACTATAGTTTGTCTTCATCAGACGGAATCGGATTGCTTGATGGGCTTGTCTCCACCATCCGTAATGAATCCTATTATGATCAGAATACGGAAGTCGTGAGTGGTGAGTATAATGATCAACCTTATTTAACAGAGCAAGATGAATCAGCATACTATATAGATTATACCAGATGCGGAATTGATCCTGCAATTATAAAGGTGGTTAGGTCAGAGAAGTTTCAAAACACACTTATTGCCACCCGTGAGTTTGAAGCCAGACTTCAAACCATCTTCAAAACTGGCTCAGAGAATATTATTGAAATCTATATTAAGAACATTGACAAAAACCTTTGGGAGCTAGACAGTATGGCCGCTTCTAATTTGACAGAAAGCTCATTAAAAACAGAGTTCATTAACTTTTACGAACAGAGACTTACCAATGTAAAAGATGCCAATAAGTACGCAGAAATGCTTCAAGGTTATTACGAGCAGCGGCTGGAGAAAATCAAAGCTGCATTAGAAATGGCAAAGGAGAGGCTCATTAAAGAACTTCAAGAGAAAAATGAAGCTAACCAAATCGTGGTGGATGAATACAAAGAGTTACTCTCCAACCGAGAGAAATACAGAATGGAGACTTATGGTTTTGAATGGACAGACACAGGCTGGATCAATATTGACAGAGGTACCATTCCAAAAAACTGGGGATTAGAGCGGCTTGAGATCGTTATTCAAGAAGGTGAAAGCTATGACCGAGTACATACCTACGTTATTTATACTTCCATAAAAAGTCTTTATCGCCTCAACTCTTTGAACAACGAGCTATTTTATGTGAGGAATGAACAACAAAAAGAAATGCTCATGCCAAAGAATCAGTTGGCCGTTGCTATTTCAATTGCCTATCAGGGCGATAAATCCTTTATAGCATTAAAGGAATTTGAAACTGGAGCAGACTCCGTCATTACATTTATTTTACAACCGGCCACTACGCAAAAAATCAATGGTGCTATTAAAACTTACGACAACTATCTAGAAGAAAACACAATAGTCAAAGACCTAGAGTATCTGGAACTATTTGCCAAAGAAAAAAAGCGGCAAGAAAAGTTAAAATCAGAAAGTAGATTTATCATACGACTCTGGAATAGAGTATATAGTTGTGAACCTGCACTAGCAGACAGTTCCGGTACAGGGTTCTAACTAGGTAAAAATCGGCTCTAACCGATGATTCCCCCTCTATCGCAGGCCCCGATTTATCCGACTTTTGGTGAGAGTGATGACATTTATAATTCAGAGCTCTGTCATAAGCTCCCTCAATAAAACGGACAGACTGTCGCGTCACAAACCTGAGCTCTGCTCGGTTAATTTCATGCTTGCGGCATGCAGGCTCACAGTGACGGTGCTGAGCCGTGGCTTATATAGAAGCCATGTCTATTCATAGTCCTTTGGTGCAAATCCCCCACCTACCGCCCCCGAGGGCGGACATCAGTGCAAAAATTGAATTTCGGATATCTCACTCATCAAAGGGAACAATCAATATAAACTACAATACAGGTAAAAATAATTTATCACTCCCCTTGCTTCCTTTTTTATATTAACTACATTTAAGGTAAATAATAAAGCAATGGGTAAACATAACCTTGGTGAATTCGAAGAAATCGTGCTCTTAACCGTGGCCATTTTACATGGTGAGGCCTACGGAGTAGCGATTATCGATGAAATTGAATCGCGCTTAGGCCGCTCGGTGAGCATTGGTGCTTTGCAAACGGTATTAAGAAGATTGGAAGACAAAGGATTTCTGACTTCCGAATTTGGCGAAGCCACTAAAGTGCGGGGCGGAAAAAGAAAGCGTTTTTTCACGGTAACCAGTTTAGGCAAAACCACTCTTCGCGAAGCCAAAGAACAACGCCTAAGCTTATGGAAAGCCATTCCAGAAATAGCACTTAACGATTAATCGTCATGCGGTCACATGACAATATTCAGCCTTCAAAGTTTTGGCTCAGCTTCTTCAGGTGGTTCTGTAGGGCGGAGTACAAAGAAGACATTGAGGGTGATTTATTAGAACGGTTTGAGGTGAATACCGAAAACCACGGAGTACAAAAGGCAAAAAGATTATTCAAAAAAGATGTGCTAAAGCTGTTCAGGCCCAGCATGATCCGAAAATTAGAAGGAAATCAAAAACTCAATTATTACGGTATGTTCAAACACAACTTATTAGTCAGCTACAGAAATTTTCTACGCTACAAAAGCGCATTTCTAATCAATTTAATTGGCCTTTCTAGCGGATTGGCCTGCACCCTACTCATCTACCTTTGGGTAACCGATGAATTAAGCGTAGATAAATTCCACAAGCTCGATGACCAGCTTTATCAAGTCATGCTTCACCATGAAGAGTCGGGCACGCTCAATACGCAAGAAGACACGCAAGCCATACTGGCCGAAGCCTTGGAGCAAGAAGTGCCAGAAATAGAAATTGGCTTACAAGCCACTCCTTCCTTTTGGTTTGGTAAAATGCCACTAACGACTTCTGAGAAAACGATTAAAGCTTCGGGCAGATTTGCCGGAAAACGCTATTTCGAGCTTTTTACTTTCCCACTGATTCATGGCTCAGCCACCAGCGCATTAGAAAATAAAGAGTCGATTGCTATTTCTGAAAGCTTGGCCACAAGCTTATTTGGAAACCCAGAAAAAGCCATGGGGCAAAATGTAAAATGGCAAGTGCTCGAATTCAGTAAAGACCTTCAGGTTTCGGGAGTTTTCGAAGATGTTCCCGCCAATTCTACCGAAGAATTCGACTTTGTTTTACCCTTCGATATCTTCGCTGATATGCTGGGCGAAGGTAAACATTGGGGCAATTATAATGCGCTTACCTATGTCAAATTGGCCAAAGGAACAGATGTTGACCAGCTCAATGAAAAGCTTGCGCCATTTGTAAAAGAAAAAGCGCCTAAATCTAATGTAACTCCGTTCGTTCGCCCCTATTCCGATAAGTACCTGTACTCCAGTTATGAAAATGGTGTACAATCGGGCGGTAGAATAGAATATGTAAGGCTGTTCTCTATTATTTCAATTTTCATTCTGCTGATTGCCTGCATCAACTTCATGAATCTTTCTACAGCCAAAGCCTCACGAAGAACCAAAGAAATTGGCGTTAAAAAAGCCATTGGCGCCAGACGCGAAGCCCTGATTTGGCAGTATTTGGAAGAGGCATTTCTCATGACCTTTATCTCTATTCTGGTAGCCTTGGTATTGGTGGTGCTTATTCTCCCTCAGTTCAATGTGATTACGGGCAAGCAAATCGTTTTTCAACTCAGTTCTAATTTGCTCATTTTGCTTTTCGCCATTCTGGTAATCACTGGATTAATAGCAGGAAGTTATCCTGCGCTTTACTTGTCGGGATTCAAAGTAACTGCCATTCTTAAAGGGAAAATCAAGAATTCATTGGGTGAACTTTGGGTCAGAAAAGGCTTGGTTGTTTTTCAGTTTACTTTATCTGTAGTACTTATTGCAGCCGTATTGGTGGTTTCAAAACAGATTGAATTCGTTCAGAACAAAAACATAGGTTACAATAAAGAAAACCTGATTCTGTTTGCCAACGAAGGCAAAGTGACCGAAAACCTAGATATTTTTTTCGATCAGCTTAAAAACACGCCTGGAGTAATCAATGCGGGTGGCACGCAACATACCATTATTAGTGGCGGAAGTTACACCACCGATGTGCACTGGCCAGAAAAAAATGAGGCAGTGCAAACCCGATTCGGTAATATGACGGTGACGTATGATTTTATAGAAACGCTTGGCGTAAATATTATTGAAGGCAGAAGTTTTTCTAGAGAACTAACTACGGACGTTTCTAAACTCATCATAAATCAGGAGGCAGTTAAGGTAATGGGCTTGACCAATCCAATAGGCCAAACCGTAAGACTTTGGGGCAAAGACATGCAGATTATTGGTGTGGTAAAAGACTTCAATTTCAGTTCTTTACATGAACCAATCACCCCAATGTTCTTCAAACTAGAAGACCAAAGAATGATGAACATTTTGGTTCGGATTGAGCCCGGACAAGAACGAAGCACCATTGATAGAATCTCAAAGCTTTACAAAGAATACAATGCTGGCTTCGATTTCAATTACACCTTTTTAGACCAAGATTACGCCATTCAATATGCTGCTGAGGGACGTGTTGCTACACTTTCAAAATACTTTGGAGGAATAGCCATTATCATTTCTTGCCTAGGCATTTTCGGATTAGCTGCTTTTACCGCAGAAAGACGCTCTAAAGAAATTGGCGTAAGAAAAGCTTTGGGCGCCAGTAATTCAAGCATCGTTAGGTTACTCTCTGTCGATTTCAACCAAATGATTGTATTGGCCATTCTGATTGCGCTTCCTTTAAGCTATTTCTTACTGAAATCATGGTTGGATGAATTCGCCTATCATATCGATCTTGAAATCTGGTATTTCTTATTGGCTGGCCTTGCTGCGCTGGTCATTGCATGGCTTACCGTAGGTTTACAAACCTTTAAGGCCGCCAGAGCAAACCCTGTCAAGAGCTTAAGAAGCGAATAAAATACAAACCTCCATCAAAAGCCCTCTAGCGTTGACATTTCCTATTTGGAGGGCTTTTTATTTTTCTCACATCTCACAAAAATTCATTCCCTCTCTTAGAAAGGTTTCCCAGCAGTTAACGCATCTCAAGGTTATGCAGCATAAATGATACTACGAACACTCCTCCTTGGAGAAGGAGGTTGGGAGGATTGGTATATGGCAAAACTCTCTATCCTATGAATGAAAATGAACGCTTATAATCTTACTTTTGCGGAACTAAGCAGCAAACATGGCGAAAGAGGAGCCCACCAAATTAAGTCCAGAACAGATTCGCCAGTGCATTGAGGTATTGGAGAGCCTAAATAACAATACCAACCAAATCTTCGATATTCCCAAAGAAGAACGACTGGCTTTGATTATAGCGGCAGGCACCTTTTCTCGTCCGAGCAAAGAAGAACTTTTGAAGCGCAAAAGAGGCGCTAAAAAAGTAATCAAGAAGAAAATAGCAGCTAAAGACAAGGACGCAAGAAACGCCACGGGCATCAGAAGTGCACGGGAAGCGTCCATCTTTATTGCTCCCACCATGATTGACCTCACGGGCAAGGAACATGAAAAGGAAGTCGAGCTGGAGTCTCCGAGAGAGTGCTACGTGTGCAAAACGACTTTCAATAAACTTCACCATTTCTACGACACCATGTGCAAGGAATGTGGTGATTTCAATTATGCCAAACGTTTTCAAACCGCAGACCTCACCGGCCAAGTGGCCTTGGTCACAGGTTCTAGGTTGAAGATCGGTTATCACATTACTTTAATGATGTTGAGGGCTGGTGCTACCGTAATTGCTACCACCCGCTTTCCTATCGATTCGGCTTTGCGCTTTTCTAAAGAAGCCGATTTCAAAGAATGGGGACACCGCTTGAACATTCACGGCTTAGATTTAAGGCATATTCCGAGCGTAGAAATCTTCTGCAATTTCGTAGAACAGCAATACGACAGGCTCGATATTCTAATCAACAATGCGGCACAGACCGTGAGACGACCTTCTGGTTTTTACTCGCATTTGATGCCCAATGAAAGACTCAAGTTTGAAGAGTTAACACCCTTCGCCCAAGACCTTCTGGCTGATCACAACGACTGCATACAAGAATTAAGAACTTTAAGTGCTGGCTTTGCCGAAGGTGAAAACAAGAACTTGCCTGTAAGTTGGCATGGCAAACAATTGGGTATTGGACTAAGTGCTTCGGCTCAGCTCTCTCAAATCCCATACAGCATCGACAATTCACTTACTGCTAAAGAAGTCTTCCCCGAAGGGAAACTAGATGCGGATTTACAGCAGGTGGACTTAAGAAAAACCAACAGTTGGCGATTAAAATTAGGTGAAATACACACCAACGAAATGCTGGAAGTGCAATTAGTGAATTCCGTTGCCCCTTTTGTATTGTGCAACCGTTTGGTGAACCTGATGAAAAAGGAAAACACTGGAATAAAGCACATCATCAATGTGTCGGCCATGGAAGGTAAATTCCACCAATTCCATAAAGAACCGCGGCATCCGCACACAAACATGGCCAAAGCCGCTTTGAACATGATGACGCTTACTTCCGCATCAGACTTGGCTAAATTTGGGATTTACACCAATGCGGTAGATACGGGTTGGGTAACAGACGAAGACCCAGCAGAATTGGCCAGAAGAAAAGAAGAACTCCATGATTTTCAGCCGCCATTAGACATTGTGGATGGCGCTGCAAGGGTAATGGATCCTTTATTTGATGGAATTAATACGGGCAAACATTGGTGCGGGAAATTCTTGAAAGACTACAAACCTACTTCTTGGTAAGTTAATCATTCGGCCTCGTTCACCCTTTTCCAATACACCGATTTACCGAACATAGGCATTTTCATATAACCCCTTACCTCCAGTTGGTCGCCATCCAGTTTGAGAATGCAATCATATGATTTTCCCTTTTCAGGGTCGTATACTTTTCCTTCCACCCACTTTGAATCTTTGAAGGTGAAACCTTCGATCAAATCAATACCAATGAGTGGCCTTTTCTTCAAACTTTCAATCTCATTATTAGCGTCACGGATGACATGATCGCTATTAGCACTTGCTTTCAGCCAAATAATTTCACCAGCATAACGGCCCGCCTCTTTATAAATCCTCACTTTCGCCTTCTTTCCTTCCGTCCACCAAACACCCAAAATGGTATCGGAAGTATCGGATGGTGTTTTAAAAACAGACATCGTTAAAAGAAATATGGTAGCAATAAATTTCATAGGTAATAACTCTGTTTCAACCTGATCACCCGGCCTATTGTTCTAAAACACGAGGGCTTTGATCAAAGATTGAGTGTAATCAAAAAACCTACCAAGGCCTTTAATCTTTCGCGAAATAATCGGCTTATACGTAGAGCTCAAAATTATCAGACATATTTTTGGTCTTGTCTGTTTATAAAAAAGACTTCACCTTCGCCCAGCAATTCTATCTCACATTAAATAATATTAACTGGAATAGACAGTTCTCTGAATGAATAAATTACTATTTTTGAACGAGTTTAAGCAATCGTGAATAAGCAAGAAAAGAAAGTCAGAAGGAAGAAAAAGGTTGGTTCATACCAATACGGCAGTGTCATTTTTAGTGTGGCCTTGGCCTTATTTGTAGTGGGGCTTTTCGGAATGCTCCTATTGCATACCAACCGCCTCACTTCGGTGATTCAGGAGAACATCGAGATTCAGGTATACCTCAACAAAAACACCTCAGAAAATCAGCGTAACCGCATTCAGCGTGAGATATCTACAAGTCCTTACGTACTAAAAAAAGAAGAAAAGCCTCAAATCACTTTTATTTCTAAAGAGGATGCGGCCAAGCAATTTGTTAATGATACTGGCGAAGATTTCTCAGAATTCTTAGGCGATAACCCACTGCGCGATGCCTTGGTGGTAAACATTGCTCCTGAGTTTCAAACCAATGCTAAACTAGATAGCATCGGCAATAAAATCGAAGCCATTAGTGGGGTTTATGAAGTCACTTTTGTAGAAAGTCTTGTAGATTCCATCAACAAAAACCTTAGAAACATAGGGCTAATCCTTTTGGGCTTTGCCACTATTTTGCTGATTGTGGTGGTTATGTTAATTAACAATACCATTAAACTGGCCCTTTTCTCTCAACGATTCTTGATTCGAAGTATGCAATTGGTAGGCGCTACCAGTAGCTTCATCAAAAAACCATTTCTAAAAAGAGCACTTTTTCATGGCGCCATAGCTGGAGTTATTTCCGCACTATTGCTTTATGGATTGCTTCAATTTGCCAATACCAAAATAGAAAGATTAGTAGAACTTCAGCAAGAAGTTTTCATCTTGGCGCTTTACGGCTTACTCATTATTCTGGGAAGTTTCATTGCCTTTATCAGCACCTATAGGGCCATGAATAAATATTTAAAAATGTCATTAGACGAACTATACTGATATGTCTGAAAATAAAAAGAACTTCGCCTTCGGGAAAGAAAACTACAAATGGATGCTCATTGGATTAGGCGTTTTGCTCTTGGGCTTTATCGTTATGTCTTTAGAAAGCAACCCACAAGGCCAAGGTTTTCTTGGGCTTACTTTAGGGCCAATTATCATCCTTGCCGGCTTCATCATTGAGTTCTTTGCCATATTCAAGAAAGATAAAAACGATTAATGACCATTATTGAATCGATTATTCTTGGCATCGTTCAAGGGTTAACAGAGTTTTTGCCTGTAAGTAGTAGTGGGCATTTAGAAATAGTAAAAGCCATTTTAGGCGACACTAGTGTTCCTGAAGAAAGTTTATTGATGACTGTAGTGCTACACGCTGCCACTGCCCTAAGTACCATCGTAATTTTTAGAAAAGAAATCGGTGAATTGGTCATGGGCCTTTTCCAGTTCAAGAACAACGACCAGTTCAAGTATTCCTTAAAAATAGTAGCCTCAATGATTCCTGCAGCCGTTATTGGCGTGCTCTTCGATGAAGAAATTGAATCGCTATTTGGCGGACAACTGTTATTGGTGGGCTGTATGCTTATTCTCACTGCAGGCCTTCTATTCTTAGCCGACAAAGCCAAAAAAACTGACAAAGCCGTATCAATGCCCAACGCAATCACTATCGGTATTGCACAGGCCATTGCCATTTTACCAGGTATTTCACGCTCGGGCGCTACCATTTCTACTGCCGTACTTTTGGGCATCGACAGAGAAAAGGCCGCTCGTTTCTCCTTCTTAATGGTGGTTCCATTAATCTTAGGAAAAGTAGCCAAAGACATGCTTAGTGGCGATATCGCTTCTAGCCAAATTGAAAGTGCTTCACTTATCGTTGGCTTTTTAGCGGCTTTTCTCGCAGGCCTTGTGGCTTGTAAGTGGATGATTGCCTTGGTGAAGAAAAGTCAATTGAAATATTTCTCATTCTATTGCTTTGCCGTTGGTTTAGGTGCAATAATCTACACCTTCATATAATGCCGATATCTTTAGAAATAGATCCATCCCTCAGTAAAGAAGAAAATTTCAAAAACGGTCAGGTCATTCTAATTGACAAGCCTTTAGAATGGACATCTTTTGGGGTAGTTAAGAAAATCAGGTACAACATAGGGATTAAGAAAATTGGCCATGCAGGCACTTTGGATCCACTTGCTTCTGGACTTTTAATTCTTTGTACAGGGAAAAAAACCAAGTCTATTGAAAGTTATATGGCCGATGTAAAAGAATACACGGGCAGCTTTACGTTGGGCAGCACTACACCTAGCTATGACTTAGAATCTGAACCAACTCCCGCTGTTGATATATCGCATTTAACAGCCGAAGCAATCCATCAAAACACCGAAAATTTCATCGGAGAAATCACCCAAACCCCTCCTATTTTTTCTGCCATTAAAGTAGATGGAAAGCGTGCTTATGATTTAGCGCGTGCGGGTAAGGATGTAGAATTAAAATCAAGACAAATAACCATTTCGGAATTTGAAATAGTAAGCTTAGATTTACCTAAAGTCAATTTCAGGGTGGTCTGTTCAAAAGGCACTTATATTCGTACGCTGGCCAATGATTTTGGAGAAAAGTTAGGCGTTGGCGCATATTTAAGTGCATTAAGACGAACTAAAATTGGTAAACATTCGGTTGATGAAGCCTGGCAACTTGAAGACTTTATAAACTACGTGAAAACGATAGAATGAAAATTCATCTCGGAACAAACGACATTACAGAACTACGCAATGCAGTAGTCACCAGCGGCACTTTTGATGGCGTACACGTAGGCCACCAGAAAATACTTGCTCGCTTGCGCGAAGAAGCCGACAGAATTGGTGGAGAAACGGTACTAATTACTTATTGGCCTCATCCGCGCCAAGTGCTCAAACCATGGGATAATTCTTTAAAATTGCTGACCACTTTCCCTGAAAAAGCTACCGTTCTAGAAAAGTATGGAGTAGACCATTTGGTCAAAATCCCTTTTACCCAAGAATTTGCCCAAATGAGCAGCGAAGAATACATTCGAGTTATTCTGAGTGAGCGTGTTCATACCAAAAAACTAATTATTGGCTACGACCATCGCTTTGGGAAAAACAGAGATGGTGGATTGAAAGAACTTCAAGAATTCGGTCCAAAATACGGTTACGAAGTGGAAGAAATTCCAAGACAAGACATTGATGAAATTGGGGTTTCTTCTACCAAAATCAGAAGATCACTAGAAACAGGAGATGTAAAAACCGCCAACGAATACCTTGGCCGTCCGTATTCAGTAGCAGGAATGGTGGTGCACGGACAGAAAATTGGAAGAACCATTGGCTTTCCTACCGCCAACATTCACGTAAAAGAAAGTTATAAACTTATTCCAGCCGATGGCATTTATGCCGTTCAGGTTTGTAACAAGTACACCAAAAGAGACGGTATGCTGAACATTGGCAACCGCCCAACCATTGGTGGCGATGACAAAACCATCGAAGTACATATTTTCGATTTTGATGAAGACATCTACGATTCGGAAATTAGTGTAGAGTTTATAGATTTGATTCGAAGAGAAGAAAAATTCAGTTCGGTAGAAGCACTTCAAAACCAACTGAAGCAAGATGAAATCGCTGTAAAGGCTTGTTTGTCAAATTATAAAGCAAAAAATCATGATCAATAAGGTAGTTGCCAATGCCGATGAAGCTGTAAAAGACATTCCTAACAATGCAGTATTGATGTTGGGCGGTTTTGGGCTTTGCGGTATTCCTGAAAACTGTATTTCTGCCCTACTTAAAACGGGTGTAAACGGATTGACCTGTATTTCTAATAACGCTGGCGTTGACGATTTCGGGATTGGTCTAATGCTCAAAACCCGTCAGGTAAAGAAAATGATTTCCTCTTACGTAGGAGAGAATGCTGAATTCGAAAGGCAATTGCTTTCTGGTGAATTGGAAGTAGACCTCATTCCTCAAGGCACCTTGGCCGAGCGAATCAGGGCTGGCGGGGCTGGAATTCCAGCTTTTTATACACCAGCAGGTTACGGTACCGAAGTGGCCGAAGGCAAAGAAACCAGAGAGTACGATGGCAAAATGTATTTGCTCGAAAACTGGCTTAAGGCAGATTTCGCTTTGGTTAAAGCTTGGAAAGGTGATACTTCTGGCAACCTAATCTTTAAAGGAACGGCTAGAAACTTCAACCCAATGATGGCTGCAGCGGGTAAAATCACCATTGCCGAAGTAGAAGAACTGGTAGAGCCTGGCGAATTGGATCCCAATCACATTCACACCCCTGGTATTTACGTGCAGCGTATTTTTCAAGGAAAAGACTACGAGAAAAGAATTGAACAGAGAACGACTAGGCTTAAATGATTTGATGATGTGATAATTTGGTAATTTGAAGATTTAAGACCAGAAAAATGAGGAATGATAAACCAAACCTAATTGTGGATTTGACCTTAGCATTTTCAGTTAAAATCATTGAATTCACTGAGCTTCTAGAAAGTAAAGGAAAAAGAGTTATTGCCAATCAGCTACTTAAGTCAGGCACCAGTATTGGAGCAAATACTTACGAAGCACAGAACAGCGAAAGCAAAAGAGACTTTATTCATAAATTCAAAATTGCAGCAAAAGAAGCGGACGAAACAATGTACTGGTTAAAACTTTGTGAAATGGCTCCTAGTTACCCTTTTGATGAAACAATCAAAACAGACCTAGTTTCTATCTCGAAGATCATCTCAAAAATAATATCCAGCAGTAAAGATCCGTGATTTGATGATTTCAAAATAATGCAAAAAACTGATTCAGTGAATAATTATCAAATTAACACATCATCAAATTTTCAAATTATCTTATCTTCAAATCAACACATCCTCAAATCTTCAAATTAACACATCCTCAAATCTTCAAATTAACACCATGGCACTCGATAAAATCGGAATAGCGAAAAGAATAGCACAGGAAGTTCAAGATGGTACATATATCAATCTGGGAATTGGTATTCCTACCCTTGTAGCCAATTTTATTCCTGAAAACATCAATGTTGTGCTTCAGTCTGAGAATGGATTATTGGGCATTGGCCCTTTTCCGGAAGAGGATGAAGTAGATGCAGATTTGATCAATGCAGGTAAGCAAACGGTAACTACTACCAAAGGCTCTGCACTTTTCAGCTCTTCTCAGAGTTTTGAAATGATTAGAGGTGGACATGTTGATCTTACTATTTTAGGCGCTATGGAAGTGTCTGAAAATGGAGACATCGCCAACTGGAAAATCCCCGGTAAAATGGTGAAAGGAATGGGCGGGGCTATGGACCTTGTGGCTTCTGCCGACAATATTATTGTGGCCATGCAGCATTGCAGCCGCAGTAGAGACTCCAAACTTTTGAGCGAATGCAGCTTGCCCATAACTGGTTTGCGTTGTGTTAAGAAGATTGTAACCGATATGGCGGTTTTGGATGTACTTCCTGAAGGAGGCTTTAAACTTTTAGAACGCGCCCCTGGCGTAACTGTAGAAGAGATCAAAGCAGCCACCGCAGGCAAACTAATCATCGAAGGCGATATTCCTGAGATGAAGATTTGATTTTAGTGTTTTCGCAGCCTTCTGTTCGTTATTAATCTAGACCCTTCGTTACCTCAGGGAAAGAAAACAAACGACAGCAGGTTTCAGTATAATTTAGTTGTAAAAGTAAATTTAAACCCTGTCGCAGGTTCCCCGAACATGTGACGTCATATTAAACAGGGACTCTAGCCCCTTCTCTCTTACCCTTTTTGTGACTTATTTGCACACAGCTTTTCATCCTGAGTGGTACCGCGTTCGCTGGAGCTTTAGCGGATGAGAAACGAAGGAACTATATAAACGAAGCCCTCGACAAAAAAATGTCATACCCAATTTTCTTATGCATAAGAAAATTATGTATACTTGTGTATGTCATCGAGTAAACTATTAAAAGGAAGTCTGGCCACCATTGTTCTCAAGCTGCTGGAAGAGAACGAAAAAATGTACGGTTATGAAATCACGCAACGTGTAAAGGAAATTACCGCAGGTGAATTCAAAATCACGGAAGGTGCTTTATACCCTACACTTCACAAATTAGAAGCCGAAGGAATGCTTTCTACCGAAACACAAAAGGTAGATAATCGCATCCGAAAATACTACTCCCTTACCAAAGAAGGTAATGCCGAAGCCCAAACCAAAGTGGCCGAACTGGAAGAATTTCTGTTGAATTTACAAAAGTTGTTGAACCCTAAATTAGGTATGGGATGAAATTAACGGTAGAGCAGCACGAGCAGGTAGTCTTCTACCTTCAGCATTTAGACATTGATTCTCAAGAATTATTCGAGGAGTTCTACGATCATATTGTTTGCTCCTATGAAGCTAGGCTCAAAAAAGAACCTAAGTTGGAGATTAAAACACATATTTGGCATTGTCTTCAGCCTGAGTTTGGTGGTGTAGACGGCTTCAAAAAGGTAATTAAAAAACATGAAAAAGCCATTGGCTGGAATGTCAGCAAACGAGTGTTCACTACTGGCCTATTGGCTTTTAAAGGAATAAACTTACTGTATTCTTTGGGCATATTTCTTTCCGCTTGGGGCTTAATGGCAACCACTCAAAATCTAACCATAATGGTAAGTTTAATCATTGCCTGCTTTGCCTTGCCTATGGCGGTTGTTATTCACAAACACTATCAGTTCAAAAAATCAATTCGAGAAAATAATCCTGGTTATTACAGGAACCTGCGCAACAGTATTATTATGACTTACTCAACGATTTCACTGTATTTGCTCTATAATTTAGGGCAGCTTGTCTATGGAAGTCTAAATAACTACCTAGGCTTTAACCAGCTCTATACTGAAGTGCCTTTGTTTCAGGCTACCCTAATTGGACTTGCTGCGCTTTACTGCTACACCATGCTCACCGTAATGAAGCACGATTTCAAAACCAAACTGCTGACCACATGAGCCTCACCACAACACAGCACGACATATTGGTGAAATACCTCAAGGATGTAGACATTAAACTTCAAGAACCCTTTGAGGAGTTCTACGACCATATTGCTACTGCTTTTGAAAAAAGTGATACAGACGATTTACAAAAATATATTCGTGAGGTAGCTGATCCCGCCTTTGGTGGAGTAAGCGGAATTCAAACCATGCTAAAAGAAGGTTCTAAATCATTAACGAAACATTATAGAAGAGTATTAAGACAAAAGATGGCCTTTTACTTTAAGGGGCCTTACATGCTTATTCCAATTTCCTTGTATTTTTTGCTTTATATCCTATTCAATACTACTGTGCCTAAGTATGCTTTCTCCGCTGTTCTAAGTGTTGCGAGTGCCACCCCCATGCTCTATGCAATTGTTATAGGTTACAGGTTTCAACTCAGCTGCAAAAGGAATGGCGCTAATTTCAAGTCATCCTTAAAACACCAAGAGTTACACAGACTAAGTATTGTAGGTATGCTAACATTGAGCTTGCATAACTTACTTTTTCTAGACACAAACATTTCTGAATTAAATGCGGGCCTCATAAAATGGCTCCCTCTAGTAATATCAAGTTTAGTCATTTATATAATATGGGCTATTAGTTGCTTTCAGATGGTTAAAGAAGAACTAACACCTAAACTAATCATCCAATGAGTCTGACTACTACACAGCACGACATATTGGTGAAATACCTCAAAGATGTAGGCATTGGACATCAAGAGCCTTTCGAGGAATTTTATGATCATATTGCTACTTCAATTGAAAAGGACAAACCTGAAGATATAAGTACTTATTTGAGAGAGGTAATTCAACCTTCTTTTGGAGGAGTTCAAGGCATGCTAGATGTAGTGAATGAACAGAGTAAAATCAGGAGGATTGCAATTTTGAAACGGGCAAAAGAAATCTTCCTTAGCCTATTTGGCTGGCCAGCCATAGGCTTTGTTATGGTGTCTTTTATATTACTCCAAACCTTATCAAATCAATTTGACGAAAAATATGTACTCATCTACGCAGCAATTTTAGGTCTCTTTATTCCAGCCTCCGTCATGATGTATGGTGTATTTTCATTTTACAAGGATTGTAAAAAACAGCAACTACCTTATACGACTAACGACCTGAACTCTTCAATTCTATTGCTTATGGTGATTCCATTTAATGCCTTGAGTATTGTAGGAAACCTCCTGATTCCAATATTTATTGGCAGAGATAGTTTTAGTCAATTTCTCACCGCTTATCCAGCAGTAATCGTATGTTTTTCTACACTAGTCTTGTTGTTTGGTTTTACCTGTCTTAAGCTTTTTAAAGAGAAGTTCACTTTTAAACTATCTATACAATGAGTTTAAGTATTGAACAAACAGAAAAAATAAAAGCCTTCATCAACAAGCGTGGCTTTAATACCATTGAAGTAGAAATGGAAGCACTTGATCATATGGCGAGTAAGGTTGAAGCTCTGCTAGAGGAAAAATCCGATATGAACTTTGATTTGGCCATTACCAAAGCTCATGCATCCTTCGGGATTTATGGCTTATCTACTTTGGCAGAATCAATCGAAGGCGGTTTGCTTCAGCGTTTCAAGCGACAGTTCTTCAAGGAACTCCTATCCTATTTCAACAGTACCAAAATATTTATCCCTATGGCATTAACAGCCTTGGGCTATTTCCTTATGACTCAATATCCAGCCAATGACACTGGAATGTATCTCCACTCGGGTTTCTTGATCTATGGATTCCTTTTAGCAATAATTCCATATTTGATTTTCAGAAAGAAAATGAGCCGATGGGAAAAGCGATCTAGTTTTGCTAAAATGAGTACTTATGGACTGTATATAACCCAGTTCGTTTTTGGTCAAGGGTTCGGTTTAGTCACAAAAATACTTTATGAGCAAGGCTCTTCAGCTTTTCCTTATGTGTTTGTAGCTGGCTTTGTATTAACCTCACTAACTATTTTTATTAATTATGATTTAATGAAATGGGGTATTGCCACGGTCAACGAAAAATGGGCAAAGTATATGCCTGAGGTAGCGATGTAGTTGTTAGGCCCTTCGTATCCTCAGGGAAAGAAAACAAGCATTTCGCCTTAAATCAATCTCAATAGAATAAAGAAACATATTACATAGTGTTATTATTTTTTCACCCTCCTTTCTTTATCTCTTTCATCATTCATATTTAGACGAAAAAGGCCTGCACACTTTTTATAGAAAATCTAATCCATGTATCTTGTCGGCCTATCTAAGGCAGAAAATTATGGAAGACAATAAAATGATTGGTTATATTAAAAATGTATTGGAAAACATGCCAACCGATTGGTTGAGTCTAACTACCCACCGCCTAGATATTTATGATGAAAAACTAGCTAAAACTCAATTCCTTGAGCAGTTCGAAAAGCTTTATAGCGAAAATAATTTTGAGACTTCGGCACTTAGTTCGCTACCAACTGCCTACGACTATATTCGCTTGGGTCACCCATTGTCTTCTGTATTGGAATGGGCAATTGCACGTTTGCATAATCTAAAGCCAGAAAGTGTAATCAGCTTTTCTTCAAAAACGGCTCCTATATTAGCCATTCTCAGAAAAAACTTACTAGAGAACAAACACACCCAAATCAATTACACAGACGAACTTCCTGCATTCTTCGATTCTGAAGTAGTAGAGCATATTTACGGATATAAGTTTGAACTAAAGAAAGTAGAAAGCGCAACAGAGGTTACTGCCCCGAATAGCTATCGGGGTAACGGCAGCACTGTTTTCATTTCGCAACAAGCAGCAGTTGGTAATATTGACCTCAACTCAGGCATAGATTTTTTTATTAACCTTCACGCTCAACTTGGTAGTATTTTAGTGGCAAATGGTGTCTCGAACGAGCGCTACATTTCAGAAATTCAGCATGTAAGAAGAAGAGAAACAATTGCAATGACACCTGCCAACTGTCTCGTTGCACTAAAATCACTAGTAACACAATCTCCTGTTGAATATCAAAAAACGAATATTGAAACAGACAAATCAACTGTTTTAAACTTGCTTACGAACATTACAGGTACAACTGCAAAGCCACTAGTTG
>Ga0207884_1000557_pt1 | contig 20828 bp, 18 predicted proteins | sample MalvirmetaMSP144_FD_184236 | JGI IMG/M metagenome (GOLD analysis project Ga0207884, IMG submission 184236) | Marine viral communities from the Deep Pacific Ocean - MSP-144 (SPAdes) | ecosystem: Environmental > Aquatic > Marine > Oceanic | place: Pacific Ocean | collected 2011-07-08 | reverse complement strand
GGTGGTAATAATCTCCGTCTATCTCTGGCGGCTGATATACTTTACCCTTCGACTTGATGATTTTCATGATTTGGTAAAGCTCGGTTTGATTGAGTTTACCTAGGGCATCGATGGTTTCGGATACATCGATTTGAGAGAATACTTTACCGAATTTGCGTAGGCTGGAGAAAACAGACATAGTTTATAGTTTAGCATATAAACTGAGTTTCTGATTTAAGGTTTAGGTAGTTAAAAATACCCGTCACTCTGAACTTGTTTCAGGGTCTGTTTGACCCTTCTTCTAATGTTTTTATTTTCGATTGATATTCAGTTAGGCAGTCTTGGAAAATGGGCAATAGGTTTTTTAATTGTTCCTCCATTGGCTTTTTGGACAAAGCCAGATATCTCTGTTGTGTAAGACTACTTTGAATTTTATCAGATGAACAAATGCAATAATCGTTGGTAAATTCAGGATATTTTTTGGCCATATCTCCTGAGTCAGAAATACATCTATCAATCAAAATTTGTCGACTGCCAGAAGCCCATTCTTTTGTATCTGATTCGGTCAAATTAGTCAGTCCATAATAGACCCCTAAACTAGAGACTATACAGATAAGTACAATTACCCAGTGCTTTCCTGACATGAAATTTTTGTTTTCGATATCTGATTTCACGCTTTTCCTGTTTTCCTGATCAACCGATTTCCTGATCCCTGATCAACTCTTAACTAATTTCCCAATAACTAATAACTACCCCAATTCCTCTTTCAAAAACTTAGCGGTATAGCCTTTTGTGCTTTTGGCTACTTTTTCGGGTGTGCCTTCGGCTATAATCATTCCGCCTTTGTCTCCGCCTTCTGGGCCTAAGTCAATTACATGGTCGGCCACTTTCACTACATCCATATTGTGCTCAATCACCAAAACCGTATTGCCTTTGTCAACCAATCGGTTGAGTACATCCAGCAAGTGTTGAATGTCTTGGAAGTGAAGTCCTGTAGTAGGTTCATCCAAAATATAGAGGGTTTTTCCAGTGTCTTTCTTGGAAAGCTCTGTCGCCAGTTTTACACGTTGCGCCTCACCACCCGAAAGCGTGGTGGCGTGCTGTCCAAGCGAGATATAGCCCAAACCAACATCGTTTAGGGTTTGAATTTTGCGCAAGATTTTCGGCATGTGCTCGAAGAACTCTACCGCTTGCTCAACCGTCATGTCAAGTACATCAGAAATCGATTTTCCTTTGTAGCGCACCTCCAAAGTTTCGCGGTTATAGCGCTTTCCTTTACAGGTTTCGCAAGGCACGTGAACGTTGGGCAGAAAGTCCATTTCTATCAATTTCATTCCAGCACCTTCGCAGGTTTCGCAGCGGCCACCTTTTACATTGAAAGAGAAACGCCCAGGCTTATAGCCTCTAATTTTCGCTTCTGGTAATTCTGTAAACAACGAACGGATATCGCTGAAAACGCCAGTGTAAGTAGCAGGGTTCGAACGTGGCGTTCTACCAATTGGCGACTGATCTACTTCAATTACTTTGTCAATATTTTTAATGCCCTCGAAGCTGTCATACTCCATTGGTGTTTTTCTGGAACGGAAGAAATACTGGTTCAGAATTGGAAAAAGTGTTTCGTGAATCAGGGTTGATTTTCCACTTCCAGAAACGCCCGTAATGCAAATCATTTTACCCAAATCGAGTTTGAGCGTTACGTTTTTGAGGTTGTTTCCCTTCGCACCTTTCAGCACTAATTTTTCTCCGTTGCCTTCTCTTCTTTCTTTCGGAACCTCAATTTTCTTTATGCCTTTCAAATAATCGGCTGTGGTACTGCCCTGCGACAAGAACGAATCGGGTTCTCCTGCGGCCACCACATTTCCCCCATGACGACCTGCGCCCGGCCCAATATCGATGATGTAATCCGAAGCCAACATCATGTCCTTATCATGTTCTACCACGATAATCGTGTTGCCAATATCGCGTAAGTCCTGAAGGGCTCTGATCAGCTTTACATTGTCTCTCTGATGCAAGCCAATACTCGGCTCATCCATGATATAGAGCACTCCGACTAGCTGTGTACCAATTTGGGTCGCTAAACGAATTCGCTGTGCCTCACCACCAGAAAGGGTTCTGAGTGGTCTGTCCAACATCAGGTAATTCAAACCTACATCCAGCAAGAAGCCGATGCGTTTTCTGATTTCTTTAAGTACTTCCGTAGCAATAATTTTCTGCTTATCCGTCAGTCGCTCTTCTAGGTTTTCAAACCATTCCCAAAGGCTGTCAATGTCCATTTGGGCCAGCTCTGAAATGTTCTTTTCTGCAATTTTAAAATGCAGTGATTCTTTCTTTAGCCTTGCTCCATTACATTCAGGGCAGGTTTTTACCGACATAAAGTCTTCAATCCACTTGCGGGTTTTCTCCGTTCCTTCGTCTTTTTGTTTCTCTAGAAAAGAAATTATGCCTTCGAATTTGGTGTTCCATTCCGTGCCCGGATACTTCTTAGAACTTACCGCCACAGCCACATCATCGCCATACAAAAGCGTATGCATTACTTCTTCAGGAATGTTCTTTAAGGGTGTGCTCAGGCTAACTTTATAACGTTTGAGAATGGCCTCAATTTTCTTGAAAATCCAGATGTCGCGGTAATCACCAAGTGGTGCAATTCCCCCACGGCTAATGCTCAACTTATCGTCTGGAATTACGGCTTCACGACTGATTTCTTCTACTTTCCCTAATCCGTTGCAGCTTGGACAAGCACCGTAAGGCGAATTGAAAGAAAAGGAATTTGGCGCGGGTTCGTCATATGATAAGCCGCTTTCCGGATCCATCAAATACTTAGAGAAATGATGGACAGTTCCTTCTTCATCGCGCACCATAATGACACCTTTTCCATGGGTCATAGCGGTTTTTACGCTTTGTGCAATGCGGTAACGGTCTTCTTTTTTGGCGATAATTCGATCGACCACAATTTCGATATCGTGGGTTTTGTAACGATCCACTTGCATCTTCGGCTCCATGTCAAGCACCACACCATCGATACGCACTTTGGTGAAACCCATTTTGCGAATCTGTACAAAGAGTTCACGATAGTGCCCTTTTCTACCTTTGACGACAGGCGCCAAAAGAATCAATTTCTTTCCTTCGAAATTTTCTATCAGGTGGTCAATCACTTGATCCTCCGACTGACGAATCATTTTTTTGCCTGTATTGTAAGAATAGGCTTCGCCCGCACGGGCATAAAACAAACGGAGGAAATCGTAAATCTCAGTAAGTGTACCCACGGTAGAGCGCGGGTTTTTCGAGGTCGTTTTTTGTTCGATGGAAATTACCGGACTCAGGCCGTTGATTTTGTCTACATCGGGCCTTTCCATATCACCAATAAAAGAACGGGCGTAGGCCGAAAAGCTTTCCATGTACCTGCGTTGACCTTCGGCATAAATGGTATCGAAAGCCAAAGACGATTTTCCAGAGCCAGAAATACCGGTAATTACGACCAGTTTATTTCGCGGAATTACCGTGTCAATGTTCTTGAGGTTATGTTCTCGTGCCCCGAAAATTTCTATGTTTTCGTGACCAGAGAGGTCTATTGGAGCGAGATCGATTTTTACGTTTTCCTTGAGTTTTTCCATGGATGTGCTGCCAAAAACAGACAATTGGCAAAGGTCAGGATTTACAGATGGAATTACAACTTAGGGTTGATTATTAATGTTTGGTATTGAAGGTTAAAATCGATGGATTTTTAAGACAGCAAAAGCCCATTTTCTTTTCCTGAGGAACGAAGGATCTAATTTTTACGATTTGCTATGCAGCTTCTAGTTTCTTCCTCCGAAGTCTCGGAGTCAGGATGAAAAGCGGTGTGCTTACAATTACAGTTGAGCTTAACTTTAGCAGTATAAGGTTTAATCTATTGGATAGGGAGAATTACGCTTACTTCATTACCAATAACTGTGTGGAAGTAAACTGACTCCTTTCCTTTCCTGAGGTACGAAGGATCTAAATTTCTAGATTGCTATAAAGTTTCCAGTTCCTTCGTTACCACTCAGGATGAAAAACAGGGTGCGTAGAATGGGAGTTATGCAGTTTATTTCTGGGAAAAGTTTTAATAGAAAACTATTGTTCTAACACCAAAATTTGATTGAAACGAAACTGCCTCCTTTCCTTTCCTGAGGAACGAAGGACCTAAAGCTATTTATGCAAATCTTCTCTATGGAACGGATCAATTGGAGGCCATTCCATGATTTCATTATTTAGAAATTTCCATTCGGGATTAAACTCCGAAATCAAACGCTCTTTCTTCGTTCTCAGCCACCCTTTGATTTCCTTTTCTCTAGCAATGGAGTTATTTACATATTTAGAATGCTCAAAGTAAACCAAGTTGAAGCAGTGATACTTTCCCGCAAAAGTATCTTCAGACCCTCTTTTTAACCAGTGTTCCGCTATTCGTTGTGGCAGGTTGTCTGTTCTTCCAGTATAGAGAACAGATTTACTTTCGTTAGTGGTGATGTACACATAAAACGACCAGTTTGACATAAATGAAATTAGTGAAAAAACTTTAGATCCTCTGATTTACGATTTCGTTTCTAGATCCTTCGTTCCTCAGGATGAAAAGCAGTGTGCATAGAATAACAGGTCAGGTTAATCTTTATCATACCAGCTTTATTCATTAGTGGACAGGTTAGCGTTTACTTAACCTCCAATAATTGATTGAAATAAAACTGCCCGTTTTCCTTTCCTGAGGCACGAAGGATCTAAATTCTCGACTGCTATACAACTCCTAGTTCCTTCGTTCCCACTCAGGATGAAAAGCGGTGTGGACAGAATGGGAGTTGTGCAGTTTATTTGCGGGAAAAGTTTTAATAGAAAACTATTGTTCTAACACCAAAATTTGATTGAAACGAAACTGCCCGCTTTCTTTTCCTGAGGAACGAAGGATCTAAATTATCGATTCATAACTCTGTTCCTAGATCCTTCGCTACCACTCAGGATGAAAAGCAGAGTGCAAACAACACTCTTTCTTCTATAATTTTGTTGAGGAAGAAGTACCTAAACACATCACATCCCCCTCAATTCATAAGTGCCCATAATGGCGAGGTGATCTGAGGTGATTTTGACGGAGTCCAAAGAACGACATCCAATCCCTTTGGAGTGGAAAATGTAGTCAATCGGGATTTGGGCCAAGTAAGGGTTCCAAGCTGGAAAAGTTGGCGTCAGCTTTTTACGGCTGTCTTGTAATTCGGTGGTCGATTTGAAGTTCTTCAATCGGTTGTCCCAAGGCACCGTATTGAAATCCCCAAGCACCAGAAACTCGCCCTTTTTTTCACTGATGTATTCCTTGGCGATATTCAAATGTTCGTTGCGGGTATTCCATTTTAATCGAGTGGTTGGCGAACGGGTATGCAAGGCCAAAAAGTTAATTTCCTCTTCATGCATTTTCACCTTTCCGATAATATTGGTCGTGCCTGCCCAATCCACGATTTCAGTATCTATTAATGGATGTTTACTGAACACTGCAATCCCTTGGCTGGCATCATTATTACTCACCACCTTAGAAAATGGGTAATCATGCGCTAAACCTTCTTTTAACTCGGTAGCCCATTCGGCACTTACTTCCTGAAAGGAAACGAAATCGGGTGATAGCTGGATCACCCGATCAATCGTACTTTCATAGGCTTCGTTGGTAGACAGCACATTAAATTGAAGTACGGTCATTTGCTCTTTGCCTTGAGTGATTTGATAGCCCAGACCAATAGGACTATTAACCTTTATCAGCAGCAACAGATAAATAGAAAAGTTGATGCCCGCCAACCGGTAATGATGCCGAACAATCCAAAATATACTCAACAGGCCATAGACCAACATGGCCTGAAACAAGAAGGATTGAAACAGGGTGAGTGTAAAAGTATACGTTGGGATCAGCAGCAAAAGCGCAGGCAATAGGAGCACAGCCGCCAGGGCCCTTTCCTTGTTTTTGGGTTGACGCATGAGGCAGTACATTCTGAGCAAGAAAAGCCCGATGCGGATTAATATTTTGAGCTTTAACTTATGACGCATGGCTAATGATTTCTTTAGATTTGATATTGTACCAATCTACTTTTCTAGATAAATACATACAGAAGCCGAGCACCAATACGAGACCAAAGCTGCCTACTAAAAGGGCAAAATCTTCGAGTTGAAGTATGACGAAAATGAAGGAATAGATGAGGGTGAAGAAGCCAAACATGACCATTGCCAACTTTGAGCTTTGTAATATTGATTTAGCGTAGAGCGAAACCATACCTACAATAATGGCCGAGGCGATTAAGTAAGCATTGTTAAACCCTACTTGTTCTGAAAGAGAAAGCAGTAGGGTGTAGAAAACGGTCAAAGCCAATCCAACAAGAATGTATTGAATAGGGTGAATTCGTTTTTTATTCAGAATTTCAACGAAGAAGAAGGTAATGAAAGTTAGAAACAGAATGAGGATGGCATATTTAGCCGACCGTGTGTTGCGCTGATAATTATCGACTGGCTGATAAAGGTCAACGCCAAAGCTAGAATTGCTGATCTGATGTGCCCTTCCTTCCCATTGTTGTGGGTAATTTCTGTTCAAGTCGAAGACCGACCACTCCGCAGTAAAACCATTGTCTGTAATGTTATAACTATCGGGTAAAAACTGACCGCCAAAGCTTGGGTGTCGCCAAGTGGAAGCCAAACTAATATTCGTGGTTTTGCCAATTGGGTTAAAGGAAAGCGACTCGGTTCCATTGATATTTAAATCGAAGGAAAAGGGAATAGACTTACTCTCCGAATCAATTGCTACTTTACTGTTAACACCAGAACTCAATAAGTCTTGAACAGGAATTCCTGAACCTGCACGATAAGTGTTTTCTCCAAATTGAATCTGAATATCGGATTGGATACCCGCCATGTCGGGAATGCCGATAGACACAAAAGCTTCTGACCAAAGAATGTTTTCCTCTTCTACTTGAAAATTACTGAAGTCCAAGGCCTCGAATTGACCTTCTGCACTAAGTTCAGAATTGTAAACGATGACTTCGTAAATACCACGTTTCCGTTTTTCAGGGTTCAGTTGTCCTTTAACATCCAGCTTTGAGGGAAGAAAGTGAGCGTAGTGTTTCGTGGTATAAGGACCCTCAACTCCTTTGTGAGTTCTGTTAAACGGAATGGTGAGAATTGGTCCAGTGATCTCAACTGGCGCACCCCATTTTTGAGATACTTCTTCCACCGCTTCAATCTGATTGATTTTCCTTTCGCTGATCAACGATTTGATCATTGAATTGGGGATTAATAATACGGCAATTAGGAAGCCAATAGACAGCAACTTTATGCTTACCGAGGTTTTAATGTTGCTGTTAATTTTTTCGAAAATTGACTCTTGTTTTTCTTCCATGATAATTGAGTTTAAAAGTACTTTGTATTTCAAAGTATAGGGATAAAAAAATATTACCCTCTACCTGTCTGTTCTTTAATTAAAGCCTCCAACGCATCAATATGCGCCATAAAGGCCACCTTGCCAGCTTTCGTGGCCACGTATTTCGTATTCGGTTTTCTACCCACAAATGATTTTTGCACTTCTATATATTCTTCTTTTTCCAAGGCTTTTAAATGGCTGGCCAAGTTACCATCCGTTACTTCCAGTATTTCCTTCAGGCGGTTAAAGTCCATCTCTTCGCCTGCAATCAATGCGCTCATGATGCCCAACCTCACCCTGTTTTCAAAGGCCTTATTTAATGTATGTATGTTAACTTTCAACGTTCGTATTTAAAGTACATTACCGCACCGTATACAATGTGCATTACGCCAAAACCCAAGGCCCAAATGAGCAAGCCATAACCAGGGCTAAGACAAGCCAAAAGCCCAAGACCCGCTTGAATAATGCCCAAATAGCGAATATCTCTAAAGGTATATTTGCTGGCGTTAATCAATGCCATGCCGTAAAAGATAAGCGTGGCTGGAGCCATAAGCGAAATAAAGCCACGAGTATACAGAATCATCACGAAAAGGCCACCGATTACCAGCGGAATCATAAGATTTAGAATTACTCTTTTTGCACTATCGTCCCAAGTTTTAACACCGTGCTTCTTTGCTTTTTTGGTGGTGAAATACACCCCTGTGCCCACGGCCAAAACAAACACTGCCACTAAATCTACGATTAGCCATGTCAGGTTTTCTGACACTTGGCGCTGACTGAGCATGTCGTGGTAGAGAATGGTACTGCTGTTGTAAATCAGCTTATTGGCTATGAAAGCACCAATCAGTGCATAAGCTCCAGCCAAAATCCCCGTTAACCCACTTAGCGAAATAAACCGAGATGATTTCTCCATAATGGAGCGAATCTCGGAGATGTCTTTCAAGTAATCCTTTTCCATATTAAAAGTACTTTGAGATACAAAGTAAATGATTTGTTTTGATGATGCAATATTATCCTCAAAAAAAAATGTTCTAGTTTTGCCGCTGGAAGTGAATGCGAGATTTTGCAAAGACTTCTGAGGTTCAATCATTCAGGCGCTTAATGTATAAGCATTTTTAACCGAGCATATTTTGACCGATAAAGCATTAATTGACCAAATCAAAAACGGAGACGAACGTGCTTTCGAAAGCCTATTTCGAGAGTACTTCAAAGTGCTTTCCGTTTTCGCCAAGAAATTTCTGAATGACCTGGATGCTGCGCAAGACATTGTTCAAGAAGTCTTTGTCAAGTTTTATGAGCAAAGAGAAAAACTAGAAGTACATACTTCGCTCAAGGCGCTGCTGTACCAATCAGTGCGCAACCGATGCTTGGACCAGATCCGCAGCACACAAACCCGTAGCGGTCATCATAACAATATTCTAGCGGCTTCTTTCGGAGCCGATATCGATACTTCTGACTTTATGGAGCAGGCGGAATTGGAACAAATGATTTACAATTCCATCGCACAGTTGCCCGAACAATGCCAGCTTATTTTTAAGATGAGCCGATTAGAAGGAAAGAAGAACCAAGAGATAGCCGATGAGCTCGGTATTTCGAAACGCACGGTAGAAACCCAGATCAGCAATGCGCTCAAACGCCTTCGCTTCGATCTTTTTGAATACTTAAAAGCACTGATAATCATTGCTTTAGAAATTCTTTCATAAAATTTTCAATTTGGCCTACGTGTGTTTTAGCATCGGGTCGTCATAATACTGAACTCAATGAAAAACAGAAGCACCATAGATGAACACCTGCTGCTTTCCTACTTAAAGGGAGAGGCCACTGAGGCTGAACTTCAGCAAGTGGAAGCTTGGTTGGCGCTCGATAAAGGAAATGCTGCTTTGCTCGATAAATGGAAACAGGCTTGGAACCACGCTGGTGCCATTACAGATTTTGCTGCGATTGATGTAGACAAAAATTGGTTGCAAGTGCAAAGCAAGATTCAACCCAAAAAGGCCAAGCAGGTGTTCTTATTGCCAAAAATTTGGCGCGTGGCTGCTGCTATTTTGCTGATTGCTACGGTAGCGTTTTTAGGAAGAGAATTTATGAACAATTCTGCTGGAGAAATGCAAACCCTAATGGCGGCCAGCTTAAACCGTGAAGCTGCTGTACTCCCAGATGGTTCGCAGGTTTGGCTAAAAGAAGGCTCTTCAATCACTTTTCCAGAAGAATTTTCTTCCGAGGAAAGAGAAGTAACCTTAAAAGGAGAAGGCTTTTTTGAGGTGGCACATAATCCTGAACAGCCTTTTATAGTAAAGGCCAAACAGACGGAAACACGCGTATTGGGTACTTCTTTCAACTTAAATGCTTCGCAAGAAGGGGAAAGAATAGAGCTGGTTTTAATGACCGGGAAAGTGAAATTTTCTACCCAAGAAGAGGTGGTGGTATTAGCACCTGGCGATCAGGTGGTGATTGATGAAGGCGGAAAACTTTCCAAAAAGGAAAATTCAAACGGAAATTTCTTGGCTTGGAAAACAGGCACTTTGGTTTTCGAAAACACGCCAATGAAACAAGTAATGGAAGACATTGCAAATGCTTATGGGATTGGCTATGAATTTGAAAATATAGCCTTTATGAATTGCCCACTGACGACAAGGTTCGAAAATGAATCCATAGAAAATGTGTTGCAAGCCATTGAAGCCCTATTCGATATAGAAATAGAAGAAAATAACGGAACCTATATAATTAAAGGAAACGGATGTTAACGTAGAATCAATAATCAAAACAACATATACACTTTGCTTTTCAAGAATTGGTCGTTCGCGGAAGCAAAGTGAAAAGGTCTAAAGCTCAAAAAACAATTCAACAACAGTCAAAAACAAAAATTATGAAAACAACAGTTTTAACAATCGCACTACTATTTATTGGCTTTGGCGCACTTGCCCAAGAGCCCGATCAAGAATTCAGAACAATTTTCAACAACAACGGCATTCGTAGCAATGGCGGTTATGGAGCCGTAACTACTGGCTACTCCAAAATTGCCGATCGACATGCCATTTTAATGGGCGGCCATGGCGCTTGGCTAATCAACCAGCAGTTTGGTTTGGGTTTTGGCGGAACGGGCTTTGTTACCGAACGCAAAACAGACACACAATTAAATAACAGATATTCTGTAGCAGGCGGATATGGAGGTCTTAGAATGGAGTTTATCGCGCTACCAAATAGCCCAGTCCACCTTTCGTTTCCCGTACTAATTGGCGCTGGTGGAGTTACCTATGTTGAATCTGGCAAAGATTATGATTTTGCGAGGGAAGAAGACAGCCAAGCCTTTTTTGTAACCGAAGCTGGAGCAGAAATTGAAATAAACGTGATCAAGTTTATGCGAGTTTCGTTTGGCGCACACTACCGCTATACTTCAGATATCAGCTTAACCTACTTGAGTACAGGTGCTCCTATTATGGATAAAGATGCGCTTCGCGGCCTTAGCGGCACGGTAAGTCTCAAATTCGGTAAGTTTTAAGAAATTGTTAAACCCAACTATATTTTAAACTAAACTACAGACCTTTGGTCCAGTAATTATACTGGGCCTTTGGCTTTTTAAACTGATATCAATTTAAACAATATGTTCTCTAGAGTTGTCCTCATTTGTTTATTCATGTCTTTTGGCCTTTTGGTCATGGGGCAAAGAGGAAATGATGTGCTGGCACGAAAGGTAACTTTGAATATTCGTGATACTTCAATTGAAGATATTCTGAAATCGATTGAAACTGAAGATTTTGCTTTCACTTATTCGGCCGAAGTATTTGATGTAAAAAAAAGGGTTTCCATCAATGTGAAGGATGAAACCATTGGCAATGTTCTAGAAATATTGTTTCGTGGTCAAGGAATGGAGTGCCAGCAACTGGGAAACAAATTATTGATTAGGAAGAAAAGGGTTTCGAAGGAAACTGTACCAAAATCAGACACTACTCAAAAAGAAAAGGCCATAACACCACCGATTAAGCCTTCTGTTCCGAAAGAAACTAAATCTACCACTGAGAAAGAGAGCAAAGAGGCTGAGGTAAAAGAGGTAAAACCTGATGAGGTAAACTCTAACAATGAGAAACAAAAGGCTGACTCGGCCATGGGCAGCTCAACCCCTTCTTTTGAAGACTCAACGTTAGAATCGGAAAACGGTAGGGTGGAATATTACAAAGAGAAAAGAAGGCAGACAGAAGCGATTGTGAATACCTACAAAAACTATGAACTAGCCCCATTACTTTTTGTGCCTATTTATGAGGTTCATCCAAGAGCTTTACTTCCTATTGAATTCAAAGGCGAAATTGCTGCTGAAGAAGTGCCTAAAAAGGAGAAAGAGCCTAAACCAGAAAAGCCCGCAAGGGATAATAAGTTCAGGATCAATTTAGCACCAACGGTTGGCTATACCGAAATTGGTAACCGTGATGCTATTGCTATTGGAGGTCATTTGGTTTATAACCCCACAAAGAATTTTGGTATTGGTGTTGCTGGAAAAGGATTTCTTACCCGAAATGAGCCTGATGTACGATTAGGAGCTGATTATTCATATTCTGGGGGGTACGGAGGCTTACTTTTAGAGGCTACGCTTTTCCCTAATCAGCCTTTTCACCTTTCATTTCCTGTAATTTTTGGACTTGGGTCTGTAATGTACAATAGCCTTGAACCACTGACTGGTTTGAATACTATTGAGGATGAAAGAACCATTTTTGTGTTTGAACCGGGCGCCTATCTAGAAATGAATGTGATTAAATACTTTCGTATTGGTTTTGGAGCAACTTATCGCGATGCCTCAAGCGCCAACCTAAAATACCAATCGGACGATCAACCTATATTGAATAAAAATGGCTTAGATGGCCTAAGTATTAATATTATGTTGAAGTTCGGGCTTTTCTAATTTTAGACTGAGGAAACTTCAAATTCAAACGAACCCTCCAAGGGTTTGAAACTCTTGGAGGGTTCTTGTTAATTATTAGCTAACAAGGCCAGCTTCTTGGCCAGTTCTTCATGGCTACTAGCCACATCAAAAACACCCAACTGTTTTAGTTTTTCACCATGCCCCGGCTGAATGTGGCTTCCACCTAAAAAACCCAGCACCTTAAGCCCAGCTGCTAAAGCAGCCTGAACTCCCGTTTGGCTATCTTCCACCACAATAATTTCTTCTTTGGGAATCCCAATGGTGCTAACGGCCAACTCATATACTAAAGGGCTTGGTTTAGCATGTGCTACCATTTCGGCAGAGAAAATCCTGTTCTCAAAATGGTGCGCAGCCTCTATTTTATTAAGGGCTTGGACCAGATAACTCGCTGCGCTATTTGAAACCACTGACTTAGAAACAGAAATGCTATTGAGTAAATCCGACACTCCCAAAATTGGTCGTACCCTTGCTTTTACTTTGTCGTCAAGCAAGTGTACAATTGTATCTGTTTTCAAACTTGCTTTAAGAAAACCTTCGGCCTTAAGTCCATTAATAATATTGGAATAGGTTTTCCCTGTGTGCTGAAGAATAAACTCCTCCACGGAAATATTCACCTTCTCACTATTCAACCAAGCTACAGTTACTTCAGCGGCTACTATTTCGGTATCGATTAATACTCCATCGCAGTCAAAAATAATGTGCTTCACAAATTAGAAGTTCGGAGTAAGCAGATATTTAGAATAGAAATCGTCAATTACTTTTACCGCTTCTTCTGGTGTATCTACTAAATTGATAAGGTCTAAGTCAGGAGAACTGATGTTTCCTTCATTCAGCATTACATCTTTAACCCAATCGAATAAGCCAGCCCAAAATTTTCTGCCCACCAAAACAATCGGAAACCTTCCAATTTTATTCGTCTGAATCAAAGTAATGGCTTCAAACATTTCATCTAGGGTACCAAAACCGCCCGGCATTACCACAAAGCCCTGAGAGTATTTAACGAACATCACCTTTCTTACAAAGAAGTAATCAAAAGAAATGAGCTTGTCTGGGTCAATGTAGATGTTACTTCCTTGCTCATGTGGCAATTCAATATTTAACCCAACCGACTTACCGTTTTCAGACTTTGCTCCTTTATTACCGGCTTCCATAATTCCTGGACCTCCACCTGTAATTACTCCATAGCCGTGGCGCACTAATTTGGCAGCAATATCTTCTGCCATTTTATAGTAAGGATGGCCTGGTTTGGTACGGGCCGAGCCAAACACTGACACGCAAGGTCCAATTTTAGCCAGTTTCTCAAAGCCTTCTACAAACTCGGCCATTACTTTAAAAATTACCCATGAGTCATGGGTTTTAATCTCGTTCCAATCTCTGTCTTGAAACGCTTGCTTAATTTTATCTTCGTTTATCATTTTCTTTAATTTTTATCGCGCAGCAAATTAACGGGCTTTTCCCAATCTAGCGGTCTTTAAATTCTTGATTATACTTGTTGCGATCAAGCAAATCCCTCTATCGATTAAAAATGGAAGAAGGCTCTTCCATGGTACAAAAGGATGACCGTTCTACAACTTACTTGTTTTTTGCCAAATCTTCCAAAGCATTTTGAAGCTTAGCGTATTTAAAGTCAAAGCCAGTTTTACTTATTTTGTAAGCACTCACTTTATTTCCTCCAGTTACCACTTGCGCCATTTCACCTAAAAAAAGGTTCAGTACAAATTTAGGAACCGGAATTGGTAAGTACAGTTTTCCAAACGCCTTGGCTGCCCTTTTTGTAAACTGTCTGTTAGTTAATGGCTCTGGAGCTACTCCATTGTATGAACCAATCATGCTTTCTTCTTCCACAGATTTACATAAAACTCTAGCCAAGTCGGTAATATGAATCCAGCTCATGAACTGCTTACCACTAGCAAGAGGGGCAGCAACTGGCGGAGCTAACAGCTTTGGTAAAGCACCTCCTTCATTACTTAACACTACCCCAATTCTGATTTGAACCACACGAATACCAAGTTCGGTAAAGCGACTGGTTGAATCTTCCCATGCCTTAACAACCTCAGCCAAAAAATCGTGCCCAGCTGGAGACTTTTCTCTCAAATTAGTGTCCCCAGTGTCCATACCATAGTAACCTACAGCCGATGCAGCCACCAAAGTTCTCACATTGTGATCTGTATTTTTCAGTTTTTCATACAGTAAATTAGAAGTTTGGGTTCGGCTTTTCAGTATTTCCTCTTTACGGTCTTTCGTCCATCTTTTATCGGCCACCCCAGCGCCTGCCAAATGCACTAATGTATCGACCCCATCAAAAGCTCCTTCTTCTATATATTCTTTCTTATAGTCCCACTGAAAAACGGGAGGTGTTTCTCCCTTTCCCTTTGAACGACTTAGTAGGCGCACTTCATGACCATTTTTCAGAAGTAGTTTAACAAGTTCGGAACCCACCAAGCCAGTTCCTCCAGATATTAAAACGGATTTAGACATATTCATAACTACGGGCTTTTAGACTGGGGACGATACTGAAGTAATATATAGTATTAACCGATCAAAAACAGAATGGTTTCGGCCAAAACTAGCTGTGTTCAAAAAGTAGGCTCAAAACCAGTATTACGAACAGTTAATCGTTAAAGTAAGCCTATTCCATGTATTGGGTACTTTACGTTAAGTCAATGTTAAGTTAGCACTTCTGAATATAACATTAGTCTCATAAACGTTTAATACAGGTGTAACCTACGCTTTACCTCAGTACCCGTTCTTTGTACCGTGAAATATAGAACAGTACTTATGAGATTATTTTTGTTTTTATTAGTGATGAGTTGCTCATGGATGGTGACGGCTCAAGAGGTCGGAATTGTAGCCGGCAAGATTACAGACAAAGACGCGAACGATGAGCCACTTCCCTTCGCAACTGTATTTATTCAAGGAACACAAAAAGGTGCAAACACTGATTTTGATGGCCTTTTCAGAATTGATGGTGTAACACCAGGTACTTACACAGTAGAGGTAAGATTTGTAGGTTACGAAACATTAAAATTACCCAACATAGTTGTAACGGCAGGAAAAGTTACAGAAATCACTGCCTCCATGAGTGCTGGCGCAACTAACCTAGAAGACGTTGTAGTTACGGCCAAAACAGAAAAAGACTCTGACATAGCCATGATTATGCTTCAAAGGGAGTCGCTTCAAATGCTGCAATCTATTGGAGCAAAAGAACTTTCAAGAAAAGGAGTGAGCAACGCTGAAGGAGCCGTTACGAAAGTAACTGGTGTAAGTAAGCAACAAGGAGCCAAAAACGTATTCGTTCGTGGCTTAGGTGATAGGTACAACAGCACATCATTAAACAACTTGCCTCTTCCTTCTGAAGATCCTGAATACAAAAACATAGCATTAAGCTTCTTTACTTCAGACATCATTAACAGCATTGATGTAAACAAAGCATTTGGTGCCAACCTTTATGGCGATGTGGCTGGAGCTAACATTAACATTACTTCTAAAGAATTAGGCAACGAAGATATTTTCCAAATTGGAGTTTCTTCTGGTATTAACACCCAAACGGTTTCTGAAGATTTTTTTAGCGCGAGCGGAACTAGCAAATTCGGGACAGTAAATAACCCATCGAGCCCAATTACAGATTTAACCAAATACGACTTTAAAAATTCGTTTGAGCCAACTAAAGCTGGTACTCCAATCAACTTTGGTTTATCATTAAATGCAGGAAAGAAATTTCAGGTAGGAGCCAATACACTAAGCACCTTCTTGGTGGCTTCCCACAGCTCTGACTTTACTTATCAAAACGGTATGACAAGAGATATTACTCCTGAGGGCGGAAGAAGCAAAGACCTTACTTTTGATAAATACGAATACCATGTTTCTCAAGTGTTGATGGGGAATTTGAAATATGAGCTGGGTGAAAACAACTACATATCTTACAACGGAACTTACATTCATGACAACAACCAGAGCGTTGGTAACTTCAATGGTTTTCATGTAAGTATTTATGATGACGCCAGCAACCCAAATTCTGAAAAATCATTTATCAGAAGACAGCAAGAGAACAACAACAGACTTTATGTAAACCAGTTGCTTTCTTACCTTGAGTTGAACGAAAGCATTTCACTCGACTTAGGTGCTTCTTATAATGTAATACAAGGAAATGAGCCAGACAGAAGAACTAATAGCTACGCTTTTGACGGTACTAATTATGAAACCGTTTCAGGTTCTGCTGCAGCCAACCACAGGTTCTATTCTGAACTAGAAGAAAAGGATTATGCTGCTCGTGCATTGTTTACGGTGAAAATGAATTCTGAACAATCTCTTAACCAATTTCAGTTTGGTGGCAACTACAGAAATACTAAAAGAGATTTTTCTGCCATGCAGTTCAACTTCAATTTTGACGCACCAACGGATGTAGACAGAAATAATCCTGATGGATTGTTTAACCAACAGTCTTTAGACAATGGTGTGTTCAACATCCTAACAGCAAACGGAAATGGAGTTGATGCCTTTGTTCCGATAACATATAACGGAGACAGAAGAATATATGCTGGTTTAGTAAACTACACTCGTGAATTTAATTCTGCATTGCTCTTGAACTTTGGTCTTCGCTACGAGCAAATTGAGCAAGATGTAATTTGGGATACCAACCTCGACCGTAACACTTTTAACGATAACATTAACACCGTTTCAGAATCATACATTCTTCCAAGCGTAAACTTAAAGTATGATATCACGGATGATAAAGTAGTAAGGCTAGCAGGTAGCAAAACCTATACTTTACCTCAGTTTAAAGAAGTGGCGCCTTTCCTTTATGAGGATGTAAACTTCTCAAGCTTTGGTAACCCGTTCTTAAGACCATCCAACAACTACAATTTAGACCTTAAGTATGATTGGTACTTCACCAACACAGAATTGGTTTCTGTTACAGGTTTTTACAAAAGGGTTGAAGATGCATTGAACAGGGTACAAGTAAACTCTGCAGCTAACGAGCTTTCCTATGTAAATACTGGAAACGCCAACGTTGCCGGTGTTGAAGTGGAATTCAAAAAATCGTTGATCCAACAATATGGTGACGACAACAGCATGAAACTACTAAACTTTGGTTTGAACGTTTCATACCTCTATTCAAATCAGAAACTAGTAGATGTACCTACCGATGCACTTACAGTAAGATTTACAAACACAGAAGACAAGCTTGAAGGCGCTTCTCCTTTGTTGATCAATGCAGACCTTACTTATCAGATTGAAAAAGACGGTCTTGATTTTACTACATCAGTAGTAATGAATTACTTCAGCGATAGAATTTTCTCTTTAGGAACGGCCGGAAGCCAGAACATAATGGAGAAAGGTGTTCCTACTTTGGATTTCATCACAAGAACAAAATTGGGAGAGCACTTAGGCCTAAGCCTAAGTTTAAAAAACCTTTTGAACCCAGCTTTTAAACTGACCAAAGAGCTTAACAACGGTAGCGATACCATCATCAATAGCTATAAAAGAGGCATGAATGTTTCTTTCGGAATCAATTATACATTTTAAAACAAAACCTAATCAAAAATCTAATCCATTTTATGAAAACTCTTAAGAATTACTTTGCAATGGCCGCACTATGTGCCGTTATTTTCGGATGCTCTGATGACGATACTCCTCCAGTTCAAACAAAGGATGGTGTAATCTCTTCACAAAGTGATGTTGATCTTGATGCTGCTGACCTAAAAGGCAAAATCACATCTAGCATTACTTTATCAAACACTCAAGAGTGGAACTTAACTGGTCCTTTAAGTGTGGCTAGCGGTGCTAAATTAACAATCGATGCCGGTACTACTATCAAAGCTCAGGCTGGTGGAACTAACGTTTATATTGCTGTTGAGCAAGGTGCTCAAATCTTTGTAAACGGTACTGCCGCTGCTCCAGTAAAAATGACCTCAAGTGCTGCTAATCCTGCTTCAGGCGACTGGGGAGGTCTTTTATTAATGGGTAATGCTCCAATTTCTGGTGGCGGAACTGCTACTACCGAAGTTGTAGATTACACTTATGGTGGAACTAATGCTACTGACGATTCAGGTGACATCACTTATCTAATTGTTGAGTACACTGGTGCCCGTATTAACGGTGACAAAGAATTTAACGGTGTAACTTTCTACGGTGTTGGTTCAGGAACAACAGTAAGTAACCTTGCTGTTTTGTACGGTGACGATGACGCTGTTGAGTGGTTTGGTGGATCTGTTAGTGTAAGCAACCTTTTGGTAGCTAACGCTAAAGACGACATGTTCGACTGGACACAAGGTTATGTTGGTCAAAACAACACTAACTTTTACGGAATCAGACAGGCTGGCTTTGTGGCTGTAACTTCTGACCCACGTGGTATCGAAGCCGATGGGAACTTAGATGGTAACTCTCCACAAGATGCTAACCAATCAAACCCTAAAATTGATGGTATCACTATCATTCACAATGCAGCAGTTGAAATGTCTGACATGGTAAAAATCAGAAGAGGTTCAGGAGCGGTTATCACTAACCTTTATGTGGCTTTAGGTGCTGGCGCAACTGCTGGTGACTTGGTTGATTTTTATGATGATAAAGGTGTTGCTATTGCTTCTACTTCTATCACAGGAACGGCAAACCCTGCTAACGGTCTTGATATTACTGATATCAAAAAATCTGGAACGAATGGCACAAGTACTGGAACCGCGGCCATCACTGCAGGAACAACTTCTGCTGTAAACACTTCTATCTTTGCTTGGACTGGCTTTAGCTTCTAATTCATTAGAAGATTAGCATATATTTCACAGAGAAGACGCTCAGCAATGGGCGTCTTTTTTGGATTTAGGGTTATATGGAAAAAGTGGATTATTAGCTAGTTCATAAAGCCTTACAGGACAAGCCTTAAATGATTGATGTAAAAGGACTGTAATAGATAAGTTAAAAGGAAATGAAAATGACATGCAAAAATTGTGTGTAAAGTGTAGTAATTTTATTTGACAAGAGTAAAATTAAGTCAGTATATTTATAGCGGGACGCGATTTGAGGTTTTAATAGACTGAAAATCAGTCTCTTTTTTGTTGCTTATTCCTGAGTTCTTCTCAAAAGTATACTTGAAAGGAAATTGAAAACACTTTACAGCGTAGGCAATGGAATGGATAGTATCAATAGAGATAACAAGTTGGGGTTGGGGTCTGATCATACTTACATTGATTAGTTGGTTTGGAGCAATTACCCTTTCCAAAATCAATAACAAACATAAATCAGATCAGCTTAATAAGGTTTTAAAATATAAAAGCTCAATTCAAATTGAAGAAGACAATCAAAAAGATTCGCTAAGAATTAATAAGCTCAGATAATATACATCCTATTGCCGGTTCTGGTAGATTTCCAGTTTGATTTAACAATTGCCACCCCACCTTGTTCTGCACAAAAAAGGCCACAATGAGAATTGTAGCCTTTCTTATATTTTGATGTGTTTTTATTTACTCTCTTTAGAAACCATTATCAATCATCGTGGATTATAAAATCAATTGAGTGTCTAAGGTAACCTTGTGAATCAACTATTCTTATATAATGGTATTGATCAAACGCTACTGTCGGTGCCGCCAAATATTTTACAAGGCCATAATTCGGAACATTATTCCAAGTAAGTACAATCTGTTGTTGAGCATTTATCATATGAACCGTTAAGAGGTTACTTCTAAAGAATTTATGATCCCATTCGGCTGTTATCCAATCTCGCTCATGAATATCAGTGTAATTGTATCCAGGAGAAAATATACTACCTGTTTGCTCAACAGCGGAAATATTTCCATCAGTTGCACTATAACCATGAATATATAAGTTTTCATATTCATCAAGAAACCCAAGGGCTAATAAATATTGACCGTTCGAAGAAGCTGTTTCTTCTTCGAAATAAATTCTAAGTTCCTTGCGTTTGTATTGTGAACTAACTGAAGGCACAGTAATTACCGTACTATAGTCTGTAAAGTCAACCCCAGTTTTTAAGGTAGTCAGTCGAGTTGCTCCATCATAAAGCGCGAGAGTCCATGTAAACCCTTCTATTCTATCTTTCCAGCATTGGAGAGTACCAGGTAAGCTCCAGTTAAGCGTAAACTGTTCACCTTCATTAAAATACACACCATCAAGAGGGTTAACCGTATTAGTAGTAAAACTCTTACTAAATGAAACAATAGTGTGATCCCAATAGGAACCCTGACAATTCGGGTCTGTACTTGTCGCATAATTTGAAGATGACTTAGTCTCAATCAAATTCTGATTTTTCAAATCTTGCTGCTCTAATGGGATGGTTTCCATTTGATCAGAGCAAGAGTATATAATTCCAACTCCTAGAATTAGAATTATATAATATTTTATTATTTTCATGTGATTAAATTAACCTTTCACAATTAACTTATAATTTTCAGTAAATTATTTTTCTATTGTATTTTATAATGCAAAGTTATGCATGTATTTCTCGTAGGTTAATGACCACTGCTACCTTCATATCCAGAAATAAAAGTGAACATCTTAACTTACTGTTCTTAGGCAATAGGAGAAGTCCGCTCCTCC
>Ga0207884_1000553_pt1 | contig 21172 bp, 21 predicted proteins | sample MalvirmetaMSP144_FD_184236 | JGI IMG/M metagenome (GOLD analysis project Ga0207884, IMG submission 184236) | Marine viral communities from the Deep Pacific Ocean - MSP-144 (SPAdes) | ecosystem: Environmental > Aquatic > Marine > Oceanic | place: Pacific Ocean | collected 2011-07-08 | reverse complement strand
TCGCCGCAGATATAGGCCCCGCCCCCGTGGGTGACGTACAGGTCGAAGTCCCAGCCGTGGATATTGTCCTTGCCGATCAGCCTGGCCTCATAGGCCTGCTTGATCGCGGCTTCGAGCCGCTCGCGCTCGAAGACATACTCGCCGCGGATATAGATGTAGCAGGCGTGGGCCCGGATCGCGTAGCTGGCGATCATGCAGCCTTCGATCAGCAGATGCGGATCGTTGCGCAGGATTTCGCGATCCTTGCAGGTGCCGGGCTCGGACTCATCGGCGTTGACCACCAGGAAGTGCGGCCGCTCGCTCTCCTGCTTGGGCATGAAGGTCCACTTCAGGCCGGTGCCGAAGCCCGCCCCGCCGCGGCCGCGCAGGCCGGAATTCTTCACCTGGTCGCAGATCCATTCCGGGGTCTGCGACAGGATATCGGCCGTGCCGTTCCAGGCGCCGCGCCGCTTGGCGCCCTCCAGGCCAAAGTCGTGCAGGCCATAGAGGTTGGTGAAGATGCGGTCCTTGTCTTCCAGAATCCCGACCACGCCCCTCAAACTCCTTCTTTCGCGCGCCGGAAGGCGGCGATGAACCAGATCTGCGCCGCAAACCCTGCGGCCAGAGCGACGCCGAAGATGGCGAACAGCCAGTCCTGGCCGGTGGCGAGCGCGCCGATCACCGCGGCGATCGCCGCCAGCACGCAGACCAGATTGATCACCGCCATGCGCATGAACCGCGCCTTGATGCCCGCGTCCGCGCTCACGCCGTCGGCTCCGGCTCGGACGCCTTGGGCGCGGCATTCGGAAGAGCCATCGGCTTGGCGGCCGAGCCGTCATAGAGCGCCGGATCAGATAGGGTCAGCGGCCCACCTTCGGGCGCTGAGCCCTGGCGCTTCGTGGCCGAGCCGGGGGCCGGCGCCTTGCCGGCCGCGAAGTCGTCCAGCAGAGCCTCGAAGCTCTCCGGCGTCAGGTCTTCGTAATAGTAGTCGTTGATGGCGGCCATGGGGGCGTTGGCGCAGGCGCCCAGGCACTCGACCTCCTGCCAATAGAACTTGCCGTCCGCCGACAGGTGGTCCTTGGCGCCGATCCTGCGCTTGCAGACCGCCATCAGGCTCTCGGAGCCGCGCAGCTGGCAGGGCGTGGTGCCGCAGACCTGGACCAGGGCGACGCTGCCCACCGGCTCCAGCATGAACATGGTGTAGAAGGTCGCGACCTCCAGCACCCGGATGCGGGCCATGCCCAGCATCTCGGCCACGGTGCGGATGGCGGGCTCGCTGACCCAGCCGTCCTGCTTCTGGATCAGCCACAGGATCGGGATGACCGCCGACTGCTGGCGGCCGGCTGGGAACTTGGCGATCCACCACTTGGCCTTTTCCAGCGTCTCCGGCTGGAAGGCGAAGCTGGACGGTTGGTTGGGCGAAAGACGACGAACGCTCACATGCCCCTCACTTAACGAAGTCGATGCGGGCGATCTTGCCGCCGGCGATGGTGTAGATGGCCGCCACTTCGAAGCTCACAGGCCCGGGCTGGCGATAGACGCGCTCATGATCGATCACCCGGTCGCCGATCACCACCCGATGGGCGAGCTCGGCGCGGTTCTGCGGATGCTCGGCGAACAGGGCCACATGCTTGGCCCGGAAAGCCTCAAGCCCCTCGACCGTCACCGCCCCGTTGAAGTCGGCCACGATCAGATCCTGGGCGAAGAAGCCGCACAGGGCGTCCACGTCCTGGGCGTTGTAGGCGTCGAGCTGGCCCTGGGCGAGATCGGCCGGCGCCGGCGTCGCTGCGGCGTTCATCGGTCGATCTCCCCGAACACGATGTCCAGCGAGCCGAGAATGGCCGAGACGTCGGCCAGCATGTGGCCGCGGTTGATCCAGTCCATCGCCTGCAGGTGTGGATAGCCGGGCGCGCGGATCTTGCACTTGTAGGGCTTGTTGGACCCGTCGGAGACCAGGAACACGCCGAACTCGCCCTTGGGCGCCTCGACGCAGGCATAGACTTCGCCGACCGGGGTCCGATAGCCCTCGGTGAACAGCTTGAAGTGATGGATGAGCGCTTCCATCGAGCGCTTCATCTCGCCGCGACGGGGGGCGCCGATCTTGTTGTCGTCGATGAGCACCGGGCCGGGAGTCTTTTCCAGGCGATCGCAGCACTGCTTCATGATGCGCACCGACTGGCGCATCTCTTCCATGCGGCAGAGATAACGGTCGTAGCAGTCGCCGTTCACGCCGAGCGGAATATCGAACTCCAGCTCGTTGTAGCACTCATAGGGCTGGTTGCGGCGCAGGTCCCAGGCGATGCCCGAGCCGCGCACCATCACGCCGGAAAAGCCCCAGTCCAGGGCCTCCTGCTTGCTGACCACGCCGATATCGACATTGCGCTGTTTGAAGATGCGGTTGCCGGTGATCAGGCTGTCGATGTCGTGCAGCGCCTTGGGGAAGGCGTCGCACCAGGCGGAGATGTCGGCCACCAGGGCGGCGGGCAGGTCTTGGCGGACGCCGCCGACGCGGAAATAGTTGGCGTGCATCCGCGCGCCGGACGCCCGCTCATAGAAGACCATGAGCTTTTCGCGCTCTTCGAAGCCCCACAGCGGCGGGGTCAGCGCGCCCACGTCCATGGCCTGGGTGGTGACGTTGAGCAGGTGGTTCAGGATGCGGCCGATTTCGGAATACAGCACCCGGATCAGCTGGGCGCGGTAGGGGACCTCGACGGCCAGCAGCTTCTCGATGGCGAGCACATAGGCGTGCTCCTGATTCATCGGGGCCACATAGTCCAGGCGATCGAAATAAGGGATCGTCTGCTGATAGGGCCGGTACTCCATCAGCTTCTCGGTGCCGCGATGGAGCAGGCCCACATGGGGGTCCACTCGCTCGACCACTTCGCCGTCCAGCTCCAGGATCAGGCGCAGCACGCCGTGCGCGGCCGGATGCTGGGGGCCGAAGTTGATGGTGAACTTGCGGATCTCGGTTTCGGTCGAGGGGCTGTGGGCCAGCTGGGCCTCGGACGCAGGGACGACTTCGCCGGTCATGCCTTGGGCTCCGCCTTTTCGTCGCCCGGAAGGGCGGCGAAGCCGCGCTCGGCGCCTTCCCAGGGGCTGAGGAAGTCCCAGTTGCGCCACTCGGTCATCTTGATCGGCTCATAGACCACGCGCTTGAGTTCGTCGTCATAGCGCAGCTCCACATAGCCGCTCATCGGGAAGTCCTTGCGCAGCGGATGGCCGTGGAAGCCATAGTCGGTGAGGATGCGGCGCAGGTCCGGGTGGCCTTCGAAGAAGACCCCGTACATGTCGAAGGCCTCGCGCTCATACCAGTTGGCGCAAGGATAGGCCGGGGTCGCGGTGGGCACCGGGGTGTCCTCGTCGGTCACCAGCTTGACCCGCACCCGCAGGTTCTTGCTCATCGACAGCAGGTGATAGACCACCTCGAAGCGCTTCTCGCGCTCAGGGTAGTCCACCGCGGTGAGGTCGATCAGCACCTCGAACCGATAGTCCGGATGATCGCGCAGGAAGGTCAGGGCCTCGACGATGCGCGGCAGGGGCGCCGTCAGGGACAGCTCGTCAAAGGTCACATGGGCGCCAGCCAGGGCGCCGGCGCTATTGGCGACCATCGCCTGGCCAAGCGCCTGCAGGTCGGCGGCGGAAACGGGCCAGCTCATCGTTCGATCGTCCCGGTCCGGCGGATCTTCTTCTGCAGTTGCAGGACCCCATAGACCAGCGCCTCGGCCGTGGGCGGGCAGCCCGGGACATAGATGTCCACCGGCACGATGCGGTCGCAGCCGCGCACAACCGAATAGCTGAAATAGTAGTAGCCGCCGCCATTGGCGCAGGAGCCCATGGAGATGACGTAGCGCGGATCCGGCATCTGGTCGTAGACCTTGCGCAGGGCCGGAGCCATCTTGTTGCACAGGGTGCCGGCGACGATCATCACGTCGGACTGGCGCGGACTGGCGCGGGGCGCGAAGCCGTAGCGCTCCAGATCATAGCGCGGCATCGAGGCCTGCATCATCTCGACCGCGCAGCAGGCCAGGCCGAAGGTCATCCACATGAGCGAGCCGGTGCGCGCCCAGGTGATCAGGTCGTCGGCGGCTGCGGTGATGAAGCCCTTGTCGGCCAGCTGGTCGTTAACCCCGTCGAAGAAGGGGTCGTGGATCTTGGCGTCATAGCCCTCGACCGTGGCGCGGGCGGCCGAATTGGCCGGAACGATCACTCCCATTCCAGGGCCCCCTTCTTCCATTCATAGATGAAGCCGACGGTCAGCACGCCGAGGAAGGTCATCATCGACCAGAAGGCGAACTGCATGGCTTCGGTGGGCAGGTTCATCAGGCTGACGGCCCAGGGGAACAGGAACGCGACCTCGAGGTCGAAGATGATGAAGAGGATCGACACCAGGTAGAAGCGGACGTCGAACTTCATCCGCGCATCGTCGAAGGCGTTGAAGCCGCACTCGTAGGTCGAGAGCTTTTCCGGGTCGGGTGCCTTGGGCGCCAGCACGGCGGCGGCCAGCACGAAGGCCAGGCCCAGAACCGCCGCGATTCCCAGGAAAATCACGATGGGCAGGTACTGCAGAAGGAACGCGTTCATGGAGTCCTCGAAGGAGTCGCGCGCCCTTCTAGACCAGCAATGCGCAGGGTTCAAACAGCGGATTCCCGCAACAGAGATACGCCAGGGCGCGACATCCCGCCTGCCCTGACCAGACATCGCGAGATGTCGGGGTCGCCGCCGAAGCGGGCATGGGTCGATATATTCTGCGAATGCTTCGCAATTGCTGCGAGACCGGTTTGCGCCGCGCCCCGGGCACCCTAGGCTCAGCCGTCAAGCCGGAGGGGACGTTGACCAGAAAACCCTTTATCCATAGGGCGCTCGACGCCATCGAGCGCCTGGGCGACCGTCTGCCCGACCCGGTCTTCATCTTCGCCTGGATCATCGGCGGCCTGGTTCTGGCCAGCGTGATCTGCGCCTGGGCCGGGGTCAGCGCGATCAATCCGGTCGATGGGGAACTGCTGCGTGCGCAGAGCCTGCTGACGCCGGCCAACATCCAGACCCTGCTGGTGGAGATGCCGCGCACGCTGACCGGCTTTGCGCCGCTCGGCTATGTGCTGCTGATCATGCTGGGGGCGGGAATCGCCGAGCGAGTCGGCCTGCTGTCGGCCGCCATCCGCGCCATGATGAGTCGCACGCCGCGGCTGTTGGTCACACCAGTGGTCATCTTCCTGGGCCTGATCGCCAACCACGCCGCCGATTCCGGATTCGTTATCCTGCTGCCCCTGGCCGGCGCGGCCTTCGCCGCCGTCGGCCGCCACCCGATCGCCGGCATCGCAGCCGCCTTCGCCGGCGTGGTGGGCAGCTTCGCCGGCAACCCCCTGCCCGGCCAGTTCGACGCCCTGATCCTGGGCCTGTCCGAGCCCGCCGCCCGGCTGATCGACCCCACCTGGACAGCCAATCTGGTCGGCAACTGGTACTTCACCGCCGCCGGCGCCCTGGTGTTCATTCCCGTGGCCTGGTGGGTGACCGCCCATGTGGTGGAGCCGCGGCTCGGCCCCTGGACCCCGCCGGAGAACCTGCCGCCGCAGGATGCGCCGCTGTCGCCGGTGGAGCGCCGAGCGCTGATCTGGTCCGGCGTGGCGGTGCTCGCCGTCATCGTCCTGTGGGCCGCCATGGCCCTGGCGCCCGGCGCGCCGCTGGTGGACCGCAGCGTCGCGGGGCCGGCCCGCTGGACGCCCTTCTTCCGCTCCCTGGTGGCGGGCTTCTTCGTTCTCTTCCTGGCCGGCGGCCTGACCTATGGCCGACTGACCGGCCAGATCCGCACCGACCGGGACGTGGTGCGCCTGGCCTCTGAGTCCATGGCCTCCATGGCGCCCTATATCGTCCTGGCCTTCGCCGCGGCCCACTTCATCGCCATGTTCACCTGGTCGAACCTGGGGGTGATCATCGCCATCCATGGGGCCGAGACGATCCGCGCCACTGGCCTGCCCATTCCGGTGCTGCTGATGGCCATCGTCGTGCTGACCGCCGCCCTCGACATGCTGATCGGCTCGGCCTCGGCCAAGTGGGCGGCCATCGCGCCGGTGCTGGTGCCGATGCTGATGCTGCTGGGGATCAGCCCGGAAATGACGACGGCCGCCTATCGCATGGGGGATTCCAGCGTGAACATGGCCTCGCCGCTGATGCCCTATTTCGCCCTGGTCCTGGGGTTCTGCCAGCGCTGGCGGCCGGGCTTCGGCGTCGGCGGCCTGATCAGCGCCATGCTGCCCTATTCGGCGGCGATGATGAGCGCCGGCCTGATCCTCGTGGGCCTATGGTCGGCCCTGGAGCTTCCCCTCGGTCCACAGGCTGGCGTGCATTATTCCCCGCCCAGCGCGATTAGCCGATGATCGGCAGTTGACACGATTCAGGTCGGGACCTATCAGACGCGCCTCGCGGCGACGTGAGGCCCTTAAGCGGGTGTAGCTCAGTTGGTTAGAGCGCCGGCCTGTCACGCCGGAGGTCGCGGGTTCGAGTCCCGTCACTCGCGCCATGGTCTTCCTTGGGAAGATCTGGCGCGGCCCCTCCCCTTCAAATCCACGAACGCTGAAACGAAGCGCCGCTTCATCCCGGTTCGGCTTGCCGCCTCGAAGATAGTTTGATATCAAGCTTTAATAGTTTGATGTCATACTATATGGGGTGGAAAATGGCGTCGCGTCGGAACGTGCTGAAACTGATGGGCGGCGGCGTGGTGGTCGCAGCGACCGCTGCGGGCGGCTTTCTCGCCATGAACCAACCCTCCAGAGCCGCCCGGGCGCCCTGGCGGGACGCCGGGCAATATGAAGAGTTCCGCCGCCGGGCGCTGTCCTACGCCCTGCTGGCTCCGAACCCGCATAACCGCCAGCCCTGGCGGGTGCGGCTGGAGGGCGACCGGGCCCTGACCCTGTTCTGCGACCTTGAGCGACGCCTGCCGGCGACCGATCCCCTGGACCGGCAGATCACAATCGGCTGCGGCGCCTTCCTTGAACTGCTGGTGATCGCCGCGGCTCAGGACGGCTTCGCCGCCATCATCAGCCCCTTCCCCGAGGGGGAGGACATGAGCACCTTGGATCGTCGCCCGGTGGCCCGGGTGGAGTTCGTGGCCGACAAGGCGCAGCCGGACCCCCTGTTCGCGCAGATCCTCGGCCGCAGATCCAACAGGGGCGTCTACCAGCCGCGCGACGTGCCCACGCCCCTGCTCGCCGAACTCGCAAAGGCGGGCGCCGCCTTCGGGACCACAGCCGAGTGCGTCGGAAACACGCCCTTGGCCGCGCGACTTCGGGACCTCACCTGGCGTGGCCACACCACAGAGATGCTCACGCCGGCGGCCTTGCAGGAATCGGTGGACCTGATGCGGATCGGCGCCGCGCAGGTGAGCGCCGATCCGGCCGGCATCGCGCTGGAGGGTCCGGTGATCGGGGCGGGCCGCCTTGCAGGGGTGGTCAACCGCGAGGCGCTGGGTGACCCGAACTCCACGGCCTTTCAGCAGGGCCTCGACATGTACCAGGCGATGGCCATGTCCGCCCGCGCCTTCGGCTGGTTGGCCAATGGCGACGCCTCCCGGACCGAACAGCTCAACGCCGGCCGGGCCTATGTGCGGCTGAACCTCAAGGCGACCGAGCTTGGCCTGGGGGTCCACCCCTGGAGCCAGGCTCTTCAGGAATATCCCGAAATGTCGGCGCTTTATGAGGAGGTCCACGCGCTCGTCGGGAAGGGCGAGAGACTGCAAATGCTCTTTCGTATCGGCTACGCTGCGCCCGTCATCGCCGCACCGCGCAGAGGACTGGCCGCCCACCTTGTCTGAACCGAGACCCGACGCCAGTTCCGAGCCCTCAGACGAGGCGCGGCTGTTCACGCTGTTCAATGAGATCGGCATCATCCAACAGCTGAGCGGCACGGCCTTTGAGCGTGTCCTGCCCCACGGCCTGACCCAGGCTCAGTTCACTGTGCTCAACCACTGTGTGCGGTTGGGCGACAACAAGACGCCCGCACAGCTGGCCTCGGCCTTCCAGGTGACCCGGGGCACCTTGACCAGCACTCTGCAAAGGCTTGAGGCGAAGGGCTTTATCGAGATCGTTCCCGACGCCAAGGACGGGCGCTCCAAGCGGGTTTTGTTGACCGCCTCGGGACACGCCGCCGCCGCCGCCTGCATCGCGGCGGCCGCGCCGATCCTGACGCGAGCCCGGGAGGCGCTGTCGCGGGACGAGGTCGAGCGCCTGCTGCCGCTGCTGACGAAACTCCGCGTCTGGCTGGATGAAAACCGATCCCTGTAAGCCGGTGACCTGGGCGGCCCACAGCTTTGGCCCGCGTCATCCTCCAAGTGGTCTCAGAGCTTGGCGAAGGGCTTGAGCCGATCGCGCTCACCCGGCGCGAAGGCCAGCACCTCCCAGAATCCGGCGGGCTCCAGGACCGGGCGCAGGGCCTCGCGATCGGCGTCGGAAAGCTCGGCGAACATCGCCTTCAGCCAGAGCCAGCAATCCACCGTATAGGGCCGCGCGACGCTGGCCAGGGTCACGCCGCCCACCTCGAAGGCGCAGCGCAGTTCGCCGCGGCCAGCGGCCTCAGCCGAGGCCAGCATCATGGCGCGGAAGCCGCCGCCGGCCAGGCGGACCAGTTCGACAAAGGTTTCATCAGGCGCCGGGTCAGCCGCCCATTCGCCCTGGTGCCCCGACAGGTCATCCACCCACTGGGTCCACTGATAGGTCCGCACGGCCTGGCCGCGCATCAGTTGGGAGGGGGTCGGATCGATGGCCAGCTGGCTCAGCATGCCATAGAGGCCGAAGTCGGCGATGGACGGTCGCTGGCCAAACAGAAAGAGCCGCCGCGACAGGCCGCGCTCCAGAATGTCCAGCAGGGCCAGATACTCCGCCTCAAGGGCCGCATGGGTGGCCGGATCCCCGCCGCCGATGAAGTTGCGCACCATCTGCTGACGGGCGGTGAACTTCTCGATGCCGAGGCTCAGCGCCGGCTCGTCCACATCCCCCAGCCAGCCGGCCATCTGCCGGCGGGCGCAGAAGGCGACGTCGGTCTCCGACGTCCAGCGGAAGGCCATCAGGATCACCGCCAGCCACTCGTCGGCGAAATCCTCCACCAGCCGGGCCAGGAACCGTTGGCCAGGCGTCGGCGGCATGAGACTGGGTCCCTCGGGGTGAAGGCTCTCCATCTCGTGCAGGATCGGCGTGGAGTCGTTCCAGGGGGTTCCATCGGGATAGACCACGACCGGCAGCAACCGCTTGCCGAAGGCCTTGAGCCCCTCGCTCTGCCCCGTGCCGTCGAACCCGCCCAGGGGGACCGTCCAGTCATGGGGGATGCGGCGATAGCGCAGGGCGGCGCGGACCTTGTGCGAATAGGGCGAGCCGGGGCCTGCGAGAATCCGGTAGCGCCCCGGACGGGGCATGAGGTCAGCCTGCTCGAAGATCACGGATAGGCTCCATCGCCGTAAATCGGCATTCACCGTGACAATATCCGCCTCACCTGCTGAGGGAAGCGGAAAGCTCAGCTGGCCTGGGCCTCACCGATACGCACCCGGACATCGGACGGCAGGGTCAGGCCCGAGGCCGCGGCGTTGGCCTCCAGGTGGGCCATACGCGTAGTGCCCGTGACCGCGGCCGACACGCCAGGATGCTCCAGCACATAGGCGAGGGCCGCCTGGGCCGCGCTCATGCCCTCTAGACGGCGCAGGAAGGCGAACCGCTCGGCCAAGGCCAGCTCCTCGCGGTGGTTCTTCAGCGCCCGGGCGGTGTACCAGAGATCGCGCAACCCGCGGACCTTGCGGATCTGACCGTCCACATGACCCATGGCCAGCGGCATGCCCGCCAGGACCCCCTTGCCCCGGGCGACGGCGGCGTTGATCAAGGCGCCCCGCTCCGGCCGCAGGATATTGTAATCCAGCATCACCACATCGAGGCTGGGCGCAGCGATGATGGCCGCGATCACTTCGGGATCGAAGCTGTTGGCCCCGAAGGCGGCCACCAGGCCGCGGTCGCGCAGCCGCTCCAAGGCGGCGAACAGATCGTCGTTCAGCTCGGCCGCCGCCGGGCCGTGCAGCTGGACCAGCGCCAGGCGCTCCAGCCCCAGGCGTTTCAGGCTGGCCTCCACGCTGGCGACGATGGCGGCGGGCGAGAAGTCGCGGCCTGTGCGTCCGCCGCCCGCATGAAAGGTGCCGGCCTTGGTGGCGACGACCAGGCGCGAGACGTCGCGCCCTTTGAGGGCCCGCCCCAGCCGGGGCTCGGCCTCGCCGCGGGAATAGCCGGGCGCGGTGTCGAACAGGGTGATCCCGAGATCCAGCGCCCGATGGACCAGCCGTACGGCCTCACCCTCGTCGAAACGGGGCAGGCCCCAATAGCTGGCGCAACCGAAGCCGATCTCCGAGACGGTGAGCCCGGTGCGGCCCAGGGGACGATGTCTCATGCGTCCTTCGCCCGACGGGGGTTGGCCGGAAGTATGGTGGGCGGCGAGGGGCTCGAACCCCCGACCCCCTGGGTGTAAACCAGGTGCTCTGACCAACTGAGCTAGCCGCCCTCGCCCGCGTTCTTAGACGCTCAGGCGCGAGATTCGGAGCAGAATTGCCGCGGCGCGCGCACGAAAAAGGGGCGGCCGCGCATGGCGCCCGCCCCTTCGGAATTCTCAGCCCCTGGGGACCAAGCCCTACGCGTTCAGGGCGTTCTTCAGCCCTTCGCCGACGCGGAAGCGCGCGGTCTGGGACGCCGGACGGTTGACGCTCTCCCCCGTTCTGGGATTGCGCGCCACGCCCGCGGCCCGGCTCACCGGGACAAAACTGCCGAAGCCCACCAGCCGGACCTCGTCGCCCCCCTTCAAGGACCCCGTGACGGAATCAATGAAGGCCTCAAGAGCCTCCTTGGCTTGCGCCTTGGTGATGCCGGCCTTGTCGGCCATGGCAGCGACCAGTTCAGCCTTGGTCATTGTCGTTTCCTCTCCCTGCCCTTTTTCTGTTTTTTTCGCGAAGGCTTGGCAGCGGCGAAGGCCTTCGCGCCAAGGGATTATGCGAGCTTCGCCGGGCGCGTCAAACGAAGCGGCGCGGGGGAGGTCCCCCGCGCCGCTGGCCGTCTCAGAAATAGAGCCGACGCCTAGTGCGTCATGATCGCCTCGGCCTCGCCATCGTCGGTGGGGACGCCCGGCTTGTTCGGCGGCTCGGTCCATTCAATCGCCTCCGGCGCGCGCACCAGGGCCTGGGCCAGGACCTCGTCCATGGTGTTCACCGGGATGATCTCCAGGGCTTCCTTCACCTTGGCGGGGATGTCGGCCAGGTCCTTCTCGTTCTCCTGCGGGATCAGCACGGTCTTGACGCCGGAGCGCAGGGCCGCGAGCAGCTTCTCCTTCAGGCCGCCGATGGCGGTCACGCGCCCACGCAGGGTGACCTCGCCGGTCATGGCGATCTCCTTGCGGATCGGAATGCCGGTCAGCACCGAGACGATGGCCGTGGCCATGGCGGCCCCGGCCGACGGGCCATCCTTGGGAGTCGCGCCGTCCGGCACGTGAATGTGGACGTCGGTCTTCTCGAAGGACGGCGGCTCGATGCCGAACTGGGTGGCGCGGCTGCGGACATAGGAGTTCGCTGCGGCGATGGACTCCTTCATCACGTCCTTCAGGTTGCCCGTGATGGACATGCGACCCTTGCCCGGCATCTTGACCGCCTCGATGGTCAGGATGTCGCCGCCGAAGTCGGTATAGGCCAGGCCCGTGATGATCCCGACCTGATCCTCGGCGTCGGTCTCGCCATAGCGGTACTTGCGCACCCCGGCGTACTTGGCCAACCGCTCGGCGTCGATGGTGACGCTGGTGAGCGACTCGCGGCCCAGATCCCGAACCGTCTTGCGCGCCAGATTGCCCAGCTCCCGCTCCAGCGACCGCACGCCGGCTTCCCGGGTGTAGTAGCGGATCAGGTCGCGGATCGCGTCCTCGGGCACCACGAACTCCTCGGGCTTCAGCCCGTGGTCCTTGGTCAGCTTGGGCAGGACGTGGCGCTTGGCGATCTCAACCTTCTCATCCTCGGTGTAGCCGGGGATGCGGATGATCTCCATGCGGTCCAGCAGGGGCTGGGGCATGTTGAGCGAGTTGGCCGTGGTGACGAACATCACCGGCGACAGGTCGTAGTCCACCTCCAGATAGTGGTCGGCGAAGGTGGAGTTCTGCGACGGGTCCAGCACCTCGAGCAGGGCCGAGGCCGGGTCGCCGCGATAGTCGGCGCCCATCTTGTCGATCTCGTCCAGCAGGAAGAAGGCGTTGGTGGTCTTGGCCTTCTTCATCGACTGGATGATCTTGCCCGGCATGGAGCCGATATAGGTCCGACGGTGGCCACGGATCTCGGCCTCGTCACGCACCCCGCCCAGGGACACGCGCACGAATTCCCGCGCCGTGGCCTTGGCGATCGACCGACCGAGGGAGGTCTTGCCGACGCCGGGAGGGCCGACGAGGCAGAGGATCGGGCCCTTCAGCGCGCCAGTGCGGGCCTGGACCGCCAGATACTCCAGGATCCGCTCCTTGACCTTGTCGAGGCCGTAGTGGTCCTCGTCCAGGATGGCCTCGGCCCGGCTCAGGTCGATGGGCTTCTGCTTGGCCTTGCCCCACGGGATCGACAGCAGCCAGTCCAGATAGTTCCGCACGACGGTGGATTCGGCCGACATCGGGCTCATGGAGCGCAGCTTCTTCAGCTCCGCCTCGGCCTTGGTGCGGGCCTCCTTGGACAGGCGCGTCTTCTTGATCCGCTTTTCGAGCTCGTTCAGCTCGTCGCGGGTGTCGTCCTGCTCGCCCAGCTCGCGCTGGATCGCCTTCATCTGCTCGTTCAGATAATACTCGCGCTGCGTCTTCTCCATCTGACGCTTCACGCGATTGCGGATCTTCTTCTCGGTCTGCATCACCGAGATCTCGCCCTCCATCAAGGCGTAGACCTTCTCGAGACGCTTCACGACGTCGAAGACTTCCAGCAGGGCCTGCTTGTCGCTGATCTTCACCGACAGGTGCGAGGCCACGCGGTCGGCCAGCTCGCCGGGGTTCTCGATCTGCGGCATGGCCGCCAGGGCCTCAGGCGGCACCTTCTTGTTGAGCTTTACATAGGTCTCGAACTGCTCGACCACGGCGCGGCTCAGGGCCTCGGCCTCGGCCGAGGCCAGGCTGTCGTCGGGGAGGTCGGCGATCTCGACTTCGTAATAGTCGCTCTGGGCCGTGTAGCGGGCGACTCCCGCACGGGTCTTGCCTTCCACCAGCACCTTGACGGTGCCGTCGGGCAGCTTGAGCAGTTGCAGGATCGTGGCGACGACGCCGACGTCATAGATGGCGATAGGCGCGGGATCGTCGTCGTCCTTGTCCTTCTGCGTCAGCAGAAGGATGTCCTTGCCATCGTTGCGCATGGCCTCTTCGAGCGCCCGCACGGATTTTTCCCGTCCCACGAAGAGGGGCACGGGCTGATGGGGAAACACGACAATGTCGCGTAGGGGCAGGACAGGTAGGGTCTTTGTCTCGGACATGATGCTTTCACTCCTGGCCGGCCCCCTCTGACACAAGCAAGGCTCGACCATCGGACCGCGGTTACCCAGACGATGCGCCTGAGTCGGACGGCCCGTCCGCCAAGACGGCGGTCTCTTCAGCTTATTTATGTGGACGCTTCGCGCCGTGGTTCAAGCGCCACAGGGGTGTTGCGCGACATCATGGCTTCGGCGCCGCAACACAAATCCGTGGGGCGTGGCGCGACCTCAGGCCGCGCCACCCTTGTCCCGACGTTCGGCATAGATGATCAGCGGCTGGGCCCGGCCTTCGACGACCTCGGCGTTGACCACGACCTCTTCGACCCCGTCATAGGTCGGCAGCTCGTACATGGTGTCGAGCAGGATGCCTTCCAGGATGGAGCGCAGACCCCGGGCGCCGGTCTTGCGCGCGATGGCCTTGCGGGCCACGGCGTTCAGGGCGTCGTCGGTGAAGGTCAGGCCGACATTCTCCATGTCGAACAGGCGCTGGTACTGCTTGACGAAGGCGTTCTTGGGCTCGGTCAGGATCTTGACCAGGGCCTCTTCGTCCAGATCGTCCAGGGTGGCGATCACCGGCAGGCGGCCGATGAATTCCGGGATCAGGCCAAAGCGCAGCAGGTCGTCGGGCTCCACCCGGCGGAAGATCTCGCCGGTGCGGCGGTCGTCGGGGTCGGAGACCTTGGCGCCGAAGCCGATCGAGGTCCCCTGCCCGCGGGCCGAGATGATCTTGTCGAGGCCGGCGAAGGCGCCGCCGCAGATGAACAGGATGTTGGTGGTGTCCACCTGCAGGAATTCCTGCTGGGGATGCTTGCGGCCGCCCTGGGGCGGGACCGAAGCCACCGTGCCTTCCATGATCTTCAGCAGCGCCTGCTGCACGCCCTCGCCCGACACGTCGCGGGTGATGGAGGGGTTGTCCGACTTGCGGCTGATCTTGTCGACCTCGTCGATATAGACGATGCCGCGCTGGGCCCGCTCGACATTGTAGTCGGCCGACTGCAGCAGCTTGAGGATGATGTTCTCGACGTCCTCACCGACATAGCCGGCTTCGGTCAGCGTCGTGGCGTCGGCCACGGTGAAGGGCACGTCGATGATTCGGGCCAGCGTCTGGGCCAGCAGGGTCTTACCCGTGCCGGTCGGCCCGATCAGCATGATGTTGGCCTTGCCCAGTTCCACGTCGTTGTTCTTCGTGGCGTGGTTCAGGCGCTTGTAGTGATTGTGGACCGCCACCGAGAGGACCTTCTTGGCGTGGTCCTGGCCGATCACGTAATCGTCAAGAACTTCTCGGATCTCGCGAGGCGTCGGGACGCCGTCCTTCGACTTCACGAAGGAGATCTTGTGCTCCTCGCGAATGATATCCATGCAGAGCTCGACGCATTCGTCGCAGATGAACACCGTCGGGCCCGCGATGAGCTTGCGGACTTCATGCTGGCTCTTTCCGCAGAAGGAGCAATACAGCGTGCTCTTGGAGTCCCCGCTCGCGGCCTTGGTCATGTTCAGTCTCACTCTCTCGACGACGCCGGTCGAAATCATCGCCCTGGGCGCGGGCGGCGATCTCCCGCCATCCTTGCAGGATACGCGCCGGGGGTTGTCTAATCCTTGACATTCCCCGATCCGGCGCCGGATCACAAGCCTTGGCGCACGACCAGCGGCTTCTAAGGGCCAGGCGCCCGATGGCGCACAATTTCGAATCTCTAGATGGGACTGTATCGGATTGGCGCAAGTGACCCCATGCGCACCTTGCCCCCAAAGGGCGTGTGAGGCCCAAACCTGTGCAAATCCCGCGGCGCCCTTTTCGCAGGGCGACAGGTTTTAGAGGGCTGATGGCCAGACTGCGTTATTTCGGCGCAAGCCGCGCCCAGGGGGCTTAATGGACGATCCTGCCGAAGACACGGGCGTCGTCGCCTTCGATTTCGACGGTACGCTGACCACCCGCGACAGCTTCACCACCTTTCTGAAGTGGCGGGTGAGCCGCGCCCGCTACGCCCGGGGCATGCGCCGGCTCGCGCCCGCCGCCGGCGCCTATCTGTTCCACCGCAATCGGGGGCGCATCAAGGCCGCGGCCGTGCGGGAGTTCCTCAAGGGCGTGCCGCGGGCGCAGCTGGAAGCCGAAGCCCGCGCCTTCGCCGAGGCCTTCGCCCCGCGGCTGCTCCGCCCAGACGCCCTGCACACCTGGCGGCGCTGGCGTGAGCGCCGGGCGACCATGGTCATCGTCACCGCCTCGCCGGATATCGTCGTCCAGCCCTTCGCCCGCGGCCTGGGGGCCGACCACCTGATCGGCACGCGCCTGGTGTTCGACGCCGAGGATCGCGTGGCCGGCGTCATCGACGGCCGCAACTGTCGGGGTCCGGAAAAGGTCGTCCGCCTGCAGGCCCATTTCGGGGCCGATATCCGCCTGCGCGCCGCCTATGGCGACACCAGCGGGGACCGGGAGATGCTGAAGATCGCCGATGAGGCGGGCTATCGCGTGTTCAAGGACACCCCATAGACGCCTGCGTTGGGCGTCGGCGCGCCGATCCGCCATAGTCCGCCGGCTGCGCCTGCGCGGATTTGGCTCAAGGACCGGAGGAGGATTGAGGTGCGTCACGCCGGCCCTGCGACCCTCGACGTCCTGGAGCCCCTGCTGGCGGAACTGCGCGCCCTGCCCGGCCTGAACGAGAAAAGGCGCGGCGTCTTCTATGCGAAGCGCCGCGCCTTTCTGCATTTTCACGAAGATCCCGCCGGTCTGTTCGCCGATCTGCGCGGCGCCGCCGAGGCCGAGTTCGAACGCTTCGACGTCACCGGCGAGGATGGCCGGGCGCGCCTGGTCGAGGCCGCCCGCGCCTGCCTGGATCAGTCCTCGCTGCGCCGCTCATAGACGTGGTCGACAAGGCCCCAGGCCTTGGCTTCCTCGGCGGTCATGAAGTGGTCGCGATCAAGCGTCTCCTCGACCACCTCGATGGGCTGGCCGGTGTGCTTGGCGTAGAGCTCGTTCAGCCGGCCCTTGGTCTTGATGATGTCCTCGGCGTGGCGCTGGATGTCCGAGGCCTTGCCGGAATAGCCGCCGGAGGGCTGGTGCACCATGATGCGGGCGTTGGGCAGCGAAATCCGCTGGTCCTTTTCGCCGGCCATCAGCAGGAACGAGCCCATGGAGGCCGCCATGCCCATGCAGACGGTGGAGATCGGGCTCTTCACGTATTGCATGGTGTCGTAGATCGCCAGGCCGGACGTCACGATGCCGCCCGGCGAGTTGATGTACATGGAGATCTCTTTCTTGGGGTTCTCGGACTCCAGATAGAGAAGCTGGGCGCAGATCAGGGCGGCCATGCCGTCCTCGACCGGGCCGTTCAGGAAGATGATCCGTTCCTTCAGCAGCCGGGAGAAAATGTCGAAGGCCCGTTCGCCGCGGCTGGTCTGCTCGACCACCATGGGCACGAGGTTGAGCGCGGTGGTCACATGGTCACGCATAAGCTTAAAAGCCCTTCTCGATGGGCGATCGTCGGATCGCCGTCGTCTCCGATATCGCGTCTGCGTCGGGAGGTTGCAAGGTGAGCCTCCGACGCAGGCCCTTTCGGAACCCTAAAGACGCATGATCCCGACGTCGCGCCAAGGCCACGCCGGGATCATTTTCGTTCCAGCTTCACGGCGCCTCATGGGCGGCGCGCGGCGTATCAGTCGCCATAGCCTTCCGGCAGATCGTCCTCGGCCATCAGCTCGTCCTTGCTGACGTCCTTGTCCTCAACCTTGGCCTTCTCGACGATCAGGTCGACGACCTTGTCCTCGAAGATCGGCGCGCGGAGCTGGGCCTGGGCGTTGGCGTTCTGGCGGAACATGTCGAACACCTGCTGAGCCTGGGGACCATAACGCATGGCCTCCTGGCGCATGGCCTCCAGCAGCTCCTGCTCGGTCACCTGCACATTGTTGACCCGGCCGATCTCGGCCAGCACCAGGCCCAGGCGCACCCGGCGCTCGGCGATCTTGCGGTATTCGCTTTCAAGCTGCGCGTCGGTCTTTTCGGCGTCTTCCGGCGGCAGGGCTTCACGTTCCTTGTCCTGCTGCACCTGGGTCCAGATGGCGGCGAACTCGGCCTCGACCATCTTCGGCGGCAGATCGAAGTCGTGCTTGGAGTCCAGGACGTCCAGCAGGGCGCGCTTCAGCTTGAAGCGCGAGGCGCTGACATACTGCTGCTGCAGGTTCTCGCGCAGCAGTTCCTTGAGCTTGTCCAGGCTCTCGATGCCCAGCTTCTCGGCGAAGGCGTCGTCGGCCTCGGTCTCCACGGGCGCGGAAACCTCGGTCACCTTGACATCGAATTCGGCTTCCTTGCCGGCCAGATGGGCGGCCTGATAGTCCTCGGGGAAGGTCACCTTGACCACGACGTCGCTGTCGGGCTTGGCGCCGACCAGCTGCTCCTCGAAGCCCGGGATGAAACTGCCCGAGCCGAGCACCAGCTGGGCGCCCTCGGCCGAACCGCCTTCGAAGGCCTCGCCGTCGATCTTGCCGACGAAGTCGATGGTGACCTGATCGCCGTCCTTGGCCTTCACGGTCTTGCCCGTGCGCGGCTCGAAGCTGCGGTTCTGCTTGGCCAGCTCGGCCAGGGCCTCGGTCACTTCCTCGTCGCCGGGGGTATAGACCGGGCGGACCAGCTCCAGGGTCGCGGGATCGACAGGCTCAAAGTCCGGCATCAGCTCCAGCGAGATGTCGAAGGCCAGATCGGCCTTGCCGTCGACCACGTCCTGCAGGTCGCCCTCGGGCTTCAGGTCGGGCTCGCCGGCCGGGCGCAGCTTGTTTTCTTCCAGGACCTTCTGGGTCGACTCCGAAATGGTCGCCTCGACCACCTCGGCCATCAGGGCCTTGCCATGCACGCGGCGCACATGGGCCGGCGGCACCTTGCCCGGGCGGAAGCCCTTGATGTTCAGCTGCGGGGTCACCTCGGCGATGCGGGCTTCCAGGCGCTCGGCCAGGTCCGCGGCCGGGACAGTGACGCCATAGACGCGGCTGAGGCCTTCACCGGACTTTTCAACGATCTGCATCGACATTCTTGCTTCCGGACTCCGGGGCGCTGTCACGCGCTCTTGACGGTCCGCCTAAAGGTGAAACGGGAAGCGCCGCCTACGTCGAGGCGGCGGGAGGGCGCCCTTATGTCACGGGCGCCTGCCCGGTCCAAGAGCAAAGGTGGTGCGGGCGAGAGGACTCGAACCTCCACGCCTTGCGGCGCTGGAACCTAAATTTTCCACGACAATGCAATCTATAAGAGATTTTTGTGGAAAAACAACTGTGTTTATGGCAAAGCTTACATCCAGGAGCCGGACACACCGTGGACACAAAGCGGAGGGTCGATGACGACGCACGTCATGTTCGACGGACGGCTCCAGGTTTACCGGCGCGGCGGACGCGTCTGGCACTGCGCCGCCCGGGTTGGAGGCGAACGCTTCCGTAGCTCAACACATGAAGAGGATCTCGACCGCGCCAAGGACGTGGCCGAGGACTGGTACCTCGAACTCCGTGGCAAGCTCCGCAGCGGCCAGATGGTTCGCAAGGAGCACAGTTTCGCCGAGGCGGCCGAGCACTATCTGCGCGAGGCCAAGGTGCTCGCCATCTCGGTTCGCAGCCCCAAATACGTGCAGCTCCTGGAGCTGCGCATGAACCGACACATCCTGCCCTTCTTCGGCAAGACCCCGCTGTCAGAGGTCAATGGTGGGCTCATCCAGGCGTATCGGGTGAAGCGTGCGGAGGAGACGATCGCCCGCACCGCGACCGACGATGCGCCAGGCAAGCCTCCGGCCCGCAGCACCATGGCCCAGGAGATCGTGCATATCCGGCAGACGCTGAAGACCGCCGTCCGCCTCGGCTGGCTTCAGCACGTACCGGACTTCTCACTTCCCTATATGAGCCAGGGCAAGCGCGAGCGCCGCGCCTGGTTCTCGCCGGAAGAATACAAGCAGCTCTATAGCGCCACCCGTCGGCGCATCGAGGCCTGCCCGCGGCGCGGTTGGCGCAAGCACTATGAAGAGATCCACGACTTTGTGCTCTTCATGGCCAACACCGGCTTGCGGCCCGACGAGGCGAAAGGGCTGGAGTTCCGCGACGTGACGATCGAGGACGACCCCGCCACCGGCGAAACCATCCTGGTCATCGATGTCCGCGGGAAAACCGGCGTCGGCTACTGTAAGTCCATGCCCGGCGCCGTTCACCCGTTCCGCCGCTTACGCGACCGGAGGGCCGACGAGCTCGACCGCAAGACTAAGAAGCATACGCCCCGCGCCCTACTCCCTACCGATCGCGTGTTTCGCAAGTTCAACCGCGACCTGTTCAACACCATCCTGCGTGAGGAAGGGCTGAAGCACGACCGCGACGGGCGCGTGCGCACCGCCTACAGCCTGCGTCACACCTACATTTCCATGCGGCTGATGGAGGGGGCGAACATCCACCAGGTCGCCAACAACTGCCGCACCAGCGTTCAGATGATCGAACAGTTCTACGCCGCCCACATCAAGGATCGGCTCGACACCGCGCTCATCAACGTTCAGCGGCCGAAAGCCCTGCGGAAGGCAAAGCGCGGCAAAAAACTCGTTGGGGACGAGGGGTAGATTTTCGTGGCGGGGCGCCCTGCCCTCGCCTAGACAGAATCCCGCGCGGCTATGGCGGAATTGGTAGACGCAACGGTTTTAGGTACCGTCGGGCAACCGTGGGGGTTCGAGTCCCTCTAGCCGCACCATCTCACTTTACGGTCAGAACTGACCGAAGCGGAAAGGCGCAGGAACCTGCGCCTCTATCTCGGCCGGAACCGGCCTTCACGCTGTACCCATCCGGTGAAGACCGCGTCAGCGAGGTTTGCGGGGCTTTCTGATCCAGCGTGAGGCGGTGCGTTCGACGGCGGCCTGGCAGTCACGGGTGGGATCGGCGTTTGGATTGAACCTTGCTCCGAGAATGTCGAAGGCGTCGTGATGGCTCTCGTGGGCGGGATCTTGGAGGGCGTCAATGAGATCGGCGTAGCCGAACGGCCCACCGCAGTCTTCCGGCGGACAAGGTCCCTTGGCGTAGACCAGGAAGGTGGCGTCAACGCCGGCCGGCAGGGTCTCGAACTTGTCGAGTTTGACCGTGTGGCTCCAGCCGTCTCCGAAGTCATACAGATAGGTGAAACGCTTGGCTCCCGTTTGGGCCAGGGCCTGTTGGAGCGTGGTCTTGCGCGCGTCGAGGGGGCCGTCGCCGAATTGACCGTCGGGGTCAGCCGGGCCCCACCCGACATCGCCTATGCGGATCTCCCAGAGGTGGCTGTTGGTCCAGCCGATGGCCGCCTGAAGCACCGCGTGCAGGCGATCCAGGCGGATCTTGAGAGGAACGATGAGCCAGCGCTCGACTTTGGGCTCGACGTGGTCGAGGACGACCTTGAGGCGAACGATCTTCTGGTCTGCGGTCATGCCGCCGTTTTAGCGGGCCCTTGGGCTGGATCCCAGTTCCAGGGCAGGAGCTCGTCGAGACGACTGGCGGGCAGGTCGTTGATGCGCGCGAGGACATCGGCGAGCCAGGCCTGAGGGTCGACGCCGTTGAGCTTGGCGGTGGCGATGAGGCTGTACATGGCCGCCGCACGCTGACCGCCACGGTCGGAGCCGGCGAACAGCCAGGACTTGCGGCCAAGAGCGATTCCCCTGAGGGCGCGCTCGGCGGCGTTGTTGGAGAGACAGACGCGGCCGTCGTCCAGGAAGCGGACGAACGAGGGCCAGCGTCGCTTGAGGTAG
>Ga0207884_1000550_pt1 | contig 21235 bp, 22 predicted proteins | sample MalvirmetaMSP144_FD_184236 | JGI IMG/M metagenome (GOLD analysis project Ga0207884, IMG submission 184236) | Marine viral communities from the Deep Pacific Ocean - MSP-144 (SPAdes) | ecosystem: Environmental > Aquatic > Marine > Oceanic | place: Pacific Ocean | collected 2011-07-08 | reverse complement strand
ATGGGCTGGTCCGACGCCGAGGCCGACCGTCGCATCCGCGAAGCCTTCGTCGCCTCGAGCCCCCTGGACGACATCGCCTTTCCCCTGATCGCCATGACCCGGGGCGACAAGGTCCGCGACCGCCTGTTCGAACATTTCGGCGACACGCGAATCTCCGACCTCTGGCTGCCCTTTTTCGCGGTCTCGTCCAACCTCACCACCGGGGCCTATCAGGTCCACCGCAGCGGCCGGCTGGTGGACGCCCTGCGCGCCACCATCGCCCTGCCCGGCGTCATGCCGCCGGCCACCCAGGGCGACGAGGTGCTGGTGGATGGGGCGGTGCTCAACAACTTCCCCGCCGACGTCATGAGCGCCATGCATCTGGGTCCGGTGGTGGGGATAGACGTCACCCGCGGCCGCAGCATCACGGCCAAGGACGTGGCGCGGCCGGAATCGGTGCTGCGCTGGATTGTGTCGGGCGCCTGGCGGCAGGGACCGCCGATCGTCTCCCTGCTGATGCGGGCGGCGACCGTGCCGACCGGCCGCGACCTGCGGGCCGCGCGCGAGAGCGTCGATCTCCTGATCACGCCGGACATGACCGGGGTCGAGATCCGCAACTGGGGCGCCTATGACCCGGCGGTCGCCGCCGGCTACACGGCCATGATCACGGCCTTGGACAAGCTGGAGACGCCGGTGACCGAACTGCGTCGCCGCCCCGCCCTCAGTGAGGCGACCGGCTCGCGCTGGCGGTGATCGCGGTGGCGTAAAACACGCAAAATCGGGCGACTTGTCGCATCACGCCGTCGTGGGTTTGCGACTCTCGAAAAGTCATCCCATATTGCTTGTGGTGTTCAACAACTGAAAGGAGGTGATCCAGTGTCTCATTGTCATTCGTCGCAGTCGGTGACCGTAGCCTGGGCCTCCCACGAGGTTCGCGCTTAAAGCGCTGCTAAGGTTGCGGGCCGCCGCACTTGCGGTCCGACAATGGAGGGGCCGGTCCCGACAATGGACCGGCCCCTTTTTGTTGTCCGAATTCCAGATGTGGGTCTTAGCGGGGCGTCGTCGCCGCGCCAGCCACGCCGCCGATAGCTGCGCCGGCCGCCGCGCCCTCCAGGTCGCCACTGACGGCGCCGCCGACGGCTGCGCCGCCCAGGGCGCCGGTGGCCGCGCGTTCGGTGACGGTGGTGCCGCAGGCCGCCAGGGCCAGGGCGGAAAGGGCGAGAGGAACGGCGATGAAGGTCTTACGCATGACTGAAATCTCCTTGGGGCTCACCCAAAGGAAACCCCGGCTCAGGTCGCCGGGTTCCCGACGACCTAAATCACCAAGCGCGCCGCCCTACCCCCCGATCAGCTCCCGCCCGATCAGGAAACGGCGGATCTCATTGGTGCCGGCGCCGATGTCATAGAGCTTGGCGTCCCGCAGCAGGCGTTCCACCGGATAGTCCTTGGTATAGCCCGCGCCCCCGAGGGCCTGGATCGCCTCCAGCGCGCACGTCACGGCGTTTTCCGACGCCATCAGGATCGCCCCGGCGGCGTCGAAACGGGTGGTGAGGCCAGCGTCGCAGGCCCTGGCCACCGCATAGACATAGGCCCGCGCCGAATTCAGGGCGACATACATGTCGGCCACCTTGGCCTGCATCAGCTGGAACGAGCCGATCGGCGCGCCGAACTGCTTGCGCTCGCGGACATAGGGCAGCACGGCGTCGAGACAGGCCTGCATGATGCCCAGCGGGCCGCCCGCCAGCACGGCGCGCTCATAGTCGAGGCCGCTCATCAGCACCCCCACGCCGCCGCCCAGGGGACCCAGCACGTTCTCCTGCGGGACCTCACAGTCCTCGAACACCAGCTCTGCGGTGTCGGAGCCGCGCATGCCCAGCTTGTCCAGCTTCTGGGCGACGCTGAACCCCTTGAAGTCCTTCTCGATCAGGAAGGCGGTGATCGCCCGGCCCGTGGCCTCGGGATCGGTCTTGGCATAGACCACCAGCACGTCGGCGTGCGGGCCATTGGTGATCCAGAACTTGGTCCCGTTCAGCACGTAGCGGTCGCCGCGCGCCTCAGCCCGCAGCCGCATGGACACCACGTCGGAGCCTGAGCCGGCTTCGCTCATGGCCAGGGCGCCCACGTGCTCGCCGCCGATCAGCCGGGGCAGATAGCGCTGCTTCTGCGCTTCGGACCCCCAGCGGCGGATCTGGTTCACGCAGAGGTTGGAGTGGGCGCCGTAGGACAGGCCCACAGAGGCCGAGGCCCGGCTGACCTCCTCCATGGCCACCACATGCTCAAGATAGCCGAGGCCCAGGCCGCCATAGGCCTCTTCCACCGTGATCCCATGCAGGCCGAGGGCGCCCATCTGGGGCCAGAGGTCTCGGGGAAAGGTGTTGGAGGCGTCGATCTCGGCGGCGCGAGGGGCGATCTCGCCGGCGGCGAAGCGCGCCGTGGTCTCACGGATGGCGTCGGCGGCCTCGCCGAGGCCGAATTCCAGGGAAGGGCCAGTGTTCGCGATCATGCCCACGGCCTAGCATGGGGCTTGGCCCTCAGCGAGGCGTAATCCACCGCAGGCGAGCACGCCACCGGCAGACCTTGCCCCACATCCGGGCGATATCGGCCTCAGCTAAACGGATTTTCTTCGGATTCGAGGTCATCCTCGCCACCGAAGCGCTGAAGGATGAGATAGGCCGCGACGCCGAAGAAGCCGACCCCCGCAATGCCGGCGATCCAGCCGACGACCAGCGGGGTCACGAAGCCGCCGCCATCGACCCGGGCGTTGAACGCCCAGAAGAGCCCCCCGGCGAACAGGGCGAGGCCCAGGCCGGCCAGAACCAGCAGCGCGCCAAGGCTCCCCTTCTCCTCAGCCTGCGGCGCAGGCTCGAAGGTCAGGATGGCGGGTTCCGGCGCCGTGTCGTCGATCATCAGCATCGGACGGGGATCAAGCACAGGCGCAGGGGCCACCAAGGCCGCCGGCGAGGCCGTGAGATCGTTGGCCGCCAGGATCGGCCGGTCAAACAGGCTGGGCGTGGCGTCGGCGTTCGCGTCGCTGACCGCGTCGAGACGGGCCTCAGGTTCGGCCTCCTCGGCGTCGGGCTCGGGCGGGGTCAGCACGAAGGCGCGCTCCGCCCCGCCGGCCATGGCCAGGCCCGTCAGGGGCGCGAAGACAGGCGCAGGCGCAGGCTCCGGCTCAGGCGCTGGCGCCGGTTCAGGTTCAGGTTCGGCCGGCGACTCGGCCGCCTCGCCGGCCTCGGCCGGGGTGTCGGTGGGGGCCGGCAGGTCATCGAGGCCCATGGGCTCGGCTTGAGCTTCAGCCTCGATCGCTTCCGTCCCCTGAGCCGGGGGCGCAGCCTGGGGCGGTGCGGCCTCCTCGCTCGCCGGCTCGCGGAAGATGGCCTGCAGGCGATAGCTGACGGCGGCGGCGGCGGCCTGGGCCGGGCTCGGCTCGGCCTCGCCCTCCTCCGGCGGCACGGGCTGGAGAGGGCTGGCCTGGAGGTCGCGCTGCGCCACCGCCTGGAGCCCCTCCATGGCGGTGCGCACGGCCAGCGGCGTCTCCCGCGGCACGATCCCGCTCACGTCGGCGTCGAGATTGGGCCGCAGGACCGGCGACGGGGCCGGCACCCAGCCGTCCATCGGGGTCAGGAACAGGGTCTTCTCGGCCGCGCGGCGGCGGACCAGGGCGTCGATGACGATCCGTTCGCCCTCGAAGTCCGCCTTGCGCCACAGCTCCATGCCGCAGGCCGCCAGCAGCAGCTGGCCTTCGTTCAGCCGGCGCAGGACGGAGGATCGGCGGAAGTTCTCGACGCCGATGTTGAACGCAAAGCAGCACAGGGCGTCGAACTGGTTCTGGGTCAGCGGCGTGTAGGTGGTCTCGTTGACCGTATGGGCCACCGCGATCAGGTCATAGAGCAGCAGGGCCTCGGCGTCCCGTTCTGAGACTTCGGCGCCTTCACGGGCGGTCAGGGTGTGGCCATAGCCGATGGTCCAGCGGCCATCGGGCAGCTGCGCCGCCTTTTGGCGGTAGCCTTCGAACCGCTTGATCAGATCGATCGCGGCGCGGGAGACTTGGTGACGCGGTTTCATAGCCATCCTGATCCATGTTGAGACACAAACACGGGGTCTGCACCTCTCTCGGCAAGATAGGGGCCGTGGCCCCAGGCTACAGCAAGGGGCTAGAGCAGGATCAGGGCGGCGATGCCCAGGAAGGCGAAAAATCCTGTGAAGTCGGTCACAAAGGTGACGAAGACGGCCGAGGAGACCGCCGGGTCGCGCCCCATCCGATCCAGGGCCAGGGGCACCAGGGCGCCGGCCACGGAGGCCACGAACATGTTGATCATCAGGGCCGCCGCAAAGGCGATGCAGAGCCGAGGGTCGCCGAACAGCAGATAGACCGCCAGGCTGGTCACGCTGGCCAGCACAGCGCCGTTGACCAGGCCGACGATCATCTCGCGGTTGACCACGCGAAAGGCGTTGACCGCCGACAGCTCCCGGCTGGCCAGGGCCCGAACGGCCACGGTCAGGGTCTGGGTGGCGCCATTGCCGCCGAGGGAGGCGACGATGGGCATCAGGACCGCCAGGGTCACCACCTGGGCGATCTGGGCCTCGAAGGCCTGGATGACGCTGACCGCCAAGGCCGCGGTCAAGGTGTTGAGCAACAGCCAGGGCAGGCGCGAGCGGACCATGTCCCACACATCCCCGTGCCGCCCGCCATCGGACACGCCGGCCAGGGCCAGGATGTCCTCTCGGCTCTCTTCGTGGATGACGCCGACGATGTCGTCGACGGTGATCTGGCCGACCAACCGGCCGCCCGGCTCGACCACCGGCGCAGAGATCAGGTGATACTTGTCGAAGATATAGGCCACCTCCTCCTGGTCCATATCCACGGGGATCTCAGACAGAGACTCCATGATCTGGGCCAGGGGCGTGTCGCGCTTGGCGCGCAGCAGGGTGCTGATCGGCACGGCGCCGACGGGCTTATAGGTGGGATCGACCACATAGACGTCGAAGAACAGCTCGGGCAGGTCGTCCGATTCCCGCCGGAAGTGGTCGATGGCCTGGCCCACCGTCCAGAACTGCGGCGCGGCCACCACCTCGCGCTGCATCAGCCGCCCGGCGGTCTCCTCGCCATAGGACAGAGCGCTCTCGATGGCGGCCCGCTCGGTTTCCGGCAGGGCCGCCAGAACCTGGGCGCGCTTGTCGGCCTCAAGGTCATCGACCACATCGGCGGCGTCGTCGGAGTCCAGCTCGCCGAGCGCCTTGGCCAGGGTCTCGGGCGCGACCGCCTCGAGGATCTCTTCGCGGATTTCGTAGTCGAGCTCGGAGAGAATCTCGGCCAGGGCCTCGGGATCGAGGTGGGGCAGGATTTCTTCGCGATAATCGGCCGCCAGGAAGCCGATAAGGTCGGCGACGTCCGCCGGATGAAGGGCGCTGAGCAGTTCGCGCAGGCGCTCGGAATCGCCCCGATCAGCGGCGTCCACCACCATTGAGACGAACTGCGGGTTGAGCGCATAGTCCTCGCCAAGCGCGAGGTCTTCCAGGTCTTCTTCGTGTTCGGTCTCATCGTCGGCAAGGTCGGCCAATTCACGGCTCATGCGGACCTCCCCTGCTGACGTCTAAGATCTACCGTTCTGCCGTTCCTGGTTTCACTGGTGCGGTCGAGAAGACTCGAACTTCCACGGGTTGCCCCACAGCGACCTCAACGCTGCGCGTCTACCAATTCCGCCACGACCGCTCGTGGTGAGCCGCGGGGCGTAGCAAACCGCTGCGGCTTTGTGAAGGACAGTTTTCGTCCGTCAGCTTCCGCCGGCCATGTAGTCGAACACATTGGCCTCGCGGGTCACGGCGATGGCGATCTTGTCGTCGCTGATCTGGATTTCGCCGCGGGCGACGGGGTGATTGTTGGCCAGGATCCAGACTTCCTCGTTGACCGTGGCGTCGAGGGGAATCACCGCCCCACGGCCCATGCGCAGGAGCTGCTGCATGGGCAGGGAGGCGCGGCCCAGCACCACCGAAATCTCGACATTGACCGCCTCGACCTGACTGGACAAACCCGCACCCCTGAACACCAACCCATCTGCGGCTTTGCAGCCGGCGGGCTAAGACCCCACATTGACGGCTCATGCTTGACCGCACGTTAAATCCGCCGAGCCAAACACCGATCTTCGCCCGCGAGGATGGCCGGCCTGTGGGCTGGGCGATCTCGCCAGGCCTGGTGGACTATGAGGCCGCCGTGGCCGCCATGGAGGCCCGGGCCGCGGCCATCGCCGAGGGGCGGGCCGGTGAGCTGATCTGGCTGCTGGAGCACCCCCCGCTCTATACGGCTGGGGTTTCGGCCAAGCCGGCGGACCTGCTGCAGCCCGACCGTTTCCCGGTCTTCCAGAGCGGGCGCGGCGGCCAGTTCACCTATCATGGGCCGGGCCAGCGGGTGGCCTATGTGATGCTCGACCTCACCGCCCGGCGCCGGGACGTGCGCGCCTTCGTCGCAGCCCTGGAGGCCTGGGTGATCGGCGCGCTGGCCCGCTTCAACGTCGAAGGCGCGATTCGGCCAGGTCGGGTCGGCGTCTGGGTCGAGCGCCGCGCTCCCGGCTTCGCTCCGCAGGAGGACAAGATCGCCGCCATCGGGGTCAAGCTGCGCCGCTGGGTGTCGTTCCATGGGGTGGCGCTGAACGTCGAGCCCGACCTCACCCACTTCGCCGGCATCGTCCCCTGCGGCGTCACCGAACATGGGGTGACCAGCCTGGTGGACCTTGGTCTGCCGGTCACCATGGACGAAGCCGACGCGGGGCTCCGCGCCGGCTTCGAGGCCGTCTTCGGGGCGACAGAGGCGGCCGATCCGCCCCTGTCTGCGCCCATGTCATTGGTGTCAGATCAGACGGTGGCGCCGTAATAGCCGCTGACCTCTTCGCGCCAGCCATAGTCGCTGGTGGAGAAGCGCGACTTGTCGTAGCCCGGCGCCCCTTCCAGGGTTTCCTTTTCCAGAGCCACCACGAAACCGTCCTTGTCGGTGTCATAGGTCAGGACCGACCAGGGCAGCGGATAGTGCTTCTCGCCCATGCCCAGCAGGCCGCCAAAGGCCATGGTGGCGAACTCGGCCTGGCCGGAGACCTTGTCGATGAAGATGTTCTCCACCGTGCCCAGCTTGTCGCCATTGGGGTTGTAGACGCTCACGCCCTCGACCTTGTCGGCGGCGATCAGGCGCATATCGGTGCGGTCGGCGGCATCAGTGGCCATTGGGAAGACTCCATGTCTTGAGGTTGTGTCGCACCTCCAGAACACCCTTCCCCAAGGCGACGTTCCGACAGCAGAGCTGGCCCTCGCCAATCGGCCTCGTCGGGTCAGACGAACTCCACCAGCACCTCGTCGGCGGCGACGGAATCGCCCTGCTTGGCCCCAACCGCCTTGACCACCCCGTCCCGCTCGGCGCGGATGATGTTCTGCATCTTCATGGCTTCGATGATCGCCACCGTCTCGCCGGTCTTGACCTCCTGCCCCACGGCCACATCCAGGGTGACGACCAGGCCCGGCATGGGCGACAGCACCAGCTTGGCGGTGTCGGCGGCCTTCTTGGGCGGCAGGCGCTTGTAGAGCACGGCCGAGGTGGGCGTCAGCACCCGCACGCGGCACTCCACGGCCCGGTGACGGATCACAAAGCCGTCGGCGGCGGGGCGCACCTGCACGGTGAACCGCCGCCCCTCCAGCATGGCGGAGAAGACCGCCGCCCCCGGCCGCCAGTCCATCTCCGTCAGGGTCAGAATCCGACCCGCCTCGGTCAGCTCGACCACCGTGGCCCCGCCCTCGCCCTTGAGCTTCACCGGATGATCGACGCCCTGGGCGTTGACCACCCAGTCCTCCCGCGCCCGCCCGGGCCAGGCCCGCTCGCTCACCACCCGGTGCATGGCGCAGGCCGCAGCGATCAGGATGTCCTGCTGGCGGTCCGTGGCGGGCGTGCCCTGGAACCCGTCGGGAAACTCGTCCTTGATGTAGTTGGTGGATAGCTGGCCTGAGCGGAAACGGTCCTGGTCCATCACTGCGGCGAGGAAGGGGATGTTCTGCCCCAGCCCGTCGATGTGGAAATTCTCCAGCGCCTCGCCCATGGCGTCGATGGCGGCGATCCGGGTCGGCGCCCAGGTGGACAGCTTGGAGATCATCGGGTCGTAGAACATCGAGATTTCGTCGCCCTCGCGGACGCCGGCGTCGTTGCGCACCTTCAGATGCGCCCCGTCACGTTCCTCGGGCGGCTGATAGCGCACCAGCCGGCCAATGGAGGGCAGGAAGCCCCGATAGGGATCCTCGGCATAGATCCGGCTCTCGATCGCCCAGCCGTTGATCGACAGATCGTCCTGGGAAAACGCCAGCGGTTCGCCGGCCGCAGAGCGGATCATCTGCTCCACCAGGTCCACGCCAGTGATCAGTTCGGTGACCGGGTGCTCCACCTGCAGGCGGGTGTTCATCTCCAGGAAGAAGAAGCTGCGGTCCTGGCCGGCCACGAACTCCACCGTACCAGCGCTGTCGTAGCCGACGGCCTTGGCCAGCGCGATGGCCTGGTCGCCCATGGCCTTGCGGGTGGCCGCGTCCAGCAGGGGGCTCGGCGCCTCCTCGATGACCTTCTGGTTGCGCCGCTGGATCGAGCACTCCCGCTCGAACAGGTGGACAACATGGCCGTGCTTGTCGCCCAGCACCTGGATCTCGATATGGCGTGGGCTCTCGATGAACTTCTCGATGAAGATGCGGTCGTCGCCGAAGCTGGAACGGGCCTCAGACTGGACCGCGGGGAAGCCCTCCTCCACGTCCTTGCGGGTCCAGGCGACCCGGATGCCCTTGCCCCCGCCCCCGGCCGAGGCCTTGATCATCACCGGATAGCCGACCTCCTCGGCGATCTGCACGGCGTGGGCGGTGTCTGAAATCTCGCCCACATGCCCCGGCACTGTGGAGACCCCGGCGCGGCCGGCGGCCTTCTTGCTCTCGATCTTGTCGCCCATGGCCGCGATGGCCTCGGGGTTCGGGCCGATGAAGACGATGCCCTCCTGCGCCAGCCGCCGGGCGAAGCCGGCATTTTCCGACAGGAAGCCGAAGCCCGGATGGACGGCCTGCGCCCCGGTCTCGCGACAGGCCGCGACGATCTTGTCGGCCACCAGATAGCTTTCAGACGCCGGCGCGGGGCCGATGAAGACCGCCTCGTCGGCCATCTCCACGGCCATGGAATCGGCGTCGGCCTCGGAATAGACCACCACCGTGGCAATCCCCATCCGGCGACAGGTCTTGATGATGCGGACAGCGATCTCGCCACGATTGGCGATCAGGATCTTGGAAAACATGGTCACCGAACTCAACGCAGCTTCACCGCCGTACCCGAGGCGCTGACCATCAGCATCCCGTTCTCAACCCCCAGGGTTTCATAGTCGAGATCGACGCCGACCACCGCGTCGGCGCCCAGGCTGCGGGCCTCGTCGCACATTTCGCGCAGGGCGATGTCGCGGGCCTCGCGCAGGGCCTTTTCATAGCCCCCGGCCCGGCCGCCGATGATGTTGGTGATGCCGGCGAAGAAGTCCCGGAAGATATGGGCGCCGATGATCGCCTCCCCGGTGACGACGCCCAGGGTGCTGGCGGTTTCGCGCTCCGCGAGGGTGGGTGTGGTGGCGGTGATCATTCCTGGCCTCTCCCGACATGCCCCCAATCGAACGCGGGGGTCCTTTCGCTCCGTGGGGACGAACCTTAGATTGGTGATCATGACCAAGCCAGCCGACTCCCCGACGACCGAATTCGATCTGTCCCCGCCCGACCCTGCGGAACGCAAGGCCCTCGAGGCCGACCTCTCGACCGAAGAGGCCGAGGTGTTGCTGCGGCATGGCACCGAAGCGCCGTTCTGCGGCGGCCTACTCGATAACAAGGAGGACGGCGTCTATTGCTGCCGTCTCTGCGGCCTGCCCCTGTTTCGGGCGCACACCAAGTTCGAGAGCGGCACCGGCTGGCCGAGCTTCTTCGCGCCGATGAACGAGGCCCACGTGGTCGCCGTCCGCGACGTCAGCTACGGCATGGTGCGCATCGAGACCCGCTGCGCCCGGTGCGACAGCCACCAGGGCCACGTCTTCCCCGATGGTCCGCGGCCCACCGGCCTGCGCTACTGCATCAATTCGGTGTCGCTGGAGTTCGTCGGCGACGGCCAGCCCCTGCGCGATCCCTTGGGCCGCGGCGACAACGCCCATATGGGCGCGCGCTAGCCAGCCCCCTCGATGAGGGCCAGCACGGCCCTGGGCGCGGCCGGATCGCTGCCGTCCTGGGCGTGCCAGGCGGCTGACAGACCGGCATGGGCGTGGGCAAAGGCCCGCAGCCGGGCCGGCTCCAAATCCGCCGTCCGGGCGATCTGCGCCAGGCGCGTGGCGAACCGGTCGGCGGTGACAGCGGCCAGGCCGGGATTGGGAAAGATGTTGGCGTAGTCATAGGCTCGCTCGCCCATCAGCCCCCAGGGATCGATGGCCAGCCAGCCCTCGGCGCCGAAATCCAGCACATTGCCGTGGTGGATATCCCCGTGCAGCAGCACCGGGTCGCGGGGAGTCGCCAGAAGGCCGGAGGCCACGCGACGGGCGCGCGCCAGGGTCGGGTCGGTGGACTGGATCAGGGCTGAAAACTGCCTGGCCAAGGAGGGCGCGGCCGGCGGGCCTGAGTCACGTGGCGCATGCAGCCTGGCGACCACCTGGCACAGGATCGCCGTGGCCGCCTCATCCTTCCCGGCCAGCACTTGCTGGGTGAGCGGGCCGCCGGTGGCCCGAACCATCAGCAGCGCCTCGCCCTGGGTGGCGAGGACCGGCGCTGCGCCCTGCCCGTCCCACCAGGCCATGACGGAGCCCCCGCGCCGTTCGTCTGGACTGTGCGCCAGCTTCAGCATGGCCGCCCGGGCGCCGGCGCGCACCGGCAGCAGGCGCGAGCGGGTCACGGGCATGCACATGACATCGCCCTCCGGAACCAGGTTCCAGAGGGCGAGCCAGGGTTCAAAATCCTCAAGCCCGGCGCCCATGCCGCCAGCCTAGGCCGGCGGCGACGCGCGGAGCAATGGGACCTATTCGTCGCCGTCGGTCACCTTGGCCAGGGTGGAGTTGGTGGCCATGCGACCCTGCCGGCCGGTGACGGCCGAGGGCTGGTCCACCCTTGCCTTGACGCGCAGATTGTTCTGCACGTGCTTCACCCCGTGGATGTCCTCGACGCAGTGCTCGGCGTGGTGCTTGCCCAGGCGGTCATCTACCGTGCCGCTGAGCGTCACTTCGCCGTCGCTCACACCAACCTCGATCTCCGAGGCGTCGAGCCAGGGGTCGTCGGTCAGGGCGTGATGGACATCGTCCATGATCCGTTCGTCAGGCCGGACATAGCCCTTGGGGCCCCGGCCCCGGTGGCTGCGGGCCTCGTCCCAGCGGCGGCGGCGCTCGGCGTCCTCGTCGCCAAACCATGAGGCGACCTCGTCCGTCGTCCGGTCCCAGAAGCCACGGTCGTGGGAATCACGGACCATGCGGCTATCGCCGCCATAGGCGCGGGCATAGGCGCGGCGCGTCTCGGCGCGCTGGCGGCGCGGCGGGTCATCGATATCGCCTCGGCCGCCAAACCCACCATTCTGCATGGCGTAGCCTTCCTGGCCGAAATAGCCCTCGCCATAGAGCCGGTCGCGGTCCTCGTAACGATCAGGCGACGGTTCATTGCGATAGGGCGCCTGGGTGCTGTGTTCATAATCGACGCCGGTCTCCTGCTCGCCGAAGACGTGGCCGCGGCCCTGGCGTCCTGAGGCGAAACTGCGATCCTCTGCGCCGTAATCAGAGCCCCCGCCGCCCTGGCGACCACGCGCCGAGCTCCCGTCTTCGCCACGCCGGGGCCAGCGGGCGCGGCCACGATCCTGATCTTCGGTCCATCTGTCAGCCATGGTCGGTTCTCCCGTGTCTTAGAGGGGTGCGCATTCGCGCTCTCCCTCAAACAACAGGCTCGCCCCGGCCTTGTTCCGAAATTCTCTGGGCTGCGGCGCCCGCCGCTGTCAGATCACAGCGGGATATTGTCGTGCTTCTTCCAGGGGTTCTGGAGGACCTTGCCCTTGAGACTGCGGAGGCCGCGCACGATCCGGCGGCGGGTGCCATGGGGCATGATCACGTCGTCGATATAGCCGCGGCTGGCGGCGACGAACGGGTTGGCGAAGCGGTCCTTGTACTCCGCCTCCCGGGCGACCAGCTCCTCTTCGGTCTGGTTGCGGAAGATGATCTCCACCGCGCCCTTGGAGCCCATGACGGCGATCTCGGCCGTGGGCCAGGCATAGTTCAGATCGCCGCGGATGTGCTTTGAGCTCATCACGTCATAGGCGCCGCCATAGGCCTTGCGGGTGATGACGGTGATCTTGGGCACCGTGGCCTCGGCATAGGCGAACAACAGCTTGGCGCCGTGGCGGATCAGGCCGCCCTGCTCCTGGCGGGTGCCCGGCATGAAGCCCGGCACGTCGACGAAGGTCACCAGCGGGATCTCGAAGGCGTCGCAGAAGCGCACGAAGCGGGCGGCCTTGCGGCTGGCGTCGATGTCCAGCACCCCGGCCAGCACCTGCGGCTGATTGGCGACGACGCCCACCGGCTGGCCGTCCATGCGGGCGAAGCCGCAGATGATGTTCTTGGCGAAGTCCGGGGAAATCTCGAAGAAATCGCCCTCGTCCACGACCTTCAGGATCAGCTCCTTCATGTCGTAGGGCTTGTTGGGATTGGCCGGGACCAGGGTGTCGAGGCTGGGCTCCTCCCGCTCGGCGCTGTCGAAGCTCTCGCGCACCGGCGGGCGCTCGCGGTTGGAGGTCGGCAGGAAATCCACCAGGCGGCGCACCTGGGTCATGGCCTCCAGGTCGTTCTCGAACGCGCCGTCGGCCACGCCGGACTTCATGGCGTGAACCCGGTAGCCGCCCAGGTCCTCGTGGCTGACATCCTCGTGGGTGACCGTCTTCACCACGTCGGGGCCGGTCACGTACATGTAGCTCGTGTCCTTCACCATGAAGATGAAGTCCATGATGGCCGGGGAATAGACGTCGCCGCCGGCGCAGGGCCCCATGATCACGGCGATCTGCGGGATGACGCCCGAGGCCAGGGTGTTCTCCAGGAAGATGTCGGCATAGCCGGCCAGCGAATCCACGCCCTCCTGGATGCGGGCGCCGCCGGCGTCGAACAGGCCGATGATCGGGGCGCCCATCTTCAGGGCCTGGCGTTGGACCTTGAGGATCTTCTGCGCATGCGCGCTGGAAAGAGATCCGCCGAAGACCGTGAAATCCTTGGAGAAGACGAAAACGGTTCGCCCGTTGATCGTGCCCCAGCCGGTGACGACCCCGTCGCCAGGCACCCTCTGTTCGGCCATGCCGAAGTCGGTGGCCCGGTGCTCGACGAACATGTCGAACTCCTCGAAGGAGCCCTCGTCCAGCAGCAGATCCACCCGTTCGCGGGCGGTGAGCTTGCCCTTGGCGTGCTGGGCTTCGATCCGGCGGGCCCCGCCCCCCTGGCGCGCGGTTTCCCGCTTGGCTTCAAGCTCTACGAGGACCTGCTTCACGCTGAACGCCTCCCTGACGACCACTGACCGCTCAGCCGTAATGGGCGCCGCAGGACCGCGCAAGTTCACGCCGCGTCAGGGAATTTCGCGCCTACGCCGCGTCAAGGGCGCGGAACCAGGCGTCCAGCATGGCCGACTCCATGGTCAGGCGCGCGACCCGCTCGGCGGCCTCTTCATCGACGCCCCAGGCCTCTTCCTGGAAGATCTCGTCCAGCCGCGACAGGGCCAGCGCCTGGGCGCCGTCCATCCAGCCCCGCTGCAGCGCCAGCGCCAGCACCGCCGAGCCATAGAGCGAGGCGCCGAAGGCGACGCCGGCCAGCCGGAAGTCGTCCAGGCGCTCGGCCAGGGATCTCACCTGGGCAAGGGTCGCCTCGGGCTGGGCCTGGTGGATGATGCCGGCGGCGCGGACAAAGGCGACGCCGAACTCCTGCTCAGCCCGGGTGAGCACCGGCTCCCACGCCGCGCTCTGCCGCGCCACGAGGGTATGCGGATCCTCGGCGAAATAGCAGAGCAGATCAGACCCTGCATAGTCGGCCACCGACTGCGCGGTCGCGGCGCGGGCCTGGGGGATGGAGTCGATGGCGGTGTTGGCCAGCCGTGTGGCGTGCATGCCGACGATGTCCAGGGTTTCGCCCTGACGCGCCCATTCGGCGGCGACCATCTCGGCCAGGGCGCGGGTCGGAACCAGCAGCCGCCCGCCCAGGGGTCCGCGCACCTGACGATCATCCAGCAGGATGGCGAAGCCGCCATCGGCCTCGACCACCGACACCGTCGTGTAGAACCGCCGCGGGCGGTCAGTGGCCTCTTGAAATCCGCGCTTCACATTCGCTCCATGGTCACGTCTCACCCCTGTCCGGGACGCTCTAGCGTCGCTTGCGGCCGAAGGGTTCGGGGTCGGCCTCGTGCTCGTCGAAGCCGAAGCGCGCAAAGCCCGCCTTCATCTCCGGGCTCAGAGGCGCCTCGAGGATCAACATGCCGCTGGACGGGTGCGGCAGGGTCAGCCGGCGGGCGTGCAACTGCAGCTTGAGCAACCCCGACAGCTGGGCCGAGGCCTCGTCGCCATATTTTGGATCCCCCAGGATCGGATGGCCCATGGCCTTCATATGGGCCCGCAGCTGGTGGGTCCGGCCGGTGTGGGGCCGCAGCGCCATCCAGGCCGCCCGGGGGCCGGCCCGGCTGATGGTGACGAACTCGGTCTCGGCGGGATCGGCGTCCTTGTCGCCCTTCTCGGCCGGCACGATCATCTCGCGATCGCCGACGCCGCGCTTGACCAGCGGCAGTTCCAAGACCCCTTCGGTCGGCCGCGGATTGCCCATGACCAAGGCCCAATAGGTCTTCTGCGCCTTGCGCCGGGCGAAGGCGCCGGCCAGCTTGGCCGCCGCCGACGGCGTCTTGCCCAGCACCAGAACGCCGGACGTGTCCCGGTCCAGGCGGTGGACAAGCCGCGGTCGCGCCAGGCCGTCCCCCCAGGCGCCCAGCAGGCGGTCCACATGGTTGGTCGTCTTGGTGCCGCCCTGGACGGCCAGGCCCGAGGGCTTGTTGAGGACCAGGACCTCCTCGTCCTCATAGATCACGAGGCCCTTCACATAGGCCACGTCCCGGGGATGCAGCTCGACACTCTTGCGGCTGTCGCCCTTGGCCGGGGCGTCGGGCAACGGCGGCACGCGCACCGTCTCGCCGCCCTCCAGCCGGGTGTCGGGCTTGGCGCGGGCCCCGTCGATCCGCACCTGGCCCGAGCGGATCAGCTTGTGCAGCTGGCCCTGGGTCAGGTGGGGCCAGCGGCGGCGGAACCAGCGGTCGAGACGCACCCCGCCCTCGGCGGGATCGACGACCATATTGCGGACTTCACGCATCAGGCGAACCTGCGCATCAGCATCAGACCCAAAAACAGGGCCGTGACCGAGAGCAACACCGAAACCAGCGCGTAGCCGAGGGCTTCTCCATAGGCGCGGCGCTCGATCATCAAGGCGGTTTCCAGGGAGAAGGCCGAGAAGGTGGTGAAGCCGCCGAGCAGGCCGACGCCCAGCAGAAGGCGCAGCCGCTCCTGATCAGCGCCGCCCCGCTGGGCGAGCCAGCCGACCAGCAGGCCCATCAGCAGGCCGCCGCTCACATTGGCCAGGAAGGTGCCGGCGGGCCATCCCATCCCGAACCGGTTCAGGCTGGCCACGCCGAGGAGATAGCGCATCACAGCGCCAGTCCCGCCGCCAACCGCGACAAATAAGAGCTTATCCATGGCCCCTTATGCCGGGGGAGGCTTCCCGCCGCCAAGCGCCGATTGAGGCTTGCCCTCAGACCCGGGGTCGCAGGGTGTCGCGGACGCCGCGGGCGTCATAGGCGTTGGGGTCGGCGGGCCGCTGGCCCCGGCCCATCACGACCTCAAGGCTGTGAGCCACCGCCGGCCCCCCGCCCAGGGACAGGCTGGTCCCCACGCCGACGCCGATGGCGCTGCGGCCCCCATAGGAGCCGCCCCCGGTGCCCAGCGACACCCGCGGGCCGGAATCAGGGCGGCCCGAGGTGGCGCGGTCGGTGATGGCGAACCAGTCATAGCCTTCGGCCAGGGTCAGCTCGGCGGCGCGCAGCAGGGCGTAGTCGGCGACCTGTTGCGGCGGGGCGCCGGGCCCGCCCTGGAAGGTGACGCGGAAGCGGCCCGGCTCGATCCGGTATTCCGAGAAGCCGGCGCCGCGGGGGCCATAGGCCGGCGCATAGGCGGTGTCGGCCATGGCGCAGGCGCCCAGCAGGGCGCAGAGGGACAGGCAGGCGAGGACGCGATTCATGTCCCCTCAACGTACGGCGGCCGACCGCTGTTCCGCGCACAGGTCAGGCGGCGGGGATCACCAATCCCAGGGCTGCGCAGAAAGCGCTCATATCGGCCGGCGGCGGGGCCGTGATGCGCAGTCGTTCTCCACCGGCCAGGGGCACGTCGAGGGCGGCGGCGTGCAGCATCAGCCGCGAACAGGCCTGGCCGCCCAGACTCAGCGCGCCGCCATAGCGAACGTCCCCGGCGATGGGCCGGCCGAGGGAGGCCAGGTGAACCCGCAACTGGTGCATGCGGCCGGTGCGGGGCGACAGCTCCAGCAGGGCGGCGCCGGCGCCCACAGACAGGGTGCGGTAGTGGCTCTGGGCGCTCTCGGCCCCCTCGGCGTCGGGGGCGCAGATCCGCATATAGGCCTCGCGGCCCACCTCTTCGCGGCGCATGGGCTTGTCGATCAGCCCCTGCGGCGGCTCCGGCGGCCCCGGGGCGACCACCGCCAGATAGGTCTTGCCGAAGCGCCGGGCCATCATCGCCTTGCCGAGCGCCGAAGCGGCCGGCTTGGTCTTGGCCGTCAGGATGACGCCGGAGGTGTCGCGGTCCAGCCGGTGGATCAGCCGGGGCCGCGCCTTGCCGGGCTTGGCGAAGGCGAACAACAGCTCATCGAGGGTATGGACCTGCCCCCGCCCCCCCTGGCTGGACAGGCCGGACGGCTTGTTCAGGGCCAGCAGGTCGGCGTCTTCATAGATGACCAGGCCGCGCACGAAGGCGATTTCGTCGGCCGAGAGTCGGATGTCGCGTTGGGGCTTCACCCGCCTCCCTTAGCGCAGAACGCCCCGACGGGTCATCGCCCATGCATAGGCCAGCAGAGCCACCCCGATCGCCGCGATCACCAGGGTCATGATCCCGCCCATCACCTCCCAGCCGCCCGGCGTGAACAGGGCGTAGCCATTGCTGCCCACGATGCCCAGCAGGGAGAGGATGAAGGCGTGCAGGGCGAACCGGCTGCGCAGCAGCAGCAGCAGCGAACCCGCCACAGCGCTCCAGACGCCCAGCGCCCAGACGGCGTGCATCCAGGTGGGATAGGCGGCCATATAGGCGATCTGCGCCTCGCTCATGCCCACCTGCCGGTAGTAGGCCTCGCCCTGCAGATGGCTCATCAGATAGTCGAAGCCGCCGAACCCGTTCCACAGCAGCGACACCACGCCGCCCACCCAGAGATGCCATGGGGCGGCCTTGGCCTTGACGATTTCGAACATCGCGCCCTCCCGCGGGAAGACCTCAGTCTAGGCCTGCAGGTTTGGGCGAACAACGCTCTTTGATCAGGACTTGCGGGCGCGAAGCTCGGCCCAGCGGTCCAGGCGCGCCTTGATCGGTCCTTCGGCGCCCTCGCCCTTCGGCCAATAGAAGACCGGCCGTTCCATCTCGTCGGGGAAGTAGTTCTGGCCGGAGAAGCCTTCCTCGGTGTCGTGGTCGTAGGCGTAGCCCTTGCCATAGCCCAGGTCGCGCATCAGCCGGGTGGGCGCGTTGCGGATGTGGGCCGGCGGCATCAGCGAGCCCGTCGCCTTGGCCGCCTTCTGCGCGGCCTTGAAGGCCACATAGACGGCGTTAGACTTGGGCGCGGTGGCGAGATGCACCACCAGCTGGGCCAGCGCGATCTCGCCCTCGGGGCTGCCCAGGAAGTCGTAGGTGTCCTTGGCCGCATTGGCGAGGACGAGCGCCATGGGGTCGGCCGCGCCGATGTCCTCGGCCGCCGTGCGGATCAGCCGCCTCGCCAGATAGAGCGGGTCCTCCCCGCCCCCCAGCATGCGGGCCAGCCAATACAGCGCCGCGTCCGGGTCCGAACCGCGGATCGACTTATGCAGGGCCGAGATGAGGTTGTAGTGCTCCTCCCGGTCCTTGTCATAGGCCGGGCTGCGCTTCTGCAGGATGGCGCCCAGCTCCTTGGTGGACAGCGCCTTGGCGGACCCGATGTTGAACAGGGTCTCGGCGAGCGTCAGCAGGTAACGGCCGTCCCCGTCAGCCAGGGCCACCAGCGCCTGACGGGCCTCGGGCTCCAGCGGCAGGGCGCGGCCCTCGAAGGCCTCGGCCTTGGCCAGCAGCGTGGTCAGGGCCTCGTCGTCCAGGCGCTTGAGCACGAAGACCTGGCAGCGCGACAAGAGCGCCCCGTTCAGCTCGAAGGACGGGTTTTCGGTGGTGGCGCCCACCAGGGTGACGATCCCCTCCTCCACAAAGGGCAGAAAGCCGTCCTGCTGGGCGCGGTTGAAGCGGTGGATCTCGTCGACGAACAGCAGGGTCGATTGGCCAGCCAGTCGCCGCGCCCGGGCCTGCTCGAAGGCCTTCTTCAGGTCGGCCACCCCGGTGAACACTGCCGAGAGCTGCTGGAACTCATAGCCCGCCGCCTTGGCCAGCAGCCTCGCGATGGTGGTCTTGCCGGTCCCCGGCGGCCCCCACAGGATCATGGACGCCAGACGGTGAGCCTGGGCCATGCGCCCAATGGGGCCGTCCTCCCCCAGCAGATGATCCTGCCCCACCACCTCGCCCAAGGTCTGCGGACGCAGGCGGTCAGCCAGCGGCGAGGGCGCGTGCGGGGTCAGCCCAGCGGCTTCGAAGAGATCGGCCATCGGCGACTCATAGCAAATGCCGGGCGCGCTCGCCGCAACCAGTTGGAGGGCGACGCGACAGGCCTAGCGCGGCGGTCGGCAGGCGTCAGGGGCTGCGGCGATCCGGCCGCCAACCTTCGCGAGGCAACTTGTAGGCGCCCGTCACTCAAGCTCAAATGGCCTATGATCAGGACAGATCGCCTCGACTTGCGCCCCTACGAGCTCGCCGACTGGGAAGCATACCTGGCGATGAGCAACGATCCCGAGGTGACGCGCTTCCCTCCAGGCAAGCCCTTGTCGGCTGAGGACGCCTGGAACCGCATCCTGAGGTACGCGGGCCACTGGGCTGTTCTTGGCTATGGGATGTTTGCGGTCATCGAAGCAACGTCAGGCCGGTATATCGGGGAGACGGGCCTGTCCGACTCGCGGAGGGGCATGGGTCCTGACTTCGACGGGTTCGATGAGGCGTCCTGGTACTTCAGCGCTGCCGCTCAAGGGCGGGGCTATGCCTTCGAGGCCTCCTCAGCGGCGCATCAATGGTATGGCCAGCATAAGGGTAGGCCTCGAACCGTCTGCATGATTGACCCCGGTCACGAGCGCTCGATCCTAGTGGCCGAAAAGCTCGGCTACCGCTTCACACGGGCGGCTGAGTATCGGTCCAACCCCGTCGTGCTCTTTCAGCGTTCCCCCTGATTGAACGCAGCTCGGCGCAACGTCGGCCCCCTGCAGTTCGGCAGGTCTGCTTTCTGGCCAGACGGGCCGAAGTCCCCTCTCGGCCCCAGCCGTCATGGAAGCTCCCGCCTCTGAGCAAAGGTTGGTCGTGCTTCACAGGGCCCTGTATTCGCCGTCGATCAGCACAGGCACGACGTTGCTCGATTGGACTTCAAGCGCGACCTCGACGTCCGCGCCGAACCCGCGGTCGATCAGCTCTCGCCCGGAGATGCTCTCACGCAACAGGGACCCAAGACCTCGTCCCATCGCCGCGTAGGATGCACGCGCCAACGTGGCTTCAGAGGAATCAAGCCCCTCAAGAGCCTCGATGATCGCGCCGGCGCCGAGCCAATCCTCAAAAGCGGGCCGCAAACTCTGATCTGGCCATCTTTCGCCGGCGGCAATGACCACGACCACACCTTCACCCGCCGCGGTGCTAGCTGCTTTCGCAACGGCCGCCGCATTGCGGAGCGACCCGCAGTAGGTGGGGACGGCGCCGGTGGCCAACGACAAGCGCGATCCATTCGGAGACGGAAGCAAGACCCGCGCGCCGGGGCTGACACTCCGCAGGCTCGACGGCGAAAGGCTCAGTTGCCCGCCTAGAGCACGTTTTGGCGAGGCTAGGATCGCTCCGCGTGCCTGAGCTTCGGCCGCGGCGGCCTCCGGATCACCGAAGGGGAACGGGATGACGGATGCGGCCCGATCAACAGCGACACTCACGGCCGTGGAGAACGACAGGACGTCGACTATGACGAACGCCGCCGCCTTTGACGTCCAGGCCTCGACGCCGGCCAATCCCCATTCGCAAACAACCTGGACCATGCCGTTTGATGCCACGGCGCATGTTGGCGAGCCACCCCTCAAGGCGCTTAGGAGGATGGCTTGAGGGCAAGCACCGGGAGACCTGCGCCCAGCTCTGGACTTCAGCCTAGAGGCGGAACCTGCCGCCCCCCCGCGCTCGACGAGGCTGGGCGTTCGCCTCGCCGCTAGGCAGTATCCTTATCCAAGGTTGCGATCGTTTTTCACAAGCTACAGGAGTAGATTGGAACCCTGCCTGGGGAGGCGATTATGACACTGCAGCTCAGGCGAATCTGCGTCGGAGACACCAAGATCAAGAAGCGTGTTGGTCTGATCCTGGCGATCTCATTCGCCACCCTCAACATGCAGGCGCTCGCAGCAACCGTGCCGGCTGCAGACGGAGCGCCGTTACCGGACCGTCTGGAAGGCCATTTGCATGCCTTCATACAGACTGTGAATGCGGGGAACACGACGGCCGTTCGCCGCTTCCGTGAGAACTCCATGTCCGAGGAATTTGCCAAGAACGTCCCATTCGGCGGGCTGGTTGACTATTTCCAGGGCCAGCGCCGCGTTACTGGCGGTCTGGATTTCGTTGGCGCGCAGCTTGATCCCACAAACCCTGGGATCGTCATCCTTGCCGTTCGCGACAACATTTACGGCGGCGTGCACGGCGTAAAGCTGCCGTTTGAGCCTGGTGGTGACTACAGGCTCTCCATGGTGGAGACCGCAGGCACGCCTGCCTGGGCCATCTCAAATCAGCCGACCCGCTCACCCCACCAAGTCGCCGACAATATTAGGGCAGCGATTTATAGAGGCTGCAACGCCGGTGTGTTCTCCGGCTCCGTCCTTGTAGCGCATAACGAAACGGTGC
>Ga0207884_1000548_pt1 | contig 21367 bp, 28 predicted proteins | sample MalvirmetaMSP144_FD_184236 | JGI IMG/M metagenome (GOLD analysis project Ga0207884, IMG submission 184236) | Marine viral communities from the Deep Pacific Ocean - MSP-144 (SPAdes) | ecosystem: Environmental > Aquatic > Marine > Oceanic | place: Pacific Ocean | collected 2011-07-08 | reverse complement strand
CGTTCTTCATCTGTAATGATCAAAGGAATAACGGGTCGACCCATTGCAGTAGCTCCATCGATGCTTTCTGCAACTATAACCTTAAGCTACGATTTATTCGGCGAACTTTTGTTAAGGCACACTAGGGCGCTGGCCGTCAATGGCCCGACGCCACGCAGTGCTATCAGCTTGCTTGCGACGGGGTCTTCCTGAACACTCTGAGAAATTTGTTCGTCAAGTGAAGTAATTCGGTCGTCGAGGTGACGAAGATCCTCGGCCGGGCGATTCAAAAGACAGCGAAAGGCATCAGTCAGGCCATTTTCGGCATCTTCCAGCCAGCAGGGCAGCGCTTTGCGCAATTGCTGGGTGCCGACTGGAGCAGCGATTCCATATTCACCCACAAGATCTCGGGTCTGGGTAGACTTTGCTGTTCGCTGTCCTACCAATTCTTCCCGAATCCGATGAGCGGCCTGGATATCTTGCTGGGCTACAGCCTTAACCGGAACGAATCTCATGTGGGGCGACCCATTGCCTCTCAGATGGCCGCAGCATCGACCCGATCATTCTTGTTGCTCTTCAGGTAAGGCTTAACAAACTGAGCAGCAACCAGTCTCACATGATACCCACGAGCTTGCAGCTGTCGCGCCCAGTGATGGGAGGAAGCGCAAGCCTCGATACCAATTTCAGCTCCGACAGGCACCCGCCTGCATAAAGCATCCAGCCATTTCTGACGAGATTATTTGCCTGTCCAGAGAACTTGATCATGGTGATCAACGCCATGAACATAAAAAACTGACTTTGCGATATCGACGCCAACTCTGAAAATGGTCATGTGGAGTTCTCCTCATTCTAAAGATGGTGGTTTGCCTCACCCATCATTATGGCTTGCTGACACCGGAGTGGGGTGAGGAGAAGTCCATCCCAGTGGTTACAAAAGTTCTCCTGATTATTCATATTAGTCAGCCACGCTACCGCCATTCTGGTGTTATATACATTACGGGGGCAGTCTCATGGCGCGTAACTCAATCCCGTTCCAGCCCGGCCAGTCGTTGTCGCGTTTCTCGAGCAATACGGCGCCATAGCACAGTGCCAGGAGGCCCTTTCTCAGCACCGCCGGCCCAAGGGATTTATCTGCCCCGCCTGCAGCGATGCGACCCGCTGCTGGCTATCGAGGGGGTATTGCCAGTGCGATCGCTGTCACCATCAGACGTCACTGACCGCCGGCACGATCTTTCATTGGACTCACCTGCCATTGACCATCTGGTTCCCGGCCATTTTTTTGCTGACCCGCGTAAGAGCGGTCTCTCGGCCTTGCAGCTGTCTCGGGACCTCGGTGTCATTTGTAACGTGGCCTGGAAGCCTAAACACATGGTGCCGCAGGTCATGCACGATCATAACCAGGGCGAAAGGCTCAGTCGCCGGATCGAAATTGATGACGCCTATCTGGGTGGCGAGGAATTGGGAAGAACAGGTCGTGGTGCTGTGCATAAATTTCCCTTTGTCGCGGCGGTACAAACCAATGACGAGGGCCATCCGATGCGGGCCCAGTTTTGCCGTGTAAGCGGCTTTACCCTGGATTGCGCCCGGAAGCCACTTTTTCAGCGATGGGCTTAACTGTTTCCGAGCCTTTGACACGGCCACCTGCACTCATGAGCGCCACATCACCGGTGGCGGTTAAGTTAGTATCGCGAATCCTGAGTTCAACTGGGTCAACACCCTGCTCGGAAACGTCAAGAACGCGATCACCGGAACCTACCACGCTATCCGGGGGAAGCATGCCCATCGTTACCTCGCTGAGTTCGAGCACCCGCTTTAATCGGCGCTAAGATCTCAAAGCCGTGCTTCCGAGGTTCCTGACGGTCGCCGTCCGCACACCGCCTATGCCTAACCGGCTTTTAAAGATGGCTGACTCTTATGCGTAATCAAATGGCGACATGGCAACCTCCTTTGGTTTCCATCGGAATAAAACCAAGCGCGTAATATGCGAAATATTAAGTGTTACATGGCACTAGTGCCGATGGCGCGGCGCAGGCTTTCCCGCTCCAGCAACCAGGAAGCGGCAAAGGCGAACACAAGCCCCCAAAAAGGCGCGCCGATGCTGAAAATCGGAACGCCCGCTGTGGAGACGACGAACGCCACCATGGCGCCCAAAGGGCATTCCCCACGAAAGGCCGCTTGAAAAGCTCCCTGTAATACACGGATCATGGCCAGGCCGCCAATCAGAGCGATCAGGCTCGCGGGCAGGGCGAGTGCGAAGCTGGTGGCCACGGGAGCAAACAGACCAAACACGATCATTGAGCAGGCAAAGAGAATTCCGCCGATCCAGTGCCGCCGCCGCTCTCCGCTAGCCACCAACAGCGCATTGGTGGGGCCGGTCAGGCAGGCGGGCACGGAGCCGACGAGCGCGAACAGCATCGTGCCGAACCCGGAACCGACGGTAATCGCTTTTATCGGTGGTGCGTGCCCAGCTTGCCGCAATACCGCGAAGCCTTGAGCGTTTTGAATGCCCAGCACCGTCACGGTCAGAGGTATGACCAGCTCCAGCAGCGCCGTGAGCGAGAATACCGGCATGTAGAGGTTTGGCCGTACCAGCACGGTAGTTGCCTCCGACAGCGGCGCAATCGCGCCGGTCACCCAAGCGGCGATGCCACCGGCCAGGACCGCCGCCAGTACCGCCGGCAGCCGCCGGCCCAGCGCGGGCAGCGCCGAAAATAGAATAAAAGCAGCCAGACTTACGCTGGCTAGCAGTCCATTGTCCGTGAACGCGGTAACCACTTTGATGCACAGCGGCAAGAACACGCCCGCCACCATTCCCATGACGATAGGCATGGGTGTCCGCTGCATGACCCAACTGATCAGGCCGCTCCAACCCAGTATGACGATTAGCAATCCAGTCACCCAATAGGCGCCTATGACTTCGGCAAAGCTCAAATGACCAAATGCGGCAGGTAGCAACAAGACGCCGGGGATGGTCCAAGCCATGGCTAAGGGCTGGCGGTGGCGCCAGCAGAAATACAGAGTTAGTACGCCGCTCAAGCCGTAAGAGCCAAATATCCAAGATGCCAGATCAGCCTCGGAAAGCCCTCCCGCCTGCCCGACCGTCAGAAGGATCGCCAGCGGCCCGGTAACCCCGAACAGAAAGCCCGTGATGGCGTTACTCACTAAATGGCGATCCAGCCCGGTCGGCGGAGCGTCCTCCGCAGCACTACCTGATTGCGCGTCCGCGTCCGAATTTTTTGTCATGCATCTTTTCCTCTTATAAACAAAGCCCTATAATTTTGCACCCAAAAACAGCGCAGTAACTTCGCGCAAGCATTGGAGCACAAAAAGAATCAGCTAGTATTCCTTAACAGAAGTCCGCTTGCTTACTTAGCTTGTCTGATAATCTGGCGATTGACTCAATAATTTGGTCGGCAGATTTATGCCACTCAAAGGGCTTTGGGTCTTCATTATAGGTCCTCAGGTAGTCTTTGATCGAACGCTCAAGTTCTCGTGTGCTGCGATGTGAATTTCGTTTGATCCAGCGCTCTGAAATCAACCCGAAGAACCGCTCGACTTGATTGATCCAAGATGCTGAAGTCGGTCTGAAATGCGAGTGGTAGCGCGGTCTAGCGGCAAACTAGGCACGCACCTTTGCCGTTTTGTGTGTGCCGTAGTTGCCAATGACGAGATGCACGTCCATATTCGGCGGAACGGCGCCATCAATCTCTTTTAAGAAGGCCAGAAATTCCGTTGCTCGGTGTCCGCGATGAATCCTGCCGACCACTTCCCCGGTCGCTATATTAAGGGATGGCATTCGGATCAGCATCGACGGCAAGGGCTGCTACCATGACAACATTTTCGTGGAACGGCTCTGGCGCAGCGTCAAACATGAGTGTGTTGACCTCACAGCCATTAGGGATGGACAACACCTGAAGCAGGCGTTCCACCGGTACCTCCGGCATTACCATCAGACCCTTGATTACCAAACACCGGGTGAGATGTACTACCAACAACCCATGACCTTAACCGCACCTTCAAGCTGTCCAACTGATGGGCTCCACCTCATAGTTAACCTCTGGATGTGGAAGCTCAACCATCAATGCACGTTACCTCATCCTTGCAGAAGTAAGCGCTTCGTATAATTACGCCACCTCACCACGAGGAACATTGGCCGACGCCAGCCCAGGTAATGCTTATAAACTACAGTCCTTTGAGGCCCAGATAACGAAGACAGTTACCACCGGTCAGCGCGGCGAAGTCCGCCGCACTCAAAGCTAAGTTTTCAAAGCGCCGGGTCGGGTATGGCTCACGAATGACGAAGGGATAATCGGACCCCATCATTAGCTGGCTAATGCCGTATACGTCCAGAAGATAACCGATGGCCTGCTCATTATAGACGAGGGTGTCATACCAAAATGATCGGGCTTGCTCCACTGGCGAGCTAGGCATAGCGTCGCGAAGCGCTTGGCTGACCTCCCAGCCATGCTGGAGACGAGGCAAGGTTATAGGAAAAGCTCCACCCCCATGGCTAAATGCGATTCGCAAACGCGGGAAACGTTCCAGCACACCGTTGGCAAGGAAAGAGACGACCGCTACGCTATTCTCGTTAGGAAACGCGACCAACGATTCCATCAAAGGAATTGGGTACAACCGGTCTTTATTTGGACGCAATGCGTGAACAAAAAGGCACATATCCTCCTCTTGTAACGCAGCGAAAAAGGGATCGAACCGACGGTCGCCCATAGCAATTCCGTTAACATTGCTACCAACCTCGACTCCCAGTAGCCCGAACTCCTGCTTCAGAACGCTAACTTCCTTTGCCGCCCGCTCGGGATCCTGCAAGGGCACCATGCCCAAGCCGAAGAAACGGTTTGGCGCCTCGGCGACTAGCCCAGCAATAGTAGCGTTTATGTGGCGCCCAAACGCCAGTGCATCTTCCAAGTTGAACCAGTAGGACAGCAACTCAGGCATTGGCGACAGCACCTGTCGCTCGACGCCCTCCTCTGCCATTTCGGCAACCCGCTGCCGAGCGTCCCAAGCATTACTGCTTATCTGACGAAACGACTTGTTACGAATTACAACCGTTCGGTGATTACCGTGTCCGCAGTGCATGCAAGGCCAGGCATGGTCTGGATCACGGCCGCGATAGGCCGGGAAATCGGCGGGGACCACGTGAGTATGGAAATCAATCATCATAATCCTTTTTTGACCGGTCAGACATTGAGTTCACCCGCCTCGTTTTTTGATATCGGATTGCTAATGCGAGAGGTGCAAACACCGATACCTTTAGGGCAGGCGAGCCCTTACCAATAATTTAGTCAGAAGAAACGATCGTAATGAATCTGCTCAGATGGCACGTCACGGTCGCGCAGTAGGTTTGTCGATGCATTCACCATGGGAGGTGGGCCTGCGAGATAGCATTCATAATCCCCAAGCTTATCCCCCAGAATACGATCCACCACTTGATGAATGAATCCGACATGCCCTGACCAGGAGTCGCTCGCATCGGGATCTGATATCGCGGCATGGTAGTGAATGCGGCTTTTATGGCCGTCCAATCGGCAAAGTTCATCGTAGCCACAAAGGTCCGCAACTGTACGCCCACCGAAAAAGAAATGGACATGGCGATCCGTCATTCTTGGATCGGTGAGCACGCCACGGGCTACCGAAAGCATTGGCGATATACCGGAACCGCCCGCAATACAGAGGACATCGCGCGGGGCCTCAGGCTGAAGATGTGCTAGCCCGTATGGCCCGTCAAGCATCACCTTTTCACCCTCCTTTAGGTTCCACAAGTGTTCGGTAAACTGACCGCCATTCACCTTGCGGATCCAAAAATCCCACAGGCATTCCTTGTTAGCAGTATTGCTCATTGAGTAGGCACGTGGTCCGGGGCCGCCCGCAAGACTCAGCATCGCATACTGGCCCGGTAGGAAATTCCCGAGGGGGGCTTGCATGCGAAATTCGGCAATATCGGTCGTGACCTCCGAGCGCGATATCAAAGTAGCTTCCATCCGAGTCGGGAGCACCCTAGGTCGATAGCTATCATCAACCCGCATATTAATAATCACGTCAGACTTCGGGCGACATTGGCACGCCAGAAGCCGGCCTTTCTGACGGTCGCGCTCATTTAAGCCCGGTGCATCTGGCCACAACTCTTCGACCTCACCGTCTAGAAGTTGAAACTTACAAGTGCCGCAACCGCCGGAATTGCACTCATACGGCAACCCAAGACCGGCCCTCAAGCCGGCGCGAAGTATACAATCTTGCTCTTTGGTTTGTTCGAAGGACTCATTCGCATTATTGATACATACAGTGAACATAGATTATGTCTTCATAACGATGTTTTTTATCTGCGCCGCTATCCCCGCCTACCGAGACTACTCGAACTCAGAGACATTGGGTACGGCGCCCCACATACAGAATGAGCTAGGCTTATTTTCGAACATGCGCGGCACATAGCTCTCTTCATCAGTGATGCGCTTGACACCGCTCGAATATTCATAGACACGATTATCCGGACCTAGAAAATATATGAATATCGCCGTCGATGTGGGGTGGCGGCCGGGCCCAAACACAATTGGCACCTGATTATCTGTAAGGAAGTACCACGAGCGCATTACATCGTCGACGCTCGCTACCTGAAAGTTGACGTGCTGTATTCCAATGTTGTCAGAAGGAAACAACGCGATCTTGTGGTGAACCTCGTCTATCCGAAGTAGGGCAGCCTCACCAATCATGTCGCTGACCCGCGCGCTCATGACCTCAGTCCAAAACTTTAGCTCCCGCTTGCCTGGTTTGGCTGTGTGCAAGCCGAAGTGTCCGAATTCCGTGATGCCAGCATCGCGACTGGGAAAATAACGGTGACCGCTCATATGGGGCCCGCAGACAAGTTCAACATTGTTGCCACCGGTATCCTGGAGTGCGAGCATATGCTGAACCTTGCGTTCTTCACATTCTTCCAAAGTACCCCGGCGCGTCTCGATCCCCAAGGCAGCAAGTTCTTTTTCCGCCTTATGCAGTTCGGCAAGGTTCTTTACCTCGAAGGCGGCCACATCTGGGACGTCTTCGCCAAGGATGTAGCATATGTTGTATACGCTGCTGTCACCCCGCAAATAGGCTCGAGTCTCATCGCGCTGGCGCAATTCCAAGCCGAGAATTCGGGTCGCCCAGTCAACCATCTGGTCGAGATCCTTGACGCCGAGCCGGAGGTAACAAATATTGTGTAGATGAATCATGTCAATTCTCCTTTTATTCTTCGATGAGACTGTCACAGCAGCGCCGAAAACTCAGATTGATTGCCCGCAGCACTATTTTTGAAACAAGACGGGCGAACTGCACTGCATGCTCAATTTAGCTATTTGCCAAAGCAATTAGCTATTTTCAGATAAAGGCCTCCATCAATTCGCAGGATTTGAGCAACGTGATGTCGGGTGTGGGTGTAATTCCATTAATTCCGCAACTCAGACAAGCTACACTTATCAAGATACAGTCCAGACTGTTTGTTTTCAACCTGTTTAAAAATGTTTTCAGCACAATTTTTAACCCTTAACCCAGATTCTTAACCGTTTAAACCGGAAGATCCGGCTCCAGTTGGTGTAGGTGTCGCCGTGAAGCCGCATGTTTCCTAGCGCAGTCAGAGGGCGTGGACCGCTCCAATGCGAAATGGGATCGAACTTGGTTATAGAAGGTCTTCCACGCTTCGATTTTCTCCTTTGCGTCTGCCAAAGACAAGAACCGGTTTTCGTTCAAACACTCCTGTCGGAGTCGTCTATTGGAGGACTCCACCGTGGCATCGTCGGTTGGCTTACCGGGCCGTGAGAAGTCGATTTCTATGTTTCGCTCATACGCCCAGCGGTCCATGACCTTGCCGGCAAACTCTGAACCGTCATCGGTCTTAAGTACGCCAGGGCTGGCAATCCAGCACAAAGTCTTCTTTGGCGATGGGTCACCACGCTGACCTTAGCGTCGAACTCATAGTGGGTAAGGGGTTTGCTCTTGGCGATACACACCACGTCCGGTTCGTACAGGCTGTACTGCCTGGGTTTGACGCTACGGTCGCTATACTGATTGAGCAACCAGAGTGCCTGGTGGAGCTTGTGGCTCAGGCACTCGGAGCGCTGCGTCATCGTGCGCTGGTCAACGATGGCCTCGCAGATCTTGTCCAGGTTCCGGTGCATCTGGCGCAGCACTTTATTCATCCGCTTGAACTGCCTGGCATGGGCATAGCGGGCGGCCTGCCAGACCATGCCCGGTAATCCCTTGCAGAAAGTTTGACTGAACTTGACGCTTTAATCCTTGGCCAGTTCTACCAGTTGCCGGTGGCAACGACCCGCCAGTCGGGCGTGGCTGGAGTAAGCGACGGCCTTGGGCATCAAAGTGGTATCGATGACGGCGACTTTCAGGCTGTCCGGGGCAATGACACCCGTATCCTGGCCCAAGGCAATGCTCATTGTCAGAAGCTAACGGGCACCGTCTTCGCCAATGCGATGACGGGACCGAATCATGGTGGTTCCATCCATGGAGAGTCTGTGCTGGAAGATCACTTCGCCGCAGAAGGGCTGCCAGTAAGGGTTCTCCACCCAGCGATCCAGAACATCACGATCCGATAAAGCGTAGGTGTGCTTGAACAACTGTAGACCCACGTGTAACCGGATGGGTAAACCCGGTCGTCCAGCTTATGCCGCGTACCGCCGACCAAAATGTTGCTCGCAGGCGGACCAATCGATCTGCTTGCCCATCTGCACCAACTCGTGCCGGGGGTTGAGGATGTCTTCGAGGTACGTTTTCAGTAGATCTCGCTCTGGTGCCTGGCGCTTATCCCGTGGGATCGTGGGCTTTCTTCCGTTTTTTGAGCGAAACGGGGAGTTTTGTAGTGGATATTATACCCCATAATCCGGTCAACTCATTGCATTTATTAAGGTTTTGCTTTATCAAGGTCGACTACTTAGTAAGAGTCAGCCATCTTTAAAAGGCGGTAACACAGTTGAGCTCAGAGTTCGCCATACTGGCACGGCGGCAACCGGTGATGTGGCGTTCATGGACGCAGGTGGCCGTGAAGGCCCCGGGATAGTTGAGACCATCGCTGACCACGGGGCTTTGTCAACAACGGTGAGTTTTGACCGCTTTTTATCAGTTTAGGTTTTAACGTTTTGAGTGTCGGTGCCGTCCCATTCCTCTTGTTGTTGAGTAGCGCTGGGGACGAATCCGGCTTCTTGCGTATTCCGGCGAACGTGAACGCCCATTCCGGTTGAACGTGAACACCATTTTTCTTAACGTATCACCCTCCGGAGTTTGTACTCCGGGTGTTCACGTTCAGTCAATTTCCTGAAGTCGTTTTTTCATTGATTCTCCTTTCAGAGCCCACCGGTGGGCGTTGTGCATGAGCCGATCCAGTATGGCGTCAGCCAGAGTGTTATCGCCGATGGCGGCGTACCACTGATCGGTGGGCAGTTGGCTGATGATCATGGTTGAGTGCGTGCCGTGACGGTCATCCATAAACTCCATCAGATCGTTCCGGTGTGCCGGTTTCAGGGCTTCGAGGCAGGATCAGCAGTTTCATTTTGGCCAGCTGGTTCAGCGTCTTCTGGTAGGTCCCGTCAGCCTTGGCCTGAGTCAGTTCCAGCAGTGACCGGGAGATTCGGTAATACCGGGTGCTGAGGCCGTTCAGGCAAGCCTGATGCCCCAGTGCACAGCCCAGGTAGGTTTTCCCGCTGCCGCAGGGGCCGGTGATCAGGAGATTCTGGCCACGCTCCAGCCAGTCGGTCTGTGCCAGCTGAGCGACCTGGGCTTTCTTTAGACTGCGCGGATGCTGGTAGTCGATGTCCTGAACCGAGGCCCGGAGCTTGAAGCGGGCTTGGCGTACCAGACGATTCTGTTTGTGGTGGTCCCGGGTCTGCAACTCCCGGTCCAGCAGCAGTTCCAGGCGCTCGGTGAACGGCAACTCGTCGCGGTTACTTCGAAGGATGGCCTTGATGTGTTTCAGGCGGTTCAGACCCGCTCGATTGGCGATGCGGCAGCCGGCATTCAGGCGTTGCTGGGGTACTCCCGGGTCAGGTTGAGTAACCCGAGACAGGCCCGGTAGGCCTGCTCCGGATGCTCCCGCTCATTCAGTCGGTCACTGACCCAGGCTAGCGTGTCTGGCCCGATGTCCCGGGCCCAGTTCTTGAGACGGCCGGGGGTCCATTGCTGGTGTTTGCGATGCCGGGTGGGCATGTAACCGGCCTCTGTGGTGGTGCCAGGCCGGTGACGTCGTGGGTGACTCGCCACCTGGCGTTGCCGGAAGTAAACCTGTATCAGATGATCGCTGGCCTGGACTTCCACCTGCTCGCCCACGTACTGGCGCGGCACCGAGTAATGGTGTTGGTCGAACTCGATGTGGTAATCGATATTGACCCGGCAAAGCCGGATCTCGACGTACTCATAAGGCTGTTTTGGTAAGGGACGCAGGGCTGGCTGATCCAGTGTTTCGAAGGCTGTCTGACGGTGGCCTGGCAGCCACCGGAACGGACGGCTGTTCAGCTCTTCAAGCAGTGACCGGATGCACTGGTTGGCCTCCGCAAGGGTGAAGAAGGTGTGGTGACGCAACCGGGCGAGGATCCAGCGCTCCACGATCTGTACGCCCACTTCCGCCTTGGATTTGTCCTTGGGCTTGTAGGGCCTGGCCGGCAGAATGGCCACCTGATAGTGCTCGGCCAGTTGCTGGTAACTGGGGTTTAGCTCCGGATCGTGCCGACAGGCTTTGCTGACACCGCTGCGCAGGTTATCGGGGACAACCATTCGGGATGCCGCCGAAGAACTCGAAGGTGCGCACGTGACTGGACAGCCAGTCCCGCAGCCCCTGGCTCCAGGTGGCTTCGGCATAGGTGTAGTTGGAGCACCCAGCATCGCCACGAACACCTGAGCGGTGCGCATGCTTGGCCATATTTTTACGCTTGAGTTCCTGATGCACGGTAGCCCAGTCAGGAGCCTGATAGCGGGTGGATGTGGTGGGATCGGCACCGGGATAGAACAGGGCCGCCAGGCGGCCATCGTCCAGATCCTTGGGCAGGGGCCCGTTGAGATTCAGGGCATCCGCCAGGGACAGCAACTTCTGGATGGCCCCGACACTGGTCTTGGTGCTGGCGCTGATTTGACAGATCGAGAGCCCGGGTTCCAGTCTCAGGTGAAGCACCTCTCTGATTTTACGCATTGGTTATGTGCCTCAACACATAATCCATGTAATGTTGCCGCCCGCGTTATGCGCCCTACAGACTCAGAAGCCAGCCGGCACCAGGTGGTGCTCTGGTTTCTGGCAACATAAGATTCACAGCGAATCGAGCCATTTCAGCAAATCGGCATCGTCGCGCCAGTGTGGTTTTCCGAGGGATGAATCGGATGGCTGTGTCGGTGGTTCGCACTGCGCCAGAGCTACGGTCTTCATGCGCAAGCTAAGCTCGGCATAGCGATTAGTCGTCTCCAGGCTGACATGCCCCAACCAGGCCCGGATAACGTTAACCTCGACACCCGCTTCAAGCAGGTGAACCTCTGTGGAGTGCCGCAAACAATGGGGAGAAATTCGCCGTGGTGTCGATGGTTGCTTCTCCAGCAGATACTGCGTGTGCTTGCTAACGATCTTATAGATTCCAATGCGGGTTAATGGTTGTCCCTGGGTGGAAGCGAAGACCGCTTGCTGCGGACGCATGATCGCCCCGTCTGCTCCAGCAGCTGTCGCAGTAGCTGGCTGGTTTCCTCCCACAATGGGTAGACGCGCCATTTATCGCCTTTACCATGGAGATGCACGCGAGGCGGGGCATTGGCGGTGCGCAGCTCCGCCGTCTCCTGGACTCGGGCACCGGTGTTATAGAGGAACAATATCAACACACGGTCACGAAAGGCGAAGCGCCCCTCTCTTGGCAGCAATGAGAACAGCGTTTGAATTTCATCACGTTCCAGGAACCCCGTGACTGTCGGTGCCACTCGCTTGCGGGGAATGCCTTCCACTCGCTCGGCTTCCTGCAAGGCCTCGGGGACACGAGAGGCCAGATAGCAAAAGAAGCAGCGTAGTCCCGCCAATCGTTGGTTGCGCGTGCGGATATGATTGTTGCGCCTGAGTTCTATCTCATTGAGGAAGGCGGTTACCTGTTTGGCGGTAAGGTCCGCGGTCGTCAAGCGGGTAATACGACAGCTGCGGTCTTCTGCAACGTATCGAACAGTCGCAGGCCATCGCGGTAACTCTTAATGGTCGCTGTACTCAAGCCTTTCTGGCAAATCAGATAATCTTCGAAAAAGCTGCGGAGCTCAGGCGTGATCGTGAGATAGACGGCGGTGGAGCTTGGACAGACATGCCCCATAAATGTCGAGAGATGGATCAAACGTCTCGACGGATCGATTCCCGTTGGATACCAGTGCAACAGGGTACCGACGGCGAATGAGTGGCGCAGGCAATGCAGGTGCGGTGCGAAACGCCGGGCGGGATGTCGAGTGCAAGTTTTGGCACCAACTGATGGAATGTCCAACTGACCGTGTTCGTGTTGATCGGCCGGTGTCGGGCTGTGGCTCTGGAGCACGAAAACACCGGCTGCTCCAGCGCCAAGGCACCGTACTGCTCTGTTTGTTGTCGGATGTAATCCTTTAGCGATGCGCACAGGCTTGGCCCAAAGGGTACCAGCCGGGTTTTGGAAAACCTGGTCTCCCGGATGATCAGCAAATCACGCTGGAAATCAACGTCGCGGATCTGTAGCCGTGTTGCTTCACCTACCCGCAGACCGAGCACATACAGCAAGGCGAGTTGCACCACGGTTCGGCGCGGTTGATCGGTTGGGCAGTTGCACGGCGGCATCCAGCAACAAACGGGCTTGGTCGGCATTGAAAATGAATGGGACCCGGTGCGACGTCACGCGCCTTGGAGGAACACGAATGGGCGAGTCGCTGATCAGCTTGCGCAGTTCCAGCCAGTCGAAAAACCGGTGAACAGTGCTGAGCAGGTGGTTGTAGCTCTTCGACGAATGACTCGACCAACTCAGGTGTAATTTGCTCCAAAGCCTCGACTTGCTGCTCAATCAGGTAATGGTCCAACAGTCGCAGCACCTTCTCTTCGCAGAGGAAGCGCTTACCCAATGCCCGCTTGGCTGCCAGAAACTCCTTAATCTGGCCCGCCAGAAGGCTCTGGAAGGCGTATTTGTGAGCCCTGTTCATAGCACACTCTCCCCATCGCCAGGGGCGACTTCACGCAGAGTCTCTATTGCAACCTTGGTATAGACTTCAGTCGCTTCAGGTGAACAATGCCCAACATAATCACCAATGGTCTTCAGCGGAAACTCGGCTTCGATCAGGCGCTGAACGCAGGTATGACGCAGCGTATGGGAACCCGCACGCGAAACCTGGAAACCTGAAAGGTGAAGGTAGTGTGCGGCTCGTTGAGAAATGGCATACCAGGCAAGCGGCCGGTAAGGAGCCATCGCACGGAAGAACAAAGCACGCATTTGACTCGCCGGACGGCCGTTCTTGACGTAGTCGATGATCGCTTCGCCCACCACGGGTGAGAGCGGGTAGGCTGTGGCCTGCCTTACGTTCAGGCACCAGCAGTCGTTCGCGCTTCCAGTCGATCGAGTCCAGGGTCAGTGCTGCCACTTCCCTGGCACGAAGGCCATAGGTTACCAATAGCAAAAGTAACGCATAGTCTCGTTTGCCAACGGCTGATCGCCGATCGACACTCGCCAGCAGATGCCGGACATCCGCCCACGTGATCGACCTGGGCACGTTTGCCAGCCGGTACCTTTTTGGAGCTTCAATACTTCGGGCAAGCTTCTCCGTGATCAGCTGTTCCCGGTAGAGATAACCACAAAAGACTCGCAGCACGCCTACGGCATAGCGCAGGCTCTCTTTACCGAGACGGACGCTGCACTCGGTGATGAAACCACTGATTACTGGGATCGACAGGGCATGTAGCTCCGTCAGTTCGATCCTCTCAAGATAGTGCTCAAAGAGGCGCAGGAAATGCCGGTAATGATTAATGGTTGACTGCTTAAGCCCTCGCTCCTGCCGAAGGTACGAGAAGAAGTCAGGAACCGAGACATTAAACGGATCGGGCATGGCTGGTCGTCAGTGCAAGGCATGGCCGGGGAGAATTACCTGTATTAACTGCGCAATAGGGTTACGCGCAGCGTTCTCGACGCATCGTCGATCAGCCGCATTGCGAGACCATTGGCTATGATTCTGAGCCCAATCTGCAACAAAACTATCAACGTAATCGGGCAACTGATCCCATGACGTCGCCCCATGGCTCTGGGCGTAAATCCCAAACTGCACCAACAAGGGCACGCGAGAATGGATGTTCCTAGCCGCATAGTTGTTCTCATGAAGCTAGGTCACATACTGCTCAATAGGCCCACCCAGCTAAGCATTGCGAACATGGTCTACTGTCTGAGGGCGGATGAAATAGTGCTCTAACATGACAACCTCCGTTCTGACTGAAATGAATGGAGGTCATCATTGAGCGACTGCGTTTTATTATGTGCCGTGCGCTAAGGCAAACCTCCAATCCATCAGACAGGTAGAAGTCGAAAGCAACATAACGCGGGCGGCAACATTACATTGGAATTCTCTTTGCTGGCACAACTCCGCTCCCCAGAAAAAAGGAGACAGAGTAGCAAACGGTCGAATAAACAATGCGTTAAGAAGGATTCCGGTTGAACGTGAACACCGTTTCCGGGAATGTGAACGCTGATTCCGGCATCGTGAACACCGATTCCGGAAAATCCCGAAAAGTGTTCACTTTCAACCAGAGTGGCTGTTCACGTTGAACCAGAATCGGTGTTCACGTTCGTTCGGAATGGGTGTTCATGATGGGCCGGAGTACGCACTTCTGCTACCTTGGGTTCCGGTCGGTGCTCTAAGTAGCAAGCCACCATGTTTTTCCAGGTGCCCAAATACTTATTGATTAGTTTCGGTTCATTCTGCCAAAGCATACGAATGGCCGAGCCGCGAACAATGTTTACCGTGAGCCACAATAATTCCTCAGCGAGCTCGACGGGGAGGCCACTATCGCACATCACCTTCAGCCACTCTTCTTCGATAGGTCGGCGGTAATTACGTACTACGCGAATGAACTTGTCCTTATGACCTGGATCCTTAGCACCAGAAATCAACATGTCTATGCCGACATAGAAGTAATCGCTGAAGTAAAAGTCTAAGGCGTCTTCCAGAACCGCGCCGATTGGATCTCTGGATGAGGTAACTTTTTTGGCGCGCTCAATGCCCGCAGACAAGGATTTATTGAACACATGCTCAATCGCTGACTCCATCAAATCAGCTTTCGTGGCGAAATGATGAACTAGAGCACCGCGCGAAACCTTGGCTCGTTTCGCTACCTCCGTTGTAGCGAAGTTGGAATAGCCCTTATCTTTTAAGAGTTCAAAGGCTGCATCCAAAATGCGCTGCTGCATGTCATGGCTGCGCTCTTCCTGAGTGCGTCGTCGTTTAACTTGAGTCATATTATCCCTTAACTTAGCGTTACGAGTCATAAAATCGTTTAATAAATAGCCTTCTATACGGTCTCATCGCTCATAGAGACTTCATGAGGAGCGACGGATGAGAGGCCGACCGAAGGCGGAACTGGCTCTGAGCGAAACCGAGCGTGAGCAACCGCACGCCTGGGCGCGTCGCCGGAAGACTGCCCAGGCCCAGGTTCTGGCGCTGCGTTCGCGCATCGTCCTAGAACGTGCCAACGGCCTCGCCAACCAGGAAGTTGCCCAGCACTTGGCCGTGACACCCCAGACCGTTTCTAAGTGGCGGCGGCGTTCCCTTGAGATGCGACTGGAGAGTCTCGTGGACGCACCGCGACCGGGAGTACCAAAAACGATTCATGATGCCCAGGTGGATGCCGTGATCACCCAGACTCTGGAATCCAAACCCAAAGACGCTACGCATTAGACACGCGCGGTATGGCCAAGAAGCTGGGGTTGTCGCAGTCGGCGGTGAGCAGAATCTGGCGAGCCTTTGGCTTGCAACCGCATCGACAAGAAACCTTCAAATTGTCGACGGATCCCCTGTTCGTTGAAAAGACGCGGGAGATTGTTGGCTTGTACCTGGATCCACCAGTGAAGGCGATGGTGTTGTGCGTCGATGTGAAAAGCCAAATTCAAGCCCTGGACCGCGCCCAGCCGATCTTGCCCATGGCTCCCGGTATTCCGGAGCGTCGGACGCACGACTATATGCGTCATGGAGCGACGACCCTGTTTGCCGCGCTTGACGTTGCCACGGGAGAGGTCATTGGTCGTTTGCATCGTCGCCACCGGAGCAAGGAGTTTCTTAAATTTCTGACAACCATTGAGGAGCGTGTGCCCAGTGATCTGGAGACCCATTTGGTGACGGATAACTACGGAACCCATAAAACGCCGACCGTACAGCGCTGGTTTGCTTGTCACCCGAGGTTCCATGTCCACTTTACTCCCACCTCCGCGTCTTGGTTAAACTAGGTTGAGCGGTGGTTCGCCACTCTCAAACAAAAGCAGATTCGTCGAGGAATGCATCGATCCACCCAGCAGCTTGAACAAGCCATCCGCGAATACCTCGACATTTACAACGAAAATTCGAAGCCATTTATCTGGTCGAAGTCAGCTGACGACATTCTGGCCAGCATTGAACGGTTTTGTATGCGAACTCCTGACTCAGTCTACGAAACCCTGAATAAGTCTCGAGATCAGCGATAATACGGCCATCGCCAACCACATAGGATTCGTTGCCACCATGGATCAGATCACCTTCTCCAAAGCCGAGTACCAGGCGAAGAAGCGCAAGACTCGCCGCGAGATCTTTCTGGAATGGATGGACAGACTGACTCCCTGGAAGCAATTGGAGGAAAAGGTAGCCCGTTATTACCCCAAGAGCCAAAACGGCCGGCCTCCGTATCCGCTGTCTGCCATGCTGTGAGTTCACTGCATGCAGTTGTTCTATAACCTGAGCGATTCAGCCATGGAAGACGCTTTGTACGAGATCGAATCTATGCGGCACTTCGCCGGTCTGAAGCTCGATCTCTTGCCGGACGAGACCACCATTCTTAACTTCCGGCATTTCCTGGAGCAGCACGGTCTTGGCAAGGCGCTGTTCAAAGAGGTCAACAAGTACCTGGAGAAGAACGGCCTGATGTTGCGTGAAGGCAGCATCGTAGATGCCACTATTATCTCCGCTCTCCGCTCTCCGCTCTCCGCTCCACCAATAACCAAACAGGCAAACGCGATCCTGAAATGTGTCAGACCAAGAAGGGCAACGAATGGCATTTCGGTATGAAGATGCACATTGGTGTCGACGGTATGTTGGGCTTGATTCATAGCATCGATACCACCGCTGCCAACGTTCACGACATCGTGCCCACCGACAAGCTGCTGCACGTTGAGGAGCAGCGAGCTTTCGGCGAAACCGGGTGCCTTGGCATTAAATATGCGGGATAAGCATAAACACCGCGAAGACGTCTCCTGGTCCATTGCCAAACGACCTGGCACCCGGAAAAAGCTGGATGCCGACAAGCTGAAAGCAGAGAAAATCAAAGCCAGTGTTCGTGCCAAGCCCGAGCATCCCTTCCGTTACATTAAGCAGGTCTTTGATTATAGCAAGGCCCGCTATCGCGGCCTTGCAAAGAACAATAACCGGCTGCATTTGCTGGCCGCGCTCAGCAACCTGTTAATTGGTGAAAAATAGCCAGTGCGCCTGTTTTCCGCCAAAATAACGGTAAACGAGCCAAAAACACACAAATAAAGGGAAAACAGTGTCTGAATCTTCGAGTTTTTACCGGTTAAAACCAAGACCAGAAAAAATCAGCGGTTATTCAGACCTTCCCTAGATTTCTCATAGCCCCCCCAGCAAATCTCGTAAACTGGGTGCCTTAATCGCTATGACTGCTTCGTATCGGTCACAATTGCCCAATAATCAATTCCTGTTGTCCGGACACAACCCTCCTCCCTTTTGAGTCGGGCCTGGGGCCCCAGGCATCTACCCCGGAACCAGTCGGCTTACCGCTGATTCCACGACGCAGTTAGTGCCCATCCGGAAGCTAATAAGCTGCTGATGTCATAACAAAAAATATGGATCTGGACAAAAGTCCTCTTGGCTCTGATATGTTTAAAGTGCGAACCAAAACGCCTAATCCAAGAGGATTCAGCATGCAAGAGATCCTCAATGCTTAACATAGTATATTCGAAATCTACTCGGATCATCAACATGGGTCCCTGCTGCAAAGATTGTCGGAGCGACTGGATGAGCATCCGCAGGTGCTTGATTTGGTGGCGGCAGACCTGATCGACACGTCCACCTCACCGGTAAGTCGAGCCGGCCTCGGCTTGGAGAGCGTCTTGCGCTGTTCGCTGCTTTAGCAGCAACTGCAGATCAGCTATGAGCAGTTGACCTTTAGCTTGTCGGATTCCATGGCCTACCGGGCGTTTGCCCGCCAGGACCCCCTCATGCCCAGCCGGTCAGGCCTACAGTCGACAATCCGCCGTATCAGGCCGGATACCTTGGAGCAGGCGTATCGTATACTGACGCACAGCTTGCTGGATCGGGGCGTGATCACGCTGGACACCCTGCTTATCGACAGCACGGTGGTGGCCAGCCACATTGCCTCGCCCAGCGACAGCCAATTGTTGAACGATGCGATCCGTGTGATCAGTCGCCTGCTGGCGACCAGCCGATTCCGGACGGGGATCAAGATTCGCTTCGTTGACCAACGCAAGCCGGCAAAGCCCGTGGCGTTCCGGATATTCAATGCCAAAGGTCGAGAAGAAAGTGCTCTACCCAGACTTGCTCAGGATCCCGCGGTTGGTCATGCAGCAGGCGGACCGGGGCGAACGAGTGCCTGCATCGCAGAAGCGTGTCAGGCTGTTCGAGCCCTATACCGACATCATCGACAAGTGGTTCCGCGATGTGCAATACGGCCACAAGGTCAAACTGAGCAGCGACAAAAACGGCTTTATCACGGCGCTTTCCATCAAGACGGGTAACCCCTCCGACAAGGACCTGTTCCTACCCGTGCTGGATTACCGATCATTGGCGTTGGGGCGGTTGCCGCGTGCCGTGGTCGCTGACGGCGGTTATGCCAGCCAGGCGAATGATGTGAGCGCCGGCAGAGCCAGGGGTATCAGGCAGGTCGTCTTCTATGAGCCGGTCGTGGTCTCGCTGAGTGCCATGGGGGTTAAGTCCAAAACCTTCCAAGCTCTGAAACACTTCCGCGCCGGCGTGGAAGGGAACATCTCAGAGTTAAAGCGCGCCTTCGGAGCCTCAAAAGCCCGATGGAAAAGCCATGAGGGCTTCAAGGCGTTTGTCTGGGTCTCGGTGCTGAGTTACAACCTGTTGCGGTTAGCCCGCCTTGCACGCAGCGGCGATCTGACACCGGTCTGGGTGCCCGGTACGGAGCAGGAAGCGATGCGGGACCTGACCCGTGCCCGAGGCGACATGAAAGCCCAGGAGCGCAAGACACTCCACCGGCTTAACGCGTTCGTGCTATGCCACGGACGCCTGGCCCGCTGGCAAGAAGCGCTGGACGGAGACCCATTACCCGTGACTGGAGTCGCTGAGATTTACGCATGACTGGCAGCAGGTGGTGCTGCAGGAATATGTCGATGCGGTGCGGGCGGCGACGCAGCACTTGGCGGATCTGCGTGCACATATGGAGCGGGCGTTGGCGCAGTGGTCTCTGGCGCCGGTGGTGGAAGCCCTGGTGGCGCTACGTGGTGTCGACACGCTGGCGGCTATGGGGTTACTGGCTGAGTTGGGGGATATTTCCCGCTTCGACTCCCCCCCCCCGCTAGCTGATGGCATTTTGGGATTGGTGCCGAGCGAACATAGTAGTGGCGGGAGGCGTCGCCAAGACGGCATCACGCTCACGGAGAATGGCCATGCCCGACGGATGCTAATCGAATCAGCCTGGAGTTACCGCTTCCCAGCGCGCCAGACGAAACACCTCAAGCGAAAGGCCGCCCCGGCGTCCGGGGCCGCGACCGCGAATGGCCCCTGAAATCCCAACAACGAAACCAGACAGAGGAAGCACGTTGAGTCAGGATAGGGCCAGGCCGGTGTAAAGTACCCTTGAGGACACTAAACCGGCAGTGCGCCGGAAATCCGCCCTAAGGCGGTTCCGGTCGCTGATCCCTGCGACTAGAGAAAGGTCAGCTCCACGGTGAAGTCAGGTCGGTAACCAATCCACGTATATCAGTATTATCCACCGTCGCAAACTGCCTGCCCTGTCCTGACCCAACGTGCTTAACCGGAGGTGAAATAACGAATATTGTGCAATTATTTAACAGGTCAAAACATGTCAGTGTAGTGCGTCGTTCTGTTTGGAGTTTAATTGGCGATTGGCTCGCACCACCTTGCTCAGGATGTCACTAGCCTTTGGTCACGGAGGAACCGCTCCATCATATTGAGCTAAGAAGCGGACGTGGGCGTGAAGTGAATGTGAAACCTCGGATGCTTCTCCAGCCATGCCCGGACCCTGGAGTGTTTGTGAGTGGCATAGTTGTCATAGATCAGGTGAAGTGTTTTGTCTTTTGGGGTTTCCCGGTCAATCTAGCGCAGAACTTCAACCACTGGATGTGGCGGTGCCTTTGCTGACACTGCCCAATGACAGTTCCGCCCAGCACATTGAGTGCGGCAAACAAGGTAGTTGTGCCATGACGCTTGTAATCGTGCGTCATGGTTTGTGCCCGCCCCTTCTGCAAGGGAAGGGGCGGCTGGGTGCAGTCCAGCGCATTCTCCGGAGGATTCATGCACAAGCCGACGATGTACGAACTTCGGATCACGCGAAATCATGAACTTTGTAGACCGGAGGGGTTTCAGCCCGTGAACCCGCCAGATCCGATTAACAGTGGCTGCGCTGGTCCCGGCCATCGCGGCCATTAAGCGAGTGCTCCAGTGCGTCGCATCGCTTGGACAGGATTGCGTGGTCCAACGCACAACCTCATCGGCATCGACTCTTACCTTACGCCCACTCCCACGCGGGCGGTCCTGACGCAGCGCGGCAATGCCGACCTCCAGGAGTCGGTCACGCCACCGGGCCACCTGCAGCCGACCAATGGCCAACGCCTTGGCAATCTCCTGATTGGTCTTTCCTTGCGATGCCAGCAGGATGATCCACGCTCGGCGCGCGAAGCGAACGCTCGACGTATTTGAGTCCGCCGCTTTTTGCAGCGGCTTGTGGGTAGCATCGTTCAGTTAAATCGTCGGGGCAACACGCATGTCTTTTACTCCGCCTGAGCCAGTGGTCATTATAACGCAGGCGGATTTATAAGTATCTTTAATTAGAATGCACTACCCTAGTGTGCCTTAACAAAAGTTCGCCGAATAAATCGTAGCTTAAGGTTATAGTTGCAGAAAGCATCGATGGAGCTACTGCAATGGGTCGACCCGTTATTCCTTTGATCATTACAGATGAAGAACG
>Ga0207884_1000546_pt1 | contig 21379 bp, 19 predicted proteins | sample MalvirmetaMSP144_FD_184236 | JGI IMG/M metagenome (GOLD analysis project Ga0207884, IMG submission 184236) | Marine viral communities from the Deep Pacific Ocean - MSP-144 (SPAdes) | ecosystem: Environmental > Aquatic > Marine > Oceanic | place: Pacific Ocean | collected 2011-07-08 | reverse complement strand
AGACTCGGTTCTACACGAGTGATTTTACCTTTGTAAATATTACCTTTTTTCTGTTCTCTGGAAGGAGTATCGATATCTAGATCGAACAAGCGCTGGCCATCGACCATCGCAACACGCAACTCTTCTTCGTGTGTTGCGTTAATTAAAATTCGTTTCATTCATAAACCTCAGTTAGAGGTCCACGCGTCAGATACAGTCAGTAAGCCGGGCGGCATCAGCCTGCCCAGGACATCCAGAACGGCGTTTTATCAGCAATATAATCAACTAGTTGGGCACTGCCAGTATCGAATCAACAGATCACTGGTCCATTTATACAATGTCATCACATTGTGGCTGCAATAGGGTTCTGCAACGCTACATAACGTCGTGTGACTCTCTTTAGTCACAGTACGTTTGATTATTTACTTCGTCGCCCTGTCTTGTACATTTTTTGCTATTTGTTTTGCTGTAGCCAGACGTGGGAACCATCTTATTCTTAAAAACAAGCTCCTTATGCGGAGCCCTGCATCACTGAACCCCTGTTCAGCGTATTCAAATTCGTTTCGTGTCCTTAGCCGCATCAACCCCATTTCTAGGGGGAGCGACGTTTGCTTAGGTCTCATCGCCAGAAAGCCGGTATACTGACCTCATTTTACGTACAGACCAACGGCAAAATATATCAGTACGCAACCACATCAGCAAGAAATAACCTTACAATATTTTATGGCGAATTCTCCACCAGCACCACCAAGCGTTCAATTTATCGATATTCGGGCCGATCAGGCAGGCCAACGTATTGATAATTTTTTGATTACATTGGAAAAAGGTGTTCCGAAAAGCCGGATTTATCGTGCCTTGCGCAAAGGTGAAGTTCGAGTCAATAAAGGTCGCATTAAACAGACCTATCGACTACAAGCTGGTGATCAAGTAAGAGTTCCCCCGCTCAGGGTCAGTGAGAAAGTTGTTATTACCGAGTTATCCGAGTCGCTTACCGATGCGCTTGAAAATGCAATTCTCATGGAAGATGATGACATATTGGTGATAAATAAACCCGCTGGTCTGGCGGTTCACGCGGGTAGTCAGATCCAATTGGGCGTGATTGAAGCCATGCGCATTATCCGTCCTGAAAATCGCTTTGTTGAATTGGTACACCGCCTGGATCGTGACACTTCAGGTTGTCTGGTGCTGGCAAAAAGCCGTGCTGCGCTACTGAATCTTCAGCAGCAAATGAAAGCGTCTGAAACCGATAAGCGTTATCTTACGTTAACCAAGGGAAAATGGGCTGCTCAGGAAAATATTGTTGATTTGGCATTACAAAAAAATTCCTTAAGTTCCGGAGAACGTATGGTTGTGCCGGATATTAATGGTAAAAAATCCAAAACCTTATTTGAGGTAAAGCAGGAGTTTTCTGGCTGTCAGCTGGTTGCTGCAAAGCTTTATACCGGACGTACACATCAGATCCGGGTGCATAGTGCCAGCCAGTCACATCCGGTAGCAGGTGATGAAAAGTACGGCGATCGTGAATTTAACAAACGTCTCAGACAATATGGTTTAAAACGCATGTTTCTGCATGCATGGCAGCTATCGCTCAAACATCCGCTAACAGACGAACCGTTAACCTTTAACGCTGAACTGCCAGATACGCTAAAAGACGTTTTAAAACAATTGGAAAAACAGTCATGAGTCAGTATCAAATGATCGTTTTTGACTGGGATGGCACCCTGATGGATTCCACCAGCCATATCGTTTTCTGTATGCGCGAAGCCATTCATAAACTGCAACTCTCACCATTAACGGATAATGCAATCAGTCAGATTATTGGTTTGGGTTTACCAGAAGCAGTTCGTACTCTCTATCCGCACAGCACCGATGCTGATATCCAACGGCTGGCAATGGCGTACCGGGAAATCTGGCTGGATCATCCTCATGAATCGCCGATGTTCGATAATGCTGTCGAGTTATTGCACAAACTGGCAAATCAGAATATTTTCCTCGGTGTGGCAACCGGCAAGGGGCGTCGCGGTCTCGATAAAGTTCTGGCAGCGACAGGTTTGACAGATCTATTCATTGCAACGCGTTGTGCCGATGAATGTCATTCCAAACCGCATCCGCAAATGCTTGAAGAATTAATAAGCTTCTGTGGCGTTGAAGCAGATGCCACTATTATGATTGGTGATACCGAGTTTGATTTGCTGATGGCCCATAATGCCAAAGCAAAAAGTGTTGCGATAACGCATGGGGCACATGCCCTCGAGAGATTACAGGCGTGCGAACCACTGCATATTGTGGATGACTTATTTGCATTGGATGACTGGTTGCATGGCAACAATGTGCGCTTTTGATTATGATGTGACCCACTAACTTTATTGTTCAGGATGAAACATAATGGCAACTTTTGGCGACTTTCCACCGGAACACAATCAAGATTCACAGAATTCTTCACCGCAAAATGACCAGTGGGAACGGAAAACTCTGCGGGATCTTGCGTTTGCTGCGATAAAAGAGCAACGCGCGACCCGACGCTGGGGATACCTTTTCAAATTCCTGGTATTACTCTATTTCGTCGCCATCTTTCTGGTGGCCAGGCCTTTCGGCGAAAGCGATCTGCCATCAGGTCCGCATACGGCATTAGTTGATGTGAGCGGTGTAATTGCACCGGATATGGAGGCCAGCGCCGATCGTGTTGTCACTGGCATCCGCGAGGCGTTCGAAAGCCCACAGGCCAAAGCATTAATCATCCGCATGAATACACCAGGCGGCAGCCCGGTTCAGTCGGGAATCATTAACGATGAAATTACCCGTTTGCGGGCAACACGACCGGATTTCCCTGTTTATGCTGTCATTCAGGATGTCTGCGCTTCGGGCGGATACTATATCGCCGTAGCAGCCAATGAAATTTATGCCGATAAAGCCAGTATTGTAGGTTCCATTGGCGTTCGTATGGATAGCTTTGGTTTCACTGAAGCAATGGATAAAGTAGGCGTGGAACGACGCTCATTAACTGCCGGTGACAATAAAGCTTTCCTCGATCCGTTTATGCCACTTAAGGAAAGAGATGTTGAGCATGCTCATGAAATGCTCAACAATATCCACCAGCAGTTTATTGATGTCGTTAAAACCGGGCGAGGAGATCGTTTGAAAGAAAATGCTGAAATTTTCTCAGGATTGTTCTGGTCGGGTGAGCAAGCACTTGAATTAGGGTTGATTGATGGACTGGCCAATAGCAGTACCGTTGCCAGAGATATTGTTGGTGCTGAAGAAATTATCGATTACACCCCCCGCCCAAGCTATCTGGATCGCTTTGCCGGCAGTCTGGGTGTAAAAATCAGTGAAATTCTGCTGAGCAGTCAATATTGGAATCTTCGTTAATGGAAACTAACCATCTCAATGAATCAGAGACCAAGGCCTTAGCCGAGCGCGAAGAATTATTCCGCTATGCAGACCTGAATCATCCTTTGATAGCCATGCTATTTGCCGAGGCATCAATAGACAAGCTGACTCCTGATGAAGCGGATAAAGCATGGCTCTGACACCTCAATCATTAGTTAACAAATCACTGGAACTGGTCTCACCGCCCAGCACCTATGCCCGGCTTGATGAGTTGATTCACGATCCTGACAGTGCCATTGATGACATCAGTAAAGTCATTAACACCGATCCGGCACTGACGACACGATTATTGAAGATCGTTAACAGTCCGTTCTATGGTTTTCCCTCACAGATCAATACAATTTCTCGTGCAATTACTGTTATAGGTACACGTGAACTGACCAATCTGGTTTTGGCAACATCGGTGGTCAATGCCTTTACCGGCATTCCGAAAACACTGATGGAGATGAACACTTTCTGGCGACACAGTCTGGCCTGCGCCATCTGTGCCAAATTACTCGCTGAGGCAGCAGGCCATAAGCAAAGCGAGCAATATCTCATTGCCGGTTTATTACATAACATTGGCAGTTTGGTGCTTTATCAATCAGTGCCAGAGCTGTCTGGCGAAGCAATAAAAAGCGCCAGATTCGGCCACGAAGTAATTTACCTGGCTGAACAACGGGTGATTGGTTTTGACCACACAGAAGCCGGAGAAGCGTTAATTCAGGCATGGCGATTACCGGAATCACTTGGTTTTGTTGCCAGACATCATCACACCCCGGTTGCTTCAGGCTATGCATCAGAAGTCTGCATTGTTCACGTCGCCGATGTTATGGTCAGTTCAGTTCCATTTGGCCATAGCGGTGATCAGCATGTCCCTCCACTGGATCCGGTGGCCTGGGAAAGATTGGGTTTACAGCCGGAAGTCATTCCAGCTTTACTCCGTAAAGTAGCCATTCAATTGGATCATCTGGCAGCAAACTTATTATAAAAATCAAACTTAACGAACAGCAATCTAGCAAGAGGCAAACATGAGAACAGTATTACTTGGCGCGCCGGGATCCGGTAAAGGTACTCAGGGCGTTTTTCTATCCAAAAAATTCAATATCCCACAAATCTCAACCGGTGATTTGCTGCGGGCTGCGGTCACTGCCGGCTCTGACCTGGGTAAACAGGCTAAATCAGCGATGGATGCCGGCGCGCTGGTTTCTGATGAAATCGTCATAGGACTCATCCGTGAACGCCTGACCCATGATGATGCCAAAAATGGTTATATTCTGGATGGATTTCCCCGTAATATTGCTCAGGCCGAAGCACTTGACCAGATGCTGGATGATCTGGGACAACCATTACAGGGAGTGGTGTTACTTGATGTGCCCTTTAATGAACTGATGCAACGTTTAACGGGTCGCCGTACCTGTAAGGACTGTGGCGCCATTTTTAATGTGCATTTATCCCCGCCCAAGCAGGAAGGTGTCTGTGATAATTGTGGTGGTGAATTATTTCAACGTCAGGACGATAACGAAGCCACTATCGAGAATCGCCTGAAAGTCTATGAAGAACAAACGGCACCATTAGTCGGGTTCTATCAGCAACAGAATAAACTGCATACGATTAAAGGTACCGGCGATATTGATGCCATTACTGATGCGGTCGGTGCCATTTTCGACGACATCTGATTTGTTTTACTGATGGCGCGCATTCTGGCCACAGGCATTGCCACACTGGATATTATCAATGAAGTTGCCAGTTACCCTGAAGAAGATTCAGAAGTCCGGGCATTATCACAGCGCATTCGTCGTGGTGGTAATGCCAGCAACACACTTTGCGTATTAAGTCAGCTGAGCCATCAAAGTTATTTGGCTGCCACACTGATTAATGAAGCCGATGGACAGGTTATCGAAGCCGATCTAAATCGCTATCAAATCAATACACAGTTTTGCCCTCGATTGAATGAGGGCAAAATGCCAACATCCTATATCACGTTAAACCGGCAAAATGGCAGTCGGACCATTGTGCATCACCGCGACTGTCCTGAATTAAGTTTTGCGGCATTCCAGCAAATCGACTTGTCACTATTTGACTGGCTGCATTTTGAAGGTCGTAATATTTCTGAATTAGAGAAAATACTGAAACATTGTCGGCAAAAGGTACCAAATTTGCCTATTTCACTGGAAATTGAGAAACCTCGCGAAGATATTGAAAGCTTATTTGACTGGGCTGACTGGCTGTTTTTGTCCAGCCATTATGCCAAAGCGAGAGGTTTTCAATCTGCAGAGAATATGCTGGCTTCGCTGCCCGTTAACTATCAGGCAACGCTTACTTGGGGTGCAGAAGGAGCTTATGGGTGGCACAATGGAAAAGTTATGTTTGTTCCAGCAACCAAGATCAATCATGTTGTTGATAGCCTGGGTGCTGGTGATACCTTTAATGCTGGAATGATCCACAGCCTGGTAACGGACAATTCGCTACAGAATAGTCTGCAATTTGCCAGTCAGCTCGCCGCTGAAAAATGCCAACAATATAGTTTTGAAAATCTCGTTTAATTATGATGAAAAAATTTGTTTGCCATACCAAAGACCTGAAAGACCATCAAAGCTATGGATTTCAGCTCCCATTAGCTGAAGACAATGAGCTCGATATTGTCGTGCTACGCCAGGGCAAACATATCCGCGCCTATCTGAATCATTGTCCGCATCTGGGCATCCCCTTGAACTGGCAGCCTGACAAATTTCTCTCGCTGGAAGAAACACATATTCAATGCTCAACACACGGCGCGTTGTTTACGCTGGAAGAAGGTTATTGTATTTCCGGCCCGTGTCGTGGGCAGAGCCTGACAGCCCTGCAAACCGAAATCAACGAACACGGCGATCTTTACCTGGTCTCAGAGCAATAAAATCCGTATTGCCTCTCGTAACTGTCCCAGCAAATCCTGTTTACCTTTAAGATTTAACTGTCTGCAGACAGTGGCTATTGGCTGCCGCTGTAATACAAAAATTAAACAGATAGATTGCAGTAATGAAGGTAGTGATAAAAACCGCTGCTGGGCTACACAATTCAACACAAATTTTCTGATGGCTATCTGGCAGGCATCATAATGCCGTTTTTGAAAGGCAAAAGCTGTGATTTCCTCTTCATCAGCAGCCGTTATTGGCAACTCCGCTTCAGGTAAAAGCTGCGTCAATAATGGAATTAGACCGGTTTCCAGATGAGATAACTGGCTATTTAGCAAATCCGGCCATTGCTGAATCAGTCGTTGCTGGGTTTGCTCAATCACTTGCTGACCAGCCGAACTGATCGGTTTTGCCAGAATGACAGCATGACGTCCACTGATATGATCACTATGAGCGCCCACTCGCATTAATCGATAATCACTGTTTTGCCAGAAGCGCACCAGCGCTTCACTGGCAGCAAAGCTGCAACCTAATATATCGGTATTTTCTGGTAAATGAGTTACCAAAGCATTTACTAAATACTGTCCAATGCCACGACTTTGCAGGGCAGGATGTACAGCAATCCGCACAATTCTCTGATAATGATATTCACCGGCAATACTGATGCCTGAATGGGCTAACAATGTCTGCGGTAACAGATGACCATTTAGCCGCCGTTCACCAGCAAATACTGCGGCGGCCAATCGCGGGTTAATTGGTCCTTCGGCTACTAACCATGCACTGGCAACCAGTTGCTGCTGATTAAATACCCCCAGTAACCACATATCATCACGATCGAGTAGCATTTGCAGATCAGATGGCCGAGTGCGGTAATGCGCCGTTACCATCAGCCCGAAGCATTGCCTTAACAGCGCTTCGTCCTGTAATAATTCTGCTGCAGTCAGTTTTTTAACCTGAAGTTTTTCGATACCCAGATCAACAATCAATTGTTCTGCGACCGGTTCGGCATCCAGCAAACAGAGTTCAAAGCTGAATTGTTCCAATACATCGCCTAAATTCCAGCGAACCGGTTGTGTTAATTCAATCTGTCGCCAATCCGGTGTTTGCTGATCAAGGATTTGCTGAAACTGCAATTTAAAACCACGGCCACTGCCCTCGTAACCATGCAATGTCGTCGCAAAAATAATCCTGGGATAGCGCTGCAACATCAGCTTGAGCATCGGCAAAGTTAAGGCAGCTGCTTCATCGACCAGCAATACATCGGCTTCCAGCTCATTCTCCAGCAGGGCATCCGGTGCCACAAACTGAATCTCACTGCCATCACTGAATAACTGTCCATGTCCAAGCTGTGCATTTTTTAATTCGCTGGCAGCATGTTTAAATAAGGTTTCGACACTGACATAGCTGGGCGCTGTGACCAAAATCTTTTGTTTTCCCTGGTGAATCAGCTCCGCGGCCGCGATTCCCAGCAAGGCTGTTTTGCCACGACCTCTATCAGAAGTAATCAATAAGGGTCGGCGCCGATGACCAAAGGCTGTTTTATGGATAAGACTTAATGCATTTTGTTGATCAGGGGTCAGTTGAAACGCTTTATCAGGGTTTTGTTCAGGACGAAAATCACCTGGCAATATGTTGCCTGGCTGCCATTGATGAAACTCTGCAAAGTCGGCTTGATAACGCTCAATAACTTGCTCAAACCGTTGATACCAGTTGGAAGACGGGCTTTTTTCAGGCAACAGCATCAGCAACATACCACCCGCGCGAATAGTGCCAATAATGGCTGCAAAACTATCGGCATTAAATTCCTGAGTCGCGTCAAAAACAACTACATCAAATTCTTGCCCGAGGAATTGACGTGCCTGTTTTTGGATTTTTTTATCTGCTGAAGCTTGCGAAGCATCAGTGAGCCAAAGATGTGAAGCGGGTTGCCAGAATGCCAGCAAGGCTTCTGCGGTTTGGTGACTAAGCTCAACCGCTTCTTTAATCAGCAAACAGCGCCTGGGCGGCTTATTCAACTTCATAGACGCTGGACAGAATTAATAATGCGGTGGTGGCGGTTCATTCGCCTGCTGGATCAACTGATCTGCCTGAAGTGCTTCCACCTGACCCAGCAATTTTTCCATTCGACGTTCCAGCCGGTCTATCTGCTGTTGCTGGTCGGTGACCACCTGATTGAGTTGTTCAATCACACCATCCTGAAACGCCATGCGGGTTTGTAAATCTACGATATCTTCATGCATAGCTAAACCTCCCCTTTCTTATAGTTAATTGGTTTAAACACAGTTTTAGGTATGGGCTTGTTTTTGATCCGTCATCAATCATCGCCATCATAGGATAGCGCCGGTGCCAACCAACGTTCAGCATAATCAAGCGTCCAGTTTTTGCGTTTTGCATAATCCTTAACCTGATCTTCACTGATTTTACCCAGACCAAAATAACGTGATTCAGGATGCGCAAAATAGAAGCCACTGACCGCCGCTGTTGGCAACATCGCAAAACTTTCGGTTAAGGTCATGCCAATACGTGTTTCTACATCCAGCAAATCCCATAACAGACCTTTTTCGGTATGATCCGGACACGCTGGATATCCCGGTGCCGGACGAATACCCTGATATTTTTCGTCAATCAGATCTTCATTGGCTAATTGTTCATCTTTTTTATAGCCCCAGAATTCCTTGCGTACCCTTTCATGCATACGCTCGGCAAAGGCTTCTGCCAGCCGATCGGCCAGCGCTTTGACCATAATGCTATGGTAGTCATCATGATCGGCTTCAAAACGTTCAATATGCTCATCAATGCCAATTCCGGCGGTGACGGCAAATGCACCGATATAATCTTCTACCCCACTATCTTTCGGGGCCAGAAAGTCGGCTAATGCCGCATTAGGCCGACCAGGTGGTTTCTCGGCTTGCTGACGCAATGAATGCAATTTCATTAATACCTGCTGACGACTATCATCAGTATAAATTTCGATATCATCATCACCAACACTGTTGGCCGGGAATAAACCAATTACTGCGCGAGCAGTTAGCCATTTTTCATCAACAATCTGTTTGAGCATTTTTTTCGCATCTTCAAATAAATGCGTGGCGTGCTCACCGACAATTTCGTCAGTCAGGATTCGCGGATATCTGCCCGCTAATTCCCATGACTGGAAAAACGGTGTCCAGTCGATACGATCTACCAGTTCCTGTAATGGATAATCATCAAATACCTGGATACCTGTCTGTGCAGGTTTTACCGCTTGATAAGCCGGCCAGTCGATTTTGGTTTTATTGGCACGAGCCTGTTTCAGTGTCAGTAAACGTCGGGTGGATTTACGGCCTTTATGCTGCTCCCGTTTGGTTTGATAATCCGTTTTGATTTTGCCAACAAAGTCATCACGGGTGATTTTACTCACCAGATTCTGTGCCACACCAACCGCTCGTGACGCATCTTTTACGTAAATCACCGGGCCATGATAATTCGGATCAATTTTGACTGCGGTATGGATCAGCGAAGTCGTTGCACCACCGATCATCAATGGAATGTCAAAGCCCAGACGTTCCATTTCCTTGGCCATATGCGCCATTTCTTCCAGAGAAGGCGTAATCAATCCAGACAAGCCGATAATATCGACATTGTGTTCACGAGCCGCATCCAAAATCTTCTGCGCCGGTACCATTACGCCCAGATCAATGATTTCAAAGTTATTACATTGCAATACCACGCCGACAATATTCTTGCCGATATCGTGAACATCGCCTTTTACCGTGGCCATCAAGATCTTACCGTTACTGCTACTAACGGTACTGTCGTCTTTTTCCAGTTCGATGAACGGCATCAGATAGGCGACGGCTTTTTTCATTACCCGAGCGGACTTGACCACCTGCGGTAAAAACATTTTGCCTTCACCGAATAAATCGCCGACTACATTCATGCCGTCCATTAACGGCCCTTCGATGACCTCTAGTGGTTTGGCATACTCATGACGCGCCAGCTCGGTATCTTCTTCGACAAAATCGGCAATACCTTTGACCAAGGCATATTCCAACCGCTTGACGACTGGCAGGCTGCGCCATTCCAAATCTTCTTTTTTCTCAACGCTGCCATCACCTTTGTATTTATCAGCGATCTCCAGCAAACGATCAGTAGCATCGTTACGGCGGTTTAAGATAACGTCTTCAACCCGCTCGCGTAATTCTTCGGGTAAATCATCATAAATCGCCAGCTGTCCGGCATTGACGATCCCCATATCCATACCGGCTTTAATAGTGTGGTAGAGAAACACCGCATGGATAGCTTCACGTACCGGATTATTACCCCGGAACGAAAACGATACATTGGATACGCCGCCACTGATCATCGCATGTGGTAGACTTTGTTTGATATCACGAGTGGCTTCAATAAAATCAACGGCATAATTGTTATGCTCATCAATACCGGTGGCCACGGCAAAAATATTCGGATCAAAGATGATATCTTCGGCCGGGAAATGTACTTTTTCGGTGAGGATCTCGTAGCTTCGGGTACAGATTTCGCGTTTACGTTCACGAGTATCGGCCTGACCATCTTCATCAAACGCCATGACAATAACGGCTGCACCATAACGGCGTACCAGTTTGGCCTGTTCAATAAATTTGGCTTCACCCTCTTTCAGGCTGATTGAGTTAACAATGCCCTTGCCCTGAATGCATTTGAGACCGGCCTCAATGATTTCCCATTTGGAGGAGTCAATCATGATCGGCAAGCGACTGATATCAGGCTCTGCAGCAACCAGATTAAGGAAAGTCACCATCGCATCCTGCGAGTCGAGCATGCCTTCATCCATATTGATATCGATGATTTGCGCGCCGTTTTCGACCTGCTGACGGGCAACTTCCAGTGCCGTATCGTAATCACCTTCCTTGATCAGTTTGGCAAACCGCAATGAACCTGTCACGTTGGTCCGCTCACCAATATTAACAAACAGGCTTTCAGGTGTGATCGTAAGAGGCTCCAGACCACTTAAACGACAATAATGTTTGTTTTCAACCGGATCGCGTGGTTTAACACCTTCGACGGCCTCGGCAATGGCTTTGATATGTGCTGGCGTGGTGCCACAGCAACCACCGATAATATTCAGGAAACCGGCTTCGGCCCATTCCTTAATATGAATTGCCATGGCTTCCGGTGATTCATCATATTCACCAAACTCATTTGGCAAACCGGCATTGGGATGGGCGCTGACATAACTGGTGGATATATTCGACAATTCTTCAACATACTGACGTAACTGTTCAGCACCTAATGCACAGTTCAAGCCGATCGATATTGGTTGTACATGTGACAGTGAATTCCAGAAAGCTTCAGCCGTTTGCCCAGAAAGCGTACGGCCACTGGCATCGGTAATGGTGCCGGAAATCATCACCGGCAGATGCACATCATGCTGTTCAAAATACTGCTCGATGGCAAATACAGCGGCCTTGGCATTCAAGGTATCAAATACTGTTTCAACCAATAGCAGATCACTGCCACCATCGACCAGACCACGGATCGCTTCCAGATAGGCCTCGACTAACTGGTCGAAACTCACATTACGGAAACCGGGATTATTTACATCAGGAGAAATACTGGCAGTACGATTGGTAGGACCTAATACGCCAGTGACAAAACGCGGTTTGTCAGGATTGCTGGCAGTAAATTCATCGGCCACTTCGCGGGCCAGTTGCGCCGAAACTTTATTCAGTTCATAAACCAGATCTTCCATCTGGTAGTCGGCCATCGCAATCGACGTACCATTAAAGGTATTGGTTTCGACAATATCGGCACCGGCTTCAAAATAGGCCCGATGAATATCGCGAATGATCTGCGGCTGAGTCAGCGACAGTAAATCGTTGTTACCTTTAACATCACAGGGATGATTGGCAAAACGTTCGCCGCGGAAATCCGCTTCACTTAACTTGTAACTTTGCAGCATGGTACCCATGCCGCCATCAAGGATCAGGATCTTTTGTTCAAGCAGACTGCGAATTTGATGAGAAGCTGTGGTCAAAACGGTTTTCCTGTCAGGCTGTTATAGGTATAGAAAAAACGCTTGATTATAACAGATACTCGTATCGCTTCAGGCATGTTAGAGCTTCCGTTTTGAGCTCAGTCGAAAATATATCGTTAATGGATTTAAACTGACAAAAGGGATATGGGGGGGGAGAAATGTTTCTCCCCCTGTTTTGATTTCTACAGGATTCAAGCTTATCAGGCGTGAGAAAGCTGATATATCCAGCGAGAAATAGTCTCAAGCTGTCGGCTGTCTTCTTCGAGAGCCTGATTAAACTTATTCGCCAGGTCCCGTAACCCCATGTTGGTAAACAAACCGTGAAGAGTATGCCATTCAGCATTGTCATTAGTAGCAAAGATCAATACCGATTCCAGGCATTGCAGCACACTGGTCGTTTTCTTGGTGAAGACTTTGGGTATTTGCAGGCTGGACTGCAAATTGGAATCCGCATCTGGAATCCATTCATCAGAGTCAAATCCCAAGGTCTCGATGGCGGTCTTCAGTAACCGACTATGTTCTACTTCTTCATCACGGAATTGTCTTAACTGGTCGACGGAAACAACAGTTTTTCTGCCATTTCGCATCGCCAGACATTTGAATATCAGCGCTTCGTATAATCTGACGCTGGCGCGTTCAAAAGCAAGTCGCTGACCTAGTTTATGCAACAACAATTCAGTATTGTGCTGATGCACTTTCTTGATATCACCAACGGCTCCATCAGGAACGGATTTACTTACAACTTCAAAATCCATCTCATCCATATCGAGCTCAGGATGAAGCATGATTTTACCTCTGGTATTTCCAGTAGCAGTGCTCGTAGTTTTATGTTCATCATCCGTGACTGTTTTGGAAAACCGAGGCTGTTGGCTCGGCATGGTCTGATTATCTAACTTTCTAGCGTGTGGCATGGCAGCATCCTTTTATCTGTTAACCCTATAGAAAATTTATTTATTAAAGCGCCGTCATCCAAGCAGGCTCTTTAACACCGAATGCTCAATCAATTTGAGCAATTAAGTTCGATTTTCATCATTTAATGTTTCACCCTCATTTCAACGTTATGGCGTAGAACTATCATCCGGATAGGCAGAATCCGGCACATCTGGCGCAATACCCTGTGGAGACTGGTTTTCGGGAAGCGTCGGATCGATGCTTTTCGGGTTTATGCGCGAAGGTGGTGCCGGTGGTTCAGGTGTAATAACCGATCTTGAAGGAGGAGTAGTCGGCAATGGCTCAGTTTCAGGTGGATTGACAGTTGTGTTTTGTTGATTCTGTTTTATCTGACTATCAATTCGATTATCTATGGGGTGTCCAACCTGACTTTCCAGTTTCTGGTTAATGGTTGAACGATGGTCCTGAGGTTGATTTAAATCCTCTGCCATTACTGAGGTAACGGTTAAGAAAGCCGAAACGGTTGCTGAAAGAAATAATTTTTTATACATTTCTTTAGTCCTTCATTAAGCTATCTTTTTAAAAAGACAGTTCTATATAAGTAAATGTTGCATACCCGGTTTGATCATTTTTCGTCAGTTTTAATCAAGCTGTTCTATCGCCGAATCAATCCATACCCGATGATGACGGACATCTCCCAGAGCCTGCTTCAGCATTAATTGGATATAACCAGGATATATTTCATCATTAGCATTTTTATAAAGCTTGTTGGTCAGTCCCTCATTAAGCAGCATGGCTTTCAGAACGGACTTGTCTCCACCAATACCCGCAACGATGACGGGACCCTTTGTGAGAAATTGTTTGTAATCTCCTCCATCCAGTGGTGTTCCACCTTCCTGGATAATTGCGTCACATAAGTCCATCAAGTGGCGTTCGTGCTCGCCAAGAAACTCCGTCATTTTTGCCCGATAATCGAGATTTTCCAGCCGTTCAATTGCTACTTCGTATGTCTCGATAGCATTAAATTCCAATGCAACCAGATCATTAAGCTTGCTGATTATCTCTTCAGTCTCCATGACATCACTCTCATTAATTACTTCCATCGCATGCCTTTCATTTTTTAGATTAGTGTTAATTGATTATTCATATCCTGACCTTGCAGATGATTAATCAAACGGCTTTTAGCCAGCCATAATTAAATTCTGATCAACCCATAGCAATCTCTATGCCAGAGAGTTTTATTACAGCTAACAGGCTCTAAAACAGTGACTATGACAGGATCTTTTATTAAAAAACGCCCGAGAATTATTGGTCAGCCTGTATAAAAAATTCCTATCACTGGTAATTTTTACTTGGAGTTATTGTTTTATTTTTTCAGGGTTGCTTAGGGGTTTTTCCCAAAGAATGGTCATCCATGTCATCTATGCTGGACGGAATAGCTTTTGCATTATTGAAGAGACTTCATAAGCATTCGATTTTTACTGGAGGATTTCCGCTATGACACAACCAGCATCGACCCGCTTCCCTGATCCAAGGAATCAATATCCACGTCCAGAATTTGAAATTCAGCCACAAAAACTGCCCGGCCAGGAAAACAACATGAACCCGGTACCGGATCATGGTGAAAACAGCTATAAGGGACATAATCGATTAGCCGGTCAAGTAGCTTTGATTACCGGGGGCGATAGTGGCATTGGGATGGCAGTGGCGTTGGCCTATGCTCGCGAGGGGGCAAATATTGTATTTACCTATCTCAGCGAAGAACAGGATGCACATGAGACTGAACGTCTGGTACGGGAAGCCGGTAGAGAAGTTATTTCGATAAAAATGGATCAATCAAATAATCGACCGGCCTGTGATAGAGCAGTGGAAGTATGTATCGAAGAATTTGGCCGATTGGATATTCTGGTCAATAACGCCGCGTTTCAGCAAACCTACGCATCATTACAGGATATTCCCGATGAGGAAATCAGTTATGCATTTCAAACCAATATTGAAGCCTTTTTCCATTTTTCACGGGCGGCGTTAAACCATATTCCGCCAGGTGGATCCATTATTAACACCACCTCCATCCAGGCATTTGAACCCAGCAGCAATCTTGCTCCCTATGCCGCGACCAAAGCGGCGATTGCCAACTTCACCCTGTCATTAGCTTCTGAAGCCATTAACCAGGGCGTCAGAGTAAACGGAGTGGCACCAGGACCGGTCTGGACACCATTAATCCCGACCACCATGCCTGATGAAAAAGTGAAAAACTTTGGTGCCAATACCTTATTTGGCCGCCCGGCCCAGCCGGCTGAGCTGGCACCAGTTTATGTTTTTCTAGCCTCAGCAGACGCCAGCTATATAACCGGGGAAATTTATGGTGTCACCGGCGGCCGTATTCAAATGTAAACACCTGGATTGTTATAAAAGCCGGTCAGACCTTGAACGAACCTAACTGAAGTTTAAGGCTATTGGCAGCTTCGTCCAGCTGATTCCCTACCTGATTCAGCTGGCGAGCGCCCTCGGTGGTATTTTCGACAAGCTGCGAAATTTTTGTCAGATTTTTACTGACATCCTCACATACTGCGCTTTGTTCTTCGGTCGCTGAAGCAATCTGAAACGTCATTTCGGTGACTTCCATGATAGCTTTCTGAATATCCTGCAATGCTGATTCTGCTGCACGAGCCAGATCAACGGTTTCAGTCACTTGTTGCCCGCTTTGCTGCATTTTGGCGGCTGCCTGTCGACTGCCTTTTTGCAGTACATTGAGCTTTTCCTGAATATCAACAGTGGCCACCTGAGTCCGACTTGCCAGGGCTCTTACTTCATCTGCTACCACAGCAAAACCACGCCCTTTCTCCCCGGCCCGCGCTGCTTCAATTGCGGCATTAAGGGCCAGCAGATTGGTCTGTTCGGCAATTCCCTGAATCACTGACAAGATGCTGACAATCGCCTCACTGTTTTTTTCCAGCTCCAGCATCGCTGATTGAGATTCCTGAACACTGTTACTGACCTGATGAATTGACTCTGAGGTACGTTGCACCAGTCCGGCACCAGACTGTGATGACTCATTGGCATTACTGACAAATTGTGATGTGCGATCGGCATTTCCGGCAATCTGCTGGGCTGAAGCCGCCATTTCAGTGACCGCAGAAACCATTTCTTCAAGCAACTGCTGCTGTTGATCCATCTGTGTTCGCGTTTGCTCGCTGATTTGACGACCTTCCGCAGACAACTTGCTGACATTGTCGCCAAGCGGAATTAATTGCTGGATCAGGCTGCGGAGCTTGCCAATGAAGGTGTTCAGAAAGCCGGATAATTTACCCGTCTCATCCTGACGTTTGATATCAAGTTGCTGCGTCAGATCGCCCTCGCCCTCAGCGATAGAAGCTACCAGAGCAGTCATTTCTGATAATGGCCTGATACTGCTACGCGCCACCAGCCAGACCACACCGACACCAATGATGGCTAACAGCAACCCCAGTAGACTGGTAGTCGTCACAAAGCTAGTTTGCGCACGATTAAGAAATTGCTCCTGTTCGGCAACGGCTGCCAATACCTCGGCTTCCGGAACCGCCAGATAGGTTACCCAGCCCTGCTCACTTCCTGGCAAGGTGAATGGGCTGAGCACGATAAACTGTTGTTGCTGCTGCAAAATCCGGCTTTGGCCTTCTTCGCTGACACTGCGTAATGCTTCTCTGAGATCATTATCCAACACATTGAGATTCTGGCCAATCAGCTCAGGTTGCTGACTGTGTCCAACAATGACACCCCGAGGACTGATTAATAAGGTCTGTCCCATTCCCTTATACAGTTCTGCAGCGACATCCTTTATAACCGATTGCAAAAAAGCAGCAGAAATATCAATACCACTTATGCCAATAAAGCGACCATCACGCATTACCGGAGCAACCAGACTGGTCAATAGCACTTGCTCACCATCAATTGGATAAAGATAAGGGTCAATGACACAGCTACTTTTCCGATCTTTGGAACAAAGATAGTATTCACCTGCTCTTACGCCATTTTCATCCGGCGTAGCATCTTCCAGTCCTTCGAGATTTTCCACCCCAAAGCTATCATTATCAGAACGCACAACATAGGGCAGGAAGCGGCCACGGGCATCACTGCCCAAACTGTCACGCTGCATGAAATCACTGCCGTCCACAGTATTTGGCTCAAATGCCACGTAAGCCCCCAGAAAATCATCATTCAATGTCAAAGTCTGTTCCAGCGTTCTGACAGCAAGACCACGCTTATCTGTAATGGATGAATCGGCGACAATAGCCTGCATTACAGCGGCATTAGCCTGGGCTGTGTGTAATGCTGTTTCCAAGGGAATGCGCAACTGCGCCGCGGTGTCCTGAGCTAATATCTGTAAATATTGCTGTGCCTGTTGCTGGTTAACATCACGGCCCTGCTCAGCAAGATTCTGTTTGATCGAACCGAACAGCCAAACACTGATCAGCGCAGTCACCACCACCACAGTCAATAGACTTAGTCCGGCCCAAATACTAAAACGCTGTTGAATGGAAAGGTGCATTTTTATCTCCGTTGTCAGGGACCGGTGCTGACCGGCATACCATTAAATTTGCAGGTTGATAATTCAAGCCACAATAATCGTATTCACTGAACAGCCGAAAAGTTACCCACGATGGCAACGCATTCCGACTTTACCCCTGTCCGGTGATAACATCCCAATTAAGCTGCTTGGCTATAGGCTTGGAATAGGCCTGATGTGCTTGACGTGATGACAAGACCGCGCAGACTTTGCCAGATTTTTTTCAGCTGTGCAATTGTGATAATGAAATCTGCTCAATTGTTGGGTTTGTTGATCTTTCATCTCCGCCTCTGTTGTGAGCTGAAAAAGCGTCAATCAAGGCACGAGGAGCGCTTTTTAGTTATTCTAAATAAGTGACGAGCAACGCAGAGTGACGCTTTTTCAGTCACACCCCGAAGGGCTGGGACTATTTTTGCGGCCGCCTGCGTTGTATGAAATACATCCCTGTATTTCACCGCTACGCGGCCAGCTAAGCTGTTCAAATGAGTTCCAGACTCATTTGTCAATCACTTATGTAGGCAGATTACACTGCGTGCTTTCCGCCTTGTCGGACACAAAAATAGCCGCCAGCAGTGGTGGAGATGAAAGATCAACAAACCCTAGCAAAAACTAATTTCCGGTTGCGTTCGACAAGTCGAACTGGCCACTCTCTTCAATATTTAGATAAGGCACTAACCTTCCCATATCCAGTTTTGCCTTGAAGGTGTAATCAAGGCTTTTTGCCTGCCCGGAAAACAATCGATTCAGTAAGCGGGCGCTGCCCAGTAAATCTGGACTGGCTTCAATGGTGAAATCAGCCATACCATAGGCTGGAACACGTGGTAGATCCGGCGTAGCACCGCTTAAAACCCGGTTATTTTCCACTTCGACCGAATAACTCATGCCTTTCAACGGTAAGGCATTCCGGTTCGGATTAATGATCTGCAATCCAATAATAAATCTCGGTGCAAGCCCCTTCGATTCAGGTGCTAAGGAAAATGAAGTGATATTGACCTGTGGCTGTTCATAGCTGGGCGACCAACTGGCACAACCAGATAAGAAAGCTATGCTTATCAGACAAACCGCTCTTAGCAGGGACATATCATTTCCATTCTGGTATTAAAAAATTAAGTCTAAACCATACAGTTGGTGTTCGTTCAAAGAAAAAAGCGACAGACCATGGAGCGTAGCAAGATGGTTACGCCACACGACTGCCGCTTAATTAAAATGGCCTGATAAGCGTTTTATTGTCCGCGTTTCTGAACAGGTTCTACCTCATCCATTTCATGAGCAGGATGCATGGCATTATCTTCTTCTACTGCATTTAAACGATTTTCCTGATAATCATCTTTCGATTCTTTATTGATACGTTCAGCAGACTCGCCCATATCATGGGCTGGATGATTACTATCCGATGATTTATCTGCCGAGTTTTTGGCAGCTTTATCTTTCACCCATTGATAATCGGCCTGCTGATCTATTTCAGCAGCTTTAGGCGAGACGGAGTCATCCATTTCATGAGCAGGATGCTTACCAGTGTCGTCACTGGCAGCAAACGCAGAGGTGCTGGCAAAAAGCGTTGTCAGGGCTACTGTGCAAAAACATTGTTTTAACATGGTGGCCTCCTTTTATAGTGGTTAAAAACAGCTTAACTAAAAATGGCTGTTAACCATTTACTGTTAGTAACACCCTAACGAATATCACCACTTACATCAAACTGCCCAAAAGTCAAAATAACCCCACTTAAATCATTAAGTTAACTATAAATTTAGGCCTAATTCAGTATTCTAACCAAACATAAGGTGAAAAACTTCCTTACTATTACCTATCAGAGATTCTGCATTATTTTCAATACGTTATGCCGCTTCACGTTCAGGCGAGAGAAAACGATTGACCCCATTGATAAGCGCTTTAATGGCGGCCCGGCTGATATTTTTATCCTGTCCGACACCAAATACCGGTTGAGCATTACCCACTTTCATTTCAACATAACTCACCGCTATGGCTTCTGAACCGCTTCCGATGCCGTGTTCATGGTAATCAACGACAGAAATATCCTGCTGAATATGCGCAGATAAGGCCTTTGCCACTGCATCGACGGGTCCGGTACCTTTGGCCTTAAGCGTAAAGGATGTTGTACCGTGATCCAATTGAATCTCAGCGCTGGCAATATCTTGTGAATCATCCACAACACTACTGCTTCTGAAACGGTAAGGCGTGTTTACAGCGAGATAAGCTTCTTCAAATAATTGCGCTATCGTTGCAGCATTAATTTCCTTGCCGCTACTGTCACTTTGCTGCTGAACAATTTTGCTGAATTCAATCTGCAAGCGACGCGGCAACTCAAATCCCGCCTTTTGCTGTAACAGAAAACTCACCCCGCCCTTACCTGATTGGCTATTTACTCTGACCACCGCATCGTAACTGCGATGTAAATCCGCCGGATCAATTGGTAAATACGGTACTTCCCAGACCCCCTCTGAATCCTGTTGGGCCAGGCCTTTTTTAATGGCATCCTGATGGGATCCGGAAAACGCAGTAAACACTAATTCACCGGCATAGGGATGACGGGGATGTACCGGTAACTGGGTACACTCTTCGGCCAATTGACGGACCTGATCAATCTGGCTGAAATCCAGTCCTGGATTAATTCCTTGAGAATATAAATTCAATGCCAGGGTCACCAAATCGACATTGCCGGTGCGTTCGCCATTGCCAAACAAACAACCTTCCACCCGATCAGCACCGGCCATTACTGCCAACTCCGCCGCTGCAACAGCAGTACCGCGATCATTATGTGGATGCACGCTCAGAATAATGCTGTCTCGATTGTTTAAATTGCGATGCATCCATTCAATCTGATCGGCATAAGTATTGGGTGTCGACATTTCAACCGTTGCCGGTAAATTGAATATCATCTTTTTCTCTGGTGTTGGCTGCCAGATGGCTGACACGGCATCACAAACCTCTTTGGCAAATTCCACCTCTGTGCTTGAGAACACTTCAGGAGAATACTGGTAAACCCATTCGGTTTCCGGATGCTGTTCAGTGAACTCCTTGACCCAGCGCGTACCGCGTTCGGCAATCTCTTTAACGCCGACTTTATCCGTGTTGTAGACGATTTTTCGAAACGCCGGAGCAATAGGATTATACATATGCAAAATGGCCCGACGAGCCCCGTTAAGTGACTCAACAGTTCGTTCAATCAAATCCTGGCGGGCCTGGGTTAATACTTCAATCGTGACGTCCTCGGGAATTACATTCTCTTCGATCAAACGACGTACCAGATTAAAGTCCGTTTCCGAGGCAGACGGAAATCCCACTTCAATTTCCTTAAACCCCATTTCCACCAGGGCCTTGAAATAACGCATTTTGGTTTCGATCGACATCGGATCAATCAATGCCTGATTGCCATCACGCAGATCGGTGCTCATCCAGATAGGTGGCTTTTCAATCACCTGATTCGGCCATTGCCGATCCGGCAATTGGATTGGCTCAAAGCGACGATATTTTTGAGCGGGATTGGCAATCATCTTCTGACTCCTGAGTCTGGATAAGCAAAATAGAGAGCCTGAGAGCGTAGTTTTTTTTAGGGACGCTTCCGGCAGGTTTATTTAACAAGGATTGGAGGGTAACCAATCTTTTTCAGTTTCCGCCATTCACTTGTGATGAACTTGAGAGAACTGCGTTAAACAAAGCTTGTGGCTC
>Ga0207884_1000544_pt1 | contig 21484 bp, 17 predicted proteins | sample MalvirmetaMSP144_FD_184236 | JGI IMG/M metagenome (GOLD analysis project Ga0207884, IMG submission 184236) | Marine viral communities from the Deep Pacific Ocean - MSP-144 (SPAdes) | ecosystem: Environmental > Aquatic > Marine > Oceanic | place: Pacific Ocean | collected 2011-07-08 | reverse complement strand
CTTAAACCCGTAGGGACAAAGAAAAACGCCATAATGTTTACTAGGCAAATTAAACTGTGAGGAATAGAAGTCAAAAAAGCTACCTCGATAAACTCTCACTACTAATTTATCTCCAACTTATACCCCACACCATGCACATTGGTCAACTGAATAGCCTTGTCCTCTTTCAATCGCTTACGAAGTTTTGAAATAAAGGTATCCAAACTCCTACCCACAAAAACGCCATTGTCTTCCCAAACCCGCTTTGTGAGTTCTTCTCGTGTAATAATTTGATTTGGCCTGCTAGAAAAAATCTGCAACAGCTCACATTCCTTTTTGGAAAGGCTGATTTCCAAGCCGTCATTCATGAGCTTATTCTGTGTAGGATAAAATTCAAACATGCCAAGGGGAGATGACTCTTGATGAATTTCTTTCTCCTCTACAGACTGCTTTCTTTTATAAAAAGGAAATGCAAAGAATAGCAAAGAAACTATTGCTGGGGCTATCAGAAGTGTTTTTTGGCTTATGAGAGAAGGTTCTGTTTCAGTAAACTTCACTTGCAAAGTATATGCACTTTGAGGCAAATTTCTACTCAAACAAGGGATGATACTATTTTCACGATCAAACTTCATCTCATAGCTGTATGCGACTTCTTGATCTGAGTTTTGGATAAGTTCAACACGGTAATAATTAGGTAGCCCCGAAGCTTGAAAACTTTCTTCAACCACGGACACCAAGTAGTCTGGCGTCAATGAAAGTTCATTCTGAAATGAGAGTTGATACTTTGATTCGTTTAACTCAATAACAGGCAATACTAATGAAGTTGAGTCTTGATTAGAAAGCAGCAGTTGATTTCCCACAACCCTTAAAGCAACTTTAACTTGCCCCGAAAAGTCTTTCGCTCTTTCGTTGGGGCTAGAGAAAATCCAAGTGAGAAAAACGACAACAGCTAAAACGCTAAACGAATAAACCTTTCTTCTGCTCATAGTAAGTGTAAATAAGCTATAAAATGTCGATTTTCACTATCGTTGACACTTCTTTTACATTCATTTGACACTTCTTGTGGCTTGTCGCTTTAGGTTTACCTCATATAAGTTTCGAATTATTTCCAAGGCCAAAAAATTCAAAACTACTCTGCTTTAACAGTATATAATAAACTTAAAATATTAGCAATAAATACACCGTATGAAAACAACCAGAAATATGCTTCTGGGCTTAATTCTATTCCTCAATTCATTGTTGAGCTTTGGTCAAGAGCAAGAAGCGCAGAAGCTTGCCGAAAGACTTTTAGAAGCAGACAGTACTTGGAGCAAAGAGCTTTTTCAGTTCCCTATCAGTTTTGCACAGAGAATTAATTTTCAAGGCGTAGAAGTGGCACTTTTCCCGAAGGGTTGGTCAAATGAACAAAGCCCTGAATTTTGGTCCTATGCTTTTGCATGGGAAGTAGATGCCAATCAGCAAGTCACAAAACCTGTTCTTGAAGGTAGTTTACAATTCTATTTTGATGGTTTACTGGGCATAGAAACTTGGAAAAAAAGCAACGCGAGTATTCAGAGTACCAAGGTGCTATTGATGGAAAAAGAAACCAATAAAAGCACTTCTAGATATACAGGCCACCTCGATATTTTCGAGAGCCGCTATACACAAAAACCCATGACACTACAGGTTACTATAGAACAGCGTTACTGCGAGCAAACCAAAAAAGCCATTATTCTATTTAAGTTTTCACCCAAAGATTTTGACCATAGCACTTGGGAGAAACTGAAAGAGGTAAATATTCTGAATGGAGTTTGTAAGAATTGATTAAAACAGAGGCCTAATTTATACAACTAACCAAGGACGATAGGTCAATTACGATGTTGCAAAGCTCACGTAAATAAATAAAACGTATTCAACTCAACTTAACTGATGAAAGTATTTTTAATAAATCATATGAGATATCAGTATTACAAATGTGGCAAATACATCCATTTAGCGAGTATCATTTTAACTTGCATGACAACAGTAGCATGTCATACAAATGCTACAAAGCAAATTCCTCTCGCAGAGTTAGACACGATTTCAAATAAAAACGAAAAGCTGTCAATCGTTCAAGTATTTCGAGAGCAGGATCAATTGCCCATGAGCGAGCGAATTGAACTGTACTACAAACTCAAAAAGGAAAGTCCAGCGGCCTATGACTTTGAAAATGAAGAGGCCTTAAATTTTTATGGTTACCAATTTCTTTGGAATAATCAAGAACAGGATGCCTTTTTGATCTTTAAATTGATCGTCACTGAATTCCCTAATTCATCTAATGCGCATGACAGTTTTGGTGAAATAAATCTTGCGATCGGAGACAAAGATCAAGCCTTGATCCATTACAAAAAATCACTCGAACTAAACCCCGATAACTTTAATGCCGAGGATCAAATCGCTATGCTACTTGACCCGAACATAAAACCTGAAAATCCAAGGGATAAGTTTTCAAAAGTGTATCAACAAGCAGATTATCAAGCAGATCTGGATGAAATGGGGAAGCGAATAACAGCTACTCATCCCAATGTTTTCAAATTCATTACCGAAAAAGAATTCTGGAGTATTATAGAAGAGAAGAAAAAACTAATTACGCCAAACACCACTTTTGCGGAATTTATTTGGCATTGCGATGAAATTATTGCCAGCGTAAACTGTTCGCATACTTCCGTAAGCGGCTTTTATCAGGAGTTGGATATGCTGCCCGTAGGCCTGAGTTTCCCATTGCAGACCCGTTGGATAAACGAGCAATTATTTGTCATAGATCCGATAAACAATGCCGATAAAGTAAAAGTGAAAGCTGAAATAACCAGTATAAATGGAGTGCCAACCATCGACCTTATCAAAGAAATCTATCAGCATTTGCCCTCGCAGGGATACATCGAAACCACTAAGAGGCATTTATTCAATGTTTGGTCAACCTGTTTTATTCCATACGCGATGGATTTCCCAGATCCCTATGTCATCACGCTAAAAGGGAGTTCAAAACCAATAACATTGAACAAAGCCAAAGAAAAAAGAATCCTGCCTAGAGACCCCTCCATTCAGCACTGCGGAAAAAGTTTATGCTTGGAGTTTCTGCAAAATGACCAAACGGCTGTCTTAACTATTGGCTCATTCAATTATTATAAAGTCAGAAATAGCTATGCGCATTTTAAGGATTTCATTGACAGCAGCTTTGTAGAAATCAATTCCAAAAAAAGTAAGAACCTGATTATTGATGTTCGGAATAATGGTGGCGGTTCCCAATCGGCCAGTATTCATTTGTTGAGGTATTTGGTTGAAAAGCCCTTTACCTATTATTCCAATGCTGATTTTGAGGGCAAGAAGGAAAAAATTGAAGGAGAAGAAAGTGTCAACCCTTATGAAAACAGGTATGATGGAAACCTCTATTTTTTAATAGATGGGGTAGGCAATTCGACCACCGGCCATTTTATGTCCATCGTTAAGGTGCTTAAGCTTGGAACTATCATCGGAGAAGAATTGGGGTCTAATCAATTTTGTTCCGCTGGGGGAAAAATGTTCCGGCTACCCCATACAAAGTTGGTCTATACTGTGGCCGATAACACGCACGAGTCCATGGCAACCGATCTTCCTGACGCAATCGGGATTTTGCCTGATATTTATGTAACCCAGACTGTGGACGAATACTTAAACAGGATAGATGCCGCGAAAGAACAGACGTTAAAGCTGATTAAGGAAAATGAAAAATAGAACTTTAGTCTATAAAATTGATCAAAATATTCATTCCCATAGCTATTTCAATAGTTAAAATGGTTTCTATAGATAGGCCGAGACTTTCACCAATCCTCGTTTGCAATCCTTTTTGGTATTTTACTTACAAGTAGCCCTCATTCTGGTCTTCGCGTCTCGCTGAGACTAAGACAGAAGCCCTAACGAGACGCTTGAGCTAGCGAAGTGCCAATATTTACAAATCAATCCTTCTTTAAAATCACTTTCTGATTCTCGGTAATCGCATCCACCATACGCACATAACTTACGCGTTCTCCAGTTTCAATCGACTCGTAAAAATATACCAGTTCTTCCAATACCACTTTACAATCACCCAAATCATAGCGCAACGAGGTCACTACATCACCTTCGTTTATGGGATTGCTATTTAGATCGAGCAGTTTTGGCGCCTGCTTTTCTTTGGGCTTCTTTTTAAATAAACCGAACATAGATTTCTATTCAATGATTAAATATAATGGCTCTTGCCCAAAGGGCACGAATAATCTCGAAAATGATTTCTTCAAGGGCGAAAAACACTATTTTTGCACACTTTAGATATTAGAAACGGTTAAGCGGCAATGGCAGATTATAATCACAAGCATATAGAACCTAAATGGCAGGCATTCTGGAACCAAAACCAGACGTTCAAAGCTACAGTAGACAAGAGCAAACCCAAGTTTTACTCGCTCGACATGTTCCCCTACCCTTCGGGCGCTGGGCTTCATGTGGGTCATCCGCTAGGCTATATCGCTTCTGATATCGTTTCTAGGTTCAAAAGAAACAAGGGCTTTAACGTATTGCACCCTATGGGCTTCGATGCCTTCGGTTTACCTGCCGAGCAATATGCCATTCAAACTGGGCAGCACCCTGCCATTACCACCAAAGAAAATATTGACCGCTATAAAGAGCAGTTGAAGAACATCGGTTTTTCCTTTGATTGGGACAAAGAAATTCAAACCTGCGACCCTGCCTACTACAAATGGACGCAGTGGATTTTCCTTAGAATTTTCAATAGCTGGTATAACAAAGCCACCGAAAAGGCCGAAACCATCGACCAATTGGTAGCCACTTTTGCTCAATCGGGTAATGCGAATGTAAATGCCGCTTGCGATGAAGACACTCCGTCTTTTTCAGCAGACGAATGGGACGCTTGGTCGGAAGAAGAGCAGCAGCGCATGTTGCTCAAATACAGGCTTACTTACCTTTCCGAAACCTCGGTAAACTGGTGTCCCGAACTAAAAACCGTATTGTCTAACGATGAAGTAAAAGATGGTTTTTCGGAACGCGGTGGTCACCCTGTAGTAAAGAAAAAAATGAAGCAATGGAGCATGCGCATCACCGCCTATGCCCAAAGATTGCTCGAAGGTTTGGACAACCTAGATTGGTCAGAACCATTGAAAGAAATGCAGCGCAACTGGATTGGTAAATCCATTGGTGCCGAACTGGCCTTCCCCGTAGTAGGTCATGATTTAAAGATCAATGTGTTCACCACGCGTATCGATACGATTTTCGGAGTGACCTTCTTGTCCTTAGCGCCTGAAAGCGAAATGGTGGCCGAATTGACCACAGAAGACCAAAAAGAAGCGGTGGCTGCTTATGTAGAAACGGCCAAAAACCGTTCGGAACGCGACAGAATGAGTGATGTAAAAACGATCTCAGGCGTGTTTACGGGCAGTTATGCCACCAATCCGTTCAACGGAGAAAAAATTCAGATCTGGATTGCCGATTACGTTTTGGCGGGTTATGGTACTGGCGCAGTAATGGCCGTGCCTTGTGGCGACCAGCGCGATTACGACTTTGCAAAGCACTTCGATTTACCGATTGTTCCGGTAATTGAAGGCGCAGACATTAGCGAAAAAGCCGATCCTACCAAGGAAGGCATAATGATGAACTCTGGCTTTTTAAATGGCTTGAATTGCAAAGATGCCATTGCCAAAGCCATTGAGTTTGCCGAAGAAAAAGGAATTGGAAAAGGCAAAATCAATTTCAGAATTAGAGATGCCATTTTCGCGCGTCAAAGGTATTGGGGCGAACCGGTACCTGTTTATTTCAAAAACGACATTCCTTATTTGGTAGACGAGGCCGACTTACCGATTATTCTACCAGAAATTGATAAATACTTACCTACGGAAGATGGCGATCCACCATTGGCTAGGGCAGAAAACTTTAATTATACGCCAAAAGGCGAAACAGAAGCTTATCCGCTAGAAATGAGCACCATGCCGGGTTGGGCTGGCTCAAGCTGGTATTGGTACCGTTATATGGACGCCAAAAACGATACGGCTTTTGTAGACAAAGACATTCAAGAATATTGGGGAAATGTAGACTTATACATTGGTGGTTCTGAACACGCCACAGGTCACTTGTTGTATTCTCGTTTCTGGAATAAAATCATGTTCGATTTAGGCATTGTCAACCAACAAGAGCCTTTCAAGAAATTGATCAACCAAGGAATGATTCAGGGGAGATCGAATTTTGTTTATAGGCTTAATAGAAACTCTAAGAAAGGTATAGAGGCGATTCTTTCTGGAGAATCAATCTCTCATTCGACTAATATTTACATCTCGCATAATCTGAATGATGATGTAGACTTAGCGTATGCAGCAATAAAAAGCCAATTATCGGAAGATGAATTTGATGCCCTTAACTATGAAGAGTCCAGTTTTAATAGATCAAAGCTACATGTTGATGTGAATATTGTTCACAATGACGAACTGGATCAAGAAGCCTTCAGGAATTGGAGAAGTGATTTAGCAGATGCTAAATTTGTTACCGAAGAAAACGGCAAATACATCTGCGGTTGGGAAGTAGAAAAAATGTCGAAGTCGAAGTACAATGTTGTCAATCCAGACGATATTATTGAGCGTTACGGTGCCGACACTTTGCGTCTGTATGAGATGTTCCTTGGGCCTTTAGAGCAATTCAAGCCTTGGAATACCAATGGCATTGATGGTGTTTCTAAATTCTTGAAGAAGCTTTGGAGACTCTTCCATAACCAAGAAGGTGAGTTTGCAGTAAGCGATGAAGCGCCAAGCAAAGCAGAATTGAAGGTGCTTCACAAAACCATCAAAAAAGCCGAAGAAGACATAGAACGTTATTCATTCAATACTTCTGTCAGTAGCTTTATGATTTGCGTAAATGAGCTTACCGCATTGAATTGCAATAACCGTCAGGTCTTGGCTGATTTAGTGGTGTTGATTTCGCCTTACGCGCCACACATCACCGAAGAGCTTTGGAGCTTGTTAGGCAATAAAGGCAGTATTGTAAATGCACCTTATCCAATACTGAATGAAGAGTTTCTGCAAGAAGACGAGCATGAATACCCAATTGCCATTAATGGTAAAATGAGGGTAAAAATGAGTTTCGCGGTTGATAAGCCTAATGCTGAAATTCAAGCCGAAGTACTCGCCAACGAAAACGTTCAAAAATGGCTCGAAGGTAAAAGTCCTAAGAAGGTGATTGTTGTACCGAAAAAGATTGTGAACATAGTTATATAGTCGATAGTCGATAGTCGATAGTCGATAGAAAAAACGAAAAATTGAAAAGCCTGATTCGAATGAATTGGGCTTTTTGGGTTAAATTACTATATCCCCCTCCGGCTGCGCCACCTCCCCCAAGGGAGGACAGCAGCAGAGGTGCAGAAACTTCAGATAACAAAAAGGAAAAGTTGCAAAAAAGCATTGAGACCTCAGAAGCAAAACCAAACAACAACCGTAAATCTCCCCCGCTGGCGGAGGCAAGGGGTGGATAGTAAGTGAAATATTTTCTAACTTAAACTTAATGCCATCTAACAATCACTACAATAAGCATCTAAAACATCCCGCAAAAAGGCTCAGAAATGAAATGACAAAAGCTGAGGCTTCTTTATGGAAATACATTCTCAGTAAACGTCAAGTTTATGGGCAACAATTCAGACGTCAAAGACCTATAGACAACTACATTGTCGACTTCGTTTGTTTACCGTTAAACCTCATTATTGAAGTTGATGGTATTACTCATACTTATGAAGAAGTTACCGAAAATGATAAAATAAGACAATTGAAACTAGAGTCTCTAGGCTTCAAGATCATCCGATTCACAGATGAAGAAGTATTAACTTCTATAAGCTCGGTTTACAGAAATATAGCTTATGAAGTGGAAGTGCTAATGGCCAAGATTCAGAACGAATAAAAATCTCCCTCCAACCTCCCCAACGGAGAACAGCAGGGGAATAACCTTTTTTTTACAAATAAACTCTTTAAACTATCTTTAAATAGAATGGCCAACAAGGTGAGGTTTTATCATTTATGGGATAAAAAAGAGGTTCTAGGGAACCTTATGTTTTGGATTCTCATAATTACATTATTCATCATAATTTTCAACTTCTCTAAAATTACAGAACACTTTAAACTCACCACATATGACTCTGAAACCGTAGGAACTTTAATCACTACTGATATAAAAACAGGAATGCGTCAAAGTTTGGAAGGTAATAAAACAGAGGTCAATCACATTCTAATTCAATACGAATATAAAGTGGGAACAATGGAGTTTACCCAAACGGACAGAGTCGCGCCAACACAAGAAAATTTAGAAAGCCTAGATCGAATAATCAATGACCCAGACAAAAAGGTTTATGTGAAATATCGGTTTACAGAACCTCAAAAAAGCGCAATCAATTTAAAAAAAACACCTCCGACTGATTCAACAATGTAAATCATTTGACTTGAGTGCAAATCCCCCTCCAACCTCCCCCAGGGGAGGACAGCCGCAGAGGTACAGAAACTTCATATGATAGAACAAAGTAAAGAAACCTCATAAGCCAAAATAAGATCACCACTGCCTATATCCCCCGCTGGCGGGGGCTTGGGGGTGGATAGAAAACATAGCGAGGGCAAGCGATAGAAAAGAAAAAGCCTAACCACCACCCCTAATCCCTTCCAACATCTCCAATATCGTTTTTTTAATGAGTTCAGATTCGTTCCAAGGCAAAAAGTGGTTTTGCTTAGGCAGCATTATGATTTTATGAGGCGCATTGACTAGAACGCTATCGGCAAATGCTCCATTTCCAGGATGGACTAGATCATCGGCTTCGCCTTGAATTACCACGCTGGGCACAGTAATGTTCTTCCAAAGCGGCATCATTAGCTCAAGTTCTTCTCTTAAAAAAATAAGCTCTTCGTTAGAGATTCTAAATATTTTAGGGAAGATACCTTCAATAATTGGCCAACGCATTGGTACTCTAAACCAATCTTCATGCGGTTCTAATTCAGCAGAAAGTGCTGGCGCTAACATAATGATTCCATCTACCAGCTCTGGAAAATCCATGGACATTCTAGCTACAATTGGTCCACCTAGCGAATGACCTATCAAAATTCTTGGCGCTGGGTACTTCTCCAAAATAGGCGCTAAATACTTGGCTTGGGTTTCTAATGAAGCAATTGGTTTACCATAACTCGACTTCCCAAAACCTGGTCGGTCAGGTGATATTATTACGGCTTTATTATAAAGGGTACTGTCTACAAAATAGTCTATAAATGCGCTCCAAGAACCGGGCGTTCCATGTATAAAAACGAACGTGGCCGGTTGCTCTAAGTCCAGCACCTTATAGTGCATTTTGTAACCATCTATCGTATAAGATTCGCTAACTGGTTTTACGGGTTGATCTTCAAAAAATTTAGCTACCTCTTTATCGCTTTTCGAAAAACTGATACAGCCACTTACAACTTGAGATAAAACTATAATCAGTACCAAGCTTGAAAGACAGCCAATCCTTATTCTTTTAAACCACTTCGTTTTCTTCTTCATAACAATTAGAAACTTACCATAAAAAAACCACTCCCTTTCGGAAGTGGTTTCAAAATTTATCAAATCGTTTTTCTTATCTCAAGAAAAGCATCTCTCTATACTTCAATAAAGGCCAGTCCTCATCATCTACCAAAAGTTCAAGCTTGTCTACTGCGGTACGAATTTCATCAAAGTACTTTACTTTAATTCTATCGCAATAAGCAATGGCTCTATCTCTTGATTCTTCAATTAGGTTTACTTCACCTCTCTCTTCATTCATCGCATCCACTTTCGTCTGAATAGTTTTAATGTAACCATTCACCTTACTCACTACAGCAATTGTATGCGCATTATCCAAACCTAAGCTTGCCAATTTAGTGGCATTGTCCATAAGCCTACTTTGATAATCTATAGCAGCAGGAAGAATCATATTCATTGCAATCTCACCCATTAATCTGGCTTCAATCTGCAGTTTCAATATGTAATTTTCTAGTTGGATTTCGTTTCTGGCCTCCAATTCAACTGCATTCATTACCTTAAACTCTTCAAACATTTTGATAGAGTCTTTATCGATATAAGCATCAAGTGCTCTAGCGGTGTCTTTCACATTCGGAAGACCTCTTTTCTTTGCCTCTTCTGCCCACTCTTCAGAATATCCGTCTCCTTCAAACAATACAGATTTAGAATCCTTGATGTACTTTCTGAGCACATTAACAATGGCAATTTTCTTATCCTCACCTTTGCCAATCAACTTGCTTACCTCATTATAGAATTCCTTAAGCTGGTTGGCTACAATTAGGTTAAGAACCGTCATTGGTTCAGCCACATTTTGGTCAGAACCAACAGCCCTGAACTCAAACTTATTCCCTGTAAAGGCAAAAGGAGATGTTCTGTTTCTATCTGTATTATCTAAGATGATTTGAGGTATTTTATCAATCCCCAACTTCATGTACATATTGTCGCCTTTATCTACCTTAAGGTTTCCATTATTGGCCAATTCTTCTAAAACCGAAGTAAGTTCAGAACCAATGAATACCGACATAATTGCTGGAGGGGCTTCGTTAGCACCTAGTCTATGATCATTACCTGCAGACGCGATACTTGCTCTCAACATTCCCGGATGTTCGTGAATTGCCTTGATGGTAGTTACCAAGAAAGTAAGGAACTGTAAGTTTTCTCTTGCGCTTGAACTTGGTTGAAACACGTTCACACCCGTTCCAGTAATCAACGACCAGTTATTATGTTTTCCAGAACCGTTAAGGCCTGCAAACGGTTTTTCGTGGAAAATAACTTTCAGGTCATGTCTTTCAGCAACACGATCCATGACATCCATCATTAATGAATTGTGGTCTGTTGCAATGTTAATGTCTTCGTATAAAGGAGCAACCTCAAACTGAGCTGGGGCCACTTCGTTGTGACGGGTCATTACTGGAATACCTAATTTCAGAGACTCGATTTCGAAGTCTTTCATAAAATTGTAAACACGGCTTGGAATAGCACCAAAGTAATGATCATCTAACTGCTGCCCTCTGGCTGGGTGGTGACCGAAAATGGTTCTTCCACTCATAACCAAGTCTGGGCGCGCATTAAATAAGGCTTTGTCTATTACAAAGTATTCTTGTTCAACTCCTAATGAAACATTCACATTAGAAACTGTTCTATCAAAGAGTTGACAAACCTTAGTTGCGGCTTTGTCAACTGCTTCAACCGCTTTTAGCAAAGGCACTTTATGATCAAGCGCTTCGCCAGTATAGGAAACAAAGATGGTAGGAATACATAATGTTCTACCCCAAATAAATATTGGAGAAGTAGGATCCCAAGCAGTATAACCACGTGCCTCAAAAGTACTTCTTATTCCACCGTTAGGGAAAGAAGATGCATCTGGTTCTTGCTGAATCAACGCGCTACCCTTCAGTACCTCTATACCTTTATGGGCGTCAAAGAAAGAGTCATGCTTTTCAGCAGTCGACCCTGTTAATGGTTGAAACCAGTGTGTGTAATGAGTAGTACCTTTTGAAAGTGCCCAAGTTTTAACCGCAGAAGCTACCTCACTGGCAGTTTCTAGGTCGATCTTTTTTCCTTTCTTAATTACTGCTTCAACTTTTTTGAAAGTTTCTGGGGTCAGGGTTGACCTCATTTTCTCAAGCGTGAAGACATCATCGGCAAAGAAATCTGAAATTTTGTCTGCTGGAGCGAAAACACGCTCCGTAGTTCTAGTTTGAACGATATTGAGCGCTCGCTGACGTTGATTTAACATAGGATAGAACAGGTTGGTTAAAATTTACACCCAAAACTAAGGTAATTACATGGATTAATTTAGAAACAGGGTGTTTTTTTAACCAGTTTTTTAAGGAAAAACAAAAAACACCCCAAAACAAGATTCAAAAGAACATTTCAACACCTAAGACAATGACATTTTTCTTCAAGTAGGTTCGCTATGAGGCTAAAACTTCTGAATCAGAAGTTAAATGCTTAGATTTGCAGCCCGAAATGAGAAAAGTAGCATTTTATACATTAGGCTGTAAACTGAATTTTTCAGAAACCTCCACCATTTCCCGCCAATTTGCGGAGAAGGGTTATGAAAAAGTGGAATTTTCTGAAACTCCAGATATTTTCATTATCAATACCTGCTCGGTAACGGATAATGCAGATAAAAAGTGCGCAAAGATTGTTCGTGAAGCCCAAAGCATAAACCCAAATGGCTATGTAGCCATTATTGGCTGCTATGCCCAGTTAAAACCTAAGGAGATTTCTGAAATCCCTGGTGTTGACGCGGTTTTAGGAGCTGCAGAAAAATTCAGGCTTATTGAATTATTGGATGGTTTTGTAAAACCAGAAAACACTCAAGTACTGGCTTCCGAAATCAAAGAAGCGACAGCTTTTAATAATGCTTACTCTATTAATGATAGAACTCGCACTTTCTTAAAAGTACAAGATGGCTGTAATTACCATTGTGCTTTCTGTACCATTCCTTTGGCCCGTGGCAAAAGCAGAAGCGACAGTGTGAAGAATATTTTAAACTCGGCCCAAGAAATTGCAGCTTCTGAAGTAAAAGAAGTAGTACTGACAGGTGTAAACATTGGTGATTTTGGAATTCAAGACGGAAAAAGAACTGAGCGTTTTGTAGACTTAGTGAAAGCCATTGATGAAGTAGAAGGCATTGACCGAATTCGAATTTCTTCTATTGAACCTAATTTGCTTACCAACGAGATCATTGAATTTACTTCAACATCGAAACGTTTTGTACCCCATTTTCATATTCCGCTACAATCAGGGAATAACAAAACACTCAGACGAATGCGCAGACGCTATCTGAGGGAGTTGTACGAGGATAGAATCAACAAAATCAAACAACTGATGCCCAATTGCTGTATTGGCGTAGATGTTATTGTTGGCTTTCCGGGCGAAACGCATGAGGACTTTTTAGATACTTATAACTTCTTAAACGAGTTAAACATTTCTTACCTCCACGTTTTCACTTATTCTGAAAGGGCAAATACTGCAGCGCCAGAAATGGAAGGACGAGTACCATTGAAAGAGAGAAAAGAGCGTTCCAAAATGCTTCGTATTCTTTCAGAGAAAAAGAAACAGCAATTCTATAGAGAGAATCTGGGTTCTACGGCTACCGTTCTTTTCGAGAATGATATAGAAAACGGCATGATGCATGGTTTTACCGAAAACTACGTGCGTGTTGCTGCTAAATATGATCCAATGCTGATCAATGAGCTAAAAACGGTAACATTAAAGTCCATTAACAAAAACGGTACTGTTGATGTAGAAGAACCGGAAATGGTTTTTGAAACACATTAGGCTTAATACTTTCTTCAGTAGACAAGAAAATCATTTAAAAACTAGGTTGAAAGGCCAAAACAGAGACCTTACACTTCATCTCAAACCCTTTACCTTAGTCTCCTGCCACTTACCATTAGCCAAGAACCTACAGGTTCATTTTTACGAAAACCTACATGTCACTAAACTTAAAAAAATCATGGCAAGCGGATTAGGTTTCATATTAGATGCTAACAACAGAATGGTAAACAATAGAGCTCTATTAAACAGAGCGGGCTCTTTTAACATTCGGTCGGCAAACAAATTCATTCAACCATCTGGGCGCAAATACACTTTCAAAAAACTCAGCGTCCTAGGTTCACAGAAAATAAGAACAGAGATTCAAAAGGAGAAATTAGAAGAAAGAAAAAGAACTCTACTTCTAATAACCGCCAGCACAGCTGCATCTCTTTTAATTTTTTGGGGAGTTTTCGAATTCATGAATTACATCTTCTAAAATTTAACCAATAGCCGCAGGTGCTTAAGTCTGCGGCTTTCTCGTTTTTCTACCCTTACCTACCTTTATACAAATTTATTTTTCATATTTGGAATGGCTCCGATTTTTTAAAGCTAATTCCTGATCATGAAAAAGATACTGCGCTACATTCTGCTTTTTATACTCTTCGTATTTGTTGTCATTCAGTTCATTAACAGACCCGAGAAAATAAGTGAGCCTGTTACTGAAAACGACATTATTCTTTCACTCAATGTAGATCAAGAAATAGCGGCAATGTTAAAAGCATCTTGCTATGATTGCCACTCCAACCAACCTCGGTACCCTTGGTATTCAAATATTGCTCCTTTAAACTGGTGGATTGGAGGTCATATTGAGCATGGAAGAGACGAGTTAAACTTTTCGCTTTGGGGTACTTTTACTGCCAGAAGACGAGATCATAAGCTAGAAGAAGTAGCCGAATTGGTTGAGAAACGAGAAATGCCGCTTCCTAATTACCTTCCCATGCACAAGGACGCAGAGCTTTCTGATGAACAGATTGAAAAGTTGAAGAAATGGGTTGAGGCTGAAAGAGCAAACATTGCTGCAGAAACAGAAAATTAAACTCCAATGATAGTTCAAAAAGAAGGCTTCAACCAATTTTGATTGAAGCCTTCTTTATTATTTCAAAACCAACTTAACGGCTTCTAATGTTCTCTCCTCTTATTTAGTATAAATCTGGGAATTTCACTGGGTCTACTTCATTCATTAACGCATAAGCCGTATCGAAAACAGTTTCTACGCTTGGCTTAGAGAAGTAATCACCATCAGAAGCATACGCTGGTCTATGTGCTTTTGCTGCAATAGTTACTGGCTGCGAATCTAAATGGAAATAAGCACCCTGTTCCTCCACTACTTTCTGCATCATATAAGCCGAAGCACCTCCCGGTACATCTTCATCGGCAAATATTACTCTGTTTGTTTTCTTAATTGAATCCACAATGGATTGGTGAACATCGAAAGGAAGTAGGGTTTGAATATCAATCACTTCAACAGAAATACCAATCTCCTCTAGCTCCTCAGCCGCTTGCATTACAATACGACACATAGAACCATAAGTAACAATGGTCATATCGGTACCTTCTTTTAGTACCTCAGGCACACCCAAAGGCAAAGTAAACTCACCTACATTGTTCGGAATTCGTTCTTTCAAACGATAACCATTCAAACATTCTATAATCAATGCTGGCTCATCGGCTTTTAACATGGTGTTATAGAAGCCAGCAGCTTGCGTCATATTTCGAGGTACCAACACGTGGATTCCTCGAATACTGCTCAAGATCATTCCCATTGGCGAACCTGAATGCCATACGCCTTCAAGCCTATGTCCTCTTGTTCGAATAATCAATGGTGCTTTCTGGCCACCAGCAGTTCTATATTGAAGAGAAGCTAAGTCATCGGACAGAATCTGAATGGCATAGAGTAAATAATCCAAATACTGAATTTCAGTAATTGGCCTTAAGCCTCTTAGTGCCGCGCCAATTCCTTGTCCAATAATAGTAGCTTCGCGAATACCAGTATCGGTAACTCTCAGCTGTCCGTATTTATCTTGTAAGCCAGCAAAGGCTTGATTTACATCGCCAATTTTACCCACATCTTCGCCAATGGCAAAAACTCTTGGGTCGCTAGCCAAAGCAGCATCAAAGCAAGCTTGAAGCACTTCCCTACCATCCACCAACGGAGATTCATCAGAAAACTCTGCTTTAATCTCTTCTACTTTTAAAGCTGACTTTGCAGACTGACTAAACAAATGTGAGCTAAATCTTTCTTCGTTTTTAGCTAAGGCATTACTAAGCCATGCAACTAACTCTGAACGTGCTTCAGTATTTTCTGAACGCGTAAGCCTAAGCACTTTCTTAGCTGCTTTTATGGAATCCAAACGAATTGGATTCATCGTTTTCTTTAGATCAGAAGCAGCTTGATGTATTTCACCAATGAAATTGCTTTCTTCTGCACATTTCTCAATTACAGCGATTGCTTCAGACTGCTCTCTCTTAATATCTTCCATAAAGGCATTCCAAGCAGCAGTTTTAGCTGTCTTAGCTCCTTCTTTGGCTTCTTTTTCTATTATATCTAAATCGGCTTCTTGGGCCAATTCATTTTCCAAAATCCATTCCCTCATCTTCTTGAGGCAATCAAAATCGGCTTCCCACTTAAGTCTGTCTTTCGACTTATATCTTTCATGAGAACCAGAAGTAGAGTGCCCTTGTGGCTGGGTCATCTCTGTTACATGAATAAAAGTAGGCACATGCTCTTCTCTAGCTATTTTGGCAGCTTTTTCAAAAGTTTCAACCAAAGCCATGTAATCCCAACCTTTTACTACAAAAACCTCATAACCGGGCTTATCTTTTGTGCGCTGTATTCCTGCTAGAAACTCAGAAATACTGCCTTTGGTAGTATGGTATTCTTTTGGAACTGAAATTCCATATTCATCATCCCAAACCGACATTACCATAGGTACTTGTAATACACCTGCGGCATTTATCGACTCAAAGAAGGGACCTTCAGAAGTTGAGGCATTACCTATAGTACCAAAAGCTACTTCGTTTCCTGTGATAGAAAAATCTGTGAATTGATGTAATTCTTTATTTTGGCGATAAAGCTTTGAGGCATAAGCCAAACCTAAGAGTCTTGGCATTTGGCCAGCAGTTGGAGAAATATCTGCGCTGGAATTTTTCATTTCCGTTTGCTTCTTCCATTCTCCGTTTTCGTCTAAAAGTCGGGTACCGAAGTGACCATTCATTGACCTTCCTCCACTGGCAGGCTCTGCTTCAACATCGGTATGAGCATACAGTTGAGCAAAGTACTCTTGAACACTAAGTTGACCAATAGCAAACATGAAGGTTTGGTCACGGTAATAGCCTGAGCGGAAATCGCCATTCTTAAAGGCTTTGGCCATAGCAATTTGAGCAACCTCTTTACCATCGCCAAAAATACCGAACTTGGCTTTCCCCATGAAAACTTCCTTTCTCCCCATTAAACTCGCCTCTCTGCTTTCGCATGCTAGACGATAATCGTTCAATATTTCCTCTACTCCTATACTCAGTTTTCTATCTGTTTTAGTCGCTCCCAATATCTTAAACGTTAAATTCACAAAGCACCTTTTACCCGAAGGTCAACAAAAATACAATTTTACTGATACGAATCAAATTTGGATCAACCTATCTTACGAAGCATTCGGCAAAATAAAAGATTGTAAATTTTAATTTTAAAAAATTAAATTCCGACCAAGCTAATGAATCGAAATTTAATTTCTAATTATCAATAAGTTGAAAACTTTCCTCGAAGGAGTTCTAAATCCAAAATAAACCACTACAGACTGAAGACATCCTTGTTTTTGACAAGGATGAGAGCCCATTTGAGTGTCGGCACATTAAAATATACGATTTTAGAAGCTAGCGTAAAATGCATTTAAAGCGCAGAGTTTCAACTCAGTTTGTAACGACTAAAAACCTTTTATATCAACGGACGCTTTTTTCTCTGACTTTGCGGTCGTTTGAAGTCTAGCTTACTATATTTGCCGAGTAACATTAAAATTCAAATATCATGATCATTGGTGTACCAATCGAAATTAAAAACAATGAAAACAGGGTTGCTTTAACCCCGGGTGGTGCCTTAGAACTTATTAAGCGTGGTCACACGGTTTATGTTCAGGATAATGCGGGCTTCAATAGTGGTTTCCCAAATGACTTATACGAAAGTGTAGGGGCTAAAATATTGCCTACTATCGAAGCTGTATATGACATTGCGGAAATGATCATGAAGGTAAAGGAACCGATTGAAAGCGAGTATAAATTGATCAAAGAAGATCAGTTGTTATTTACTTACTTCCACTTTGCCTCATATGAGCCATTAACAAAAGCGATGATTGAAAATCGTTCGGTTTGTTTGGCTTATGAAACTGTTGAAAAAGCTGACCGTTCTTTACCTCTTTTGATTCCTATGTCGGAAGTAGCTGGTAGAATGGCTACCCAACAAGGTGCTAAATACCTTGAAAAACCGATTAAAGGAAAAGGTGTTTTGCTTGGTGGTGTACCAGGTGTTAGCCCAGGTAGAGTGCTTGTTTTAGGTGGTGGAGTCGTTGGTACTCAAGCTGCTAAAATGGCGGCTGGACTTGGCGCTCAAGTAACCATTATGGATATTAACCTTGATCGCTTGCGCTATTTGAACGATGTAATGCCTGCCAATGTAGTAACTCGTTATTCAAGTGAAGTAAACATCCGCGAACTCATTCCAATCATGGATTTGATTATTGGTGCGGTATTAATTCCGGGTGCAAAAGCGCCTAACTTGATTACTAGAGATATGTTGAAAGACATGCAAAAAGGAACTGTTCTTGTTGACGTTGCCGTTGATCAAGGAGGTTGTATTGAAACATGTAAGCCAACTACTCATGAAGACCCTACTTTCATTATTGACGACATAGTTCATTACTGTGTGGCCAACATGCCGGGTGCAGTACCTTACACTTCTACTGTTGCGCTTACAAACGCAACTTTACCTTATGCTATACAATTGGCGAACAAAGGATGGAAGAAAGCTTGTACTGAAAACAAGGAATTGGAACTTGGACTTAATGTAATTAAAGGTGATGTGGTGTATAAAGCCGTTGCTGAAGCTTTTGACTTACCTTATGTAGATGTAAAAAATCATTTGAACTAATCATTGTTCAAAATACAAATATTGAAAGCCGCTTTAATAGCGGCTTTTTTTATTCCTCCTCAGTCTGATCACATCAATTAGCCACCACTAATAAAGAATTAGAAATGATTTAACACTAATCACTTGCAACGATGTTGCATTTGCACTATTGTTGCATTTACAATGCTCGTATCAATTGTGATATTTAGGTATATTTAAAAACACAACGTTCAAAGATTATGAAATTAACACGTATCAAGCTTTATTCATTAGCCGTATTGGTAGCTCTTATAACAACAACGGCATGTGGTTCTGACGATCCGGAACCGGTTAACGAAGAAGAACTTATTACTACATTAAGGGTAACCTTTACTGGAACTGGCCCTAATGAAGGAGAAACGGTAGTTGCTACTTTTAAAGACCTTGATGGTGCCGGTGGAGATGCTCCTGAGGTAGTCAACCCAGTATTAAGCGCTAATGGAACGTACGATGTAAGTGTGGTTTTCTTAAACGAAGCGGAATCTCCTGCAGAAAACATTACCCTAGAAGTAAAAAAAGAAGCAGATGAACATCAAGTATTTTTTGTAGCCAACAACTTAAATTTCACTTACCAGTATGGTGATCAAGATTCAAACGCTAAACCTCTTGGTCTTGAAGGATCTGTTTTAATTGGTGCTGCAGGCAATGGGACTTTACAAGTACTCCTTATTCATGAGCCAAACAAAGATGGTTCAGGTGTTAGCGGTGGCGACCCTACAAATGCTGGAGGAGAAACCGACATTAGTGTGACCTTCAATGTAAGCGTCCAATAAGAGATCAATCGCAGATTGATTTAGTTTTTAGTTAGTTAATTAGTTACACGTACCGAAATGATCGGTACGTGTTTTTTTGTTATGGCCTACCAACAAAAAAGAGTACCTCTTCCGAAGTACTCTTCTTGATAAAAGTATTTGGCGCAAATTCCCTTGACGGTCTTCCACCCAACTTTTACACAACCTAATCCATATATGATTTAATAATCTTTGACACCTTAGTTTGCACTTCAGCGCTATTGTAGCTATCAGCTGCAGCCATTTCATCACCTAAAGCGAATAGTACTTCGTAAAGCATTTTATCATTCAGGCTTTCGGCATAACTAAAGTTAGGGTTTGCTGAGTATACCTCGCTCCAAACCAATCTTACATCGGCCCAATACTGTTCGTTTTTCTTCCACCATTCTTGTGCAACTATACACTTACTGTCGTCTACCTTAGTGTATACATTCATGCCCTTTTCTTCTGCTAAAAGCTCATCTCCGCTTTCAGTACGATTTACCTTGCCGTTGTCTTGCTCGTGAATCCATCCAAAATCAGTAAGCTCATGTCTGTTTGTACGAAGCATTACATTATAGTCACTGCGTTTTGAATATTCCCTTCTTGGTAATGGTGAATCTGATGCGCCTTCCCAATAATGTTTCCCATCTACATGTACCCATGAGGCTGAGCTTTCGTAACGCGGGCTATCATCTACATGGTAAACCTTCTGAGACCACTGACCTTTTACAGCTGACTTTGGTAAGGTGTTAAGCTTCCAACCATTGTTCTTTACATAGCTATAAAGTTCAGTGTTTTCGTAAAGCCAATCTTGTCTCCAATGCTTTACAATGTGGCCTCCACCTACAATTAGTAAATGCTGCATAGATATTTCGTTCTTTTCATCCTTTACCAATTGTACCCACTCAAACCCTTTGGTTCTATAATTATCATGAAACTGGTAATCTCTTTGGTAATCAAAGGTCTCGGCAAAATTGAAAGTGATTTCATAACAGCCACACATTTCTTTAATTGCCTCTTGATCTTGCTTCTTTTTACTTTGAGCCATTGCTAAAGTAGACATCACTAGCATTAGGCAAATCAGTATATTTTTCATTTTGATATTTATTTTGAACATGTTTTAGTGCTTATTGAACCTGAAAGATTTGAGTTTTTGACCTTTAATCTTGTGCTTATTGCGCTAGCAAATCGTATTGGATTTGAGGATAGCCTCTTTCGCCAGAAACTGGATCAAGCATTCTAGTGAATTTGAGCTTGTAATAGTTATTATCACTATCCTTCACTACGTAGAAAATATCTGGGTTCACTCCTGTTTCTTTGTCTGAACCAGGCTGAGCAACAATTCTCCAATTACTTCCAATCGTAGTTAAATCTGACGAGTAGTTTAAATCGGTTGAGTTAGCATATGCAAAGTCAGCATAGGTAAAATCAGCTACAGCTACTTCTGCAACCTCAATAAAGGCTCTATTCTGGATCACAAAATCCTTATAAGCATATGGTATTTTGGTTGTAGCGTCAATTGGTAAAAGGTTAGTGAAAATGGTGAAGCAAATGTCCCATTTCTTTTTTTCTGGCTCTACATTTACCAAACCTTGATTAAGGTTTACATAATTGAAGTTATAATCACTGTTTTTGGTGATTTGTAATTCGCTAAAAGTGGCAGAATTGATTTCGGCATATTGCATTTTATATCCACTTCCATCTCTTAAGAAACGCGCTTTCATCCAGCCTCTAGCAGTTCCATCTGCGTTTTTACCACGATTGATAATGTAAACTTTGTTTTGGTCTGCGGTTGCAGACACCTCTGCAATGGCTGTACCTTCCAATGAACCGTCTGGCTGATCCATCCAAGTTTGAGCTTGTGGCAACCATTCTGCTGGAGCACCAAACAATGAACCAAAAATAGCATCAATATCCATTTTAGCTCCCATTCCCACTGTATCTTCAGCAGTCACTTGTGCTAAATCATTTTTATCAATCGACTGAGCAAGCATGCTTGCCGGGTTATTCAATATTACTCTGAATTCGCTGCCAGAATAAAAACCTAAATCCCATGAAGCACGATTTACCACCGTTTGGGTTTTAGAAGAAAAGTCGATAAAAACTTGGTTTGGCTGATTGGCCCCTCCTACTTCTGCATCTATGATTGCGCTCGAAACCGCTGGATCTACTTTTGGCTGATCATCTTCAGAGTCGCAAGCATTTAGAAAGCCAACCG